>Ga0207661_10001129_pt1 | contig 17821 bp, 10 predicted proteins | sample KBSC713LmetaG_FD_184337 | JGI IMG/M metagenome (GOLD analysis project Ga0207661, IMG submission 184337) | Corn rhizosphere microbial communities from Kellogg Biological Station, Michigan, USA - KBS C7.1-3L metaG (SPAdes) (version 2) | ecosystem: Host-associated > Plants > Roots > Rhizosphere ...
GTGGTCGAGCTGTTCGCCGAACGCGCGGCGGACTACCGGGCCACCATCCACCGGACCGACGCGGCCGGACTGAACGCCGCCATCGCCGCCGCGGCCGACCGGCGCCGGCTGGCCGTCCCGGCCGGGATCCCGCCGGCCTGGACCGCGGGGCTGGACACCGTCGCGGACGATCCGCCGCTTCGCAACGCCGAGCTCGACGGGGTGGCCGGCGTGCTGACCGGCGCCGCCGTAGCCATCGCCTTGACGGGTACGGTCGTCCTCGACGCCGGACCGGACCAGGGGCGGCGCGCCCTGACCCTGCTGCCCGACCTGCACCTGTGCGTCGTGCGTACCGACCAGATCGTCGGTACCGTCGCCGAGGCCCTCGCCCGGCTCGACCCGGCCCGGCCGCTGACCTGGATCAGCGGGCCGTCCGCGACCAGCGACATCGAGCTCAACCGCGTCGAGGGCGTCCACGGCCCACGGAACCTGCACATCCTCATCGTGAGCTGAGCGGCAACAGGTCCTATTGCGACGCCTGGCGGTCCTGGAACCGCTGGATCAGACCGTCCACAGTGGAGCGATCGATGCCCACCCCTGGGAACGCCGCGAGAGTGCTGAGCGGGAAGTTCCCGATGACCGTGAGCATCTCCTGGTCGCCGAGGATCCCGCGCGGTGTGCCATCCGGCTCAACGCCGATTGCTTCCCGCAGGGCGACGCAACCGTTGGGGTCGGCCAACCATTCCTGAAGCGTGGCCATCGCGTCGAGCCGCACCGGCAGCGGCGGCGCAGCGATGTCGAGGGCGATCGTCAGGCGCAGATCGCGCGAGGATGCCCCCACCGCGATGTCGAACACTCCGCCCTCCAGCACCCAACGGCCATGCTCCACCGACCAGTAGGACAGGTCGCGGGCGTGCAGCTGGAAGCTCACCGTGCAGACCGCGCCCGCCTCGAGATCGACCTTCGCGAAGCCCTTGAGCTCGCGTGGTGGGCGGGCAACCGATGCGTGCCGGTCCGAAACGTAGAGCTGAACGACCTCCTTGCCGGACCGCGCACCGGTGTTGGTGACCGTGCAGGTGACCCCGATCGTCGGTCCACCATCGCCGTCCGTGACCGTGGCGGTCAGGTCGCTGTAGTCGAAGGTCGTGTAGGACAGGCCGTGCCCGAATGGATAACTGACCTCCCGGCCGATCGCGTCGTAGCCGCGGTACCCGACGAAGATGCTCTCGCCGTACCGGACGTGCCCGGCCTCGCCGGGGAAGTTGAGATAGGACGGGTTGTCCTCCAGTCGCAGCGGGAGCGTCTCGGCGAGGCGGCCGGATGGGTTCGCCGCGCCGAAGAGCAGGTCGCTCGCGGCCCCGCCACTGGCCTGGCCCGACAGCCAGCACTCCAGGATCGCGCGGGCCTCGCGCTCCCAGTCGGAAAGCCGTACCGCGGAACCATTGGCCAGCACGACGACGAGGTTGGGGTTGGCGGCGGCCAGCCGCGGCAGCAGCGCCCTTTGGTTGGCCGGCAGGTCCATGTGGGCCCGGTCGAAGCCTTCGGACTCGTCCGTTACGGGCAAGCCGAGGAACACGACGACGGTGGTACTGCGCAGTGCCAGGGCCACCGCCTCCGCGGCAAGCTCCTCGTCCTGGTCGGTGGTGTCGATGCCGAACCCGGCGGCGAACGCTACTTCCACACCGGCCGGCGCCGCGGAGCGCAGCTCGTCCAGCGCCACATCAACGCGGGTCGGATTGACCCGGGAGCTGCCACCGCCCTGGTACCGGGGTGTCCGAGCGAACTCGCCAATGACGGCGATGACGTCGCCGCCAGCCGGCCGCAGCGGCAGAACGTCGCCCTCGTTCTTCAGCAGCACCGCGCACTCGGCCGCGGCGGCGCGGGCCAGGGCGTGATGGGCGGCGATGTCGAACCCGGCAGACCCGGCGTGGAGTGCGTGCGCGTGGTCCACCAGGTGTAGTACCCGCAGCACCGCCTGATCGAGGAGCTTCTCGTCGAGCGCACCGGACCGTACGGCGGCGACGATGGCGGCGTCGCTCACACCCCGGTTCGGCGGCATCTCCAGGTCCAGGCCCGCCCCAAGGGCGGCCACCCGGTCGTGGACCGCTCCCCAGTCCGAGACGACGAGTCCGTCGAAGCCCCACTCGTCGCGCAGTACGGTGGTGAGCAGCCACTGGTGCTGCGAGGCGTGTACACCGTTAAGCCGGTTGTAGGAACACATCACGGTCCACGGCCGGGCATCGGTGACGACGCGCTCGAACGCGGGGAGGTAGATCTCGCGCAGTGTCCGCTCGTCGACGTCGGCGCTGACCCGCAGCCGATCGGTCTCCTGATTGTTGGCGGCATAGTGCTTGACCGACGCACCGACGCCCCGGCTCTGCAGACCCTGGACATGGGCGGCGCCGAGGACGCCCGCCAGCAACGGGTCCTCCGAGAAGTACTCGAAGTTGCGTCCGCATAGCGGCGACCGTTTGATGTTGATGCCGGGGCCGAGTACCACCGCCACGCCCTGGGCATCCGCCTCCGCACCGATTGCCTGCGCGACCCGTCGCACCAGCTCGGGGTTCCATGAGGAGCCCAGCGCACAGGCGGTGGGAAAGCAGGTCGCCGGCAGGCTGCCCGAGATGGCGCCGTGATCCCCACGGTCGGGCTGGCAGCGAAGGCCATGGGGACCGTCCGACACCACGATGGCGGGAATCCCCAGCCGCGGTACCGGCGTCGTGTGCCAAAAGTCGGAGCCCAGGCACAATGATGCCTTCTCCTCCAGACTCAGCTCGGTCAGCAGGTGGGCGGTCTTGGCTGCCACGACGGTCAACCTCTCCTTCGATGGACGATGTCAGGCTGCCGCAGAGCCTGGACGCTGCCGGTGGCGGCGAGTCTGGCGAAGGCATGCGCGCTCGGCTTGGGCTTGCGGGCGAAGCCGGTGGCCCGATCGACGGCGATCAGACCGAACTTGGGACGGTATCCCTCGGCCCACTCGAAGTTGTCGAACGCGGACCAGTGCAGGTATCCGCGTACGTCAACGCCCTCGGCCAACGCGTGAGCCAGGGCACCGACGTGGGTCTGGAGATAGGCGAGGCGTTCCTGGTCGTCGTCGGTCGCGATGCCGTTCTCCGTCACGTACAGCGGGAGCCCGGTACGCGCCGCCGCATGGAGAACCTGGCGCAGTCCGTCGGGGTACACGGCCCAGCCCATCTGGGTGCGCTGCCAACCGGGCGGCGGGTTGGCGAACAGGGTGGGCAACGCCGGATCGACCCACTGTTTGCGGTAGTACTGCACGCCGAGCCAGTCGCCACGGTCGGGTCCGGTGAGGCCGTCGAGGAACAGGTCGGTGAGCTCGCCGTGCATCAGGTCGCGGAATGCCCGACAGGTCGCATCGTCGCGGGCGGGTGCCAGCACCGGCATCTGCACGGTCAGGCCGACGCGGCAGGCCGGGTGTCCGGTGTGGACAGCCTCCACGGCGGAGTGGTGCGCGTCCAACAGCAGCCGGCTGACCCGCTTCCAGAGCGTCGGGTTGGTCAGCCCCGGCGGATGGTAGCCCTCCAGGTATCCGTGCAAGGCGACCATCTGCGGCTCGTTGATGGTGCAGACGAAGGGCATCAGGTCACCCATGTCGGCGACGACCCGCCGGATGAAGCGGACGAACCGCGGAATCGCGTCCCCGCTCAGCCACCCACCCTGTGCGGCGAGCCACCGGGGCAGGGTGAAGTGGTGCAGGGTGACGAAGCCGGTCAGCCCCAGGTCGGCCATGGCAGTGAGCACCCGGCGGTAGTGTGCCAGGGCCGTCCTGCTGAACTCGCCCGGCGCCGGTTCGATCCGGGACCACTCCACGGACAACCGGTGGGCGTTGTGCCCGAGCGACGCGAGGAGGGCGAAGTCCTCCGCGTACCGGTGGTAGTGGTCAATACCATCGATGGATGGCTCCCGGGCCGCCGTCCCGGGTGCGTGTTCGAACTCCCACCAATCGTTGTTTGTGGTGCCGCCCTCAACCTGGTGTGCGGCGGTCGCCGCTCCCCAGAGGAAGTCGCGGGGGAAGTCCCGGCTCTCGACGGCGCTCACCACAGGTACCTCTCGACAGGGGCAGGGCACTGGCGTCGACTTACACGAGTAAGTACATTGAATGTAGGCTTCGTGGCAGACTTTGGCAAGCATTCACAGGTGGCGTGGGAGGCGATCGTGCCGACCGGCGGGCGACGGGTAACCAGCAACGAGGTCGCGCGGCACAGCGGCGTGTCCCGCGCAACGGTCAGCTACGTCCTCAACGGTGCCCCCAACCAGTCCATTTCGCAGGAGACCCGGCAACGGGTACTGGCCGTGGCCGAGCGGCTCGGGTACACGCCGTACGCGCCGGCTCGGGCGTTGCGGTCCGGGCGCAGCGACGTCGTCCTCTTCCTGATCCCGGAGTGGCCGATCGGGCCGTCCATCGCCAGCCTGGTGGAGAATCTGTCGGCAGCCCTGGCCGCGGGCGGACTCACCTTGGTGGTGCACGCCCATCCCCGCACCGGACGTCCGGTCTCCGAACTGTGGAAGGCGATCAGCCCGGCCGCGGTCGTCAACCAGCAGGCGCTGGACGACCGCGAGGCGGACGCGGCGCGTCGCGCCGGCATGCTCGTCGTGACGCCTACGTACAACGTCGAGGGCGCCGGTACCTTCGAGGACTTCCAGCGTGGTATCGGCCGTGCGCAGGCCGAGCACCTCGTGTCCAGAGGGCATCGCAGACTGGGCTTCGCGCTGCCGGACGACGACCGGCTAGGCGCGTTCGCGGACCCCCGTCTCAGCGGGGTTGCCGAGACGTGCCACCGGTTGGGCCTGGATCCGCCCACGACGCGGACGCTGAGCCTGGACAGCGACTCGCCGCAGCGCGCGATCGGGTACTGGCGCCGCCAGCGGCCGGGGGTGACCGCCGTGTGCGCGTACAACGACGACGTCGCGCTGGCGATCCTCGCGGGGCTGCGCGCCCGAGGGCTGACCGCCCCCGACGACCTGGCGGTGGTCGGGGTGGACGACATTCCCGCGGCGGCGCTCGCCTATCCCCCGCTGACCACCGTCGCGACCGGCATGGCCGCGCTAGGCCGCAACCTGGCCATGTCGGTGATCGACCAGCTGCACGACCGGCCCGAATCCGTACCGTCCGGTCCAGATGTCATCCGACTGGTCCACCGCGCCAGCACCTGATCGTGCGCCCTACGGTCGGCCGGCGACGTCAGGGCCGCTTGGGCCGCGCCGCGGTTGGCCGGAACCGGACAACGGGCCGGTCCTCGCCTTGCATGCCGGTAGGCATTCAAATATGTTGTTGGTTGCAACAAACGTAACCGCGCGGTGAAGGAACCGTCCCTAACCAGGCAGCACCAGAACGTCCGGACGCCAGCTACCGATCCGACTGGTGGCGAGATCCCGCGTCGCAGCTTCGGCCCGGGCCGCCACGATACGCCGGATGCGCTCGGCCACTCCCGGCGCTTTCCACGCCGGCCGCGCCCCGCGCACGACCGTCCACAGTGGATGCTCTGGCGCCGTAGGCCACTCGTCACTTGCAGGAGGTAGCGCGTGATTCCCATTCGAGCACCACTGACACGTGTCAACCCAGCAGCCGGACGCCCGCACGGGTGGCGGGATTCCTACCGGTCACGGCTGGCGGTGGTGTCAGCCGCCGTCACGGTGGCCGCGCTCGTCCTCATCGCGCCAGGGGCGCAGGCCGACAACCGGTCGGGCGGCTGGGGATCGGGCACGCTGCGCGACGCCGACCTGCACAGCCTGGTGGCGCAGATGACGCTGACTGAGGAGGTCGGCATGGTGCACGGCGAGGGCGACCCGCCCAGCAGCGCGGGCGCGAACGCGAACTGCGCGACTGCCGCCGTCGGCTGCGTCGGCGAGGCCGGCTGGATTCCGGGGGTACCCCGGCTGGGCATCCCACCGCTGCGGATGACCGATGGTCCGGCCGGCATCCGGCTGCGCCACGTGGAGACCGCGATGCCGGCACCCGTGGGCCTGGCGGCGACGTTCGACACAGCCGCAGCGCACAGCTACGGCGCCACGGTCGGGCTGGCCGGCCGTGCGACCAACCAGGACGTGTGGCTCGGCCCGATGGTCAACCAGGTGAACTACCCGACCGCCGGGCGCAACTTCGAGACGCTGGGCGAGGACCCGTACCTGGCCAGCCAGCTCGTCGCGCAGGAGGTCACCGGCGTGCAGGCCGAGGGCCTGATCGCTGAGCTGAAGCACTACGCCGAGAACGACTTCGAGAACGGCCGCACCTCCACCAGCGTGACGATCGACGACCAGACGCTGCACGAGACCGAGCTACAGGCATTCGAGGCCGGGATCCGCGCCGGCGCCGGGTCGGTCATGTGCTCGTACAACCGGATCAACAACATCTACGGCTGCGGCAACGACACCACATTGGGGACGATCCTGCGCCAGCAGCTCGCCTTCACAGGGTTCGTCCAGTCGGACTGGGGCGCGGTGCACAAGACCACCGACCTGTTCTACGGCACCGACATCGAACAGCCCGGCAACGCCGCCGGTACCAGCAACTTCGGCGCCGCCCTGCTGTCGGCGCTGCAGAACGGCACCCCCGCGGTGGCCGCCACGGCCGACTTCCCGGCGTACCCGGCGATCAGCGCGGCGCAGTGGAAGGGCGCGCTCGACAACGCCGTGTTCGCCATCCTGTCCACGATGAACAAGGCCGGGCTCCTGGAGGGCACGCAGTACGGGTCGCGGTACACCGACGGCAGCCCGTACGTGCCGCCGCGCCCCGACCTGGCCAGCCTGCAGAGTGCCGAGTTCGCCACCGCCCAGTCCATCGCCGAGGACAGCGCCACCCTGCTGCGCAACGACGGCACCCTGCCACTGTCCAATGGGGACCTCGCCGGCGGTCGCGGCGGACTCCTCGTACTCGGGCCCACGGCGACCGCCCCGTACGTGGACGGCGGCGGCAGCTCGCACGTCACCCCGTACGACCCGGCGGTCAGCCCGTACGACGCGCTGCGCTCCGCCGCCGGAAACCACGCGAGCCTGAGCTACCTGCCCGGCTACGACCTGGACGGTCAGGTCGTACCGTCAAGCGCCCTGTCGGCTCCCGACCCCGCCGCCGCCTACCCCAACTGGACACTGACCCCGGCCGACGCCGCCTTCGCCGGCCAACCGGGCCTACTGCGCCAGCAGATCACCACCGACCCGGTCGCCTCCGGCGCCCAACCCGTCCTCTACACCGGCCCCGGCGCGGCACCCGACCGGGTGGACACCACGATCGACGACACCGGTACTGCCACCCTCCCGGCCGGTACCGCCTGGCGCTGGTCCGGCCTGTTCACCGCGCCCACCAACCCCGGCGGCACCGGCTGGCAGCTGAAGGTGTTCGTGCAGAACCAGGCCAGCTCGCAACTGTTCGTCGACGGACTGGCCACCTCGAACCGGCCGATCAACATCGGCGCGTACCCGGCCGCCCCGGCCAGCTCCTACGCCGGCCTGGCCGAGACCGCCCGCTCGCACGACCCGGCCCACCCGGCAGTGCAGCAGGGCACCTACTCGGTGACCCTGGCGCCCGGCGCGGCGATCCATCTCGACCTGCGACTGGTCGCCGGCGCCGCACCCGCGCAGATCCAGCTGCGCTGGGTACCGCCGGACGACCAGGCCACGTCGATCGCCGCCGCGGCCAGTGCGGCGGCCTCGGCCCGCACCGTCGTGGTCTTCGCCTACGACGAGGGCACCGAGGGCCGTGACCGCGGCACCAGCGACCAGGTCGCCGGACTGACCCTGCCCGGCTACCAGGACGCACTCATCGCAGCGGTGGCCGCCGCCAACCCGCGCACCGTGGTCGTACTGAACACCGGCGACCCCGTCTACATGCCGTGGGCCGGCAGCGTCGCGTCCATCCTGGAGATGTGGTACCCCGGCCAGCGCGGCGGACCGGCCACCGCCGACGTCCTGCTCGGCAAGGCGAACCCCGGCGGCCGGCTGCCGGTCACCTTCCCCACCGGAACCAACTTCCCGAGCTACGACCCCGGGTGTACCGACACCTCGCCGACCGGTAACTGCCCGCTCTACCCCGGCGTGGTCGGGCCCAGCCCGTTCCTGCCCGGCGCGACGACCAGCTACCGCACCATCACCGGCATGGCCGTCAACGGCATCTACGAGGGGTACCGCTGGTACGACAAGCACGACGTGACACCGCTGTTCCCGTTCGGGTACGGCCTGTCCTACACCACGTTCGGCTACTCGGATCTGCGGGTACGGCACAGCCAGGACGGCGGCCTGGACGTCACTTTCCGGGTACGCAACACCGGTCACCTCACGGGATCCGACGTGCCCCAGCTCTACCTCGGCGCGCCGGGCAACCAACCGGCCGGGGTGCAGTTCGCCGTCCAGTCCCTGGTCGGCTTCACCCGCGTCACCCTCGCACCCGGCCACACCCAGGACGTCACCCTGCACGTGGCACCACGTCAACTGTCCTACTGGTCAACCGCGACCCAGCAGTGGGTGCGAGCCAGCGGCTGGCGCACCGTCTCCATCGGCGCGTCCTCCCGCAACCTCTCCCTGCATGCCCCGATCCTGATGCCCGCGTCCTGATGGGCGTGACGACCGCACGGCCGGCCCCAATCCGGGTCCGGCCGTGCGGCCGTGGCGTTGTGTGGGTCAGCCCAACGATGCGTCGGATTGGTCTTCAGCAGGGCCGGTCTGGTTCTCGATCCACCGAATGATGCGCTCGATGCTCCGCCTGCCCTGGGGTTCGTGTGGGCGGTCCAGGTGGCCGTGCGTGGATCCCGGCTCGTACTCGGAGCGAAGGGTGCCGCCGGCGAGTGCGATCTTCGCGGCGAACGCTTGCGCCGACGCGCGCAGGTCGTCGATCTCCGAGTTGAGCAGATAGGTCGGCGGTAGCCCGCGGGCGTCGCCGAGGCCGGGAAAGGCGTACGGGTCGGCAAGATGGGTCCCGGCGTAGTGCCTGGCCATGTCGTCATGGTGCTGGCGTCGGTCGGATTCGGGGACGGCAAGTGCGGCGGCCGCGCTGCGCACCCCTGTGTCGTGCGGCAACGTGGGATGAACGGTGGCGTAGACGAGAATCAGCGATGCCGGCCCTGCGCCATCGCAGTCGCGGACGCGGGCGGCGACGCTGGCGGACAGGCTGGCGCCGGCGCTTGCGCCGCCGAGGTGCACAGCCGATGCGGGAACCCCGAACTCGGACAGGTGAGCCGTTGCCCATGTCCAGGCGGCAAGCACATCGTCGGACGGGGCTGGAAACGTTGTGCCGTGCAGAGCCTTGCGGTAGTCGATGGACAGCGTCGTGATCCGCCGGGCGGCGATGGTCAAGGCAACCCAGTTCGCCTCGGGCATGTCCAGATCGCCGCCGACAAAGGCGCCGCCGTGCACCCACATGAGGCCGGCCCGTGCGGGGCCGGGCGCACGGTAGAGTCTGGCCGGCACCGCAGCGACCGGTCCCGGGATCTCAACATCCCGGGTTTCGACGCAGGACAACTCGGGATAGCGCGCGAGCAGTGACTGGCTGTCCACATCGGAACGCCCGTCGGGTGGCGCACCTCGTGGCGACTCGAGGACGCGTACCCGGTCAGCGAACGTCAGGTTGCCGGTCACTGCTTGCCCGTTGAGCAGCCGGGGAACGGGCGCCCTTTATCCACCTTGGCCTCCGATTCGAGGGTCAACGAGATGCCTTCGCGCGACGGTCCGGCCCGGAGCCGCCGACGAAACGGGCGAGTGCGGCCCCGCCAGCCGCAGCGGGCTGGCGGGGCCGCACTCGCTCAGGTCAGGACCCGGCCTTGTAGTCGGCGTCCATCGTGGCGAACATCTTGTCCGCGGTAGACTGCCCGCTGAAGATCTCCTGGATCCCGCTGAGCATGTCCTGCTGGACCTTGGCGTTGGGCCACAACTGGTCCATGAACGGCACCGCCTTGCCGCTGTTGATGAACGTCGTCAGGTCGGCCAACGACGGGTCGACGGACGAGCCGGCGTCGGCCAGCGCCGGCAGGCTTCCCTGCTTCTGGTTGAAGACTTTCATGCCCGCCGGAGACATGATGTAGTTGACGAACTTCAGGGCGAGATCCTTCTTCTTTGTCTTGGCGTTGATGCCGTAGCCGGCGCCGGCCGCGACCGGCATCAGGAAGCTGGACGGGTCGTCGGTGGCCGGTAGCGGCTTGAGGATGAAGTTTCCGGTGGGGTTCTTCTGCTTGAGCAGCGCCACGACCCAGTTGCCCTGCACCAGTCCGAGCGTCTTGCCCGTCGCAGCCAGATCCTGGCTGGCCGCGTAGTCGGTACCCAGCGGGTTCTTCTGGAAGCAGCCGTTGTGGTCCATCTCCTGGTACTTGGCCATCGCGGTGGTCCACGGCGAGTTGGCGAAGGCGGCCTGGCCGGCCTGCATCTTCTTGTCGAAGTCCTTGTCATTGCCGTACACCAGGGTGGCGACCAACGCGTACAGGACCAGCTGGGTGACCCAGTTGTCGTGGATGCCCAGCGCGAACGCCGGCGTACCCTTGGCCGCCGCAGCCTTGCAGAACGTCAAGAGCTCCGTGTACGTCGACGGTACGGTGAGCCCGGCCTTGTCCAACGCATCCTTGTTGTACACCGCGCCGATGCCGTTGACCCCGAAGATGGCGTCGTAGGTCTTCCCGTTGTACTGCGCGACGCCCTGCAGGCTGGCCGGCAGCTTGGCCGCCCACGACTGGTCGGTCAGGTCCATCAGGTACCCGGGCTTGCCGAGAACGTAGGTGGCGCCGGGATTGCCGTTACCGGGCCAGACGGTAAAGACGTCCGGCGCGGTACCGGAGGACAGCTGGGTGCGGATCTGCTGCTGGAACTGGTCGGCAGCAGCGGTGGTGAGGTTCACCTTGACGCCCGGGTTGGCGGCCTCGAACGCCTTGACGACGTCCTCGATCGAGCCCTGGTCCACCGAAGCGACATTCAGGGTCGTCGAGTTGCCGCCGCCCGAGGCGGCGTTGGTGCCACCACTGCACGCCGCCACCACCAACGTGGTGGCCGTCAGTGCGGCAATCACAGCTGAAAACCTGCGAAGGTTCATGAAGCCTCCTGAGAGGAACGGACGGCGATCGAGGACCGATCGCTGGAATCGACATCGGGTGCCAAGGCACTGAAGGTGTAGCGGCCGGACGCCAGCCACAGGGTGAGCCCGGTGGCGGACGTCTCGACCCGGATGACCCCCGGGCGGTCGACCGCGGACGCGTCGCCTTCGCGGACGCTGCCCGGATCCGGCGTGGGGACTTCCAGTACGGCGGTGCTGCCGGGCGGTACCGTCGCGGATACCGTGATCCGGCCGTCGGCGAGGCGCCAGCCACAGGCGACCCGCCCGCGCGGAGTCTCCTGTTCGGCCCGTGCCCAGGTCAGCCGGCCGCCCGGCAGCGGGCGCAGCAGTAGCTCCCGGTAGGCGACCGAGCCGGGTGTCTGGTCGATGCCGGCGACCCGGCCGAAGAGCCAGTCGCCGACGCTGCCCAGGCTGTAATGGTTGAACGAATTCATCGCCGGGGCCTGGAAGCCGTCGGTGTCGGTCCAACCATCCCAGCGTTCCCAGATGGTGGTGGCGCCGTGCCGGATCGAATAACCCCAGGACGGGTACTCGTCTTGGTGTAGCAGGCGGTAGGCGAGGTCGGCCCGGCCGTGGTCGGACAGCACGGGGCACAGCAGCGCCACGCCGACGAAGCCCGTGGTGAGCCGGTAGTCCCGCTTCTCGATGTCGGCGGCCAGGTGCTCGACCGCCGCCGGTACCAGCCGCGGGGGCAGCAGGCCGAACGCCAGCGCGAGCAGGTACCCGGTCTGCGTCTCGCCCGCCACGCGGCCGTCATCGTCCACATAGGACTCGATGAACGCGGCTCGGATCGCCGCGTGCAGGGCGCGGTGCTCGCCGGCGACCTCGTGGCGGCCCAGCACCTCGGCCGCCGCCGCCACGATCTCGGTGCTGCGGGCGAAGTAGGCGGTGGCCAGCACATCGCGGGGTGTCGTGGCGCCGACCTGGAGCCAGTCGCCGTAGGAGTTTCCGGTGCGGTGGCGCCAGCGCAGGTCGGGGTTGTGCCGACGGATGTGGCTCACCCAGGCCATCATCGCGTCGAAGCAACGCTCCAGAGTGGCGCGGTCCCCGTAGCTGCGCCACAGGTGCCAGGGAATGATCACCCCGGCGTCGCCCCACGCCGGCGCGCCCTCGCGATCGACCGAGATGACCGGGGCGACGTCGCGGAACGCGCCGTCGGCGGTCTGCCCATCCACCACGTCCCGAAGCCATCGGGCGAAAAATGCCGAGACGTCGGCGTTGCGGCTGGCGGTGGGGGCGAAGATCTGTGTATCGGCGAGCCAGCCGAGCCGCTCGTCGCGTTGTGGGCAGTCGGTGGGTACCGCGACGAAGTTGCCCCGCTGACCCCACGCGATGTTGGACTGCAGCTGGTTGACCACCGGGTCGGAGCACTCGAAGTGCCCGGTCCACGGGGTGTCGCTGTGCAGCACGCGGGCTACGACGTCCGCGTCGGTGAGCTCGCCGGGGTAGTTGTCCACCTCGACGTATCGGAAGCCGTGGAAGGTGAACTGTGGCTCGAACACCTCGATCTCGCCGCCGCCGGTGACGTAGACGTCGGTGGCCCGGGCCCGGCGCAGATTCTCCACGTACAGCTCGTCGCCGGCGAGTACTTCCGCGTGCCGCAGCACGAGGCGCCGCCCGGGCTCGGCGCCGCGCACGGTGAGTCGGACCCGACCGACCAGGTTCTGTCCGAAGTCGACGATGAACCGGCCGGATCCGCGCGGCGTCACCGTGTTGGCGGCCAGCTCGCGGATGACCCGGACCGGGTTGTCCGGCTCGGCAACCAGCGGTCCCGGCTCGGCGTCGAGGACCGCGACCGGCAGGAAGCCCTCTGCGTCACCGGGCGCGTCCCAGCCGGGCGCGCCGAGCCGTGCGTCGACGTGTTGGCCCATCAGCAGGTCGGCGGCGCGGATCGGGCCGGGTCGCTCGGTCCAGCCGGCGTCGGTCGTCACGACCTGCTGGGAACCGTCGGTGAACTCCATTACGAGCTGCGCCAGCAGGCCGGGGCGGTCGCCGTAGTGCAGCGCCGGGCGGCGCTCGTCGAAGCCGACGTAACCGCACCACCAGCCGTCGGCCACCACCGCGGCCAGCACGTTGCCGCCCTCCCGCAGCAGCGCGGTGACGTCGTACGTCTGGTACTGCAGCCGGTGGTGGTACTCAGTCCAACCCGGTGCCAGGTCCGTGTCGCCGATCCTTGAGCCGTTGAGGCGCGGTTCGTAGACGCCGTGGGCGGTGGCGTACAACCGGGCCCGGGCCACCGGCTTGCGCAGTTCGAACTCCCGGCGCAGGTACAGCGGCGGCGGGGCGGGTACGGGTTCGACGTCGCCGCCCGGCGGTTCGGCATGCGGCAGGGCGTTCGTGTCGCGGCCCACCCATACCGCCGTCCAGTCGTCGCGGTGCAGCAGACCGGTCTCGAACCAGCTCTGCGCGGTGCCGCCCTCGGCGCCGGTCTCGTCCCAGAGCTGAACCCGCCAGTGGTAGCGGACGCCCGAGCGCAGCGTCGGACCGTCCCACGGCACCAACAACCCCTCGCCCGACTCGCGGCGTCCGGTGTCCCACAGCAGCCGGTCCGGTTCGTCCAGGTCCGCCGGGCACTGCGCGGCGGTGATGCGGTACGCGCTCTGTGCCGCCCCACGCCATCCGCAGTCGAGCTTCCAGGACAGTCGTGGCCGGCGTACACCGAGGCCCAGCGGCTCGGTGCGCTGCTCGGTCTGCAACCCGTACGGGCGCAACACACCGTCGTCCACAGTGGATGTCATCCCTTCAGCCCTCCGGCGAAACCGTTGATGATGCTGCGCTGTAACGCGAAGTAGACGGCCAGGACCGGGACGATGCTGATCACAAGGGCCGCGAAGATGAGGTTCCAGTCGGTGACGTACTGACCCACGAAGCCGGAGATCGCCACGGGTACGGTCTGCTGGCTGCTGCCGCTGAGGTACAGCAGCGGCGTGAAGAAGTCGTTCCAGACGAAGATGGCGTTGAGCACCAACGCAGTCACCGTGATCGGCTTGAGCATCGGGAACACCACCAGCCGGAACACCTGCAGCGGCGAGCACCCGTCGATCAGCGCGGCGTCCTCGAAGTCCCGGGGCAGCGCCCGCAGGAAACCCACGTAGAGGAAGGTGGTGAACGGTACCTGCAGGCCCGAGTAGAACAGCACCAGAGCCCACACGCTGCCCAACAGGCCAAGGTCGCGCATGGTCTGGTACAGCGGCAACGCAGCCAACTGGAACGGCAGCATCAGGCCCAGCATGATCAGCAGGTACATGCCGCGGGACCAGCGGGTGCTGGCCCGGGCCAACGGATACGCGGCCAGCGACGATATGGCCAGGACGATGACCACGCTCACGGTGGTCACCACCGCGCTGTTGAGCAGGGCGCCGCCCAGCCGGCCCTGCTGCCATGCGGCGGTGAAATTGGCGAGCGTCAGCGATGTGGTGGGCCGGATCGGTGAGGACAGATCCGAGGCCGGCCGCAGCGCGAGGTTGACCAGGACGTACAGCGGAAACGCGATGACGATCGCGACCGCGACCATGATCAGTTCGAGCCCGAAGGTGCGCCAGCGGTAGCGGTTCATGACGCCGCCCTCTCGTTGCGCGCGAGCAGGACGTACTGCCCGCTGGAGACGACCGCCACGATGATGGTGAGCACCACCGCCAGAGCGATGCTGTAGCCGAACTCGCCGAGTGTGAACGCGTCCTTGTAAATCAACGTCGACATGGTGTCGGTGGCGTGCCCGGGGCCGCCGCCGGTCAGCGCGTACACCTGGTCGAACAGCTTGATCCCGCCAATGATCGACAGCATCAGGTTGATGGTGAACGCGGGTCCCAGCAGCGGCCGGGTGACGGCCCAGAAGCGCCGGATCGCGCCACCGCCGTCGATCGCCGCCGCCTCGTAGATGTCCCTGGGTATCGACTGCAGTCCGGCCAGGAAGATCACCATGGAATACCCACAGAACTGCCAGACGATGACGCCGACAACCGACCACAGGGCAAGTCGCGGGCTGCCCAGCCAGTCCTGTTGCCAGGAGCCCAGACCGACAGCGCCCAGCAGGCTGTTGACCGCGCCGTCCGGGCCGAGCAGGTTACGCCACAGGTAGGCCGTCACGATCGGGGTGACCACCGCGGGCGCGAACAGGAACACCCGCAGCACGTTGCGCGATTTGATCATGCTGTTGACGCCGAGGGCCAGCAGGAGCCCCACGCCGTTCTGCACGATCGTGATGGCGACCGCGATCAGCAGGGTGTGCGTGACCACCTGCGTCGCCTGGGGATCGTGGAACAGCTGGCTGAAGTTGCCCAGCCCGTTGAAGGAGACGTGGGGATCCAGGCCGTCCCAGTTCGTGAACGCGTAGTACACGCCGCGTGCGCTGGGTACCAGGACGACGAAGGCGAACAGCACCAACGCGGGCAGGGCGAACCACCAGGTACTGGCGGTGCCGTGGCGCCGACGGCGCGGGACGCCTGAGGTTCGGTCCGGGGGATGGTGTGTTGCGGGCTCACCCCGCTCCGACAACTGTTTGTAGGGAAGGACTGTCACCGTTGACCTCATCCGCTGAATCGTTTCATTGAGTTGGCGTTAGCGGCCACGCGGGCTCGGGCAGATAGGGACGTGCGCGGCCCTCATGCCATCCCGCCCCGGCATCCACCGGCGTGGTAGGGATGTGGGTAACGTTTCTCAAATATTGCGGCCGACTCTAGGTTTGCCCCGCTATCACGTCAAGGGGGTACCGGCAGAAAGTGCTGCTACGCAGGTGATAGCCAACAGCACGATCAAACTCTAGAGTTGGGTAACGTTTTCCATGTGGTAGGAGTGAGCGCGTGGAGTCAACAGCACCGCCCCGTCGGGTCACCATCGTCGACGTCGCACGCCACGCCCAGGTGTCGACCACCACGGTCTCGAAGGTGCTGCGCAACGCCTACGGAGCCAGCCCCGCGATGCGCGCGAAGGTACGTCAAGCCATGGCGGAGCTCGGCTACCGGCCGCACGCCGCGGCCCGGGGCATGCGCGGCCAGACCTACACCATCGGCCTGACGCTTCCCGACATCCGTAACCCGTTCTTCGCCGACATCCTCGACGGGCTGGGCGACTGCCTCCACGACACCGACTACCAGGTCCTCCTCGGGGTCGGCGGCAACACCGAGGACTCCGAGGCCCGGGTCGTCGACGCGATGATCGACCGCCGGATGGACGGCCTGGTCCTCATCGCGCCGCTGGCCTCCCGCGCCGACCTCGAGCGCATCGCCGCTACCGTGCCGACCGTGGTGGTCGGCCGGCACGGACGCTCGGCCGCCTACGACGTGGTGGCCGATGACGACTACGCGGGCGCCGGGCTGGTCGTCGGTCACCTCGCCGACCTCGGACACAAACGCATCGGCCACATCGACCACTACGAGACCGATCCCGACCGGCTGGCCGAGATGCCCAACGCGATCCGCGCGGAAGGGTACCGGCAGGCCATGCGCGCCCGCGGCCTGGCCGACGAGATCGACGTCGTGGTCACCAGCTACACCCGCGACGGCGGTTATCTGGGAGCCAAGCAGCTGCTCGGCCGCCACCAGCGCCCCACCGCGATCTTCGCCGGTGCCGACTTCGTCGCGATGGGCGTACTCGACGCGGTCGCCGAGGCCGGCCTCACCGTCCCGGGCGACATCTCCGTCGCCGGCTACGACAACACAACGTTCGCTGCGTTCAGCCCGATCTCCCTGACCAGCGTCGACCAGGCCGGCCGGCAGATGGGCAGCGACGCGGGACGCCTGCTGCTGGCCCGCATCGGCGACCGGCGCAGACGATCGGTCCAGATCAACATCTCCCCCACCCTCGTCGTGCGCAGAAGTACCGCCCCGCCACCCGCCTGAACCCGGCCCCACAGCCGCTGACCCGGACTGCCGCATCCCTTGCCGCGACTGCCGGAGCAGACGCACGAAGCCAGCATGACGCCGTCGCGAAACCGATCGATGAGCGTGGCCGGATCCGGTCAAATGCTTGCCCCACCGATCCCGCCGGTCTTACGTTGCGGGCAAACGTCCTTATGTCCGCGGGACCAGCGAGGTGACGTCTTGAAACGTTCCACGATCATCCGGCAAATCGGCGCAGCGGCCATGGTCGCGACCCTCGCGACGGTCGGAATGCAGACCGGCCGGGCGGCGGCCGCCACCCCTGCCTGGCAGCGCTACGTCCTGGGCCCATCGTCCACCCAGGTCTTCCCCGTCAAGGTCGAGGGCCGCGGGACCGTGTCCAACCCGCACACCCTGGTCAATGGCAAGGGCAGGGCGACGACGCTGACCACCGTGGCCGGCGGTACCCCCGCCTCCGTGCTGCTCGACTTCGGCAAGGACATCGCCGGTACGCCGTTCTTCAACGTCACTGCGGTCAGCGGCGCACCCACGCTCACCCTGGTGACCGCCGAGGCCCGGCAGTTCATCCGCCGGCCGGCGTCCACGGCCGTCGCGACCGCCGCGACCGCCGGCGCGACGCAGGTCACGCTCGCCTCGACGGCCAACCTCGAGGTCGGAAACACCATCACGTTCGGCGACGCCACCAGCGGCCAGACCCGCACCATCACGGCGTTCGACGCGACGACCACCAGCGTCGCGTTCACCCCGGGCCTGTCCAGCAACCTGCCCGCGGGAACCGCGGTGTCCACCTCGCCGGGCGCGCCGAGCTCCGACGAGTCCCGGGGGCTCGCGGGCGTCGGTGGCCCGGACACCCTGCAGCCCACCGCGCCCGGCAACATGTCCGGCAGCTTCCATGGCGGCTTCCGGTTCGTGCTGCTGACCCTGTCCTCGCCCGGCAGCGTCTCCATCGCCTCAGCCGACG
>Ga0207661_10001130_pt1 | contig 17810 bp, 20 predicted proteins | sample KBSC713LmetaG_FD_184337 | JGI IMG/M metagenome (GOLD analysis project Ga0207661, IMG submission 184337) | Corn rhizosphere microbial communities from Kellogg Biological Station, Michigan, USA - KBS C7.1-3L metaG (SPAdes) (version 2) | ecosystem: Host-associated > Plants > Roots > Rhizosphere ...
CGCTCCAGCACGGCCGGGTCGTCGCTCGAGTACGGCCCCTGCAGCGGGTAGAAGCTCGAGTAGACGTCGCGCGGCGGCCGGTGCCCGTTCTGGTTCCAGTGCTCCCAGGCCCCGTCCCGCGTCGGCGTCGAGTACCAGGGGTAGTAGAAGATGGCCACCGTTGCGGCACGCGCGGCGGCAGGCATGCAGAAGCACACCGTGCCCAGCCCCACGACCAAGAGGCGCCGCAGCAAGGGTCGTATCCTCTCCCGGATGCAGGACGTCGTGCAACTGCCCGGGTTCGTGGACGCGCACTGCCACGCCTTCCAGCGGGCGCTCCGCGGCCGGACGGAGGGCGCGGACTTCTGGGCGTGGCGCGAGGCCATGCTCGAGCTCGCACGGGGATACTCCCCCACGCGGGTTCGTGACGAATACGTCACGACATATGCAGAGCTTCGTCGCGCGGGGTACACGGCCGTCGGCGAGTTCCACTACCTCGGCTTCGAGGAGGCCGCCGCGGCCGCCGAGGCCGCAGGCGAGGCGGGCGTCGAGTTCGTGCTGCTCCACGTCGCATACGCGCGCGGCGGGCTCGACCGCTTCCGCCAGGCGTCGGTCGCCGAGTACCTCGACCAGCTCGAGCGGCTACGCAGCCGGGGCCTCCGGGTCGGCGTCGCGCCCCACTCCGTCCGCGCGTGCCCGCGCGACTGGCTCGAGGAGCTCGGGCGGTACGCCGCCGAGCACGAGCTGCCGCTGCACGTCCACGCGAACGAGCAGCCGCGGGAGATCGAGGAGAGCGTCGCCGAGCACGGCCTCCGGCCGATCGAGCTGCTCGCCGAGACCGGCTGCCTCGGGTCGCGCACGACGGTCGTCCACGCGACGCACGCCGACGGACACGAGCTCGACCTGCTCGCGCAGGCCGGCGCGCGCGTCTGCGCCTGCCCCATCACCGAAGCGAATCTCGGCGACGGCTTCCTCCCCGTGGAGCGGCTGCTGCACCGTGCGATCGGCCTGTGCATCGGGTCGGACTCGAACGTCCGCATCGACCCGCTCGAGGAGCTGCGCGAGCTGGACGGGATCGCGCGCCGCCAGTCCGGCCGGCGCGACGTGTTCAGCGTGGACGCGCTGCTCTCGATCGGCTCCGACGAGGGGGCGGCGTCGCTCGGCCTCGAGGCCTGGCCGGAGATCGCCGTCGACGTCTCGCACCCGCAGCTGCACGGGGTCGCCGAGCCGCTGTGCGCGCTCGTGCACGGCTGCTCGGCCGACGTCGTCCTCGATCAGGGCTTGTCGGGCTTGCCCGGCGTGTCCGGCTTGTCGCGGCCGTAGGCGTGGCCGTTCCCAGGGCTGTCCGGGTTCCTGTCGACGGCCGGCGCCGGCGGGGCCGGCGGGGCCGTCTGTGCGGGCGGGTCCGGCGGCGCGACGGGCGTCTCGGCGACGACCGGCTCTGGTTCCTCCACGACGGGCGCCGGCGGCGGCGTGGGCGCAGGCGGCGGGACGGCCGCGGGCTGGCGCTCGACCGGCGGCTGCGGGGCGGGCGCCGCCACGGGTGCGGGCGCCGGCGCGGCGACCGGGACGGGAGCCGGAGCCGGCTTCGGCGTCGCCGCCACGACCGTCGTATGCGCCTGCACCGGCTTCACGGCGACGTGCGGCACGACACGCGCTGCCTCCGTTGAAGCCGGCACCAGTCGTTGAACCGTCCGGTGTGTCGAGACGACCGGCGCTCGCGCGAATGCAGGCGCCGCCCGGCGGGCGTCGGCGCGCTTGACGACCGGCACGACGGGCTTCAGCGAGCTGCGCTGCTGGACGATCGTGTGCTGGGCGCTCTCCCCCACGACGACGACCGCCGCCGCCGCGCCGATCGCCTTGATCGCCGCGCCCCCGCCGAAGAGCGCCTTGACCGCGCCGAGCAGGCCGGCGATCAGCGCACTGCGGGCTGCGCGGCGCCGCCCCGGCTCCTCCGGCTGCTCGAGCGCTCCGGCGAGCGAGCGCCGGGCGCGGAAGATCAACATCTCCACGGCGGCCTGCGAGAGGCCGAGCTCCTCGCCGATCTCCCGGTACGAGAGGCCCTTCCACTCGCGCAGGAGGATGGCGCGGCGCTGGTTCTCGGGCATCGACTCGAGCGCGTCCTCGATCCCGATCAGCTCGAGCGCGCTCTCGCTGCGACGCGACGGGAGCAGGTCCTCGATCAGGTCGATGTCGTTCGGCGTTTCGAGGCGGAGCCGGCGCGCCGACGACGTCGAGCGCTCCAGGCACACGTTGTGCGCGATCTTGTACAGCCACGCCTGCTCGTACGCGGTCGTCGCGCCGCGCTGCAGGCTGCGGAAGGCGTTCATGAACGTCGTCTGGACGGCGTCTTCCGCCTCTTCCCGCGAGCGCAGCTTGTGCAGGCAGTAGGCGTAGATCTGGCGCCCGTACCGCTGATAGAGCTCGTGAGTTGTGGTGGTGACCGCGTCGCTGCCGCTACGACGCGTTTCGACTGCGGCCATGTTTTCCCCTCGGTTCTCACCTCAGGGATCGGCGCTCGCGCCGGATGTCACCATCCCTGTTCGAGTGATTCGAGGGTCAGGCGACGCTTCGCTGCTCGGAGAGCCGCCCCTGGATCTCGCCCACGTACGCCGTCAGGTCGCGCTCGCGGAACCCGATCAGCTCCTCCCGCTCCGCGATGTTGCGCTCGAGCGCCTCGAGCTTGTCCTCGCGGAGCTCCACCTCTGCGAGCAGCCGTGCTTCCCGCAGCCGCATGTCCTCGTCGGCCTGCGCGAGCTGGCGCGTCCGCTCGGCGATCACCTCCTCGCTCTGCAGCAGCTTCGCCTCGCGCGAACCGACCCGCTGCTCGCGCTGCTCGAGCTCCGCGAGGAGCGCGAATGCCTCCTGCGACGCGTGGCTGTGCCCGTTGCGCTCGCGGTCGAGCCGCTCGGCCTGCTCGCGGAGCCGCGCCTCCCAGGACTTCAACGCGGCCTCGCCGTTCGCGAGCATCTTCTCGCGGGCCTCGAGCCGCTTGTCGACGCCCGACTCGCGCGTGGCAACGGCCTCCGCGCGCTCCTGCATGCGTGCACGCTCGCGCTCGACCTCCGCCGCCGCCCCCTTGAGCGCGATCTCACGCTCGGCGACCGACTGCTGGCGGCGCAGCGTCGCGCCGTCGAGCTCACGCAGCGCGTTCTCGCGTGCGGCGAAGCGGGACTCCTGCTCCTGCCGGACCGCTTCGATCGCGCCGCGCTCGCGCTTCAGCTCCCGTTCGCGCTCCGCGAGCGCCGCGAGCTGCTGTGCCAGGTGTGCGCCCGCCTGCGCGCGCTCCTGGTCGGCGGAGGCCAGCTCCATCGTGCGAGAGTCGATGTGGGTCGCGAGCGCCGAGACGCGTGCCTCCTCCGCCGCGAGACGCTCGCGCGTCGCAGCCAGCTCTGCGCGCTCCTCCTCGAGCTGGTCGCGCTGGATCTTCACCACGACCTCCTGCTCGCCGAGATCGGCGCGCAGCTGCTCGACACGCGACGCCTGCGTCTCGACCTCCGCCTCGCGCACGGCGAGGTCGCGGCCGGCGGCGAGCTCGCGCTCGTACGCCTCCACGTGGTGCTGCAGCGCCTCGCGCAGCTCCTGCTCGCGCGCGAGCGCCTTCTCGAGATCGCGGCGGAGCGACACGACTTCCTGTGCCTCGCCGGTCTCCGCCTCCGGGGCGAACGGGACGACGGCCGCCTGCGGCTCCGGCTCCTCGACGGGCTGCCCGGCGGCGAACTCCTCGGCGAGCTCGTCGACGGGCTCGTCCGCGGCGACCTTGCGCTCGAGCTGTGCGCGCAGGCCGCTTCCGAACCCCTTCTCCGTCTCGTGCGCCATCAGAAGCTCAACGTCTGTGTGATGTTGAGGACGGCCGGGCCGAGGATGACGACGAACATCGCCGGGAAGATGAACAGCGCCGTCGGGAAGAGCATCTTGATCGGCGCCTTCATCGCCCGCTCCTCCGCTGCCGCCTGCCGGCGCAGACGCGAGTCGGCGGCTTGCACGCGGAGGATACGGCCGAGCGAGATGCCCAGCTGGTCGGCCTGCAGGACCGAGCGCACGAAGGCGGCGAGCTCCGGTGCGGGCACCCGGTCGACGAGCTTCTTCAGCGCGTCCTGGCGCGCCTCGCCGATCCGCATCTCGCCGAGCGTCAGCGCGAACTCCTCGACGAGCGCGCCGTCCATGTGCTCCGTCAGCTTGGCGATCGCGCCGTCCAGGCCGAGCCCGGCCTCGACGGACACCGCGAGCAGGTCGAGTGCATCGGGCAACTCCGACCGGATGCGCTCGCGCCGGCTCCGGATGCGAAGCGAGAGGAAGAACTCGGGCACGTGGAAGCCGAAGCCGGTGAAGACCGGCAGCAGGAGCAGCCCGCCGACAGGCGTCGCGAGCGCCGCGACGGCGAAGGCGACGAGCGAGCCGCCGAGCGAGAGCGCGGCCTTCAGCGCGAGGAACTGTGCCGTCGTGATCCGCGTCGAGAGGCCCGCCGCGATCAGCCGGGCGCCGATCGCGTCGACCGACGTCTTCGGGTTGACGCGGAGCGCGAGCCCGGCGAGACGCTCGATGCCCGGCAGCACGACCCGGTCGCGGAAGCGCGGAACGGCATTCTCGGCCTGCTCCCGTGCACGTCCGTAGCGCGCCGCACGGCGAAGCGAGATTTCGCGCCGGCGCAGCGGCGCGGTCGCCGCCTCGCCTGCGAGGAAGACAGCACATCCGAGCACGAAACAGGCGAAGAGCAACATCGGCTACCCCTTGAACGAGACGATCTTCCGAAGGATGAGGCTGCCCACCGCGATCATCACGAGCGACGTGGCGACCATGAAGTGCCCGGTGCCCGTGTGCCAGAGCGGCGACATGTACTGCGGGCTGACGAGATTGATCAGCACCCCGACGGCGAACGGAAGCCCGACGAGCACGTAGGCGGACATCCGTCCCATCGCGGTCAGGCCGCGGATCTTGCGCGCGAACTGCTGACGCTGGCGGACCGTCTCGGCGACCATGTCGAACAGTCCGGCGAGCGAGCCGCCGATCTGCCGCTGGATCGTCACGGCGTTGAGGACGAAGCTGAGGTTCTTCGAGCCGACACGCTCCCCCATCTCTCCGAGCGCGGCATCCATCGGCCGGCCCAGCCGCGTCTCGGTGAGCACCCGCCGGAACTCCTTCGCCGCGGGCTCCGCGCCCTCGTCGACGACCGCCTGGATCGCGTGCCGGAACGAGTGCCCTGCCTTGAGCGAGGCGGCGATGGTGATCAACAGGTCGGGCAGCTGGTTGTCGAAGGCCTTCATGCGGCCGCGGGCCCGGTACGCCACCCACGCCATCGGGACGATCGCACCGAACGGCATCAGCAGCACTGCGATGAACGGGCCGGCTCCGCCGGCGGCCGCCACGATCCCGACCGCGAGCCCCGCTCCGACGCAGAGATACAGGAGCTCCGCCGCGAGCAGCGCGCTGTCCGCACGGGTCAGCAGCGCCCGAAGCGCCCGGAACTGCTTGACGTTTGCGAACGCGTGCTCGGTGGCGGCCACGATGCGGCGGCGAAGGCTCTGCCCCTGGCGTTGCCGCCTCACCCGGCCGCCGCGCTGGACGGCGCCGAGGTGCGGGGCGAGCCGGGCGCTCAACCAGGTTCCGCTGCGGGCGGCGTTGGCGAAGGCGAGCGCGAGCAGGACGAGCAGTCCGACCGCGCCCGCGATCGCCACCGCAGTCGCATTCGAGCGCCACGCATTCCGCGGCAGCAGGCCCGACGGCCGCTGCGCCGGCGCGGTGCCGAGACCCTGCGTGCGCACGTCGAAGGTCCGGGCGGCGGTGCCGGCACCCGGCACGGTCACGCTCAGCTTCAGCTGATCGCCGGGGCGCGCAGCGGTGAGGTAGCGAATCTGCCAGGTGTGGGCGAGCGCCGCGCCGATGCGCGAGTAGAGGGCGGCGAGCTCGGTGCTCGAGGACGCCTGCAGGTACGCACCGCCCGTGCTCGTCGCGAGCTCGCGCAGCGGGCCCGGCGTGAAGTCCGGCCCGGCGATGCCGACCGCGTACACCACCGCGCGCGCCCGCTCCGCGGCGGAGATCGCCGTCTCGAGCGTCGCGGTGCTGGAGACGTCGCTGCCGTCGGTGACGAGCAGGATCACGCGACCGGGCTCACGCTCGCCGCGTAGCGCATTCGCCGCCCGCACCACGGCGTCCCAGAGTGCGGTGCCCGACTGGGTGTCGACGTCGATCCCGGCGAGTGCGGCCTCCGCGTCCACGCTCGAGCTGGAGAACCGCGTGAAGGCGAGTGCGTTCCGGCCGAAGCCGACGACCTCGATCCGGTCGGACTGCGGCTTGACCGCGACGAAGGCGCGTGCAGCGGCGAGCGCGTTCCGGAGCGACGCGCCCTTCATGGACTCGGAGCGATCGACCGCGAGCACGACGCTCTTGCCGGCGCCGAGGTTTGCGACCCCTACGTCGGCGACCGGCCGGCCGTTCTCCCGCAGCCGCGGCCGAACAGTCGTGCCCGGAGTGACGACGGTGAGCCGAACCTCCGGGAAGCCGCTCGCGTCGACGGCGCCGATGCGCACGCCCGCGGAGGCGGGCGACGCGACTGCAAGCGCGGCGAGGGCGATCGCCGGGACGAGCCGCCGCTTACCCCGCCGTTTCACTCGGCGACTCCGAAGCCGTTGACCGCGAACGCCGCACGCGTGTCCTCGTCGTCGTTCGAGAAGAACCCGGGCGGCAGGACGACGTTGTTCGCCGTCAGCTTCTCGAGGAAGTGCGGCTTCAGCCCCGTCGCGCGCAGCGGCGTCATCAGCCGCTTCGCGCGCGCCGAGTCCTCCTCGTGCGGAGCCGCGGCGACGAAGAGATCCTGCAGCGTGACGACGTCCGACTCCATCCCGACGACCTCCGACACGCACGTGACCCGCCGTGTGCCGTCCACGAGCCGCTGGATCTGCACGAGCACGTCGAACGCGCTCGCGATCTGCTCGCGGATCGCGCGGTGGGGCAGCTCGACGCCAGCGGTGAGCACGAGCGTCTCGAGCCGGGCGAGCGCGTCGCGCGGCGCGTTTGCATGGATCGTCGTGAGCGACCCCTCGTGGCCCGTGTTCATCGCCTGGAGCATGTCGAGCGTCTCCGCTCCGCGGACCTCGCCGACGATGATCCGGTCGGGGCGCATGCGCAGGGCGTTGCGCACGAGCTCGCGGATCTTCACCTCGCCGACTCCTTCGATGTTCGCCGGACGCGACTCGAGCGTGATCACGTGCTCCTGCTGCAGCTGCAGCTCGGCCGCATCCTCGATCGTCACGATGCGCTCGTCGCCGGGGATGAAGGCGGAGATCGCGTTCAGCATCGTCGTCTTGCCGGTGCCGGTACCGCCGGAGATCAGCACGTTCAGCTTTCCCTTCACACACGCGCCGAGGAACTGCGCGGAGCGCGGTGAGAGCGAGCCGAACTGGATCAGGTCGTTGATCGTGTACGGGTCGCGCGAGAACTTCCGGATCGTCAGCGTCGGGCCGCTGAGCGCGAGCGGCGGGATGATCGCGTTGACGCGGCTGCCGTCGGGGAGGCGCGCGTCGACCATCGGCGACGCCTCGTCGACGCGGCGGCCGACCTGCGAGACGATCTTGTCGATGATCCGCATCACGTGGCCGTCGTCGACGAAGCGGGCGGTCGTACGCTCGAGCTTGCCGCCGCGCTCCACGAAGACGTGCTCGGCGCCGTTGACCATCACCTCGGTCACGGTGTCGTCGGCGAGGAAGCGCTCGAGCGGCCCGTAGCCGAGGATGTCGTCGGTGAGCTGGCGGACGAGCTCGCGGCGCTCCTCCCGGGTCAGCGGCGTGTTGCTGAGCGCGAGCTCCTCGGTGACCGCCTTGTAGACGCGATCGTTCAGGTCCTGCGGGTCGTCGTTGAAGAGCTCCGGGCCGAGCTTCGCGATGCACGCGTGGTGCACCGCGACCTTCAGCTCGGCGTACGGATCGTGAACAACCTCCACGGTCGCTTCGGCGAGCGCGCCCGGGCCTACCTTCGAGAGGCGGTCGTGCAGCCCCATGTCACGCCCTCGCGAACGACAGCATCCGCTTGCCCTTGACCGGCTGCGGAGCGGCCGTCTTCGGCGCGACCTGCTTCGCGATCGCCGCGACGCCGCGCGAGAACTCGGAGCGCGGCTCGGCGAGCACGGCCGGCTCGCCGCGGTTGACGCACACCTGGACGTTGCGGTCCATCGGCAGCTCGTGCCCGACCTTCACCTTCAGCCCGTCCTCCACCTCGCGCGTCTTCAGCCCGACGTTCGCGCTGGCACGATTCATGACGTAATGGATGCGGCTGGCCGGGAAGGAGAGCATCTCGAGCGTCTGCAGGGCGAGCCGGACGTTCTTCAACGTCGGCACGTCGAGCCCGCAGAGCACGAGCAGCTGGTCGGTGCGGTCGAGCGTCGCCAGCATCGGCCCGTGGAAGAACGGCGAGGTGTCGACGACGATCGCGTCGTAGGACGCGCGAGCGACCTCGATCAACGCGGTCACCTTGCTCTCGACCACGAGCTCGGCGTCTTCCGGACGCAGCGGGGCCGCGAGGATGTCGAGCCCGCACGGGTGCTTCGACACATAGCCGGCGAGCTTCTCCGAGTCGAGCTCTCCCGGTGCGACGACGAGGTCGTAGATCGTCTTGGTCGGCTCGATGCCCAGAACGATCGCGGCGTCACCGAACTGCAGGTCGAGGTCGAGCAGCAGCGTGCGCTTCCCCTCCTGCTTGGCGAGCACCGCGGCGAGGTTCGTCGAGATCACGGTCTTCCCCGTGCCGCCCTTCGGCGAGAAGACGGTGATCACGCGCCCGCGGTGGGCCGTCGTCTGCAGCTGCCGGCGCGCATGTGACGCCTTGCGAATCGCGAAGACGACGTTGTGCGTGAGCTGCGGCAGGAGCAGGACGTCGGCCACGTCCTGCTCGAGCGCCTGCTCGAGCATGGACGCCGCCTCGGCACCGGACGCGACGAGGATGACCGCTGCCCGCGTGTGCTCGCGGATCGCCGCCACCTCGGCCGCCGGGAAGGCGGACGAGCGCGTCGCGTGGAGGACGCAGTCGAGGTGGCCGCCCGCCAGGGGCGCGGCGGCCGACGCCACCTGCTCGCTCGCGCCGACGACCTCCATGTCGGCCGCCTCCGCGAGCGCGGCGCGAAGTGCTTCGACTCCGTCGCAGTCGCCGGTGAAGTAGATGCGGATCCTGTCGCTCATCGACCCTCCCTCAGAACCGTGTCGAGCGTCTCCAGGCGCTCGCGGCTATCGGTCGCGTCCACGACCGGCCGGAGCTCGAGCGTCCAGTCGCCGTTCTTCAGCACGAAGAAGAGCCGCTGGACCTGTGTGTCCGAGACCGCGAGGATCGCGGACGTGCTGTTGCCGTCCGACGACGCCTTCGAGAGCGTGGAGTCGGAGGGCGCGGTCAGAACCGTGAGATCCCGCAGCACGATCCGCGTCGTGGACGCCGTCGAGTCGGTCCCGGTGCGCAGGTTCGCGACGAGGTCGACGTGGTCGCCGGCCGCCAGCGTGCCCGCGAGCAGCTGATTCGGGTCGCCCGGCACCTCGACTGCCCGCATCGTTCCTTTCAGCTGGGCGCGGATGCCCTGCGCGGCCGCGTCGTCGAAGCGGCGGAGGCTCACCTGCTCGCCCTCGTAGAGCGGTGCGCTGAGGACGAGGTTGCCGAGCTGGTCGGGATTCGAGATCGCGCCGGGCACGACGGCCGAGCGCGGGACGCTCTCGACCTTCATGTCCTTGCGCTTGACGAGGTCGGTTCCGGCCGTGCCGGCCTGGACGTCCTTCGCTGCGACGTAGACCTGGACGCTCGAGGCGTCCCGCTGCACGGAGCGCTTGTAGTTCGTGACGTAGAAGAGCGTGAGCATCATCGCGAGGAGCGCGAGCCCGACGGCGACGACGACGTTGCGGATGCGATAGGTCATTGTGGGTTCCTCACTTGACGAGCGAGACGCTGTAGACGCCGAAGTCGGGTAGGTCCTTGCCGGAATTGCTCTGCAGGCCGTCCCAGATGACGCGGGTGAAGTAGCCCTGCAGCGAGTAGTCGTTGCCTTGGCTCTTGATGTAGCCGTCGAGGTGGAAGCCGACCCAGCCGATCACGTCGTACTGCGCGTTCGTCCCGGTGTCGGTGAGCGTGTCGAAGACAGGGAAGAGCAGCTCCGTCCCCAGCCGCGCGTCGAGCGCGTCTTTGATGTCGTTGCCGTTGAACGCGGCGCCCGGGTCGGAGTTGTACGGGCCGAGGTCGAGGTAGCCGTCGTAGCCGTCCTTGACCCAGAGCGCGATGTTCGGGTTGCCGTTGCTCGCGTCGGGGTCGAGGTTGGCGAGGCCGAACGCACCGGGTGCACCCGTCTTCGAGAGCGGCAGGGTCGTCTGGACGTGGAAGCAGGGGCAGCCGGGGCCCGAGAGCAGCGGGTGGAGCTTGTTCACGACGATCGGCGAGGCGCCGTTCACCTGCTCCGGCACGGCGGCGCGCGCGGACGCGTCGGCCTTGACGGTGGTCGACGTGATCCCGAAGAGCTTGGCGAAGAGCCCCGGCGCGACGCGATGCGCGGTGACGCTGACCGTGTCGTCCGTCTGCCAGTCGCTCGTGATCGAGATGTCGGCCGCGTCGACGCCGCCCTGGTTCTGATCCGCATACGCCTTGGCAGAGGCGACCGCACCGGTCGGGTTCACCGGGAGGTCCTGCGCGCCCGCCAGTGCCGACGCGTCGGCCGTGGCCTGCGCCTGCCGCTGCTCGCGGTACCAGACCGCGACGTCGAGCGAGATCGCGACGGCGCCGAGCAGGACGGTCAGAAAGAGAACGGTCAGGAGCAGCGCCTGACCGCGCTCGCTGCGGAGCCGGCGCGTCATTCGAGCCGGTCCGACATCGTGCTCGTGATCGTCCCGGAGGAGACGACCCAGCCGAGCAGGTTGATCGAATACGGGTAGCTGACAGTGACGCTGACGGTGGTGCCCGAGGCGGCGTTCATCGGGTCGCTCGGCCCGACGTCGACGCCGAGCGACGATCCGCTCAGGTCGGGGGCGGCGGCGACCGCGGCGGCGCGGATGTCCGTGGGCGTGACGCCGGCGATGCGCGCGACGATCGCGCGCCGCGCGGCGGCGCGCGCCGCGTCGGTCACCTCGACGTAGCGGTGGAAAGCGATCCCCACCTGGATGATCCCGAGCAGGAGGACGATCAGCAGCGGCGCGACGAGCGCGAACTCGACTGCGGTCTGTCCGCGCTCGGAGCGGAAGCCTGTGTATGTGCGGCGGCGGCGAGACATGGCGGCGTGTGAGGAACGTTCGGCGGCGGGCCCTGGTCCGAGGCCCGCCGCCTCGCGTGGAAGAGCCCTCCGTCTACAGGGCGTTCGCCACCGACGAGAGGGTGGAGCTGATCTTGCTGCCGAGCGTCACGAGGACGACCGCGACGACGATGGCGATCAGGGCGAGGATGAGGCCGTACTCGGCCATCGTCTGGCCGTCCTCGCGCTTCACGTTGTCCTTCATCCACTGGATTGCGAACTCGAGCATGTTGTTCCCCTATCTGGGTCGTGTGTCTGCGGCTGTTGCGGTTGCGAAAGTCGATGCGGCTAGTAGCCGTTCAGCACGGTCTGGAACAGTCCGAGCACTGCGGTGCCGAACAGCTTCCAGGCGGTGACGCCGGCTGCGGCGACGAACGTCAGGATGGCGGCGTACTCGGTCATGGTCTGCGCGTTCTCTGCACATGCGGCGCGTAGAATCCTCTTGTGCAGGGCACCTCCCTTCGCTTCGCGGATGTCGACTGTGGATCCGATGCGAGCTGAGAGCGAGAGCGCGCGCCGTTTCTTTCGCGCATGGCACGAAGATCACTACGAAGGGGTACGGCGATGACGAAGCGGGTAAGCACCGTGCGCACCGCGGACGGACGTGTCGTGTGCGCGCGCTGCGAGCTCGCGACCACGTTCTGGACGCGCTTCCGCGGGTTGATGGGCCGCGCCTCGCTCGCGCCGGACGAAGGCATGCTCTTCCGGCCCGGCGGGTCGATCCACATGTTCTTCATGCGCTTCCCGATCGACGCGGTGTTCTGCGACGGCGACCTGCATGTCCTCAAGGTCGCGCGCGACCTGAAGCCCTGGCGCATGGCGGGCGCACGCGGCGCGAAGGTCGTGCTCGAGCTCGCCGCCGGCGCCGCGGACGTGCGCGAGGGCGATCAGCTCACGCTCGACGGCTGAGCGCGAAGGCCGCGAAAGAAAGCAGCGCCCGGTGCGCTCTCATCTGGCGTGGAAGTCGCCGCCACGCCTCTCCTCCGTGTCCGCGGCCGGATCGATGTCGCTCCGCTGCTCGCGATCCTGGCGCCGCTCGCGCTGCTCGCGGCCGCGCTCGCGATCATCCTGCCTGCGCTCGTGGTACAGGACTCGTGGCTCGCGCTCGTCGCCGGCCGTGAGGTGGCCGAGCACGGGCTGCCGCACGTCGACCATCTGACCGCCCTCACGACGGGACATCGCTGGGTCGATCAGCAGTGGCTGGGCCAGCTCGCTCTCTACGAAGCCGCGCGCCTCGGCGGCGTCGGCGCGTCGTTCGTGGTGTGCCTCGCGAGCACGCTCGGCGCGCTCGCGCTCTGTCTGCACGTCGCGTATCGGCGCGGCGCCTCGCCGCTCTCGCTGCTTGCCTTCTCGCTGGTCGCCGTCGCTGCGGCGCCGTGGGGGCTGCAGCTCCGCACGCAGTCGTTCGGGCTGCTCTTCTTCGCTCTGACGCTCTGGCTGTTGGAGCGCCGTTCGCTCGGAGTCTTGCCGGTGCTCGCGCTCTGGGCGAACGTGCACGGCTCCGTCGTCGTCGGAGTCGCGCTCGTGCTCGCCTACGCGCTCGTCGCGCGACATCCCGTGCTCGCGGTCGCGCCGGCGATGCTGTTCGTGTCGCCGTACGCGCTCTCGCTGCCGGGCTACTACCGGGTGATGCTCGTCGATCCGCCCTTCGGCAGAGCCGTGAACGAGTGGCACCGGACGAAGCCGTGCGCGCTGACGGCGGTGTTCTTCGCCGTCGTACTCGTCGCGCTCCTGCTCGCACGCAGACTCGACTCCTTCGCGCGTGTCGTCCTGCTCCTGACCTTCGCGGTCGGGCTCGACGCCATGCGCGGGATTGTCTGGTTCGCGCTCGCTGCCCTGGCCTATCTACCCGCCGCTGCGACGCGGCGTCGGACACGACTCTCCGGCCCGGCCGCCGTGTCGTTCGCGTGCCTCGCCGGCGTCGCGGTGGTCGCCGCGCTTGCGTGGGCCGGGACGCGGGACGTCGAGCAGGGCTTCCCGGCGCAGCTGCTGTCGGTCCGCGGGCCTGTCCTCGCGAACGAGGCGACGGCGGACTGGCTGCTCTGGCGGCGGCCTGACCTGCGAATCGCGTACGACGTCCGGTTCGAGCTCGCGAGCCCCGCCCAGATCGATCGTCTGATCGCGTGGCGCCGGTTCGAACCCGGCTGGCGTGGCGTCGCAGCGGGATACCGGACGGTCGTCGACGACCCCGCGCACGTCGCGCGCCTCGTCGCGCGCGGCGGCTGGCGTCGCATCGTCTCGACCGGCCATGTCGCAGCAGCGGAGCGGGTGCCGTGAGAGCTCCCGCCGCGCGTTGGGCGACGGCGTTCGTCTTCTTCCCGGCGATCGCCGTCGCGAGCTCCATCCGGTCAGTGGCCGCGCCGGAAAAGGGACAGGGCTTCGACACGGCCACATTCTGGGCCGCGGGTCACGCCGTTGTGCACGGCGACTCGCCGTACCCGAACCTGTCGTCGCTGCCGGCCCACGCGGGGCCGCTCTTCGCACCGTTCGTCTATCCACCGGTCACCGCCTTCGAGCTCGCCCCGTTGTCGGCGCTGCCCTACGACGTCGCGAAGCTGATCTTCGCCCTCGCATCGATCGGGGCGATCGCGCTCGCCCTGGGGTTGCTCGGCGTGCGGGACTGGCGCTGTTACGCCGCCGTGTTCTCGGCGGCGCCCGTCTACGCGGCGGTGGTGATCGGGACGATCAGCCCTCTGCTCCTGCTCGGGGCCGCCGCCGCGTGGCGCTACCGGCACCGCGCGGTCGTCCTCGGCCTGCTCGTCGCCTATCTCGTCACGGCGAAGCTCTTCCTCTGGCCGCTCTGGCTCTGGCTCGTCGCGACACGACGGTTCCGGGCCGCGGCCGTATCGGCGGTCGCCGGCGTGGCGGCGGTCGCCGTATCGTGGGCGGCGATCGGCTTCGCCGGGCTGCGCGACTACCCGGCGCTGCTGCAGCGGCTGAGCGGTCTCACCGGCGTGCACAGCTACTCGCTCTATGCGCTCGGCGCCGGACGGATCGTGCCGTTCCTCACCGTCGTGGCGGTCGTGGTCGCGGCAGTGCTGTTGCACGACGACGTGCGCCTGTTCGTCGTCGCGCTCGGTATCGCGTTGCTCGCGACGCCGATCCTCTGGCCGCACTACCTCGTGCTCCTGCTGGTCCCCCTCGCGCTCGTGCGCCCCTCGTTCTCGGTCGCGTGGCTGGCGCCGCTCCTGCTCTGGGCCGACTGCGCGGCGTGGAGCAACAGCGCGCCGCGCACCGGCGTGCTGCTCCTCCTCGTGGCCGCCGGCCTCGGCTGGACGCTGACCAGGCGTTCGGGCCGGGCGGAACGCGTAAGCCTGAGTCGCGGCGCAGAGATTCGAACTCGGGAACTCCAGTCCCCCCGACTGGCGCGCTAACCAGGCTGCGCCACCCCGCCGAGCCAGATCGTCGCAGATCCCACGACGCGCGCTGTTCGTGGCGGCGTGGTCGCTCGTCTCGGGGAGCTCGTCGAGAGCCTTCTGAACGTGCTCGTCCTTGCCCGCCTTCCGGAGCTCCTCGATCACGAACTGCTTGTCGATGTGCATGGGCGGCTCTTGCCTGCGGCCGTCCTCCGCAACCGGTCGCAGGCTACGTACGACGGGAGGTGTTGAGGGCGACCGCCTCGCGAATCAGCGCCTTGAAGGCGGGCTCGTCGATCGTCTCCCCTTCACGGAGGTCGATCGCGCGGCGCACGTTTCCCTCCAGGCTCGAGTTGAAGAGCTGCGCCGGGTCGTCCAGCGAAGCGCCCTTCGCGAAGGTCAACTTCACGACCGCTTTGTAGGACTCGCCGGTGCAGATGATCCCGTCGTGCTCCCAGACGGGCGTGCCCTTCCACTTCCACGTCTCGACGACGTCCGGGTCGGCCGCCTTGATCAGCTTGCGCACCCTGTTCAGCGTGTCGCCGCGCCAGTCGTCGAGCGAAGCGATGCGCTCGTCGATCAGCTCCGATGCAGGCTTGTCCGTCATGTCGTCCTCCTGGTCGCGACGGGTAGTCGACCGCTAGTGTCGCCCAGGTGAAGGTGACCGCGGAGGCGGCACGCCGCTTTCTCGTCGCGCGGCACTTTCTCGCCCCCGCGCGGTCGCTCGCGGGCGGCCCCGGCGCCGTGCTGGAGGTCTTCCGGAGGCTCGGGTCGATCCAGTTCGACCCGCTCGCGGTCGCCGGCCGCAACCACGATCTCGTCCTGCATGCGCGCGTCGCCGGGTACGAGCCGGCCTGGTGCGACCTGCTGTACGAGCGGCGCGAGCTCTTCGAGACGACGAACAAGGCGCTGTCGTTCATTCCGGCGAGCGAGTTTCCGTGGTTCCGGACGAGTTGGGGCCGCAAGGGGCCGCGGTTCCACGCCGACGCGCTGGCCGAGAACGCCGACGTGGCAGCGCGCGTCCTGGAGCGGCTCCGGTCGGAGGGGCCGCTGTCCTCCGCCGACTTCGAGCGGGAGAGCGGCCGGACGAAGGACTGGTTCGGGATGCCGGAGAACGCCGTGCGCTCCGTGCTCGAGGCGTACACCGTCACGGGCGTGATCGGCCTCGCGCGGCGCGAGGGCAACCTCCGGTACTACGACGTGATCGAGCGGCTGCTGCCGGCCGAATTGCTCGCGCACGAGGTGCCGGAGCGGGAACAGCTCCGGCACAAGCTGCTGTCGCGGTACCGCGCCCACGGCCTGCTCGGCCCCGGCGGCGCCGGCGGCACGTTCGCCCGCATCGCCGATCCGCCGGAGCGCAACGAGCTGCGGAAGGAGCTGCTCGAGCTCGGTGCGCTCGTCCCGGTGGAGGTCGAAGGCATGCGCGGGAAGCGCCTCGTCGTCGCCGAGGAGCTCGCGCTGCTGGAGGCGCCGCCGGAGCCGCCGCCGTCGGTGGCGTTCCTCGCGCCGTTCGACTCGCTGATGTGGGACACCGCCCTGCTCGCGAGCCTGTTCGACTTCGAGTTCGTGTGGGAGGGCTTCTTCCCGCCGGCGAAGCGCCGCTGGGGCTGGTACGTGCTGCCGATCCTGTTCGGCGACCGGCTCGTCGGCCGCCTCGAGCCGCGGATCGAGCGGGACGAGGGAGTCGTGCGCGTGCTGAACGTCTGGTGGGAGGCCGGCTTCGCACCCGGCCGCGCCGCAGGGTTCGTCGAGGCGATGCGAGAGGCGCTGGGGGCCTACCTGCGCTTCGCGGGCGCGGAGCGATTCGAGTGGGGGCCGCACCTGGCGGCGGAGAAGCGGCGCTTCGCGCTCGGATTCGACCGCGCCGAGCTGCCGGCCCCCGGACCGGCAGCTCGGGCTCCGAGTCCTAGAAGACGCCGACGAGCGCGAGGATGATCGCGATCACGATGATCACGAACAGCCAGTTGTTGACCGCGAAGCCCCCGACGATCGCGAACAGGATCAACAAGAGCACGAGAACCCAAAGCAAGGCCATGTGTCAGTCCCTCCTTTTCGCCATCTCGTCGCGGCCGAGCTCGATGTCTTCCCGTGGGTCGTACGCGCGGCTGCGGCTTCCCGCCTTCGCGACACCACGGCTGAGCATGTAGATCGACGAAGCAATCGTCGTCAGGATCCAGAAGAGCCGCGCGTCGACCTGTGGCGACGTCGACGCGCCTATTCCGAGCCCCATCTCGAACAGCACGAACACGACGAACTCGCTCGTGAGAAAGAAGGGCTTCGTCTCGCTCGTGTACGCGGTCCGCGGTGGGGCAGCCCACCGCGTCCGCCAGTCCGGACCTGTCGTTCGGGTGCCAGTTGCTGCCATTCGGTTACCCCCTCCTCGTTGCCGAAGCTGGCTATTCGTCCCGAACCCGGCGAGCAGAGAAACAACGGCGCGCGATGCACCCGTCGCCCAGAACGGTCTCCCGGTCCCGGCGGCTCTCCCCCAGTTCGACGACTGGTAGCGCGGCCTAGGAGTCGGGGACGTCGAAGCGCAGGCTCGCCCGGTAAAGCTCCACCCACATCTCTCGATGCCCGCGAATCGCCTTGTCGATCACATCAGGTTCCCGGAGGAGCCGGTCGAGATTCGACAGCATCGAGCTCACGAACGCGCGCAGCTCTTCGTCACTCGGCTCAGCCCCCACAAGGTGAACGTACCGCCCCGGTCTCAGCCACGCAAAGCTTGAATCCTGTCGGTCAGTTTGGCGAGCTCGCCCTCCGTGCGTTCGATCATCGCGCCGAGGTCGCGCGTCAAATCCGTATCGAGCGCGTTCGCAGCCGCTTCCAGGGCGATTTCGGACTGCTTACACGTCGCAAGGAGGAGGATCAACATGCTCCTCGCCTGCGTCAGGCTCGTGCGATCGCCCACGTCGCCTTGTTCATTCATTTCGGACGTCCGTTGTCCGACCATCTGGCGACCGCGCGGATGCCCCGTCCGTCATGCCCGCCAAGCGCGGTATCAGCCTTCGCCGCACCTTCAAGAGTTCGGCATAGAGCAAGGGGTCGGTGGCGTAGACACGCCCGAGCGTCCGGTCAACCCTGCGGGCGACCTGCTGCCCCCACCGCTCGCCGACGTCACCCACCATCGCACGAGACAGGTATCCGCCCGTACCCGTCCGAAACCGGAGGGTCGCGCGACCAGCAGCATGAATCAAAGCCCCGTTACCAGGCGCTTTCTCAGTCGGAACAGTTAC
>Ga0207661_10001134_pt1 | contig 17750 bp, 17 predicted proteins | sample KBSC713LmetaG_FD_184337 | JGI IMG/M metagenome (GOLD analysis project Ga0207661, IMG submission 184337) | Corn rhizosphere microbial communities from Kellogg Biological Station, Michigan, USA - KBS C7.1-3L metaG (SPAdes) (version 2) | ecosystem: Host-associated > Plants > Roots > Rhizosphere ...
TTCGCGCCGCGCGCGACTTGTCCGCACCTGCCGGCGGATGCCGGCGCCGAGACTTTCTCCCGTCGTTGTCGCGACCTCTTGCAGCGTGTCGGCTCCATCAGACCCGGAGAATTCGCCCGACAGCGCGGTCGCCATCATCGACGCGGCAAGCGCGTAGCGAGTCTGCGGAATATCGATCGAAATGGAGCGTGGCGACACACTGTAGAGCTTCGCCGGACGGCCGGCACCCGGACCGACCCGGCCGGACAGCCGGCGGTATTCGACCTCGAGCAACCCTGCTTCGGCCATCCTGTCCAGGTGGAAGGCGGCGAGCTTCACCGCGATCCCGGCATGCCGCGCAGCATCCTCGCGCCCGACCGGCTCGTGTCGCTCGCGGAGGTACGAATACAGTCGCTGGCGCACTGGCTCAGCCAGCAGAGCAACCGCTGCCAGATCAGCGGCGTTCATGCAACCCCCTGCTTGCGTTGACTCCCGACGCGGCAATCGTATAACCCAATTCTGGGATCGTTACAATTTAGGTGTCCGAGTGCGGGGGTGGTGGAACAGCCCGGCGAGCAAAAGCAGGGTGACGGCAGATGCGAGCCAGGTCCACAACCGGCCGAAGCCGGCGATCGCGGTGACGCCGGTCACCTGGCCGGCGGTGAGGCTACACGCGGCTTACATGCCGACCGGGAAGACAGTGGCCACCTCACATATGATCAACGGAGCGAGCCACACTATGGCCAGGCACCAGGGCGACAACCCGCCTTCAGCGATGCTTGGCCACGGTGAGGAGCACGGCCGCGTCGTCGATGGCCTCGAGCGTGTGCCGGGACGGCGGCACGACGAGGAGGTCGCCCGGGGAGCCCTCCCAGGACACCTCTCCGGCTTTCAGGCTGACCCGTCCATGCAGCACATGCACGGTGGCCTCGCCCGGGTTTTCGTGCTCGTCCAGCACGCGACCGGCGGCGAGCGCGATGACCGTCTGGCGCAGCACATGCTCGTGGCCGCCATAGACCGTCCGCGCGCTCCGGCCGCTTGATGCGCGGACCGCCAACTCGAGTTGTTCTCGGGCCAGCGCAGTCAACGACGACTTTTCCACGAAACCTCCCAGCATTGCGCCGCGGCGGCTCCACGATAGCAACGCCACCAGGACCGGCTGCCCGCACGGTGTACGGGCGGCCGGAGCCGGCGGCCTGACGGTTATGGCGTGCGGCCGACGAAGGCAACTTCCCAGCCAAATCCGGCGGGCTACCCGGCCGGTGGTGGCGGCCGGTTGACCCCGGGGTCGTCCGGACCGACGAAATCCATGCGACCTGCGCAAACGTCGCAGGGACTTCATCAGGTCGCCGGCGGCGGCGCCGGAGGCTGGAAGATCTCGCGCTCGAACGCGTCGGCGGCGCGCAGGATGGCGGCCTCGTCGCCGTGACGGCCGACGAGCATCATGCCCACCGGCAGACCGTCGGACATCGCGCAGGGAACGTTCATGGCCGGATGGCCGGTGACGTCGAAGGGGGCCGTGTTCGGGATCATCTCCAGCGCCCGGCTCACGTACTCCTCCATCGGCGCATCGGCGGCCGGCAGTGGCGTCGCCTTCAGCGGCAGGGTCGGCATGAGGAGCAGATCATGCTCGGCCAGTACCTCGTCGTAGGCGGCCGCCGCGACCCGGGCGAGGTTCTGCGCCTTGGCGTAGAAGTGGCCGTACCGGGTGTCGGCCATCCACTGCCCAGCGAGGACGGTCAGCTTGACGGTCGCGGACAACCGGTCACTGCGGGCCTGGCGGCCCTGCCCGAACGCGTCGACCAGCCCCGTCCAGTAGCGGCCCTTCGCCCCGTAGGCGATCGACTCGCCGGCCACCATGATGGCGGTGGCGCCTTCCAACGCAACCGCGTTCCAGACGGCCATCGCGTCCCGGTGCCACGGTATGGACACCTCGGTGACCTTCGCGCCCAGCCGCTCGTACCCGTGTGCGGCGCGCCGGACCGCCTCGTCCACGTCCGCCTCGGACAGGCCCTCGTGCTCGAACCCCTCGCGCACAAGCGCGAGACGCAGCCCGGCGACGTCGCCGGTGAGCGCGGCCAGGTAGTCGGTCGGTGGCGACGCCGCGAACTGGCGGCTGTCGAGCCCGTCCGGTCCGGCGAGCACCGACAGCAGCAGCGCGACATCGCGAGTGCTGCGCGCCATCGGGCCGAGGTGGTCCAGCGACGTCTCGATCGGGAACGCGCCGGTGTATGGCACCAGACCCCAGGTCGGTTTCAGACCGTAGATTCCCGACCAGCAGCTCGGAATGCGGACCGAGCCACCCTGGTCGCCGCCGATCGCCAGATCGACCTCGCCGGCGGCCACCAGCGCGGCCGAGCCGGTCGACGATCCGCCCGTGCTCCGGCCGCGGTCGTAGGGGTTGCGCACCGGCCCGCTGTCGGCGGTGTGGCTGCCGCCCGAGAAGCACAGGCTTTCACAGACCGATTTGCCGAGGATGGTGGCGCCCGCGTCGAGGACCCGCTCGACCACCGTCGCGTCCTCGTCCGGCCGGTAGCCGTCCAGCAGGGCAGTCCCGTTGTTCATCGGCACGCCGGCGACGGCGATGTTGTCCTTGATGGCGATGGTGCGACCGGCCAACGGTCCGCTGGCGGCGCCCTCGATGCGTACTCGCCAGGCCCACGCGCCGAGCGGGTTGTCCTCCGGGCTCGGCGGGGCGCCCCCGTCGCGCGGGTATCGCGATTCACGGCGTGGCTCGGCCAGCTCGTCGAGCCGGTCGTACGGGGCCAGAAACCCTTCCAGGAGCGCCTCGAACGAAGGCATCTGATCGTCTGGGATCGTAAAATGGAACCGTTGGGCAATCGCGCGGAGATCGTCCGGTCCGGGCCGTCGGACAGTCACGGGGCACCTCCTGGCTTTCGACGGCCGGGAACCCGCACTAACGACTGAGCTGGTCATCGAACCGTCGCCGAGTCTGTTGCGCCCAAACTACAGCGAATCTCGGGGCCGTCAAGCGGCACGAGGTGCGGCCGCGCCGGTGAGCGGGCGGCACCCAGGACCATGCCGACACCGCACGGGTCAACGCCCATCGATGAATGGTCGTATCGTGATCGGAGAGTTCGATGGTTCTCTATCGGGGAAGACCCTGACCAGCCGCCGTCGCCGACCTGGTGCTCGAATCGTTCCATCCAGCCGACCACCACAGCGCGCAGGTCCTCCGCTCATCGGCGACCCTACCGCGGTAGTTGCGTTCCGGGCCGGACCGCCGCGAAGCGCTGCACGTGGCCGATGGCCATGTCGAGGGCCAGCTCGAGTGGCCGGGCGTCGCGGGTCGTCTGCGCGAGTAGCAGCCCACCCTGAAGCGCGGTCATCACGGTGACGGCGAGCTCGGTTGGGTCGGCCTCCCGCGAGATCAGTCCGCCCTCGCGCATCGCGGTGAAGCCGTCGATGAGGTATGCCTCCCACTCGCTGAAGCAGATGGCGAGCGTCTCGCGGGCCGACTCCGACTGGTCGGCGAGTTCGCCGACCAGTGAGCCGAGGGGACACCCGCCGATCCCGCCCGTCGCACGGGTGCCTTCGACCAGATGGTCGCGCCAGCGCTGCAGTCCCTCCCAGGTCTGCAGCCCGCGAAGCTCGGCCTCCTGCCCGATGATGATCTGATCGAGCTGGCGGCGGATCACCTCGACGACGAGCGCGTCCTTGTCGGTGAAGTAGTGGTAGAGCTGCGACTTGCTGGTTCTGGTCGCGGCCATGATGTCGTCGAGGCTGGTGCTGGCCACGCCGCGCTCGTAGATGAGCGCGGCCGCGCCGGCGACGATGCGCTCCCGGGTCGCGGCGCCGCGCGAGGTGAGCCGCGGGCGCTTGGTGGGGGTCACGCTCAGATCGTAAGCGGAACTGGACTTGATAGTCCAGTTTGTCGCTGCCACGCTGGACCGGTCAGTCCACTTGTCCGAGGAAGGTCCTCCCGTGTCCCGTCTGCACAACGGCCAGCTGTTCCCCTCGCTCTCGGTGCCCGCCGTCGGTGGCGGCATCATCTCCCTCCCGGACGATCTCGCCGGCTCGTACGGTGTCGTCTTGATCTATCGCGGCTCCTGGTGTCCCTACTGCAACGCACAGCTCGCGTCGTTCTCCCGGGCTGCCGAACGACTCGCCGACGTCGGCGCGAAGGTCGTCGCGCTGTCCGTGGACGACGAGGCGAGCGCCGCCGAGATCGTCGCCAAGCACAAGCTCCCGTTCCCGGTCGGGCACAGCGCCGACGCGCCGAAGGTCGCCGCGGCGACCGGCGCCTACGTCAACGATGACCCGCGCTACCTTCAGTCGACCGGCTTCCTGCTCGCTCCGGACGGCACCGTGCTCACCGCGGTGTATTCCAGCGCGGCAATCGGCCGGCTGACCGTCGACGACGTGGTCGGCTTCATCCGGTACACCCAGGAGCACGCGGCCTGACATGGCAACCGTTGAGCAACGCCGTGCTCTCCTGCGGGTCGCGCTGGCCGCGGTGCTGGCCAATGCGTCCTGGTTCAGCGCCACCGCCGTGGTGCCGGCCCTCGAGGACGACTGGCAGCTGACCTCGGCCGGCGCCGCCTGGCTGGTCATCATGGTGCAGATCGGCTTTGTCGCCGGCAGCGTGGGCGCGGCGTTGCTCAACCTCCCCGACCGGATCGAGGCCCGCTGGCTCATCGCAGCCTCGGCCGTCGCGGCCGGCCTGACGAACCTGGGGCTACTGCTGGCCTCGGGTCTCGCGGTCGCCTTGCCGGTGCGCTTCCTCGTGGGCGTCGCCCTGGCCGGGGTCTACGCGCCCGCGGTCCGGCTGGTCGCGACGCATTTCGAACGCGGGCGTGGCGTCGCCACCGGCGTGGTGGTCGGTGCCCTGACGCTCGGGTCGGGAACCCCCCACCTGGTGCGCGGGCTCGGAAACGTGCCATGGCCGGCGACGATCGTCGTGACGTCGGTCCTCGCCGTCCTGGCCGCCGTGTCGGTGCGGACGGTCCGCACCGGCCCGGCCGCGATCGCGTCCCCGCCGCTGGACGTCGGCGCCGCCGTCCGTGCGCTCGTCCGGCACCGGCCGTTGCGGCTGGCCACTCTCGGCTATCTCGGGCACATGTGGGAGCTGTACGCGTTGTGGAGTTGGCTGGCGGCATTCTTCGTGGCGGCCCGCGCGACGCACCGGCCCGCCCTGGCCGAGACCGGGACGGTGACCTTTCTCGCCATCGGAGTGGCCGGGCTGCTGGGTGCCGTCGCGGCCGGACGGCTCGCCGATCGGCTGGGACGCACGGCGATCACCAGTGGTGCGATGCTGATCAGCGCGGCCTGCTGCGTGGCCAGCCCGTTGGCCTTCGACGCGGCCCGGCCCGTGCTCGTGACGGTGCTGCTGATCTGGGGCGCCTCGGTGATCGCCGACTCGGCCCAGTTCTCGGCCGCGGTGACCGAGCTGGCCGAGCCGCGTTACGCCGGTTCGGTGCTCGCTCTGCAGCTCGCGCTCGGGTTCGCGCTGACGATCGTCAGCATCCGTCTGGTGCCGATCGCGGTCGATGTCGTGGGCTGGCAGTATGCCCTCCTGCCCCTGGCTGCCGGTCCGCTCCTGGGGACGGTCGCCATGCTGCGCCTGCGCCGCCTGCCGGCCTCGCTAAGCCTCGCCAACGGGCGGCGCTAGCCGGGAAGGCGCGGGCTCAGCCGGTGTCTCGGCGCGCCACGAAGCGAGCATGCGGAGGCTTGCTTCGGATGGCGATCCGGGCTCGGCAGTGTAGGTGATGAGCGTCTGATCGGCGTCGTCGGTTGCGCGGAGTGCTTCCTGCGCCAGGATCAGCCGGCCGGCAATGGGATGGCGAAGTTCGTAGCCGGCGTGGCCCTTGTCGCCCACCGGGTGTTCGGACCAGAGCTGCCGGAAGAGCTGGCTGTGCAGCGACAGTTCCCCGACAAGTTCGGCGAGCAGCGGGTCGTCGGGGTGCCGGCCGGCGTCGAGGTGCAGGAAAGCCACGATGTCGCGGCCTTTGCGGCGCTGATCGCAGAACAGTGCCCCGATGTGCTCGTCGAGGAAGACCAGACGGGCGAAGTTGCGCTGACGAGGTGGCAGTTCCCGGAAATCGGCGATGAGTGCGGCACCGAGTGCGTTCCAGGCCAGCACGTCGGTGCGGCGGCCGACGACGAAGGCCGGCACGTCGGTCATGGCGTCCAGCAGCTGGCGCAGTTGGGGACGGACCTTCTGCGCCGGGCCCGGCCGGCGCGCCGTGCGGCCGGGCCGGGCGAGATTGCGCAGATGCGCGCGTTCGTCATCGGCCAGGCGAAGGGCGTTGGCGACCGCGTCGAGGACGGCGTCGGAGACGTGGATGCCGCGGCCCTGTTCGAGGCGGACGTAGTAGTCAACGCTGACGCCGGCCAGTTGAGCGATTTCTTCGCGGCGGAGTCCGGGCACCCGGCGCCGGGTGTGCAGCGGCTGCAGCCCGACGTCCTCGGGGCGCAGTCGCGCCCGCCGCGACCGCAGGAATTCTCCCATCGTGGTGTGCCCGTCCATGCGACCAGTATGGCCGGGCCGGCGGCGGTGAGCCTGGTTCGGCCAGACCCAGGTTAGGCGGGCCGGGGTTGATCAGGGCTCTGGGTAACCCGCGCCGATCGGCGCACGCTTGGCCGCGGTACGACCCATCAAATGTGGAACGGGAGAACGACTGTGGTGCAAGTGAACACGGGCCCGGCGCTGGTTACGGGCGCCAACCGCGGCATCGGACGGGCAATCGTCGACGCGCTGCTCGCTCGGGGTACGAAGAAGGTCTACGCGACGGCCCGCCGGATCGAGACACTGGCCGACCTGGCGACCGATCCGCGCGTGGTGGCCTTGCAGTTGGACATCACCGACGCCGGTGAGGTCGCGGCGGCTGCGGCGGCGGCCGGTGACGTCACGCTGCTGGTGAACAACGGCGGTTCGCTCGAGTTCGCGGACCTGCTCGCCGGCGAACTCGCGGCGATCGACGCGGACCTGCGGACGAACTATTTCGGCACGCTCGCGGTGACGCGCGCATTCGTTCCGGTGCTGGAACGCAACGGCGGCGGCGCGATCGTGAACATGCTGAGTCTCGTGGCGCTGGGTGCCGTACGGGGCATGGGCGGCTACAGCGTGTCCAAGGCCGCCGCGGCCTCGATGACCCAGGCCGTGCGAGCTCAGGTGGCCGGCCTGGGCATCACCGTGCACGGAGTGTTTCCCGGTGCGGTGGACACGGACATGATCCGGGCGTTCGAGATCCCCAAGACCAGCCCGGCCGACGTCGCGCACGCGATCCTCGACGGAGTCGAGGCCGGCGACGAGGACATCTTCCCCGACCCGATGTCCCGCGACGGCCACAAGGCATGGCGGGACGACCCGAAGGCCCTGGAACGGCAGATGGCCTCGATCTGACCCACGAGAAACCGGCGGCACGGAAATGCAGACCATCGACGCCCACCATCACATCTGGCGGTCGGCCACACACGTGGACGTGACGCGCTTCGCCAGCGTGACCATCTGGTGCGACGCTTCCACGTCTCCTTCGGGGCCGCAGCGGTCAGCGTGACCGGCTGAGGGCCGTAAGCAATCGGTAATAGCTCAGCGTTCGTCGTCGTCGGCACGTACCCTCACGCCGGCAAGCAGGCATGAGAGGTGGCAGCGGTGATGACAGATACGGCTCTGCCGACAAGGCGTCGCCGCTGGCAACTGACCGGCCTCCTGCTGGCCGAGGTCGTGTCGACGCTCGGCTCGGAGATGACCGCGGTGGCGCTGCCGTGGCTGGTGCTGATCACGACCGGATCGGCCACCCGCACCGGCGCCGTCTTGGCCGCGCAGTTCGCCGGGATGGCGCTGCTGGGCCTCTGGGGCGGCCAGGTCGCGACCCGGCTCGGCGCGCGCACGATGATGCTGGCGTCGGACCTGACCCGGGCCGGGCTGATGGCGTCGCTGCCGGTGCTGCTGTGGGCGCATGTGTGGTCGTTCCCGGCGGTGCTCGTGGTCGGTCTTCTGGTCGGGGCGTTCTTTCCCGGGTACTCCTCGGCGCAGCGGCTTGTGCTGGCCGACATCGTCGGCGACGACGAGGTTCGCCTCACCCGTGCCGGTGGCCTGATGGGCTCGCTCAACGAGGCGTCGAGCCTCGCCGGGCCGCTCCTCGGCGGCCTGCTCGTCGCGCTGGCCGGGGCCAGCGAGGTACTGGTGGTCGACGCGGTCTCGTACCTGTGCGCGTTCCTGTTGGTCGCCCTGCTGGTGAGCGCGCGAGGGACGACCGCCGGTTCGGACGAGCACGGCACCGGAGTGACGGGCGGCCTGCGCTACGTCGCGGGAAGCTCGGTGCTGCGCCGCCAGTTGCTCGGGGTCGGACTGGTGGAGGTCGCGTTCACCGCGATGATGGCGACGCTACCGCTGCTTGCCCTGCGCAATGGCGGTGGCGCCGCGGTCGCCGGCACGCTGCTGGCCGCCTACGGGGGCGGCTCGGTGGTAGGCGGCTTGCTCGCCGCGCGGACGCGCCGGGTCGGCGGGCGCACCAGTTCGTGGGCGGTGGCCGGGATCGCCGCCTCGACCTGGATGTTGATTGTGCCGGCGCCAATCTGGGTGCGGGCGGCGGCCATCGCCGTCAACGGCGTGTGCGCCGGGGTGTACTTCCCGCGCTTCTTCGCCGCGCTCACCGCGCGGACTCCGCCGGCCCTTCGGGCCCGGGTCATGACCGCGGTCACAATCGGCATCTCCGCGCCCGGGCCGATCGGGTTTCTCGGCGCCGGGCTGCTCGCCCAACACACCGGCTCGATCACGCCGAGCCTGCTCCTGGCCTGTGCAGCCGCCACCGCCGGCGCCCTGACGCTGATCGGGCAGGACTGACGACACGCGGACTCAGGCGCTGCGGTGGCGATCCCGGAACGTCGCCACCTTGGCGCGGTTGCCGCAGTTGGCCATGTCACACCACCGCCGGGAAGTGTTGCGCGAACCGTCGACGAACACCCAGCGGCAGTCGTCCCCGCGGCACGCCTTGAAGCGGGGCCAGCCGGGCCGGGCCATGGCCCGCAGCAGGGCCGTGACGGTGGCGGCGCTGATGTCCTGCGCGAGGTCACCGGGCGCCTCGGCGCGGAGCGACGGGGCGCCCCGCAGGTCGACGCGCAGGGCGAGCGGCGCCAGGTCAAAGGGGCTCAGGTCGGGTTCGATGCCGTTGTTGCGCAGGGCCAGGCCGCGGATCAGGCCGCGCAATGTGCGCAGCAGCGCGACACTCTCCGGCGCATCGGAACGCCCCCGCCGGGTCGCCACCGATCCGCCGAGCGCCCGCCACCAGGCGCGGACCGAGGCGGCGTCGGCCAGCTCGTCCTGCTCGCCGTGCGCGGTGTTGGCCACGGCGATGAGCAACTCCTCGTCGCTGAGGTCGGCCAGTGTCATGTAACCACCATACACGTTTTATTGGTTGACGACCCCGGTAACCGGTGTAACTGTTATGGTGGTTGCGTCGCCGGACGGGTGGCGCCGATCAAGGAGGCAACGATGACCGGACCCCGGTTGCGTCCCGGTGAGCCGGCCCTGCTGCTCTCCGCCGCGGTCTACGGCGTGAGCACGACCGTCTCGGTCGTCGCGCTGCACGACGTCCGCCCGGCCGACCTGCTCGCGGTTGAGATCTCCGGCGCCGCGGCGATGCTGCTGATCACCGCGGCGGTCCGCGGGCAGCTACGCCGGCGGGGCGCCCCACGGCAGATGCTCCTCGGCGCACTGGTGCCGGGGCTGGCGTTCCTGTTCGGCGACTTAGGCCTGGCCCGCACCAGCGCGTCGAGCGGCAGTCTCCTGCTGGCCGCCGAGCCGCTGCTGTCGGTGCTGCTGGCGCTGGCTGTGCTGCGCGAGCGCCTGTCCGGCCGGGCGGCGGTGGCGCTGGTCGTCGGCCTCGCCGGCGGCGCGCTGGTCGCGTTCGAGCCGGGCGGCCCGTCCGGCACCGACACGACGCTCGGCAACGTGCTGGTCCTGCTCGCCGTGGTGGCCGCCGCGGTGTTCCTGATCGCCACCCGCCGCTTCAACGAGGACGGCGACGGGCTCAACGCGAGCGCCTGGCAGACGACCGGCGGCGCGCTGAGCGTCGTGCCGTTCGTGGCCGCCTCGTGGTCCACCGGCGGCACCCGGCTCGACACGGTCGGCGTCGCCGGCTGGCTGGCCTGCATCGCGGTTGTGGTCTGTGGTGCGCTCGGCAGTGTCATGTTCAACCGGGGCATTGCCCGGGTGCCCGCGGCCCGGGCCGGGCAGTTGGGCAACCTGACCCCGGTGGTCGGCACGCTGACCGCCGTGGTCTTTGTCGGTGACCGCCCGTCCTTGCCACAACTGGTCGGAGGGGCCGCGATCCTGGCCGGCCTGGCCTTGCTGCTGCACACCCCAGCCGAACTGAAACTTGTTGAGGAGTACCGATAATGTTCTGCGACACTGCCCTCGCGGCGCGCATCGAACGGGCCGAGGCACAGCTCATCACCGAGTGGAACGCGGCCACCCGGCGCCGGCGCGGGACCTTGGCCGGATTCGCGATCCCGAGCGCCGGCGGCGTGGCCAGCTACGCCGAGCCCGACTCGCCGATCAACAAGGTTGCCGGCCTCGGTTTCGCCGGGCTGCCCGATCTCGACGCAATCGAGCGCGCGTTCGCCGATCGCAGCGCGCCGGTGAACGTGGAGGTCGCCAGCCTCGCCCACCCGATGCTCCTGGAGCTGCTGGCCGACCGCGGCTACCGCCTGGTGTCGTTCGAGAACGTCCTCGGCCGGGCCCTCGGCGACGACGTCGAACGGATCGCGCTATCCGGCATCGAGGTCCATCCGAGCGGCGACGACGAGTTCGGCACCTGGATGGACGTGGTCGTCGACGCGACACTGCACCCCGACACCCAAGGCGTGCCGTGGCACGAGGAGTTCCCGCGCGAGATTCTCGAGAACGCCGAGCACGACACGGTCGGCCTCGTCCAGCGATACCTGGCAACCGTGGACGGGGTGCCGGCCGGCGGCGGCAGCCTGCGCATCACCGAGGGCATCGCGCAGCTCACCGGAGCCGCCACCGCACCGGCGTTCCGTCGCCGCGGCATCCAGAGTGCCCTGCTCGCGGCCCGGCTGGCCGACGCAACGGCGGCCGGCTGCGAGGTCGCGGTCATCACCGTCCAGCCGGGCTCGAAGTCCCAGCAGAATGCCCAGCGCCGCGGCTTCGGCCTGCTCTACATCCGCGCCGTGCTGACCAAATCGTCCACCTAGCCAGTGTGGCGCTCGCGACACCACTCAGGGAACGCACCTATTGCTTCCATGAGACGATGCCGCTTCTAATGGTACGAGGTGCGTTCACACGTTAGGAGCGGTCGCGTGCATGTCGCAGGTCTCTGGCGATACCCGGTCAAGTCGCTGGCCGGTGAGCCGTTGCCGGCCACGCCACTGACCGCCGACGGAATTCCCGGCGACCGGGTGGTGCACGTGGCCGGGCCCAACGGGCCGTTGACCGGCCGGACCCGCCACGGGTTGCTGACCATCCCGGCGGCGACCGGCGTCGACGGCCAGCCCGAGGTGGCTGGGCACCCGTGGCGCAGTGCGGCCGCGGCGAACATCGTGCGGGTCGCGGCCGGCCCGACGGCCGAGCTGGTGGCTTACACCGGCTCGGAGCGGTTCGACGTGCTGAACCTGCTCGTGGCGACCGACGGTGCCGTCGCCGCCTTCGGCCACGACCTGCGCCGGCTGCGGCCCAACCTGCTCATCGGCGATGTGCCGGCCGGCGCCGAGACCACCTGGCCCGGGCGCACGCTGACGGTTGGCGACGCCGTCATCGGTGTGTACGCGGTGCGCCAGCGATGTGTGGTCACCACGATCGACCCTGACACTGGCGCACAGGACCTTGATGTGCTGCGGCATATCCGCCGCCGCTTCGACTACCGGCTCGGCCTGGACTGCTGGGTGATCCGGCCCGGACAGGTGCAGGTCGGCGACCCGGTCGCGCTCGCCGGGACCACCGCCGTCCCGCCGCCGGCCGGTGGCTGGATCGTCGGCCGGCCCTATCGGCTCGCTGAACGACATGAGGGTGGCTCGCATGCAGGCCGTGGACGGTGACGTGGCCACCGCGTCGTTCCCGTTCGTCCTGCCCGCCGAACCACTGCCCATCCAGCTGATGAACACCATCTGGGCCGACCGTGGTGTCGTCCAGGATGCGCTCACCTCGCCCGGCGAGCTCCGCGCGTGGCTTCGCGTGGTATGTCCGCACGACACGGCACGAGGAGCCGACCTCGAGCGGTTCCGCGGGCTGCGTGACGCGCTACGCCGGCTCGCCGCTCTCGTCACCGCCGATGACCGCCCGGCGGCCGCCTCGGCGACCACCGACGCGAAGCGGGCGGTCGCCGACGTCAACGCCGCCGCTGCTCTTGCACCCACGTGGCCGAAGCTGGTCCTTCGGGACGGCATGCTGGACCAGACGGTGGCTGGGTCCGGCCCGCCCGGCGATCGGCGGTTGACCGCGATCGCACGGGAGGCCGTCGAGCTGTTCGCCGGCGGGGGTCGCCCAGAGCTTCGGGCCTGCCGGGCGCCGGGCTGCGTCCTGTACTTCCTCCACGACCACCCGCGCCGCGAGTGGTGCTCAAGCGCCTGCGGCAATCGCGCCCGCGTCGCCCGGCACTACAGCCGCCACCACCGCAAGCCCGCCGACGCAGACCACTGAGGTCGTCCTGACGGTTCGTAGCGGCAGCTGTATCCGGTGCCGACGCCAGCAGCTACACCACCGGGCACGTGCCGCTAGGAGGCCACGATGCCTTCGCCGCCGACGGCGCCGGGCACGGTGACCTCGCCGGTCTTCGTCAGGGTGCCGTCGCGGTTGACCCGCAGCGAAACGACGGTTCCGGCGGCGCCGGTCTGGGCGTACAGGTACCGGCCGTCTGCGGTAGCGGCGACATCGACCTGGCCGGCACCGGTGGCGAACGTGCCCAGCGAGGTCAGCGTCCCGCCGGGCGCCACCCGGTAGCCGGACAGGTTGCCGCTGCCGGCGTTGCCCGCGTACACCGTGCCGTTCACGCCGACGATCCAGCAGGTCGCCGCCTGGCCGGTCGCCGCACTGGCCAGGGGAGTGAGCGTGTTGTCACGCTTGACGGCGAAGGTGGCGACCGCGTTCGGGCCGGCCTCGGCGACGACCAGGTGGCCCTGGGCGTCGAAGGCCACCGCGAACGGGACCGCGCCCGGCTCGACGTTCACCACGGGCCGGGCCGACGGTCCGTGCAGCCGGTCGACGGCGAACACGTCGATGGCGTTGCTGCCGGCCTTGGTGGTGACGATGAGCCGGGAACCGTCCGGCGTGAACGCGATCTGGCCCGGCGTGTGGGTGAACTCCGGCGCCGCGGCCGGGTCGAGGCCGAGCGTGCGGTGCCACGCGGCCACCTTCACCAGGGTCCGGCCGAGCCGCAGGTAACCCTGGATCGAGCCGCCGTCACGGGCGTTGAGCACGTAGACGAGGTTGCCGTGCACGGTCACGCTGACCGGGAAGGCCCCGCCGGACGCGATGACCTGGCGCCGGTTGAGCCGGTCGCCGTGCACGTCGAAGACGGTGAGGGTGTCGCTTCCGGCATTCACCGCATACAGCAGGTCGTTGCCGCGGTCGAGCGCAAGCGCGCCCTGCGAAGCAGTGCGGTCGACGACCGAGCCGGTGAGCTGGCCGCCGAGGCCGCCGGTCCGGTAGATGCCTGCCTGGCTCAGGCGACCGTTCGTACCCCGGTCGAACGCGACCACCGTGTTGCCCGACAGATTGTCGCTCATCGCGAATACCGCTTCCGATGTGGTACTGGCGGAAGCCGGTCCGGCGATCAACGCTGTTGCGGCGAGTGCGAATCCCGCGGTTCCGGCGATCCGGGTCGAGGCTTTCATTGCTGCTCCTCACAAGCGCTGGTTCAGTTCCGTTGGCAATCCTGACCGCGAGGATTGGTGAAATCGGCGCTGTTTCGTGGCTCGTAAGGGTTTGGCACCCGCACCGTAAGGACTATCCGAAGAACTCGACCGGCGACATGGTGCCGGCGATCACGCCGGCGAATGCGTCCATCGCCGCGTGGTCGCCGCACACCGCGGCCAGGCGGCGGCCGACCTCTGGTGGCGGTGGTGCGAGCGTGGCCAGTTGGGTGGTGAACTCAAACATGGGCAGCACGTGCCGGTCGCGGTCACGGTGATAGGCGCGCATCGCGTCGTCGAACGTGCGGACGGCGGTGAACGCTTCATCCAGTGCGCCCGCGCACTGTTCGGCATCGCGGAATGCGTCGCTGATGCCCTGCGCGGTGATCGGATCCTTGGTGTAGCCGGCGTCGCCGACCAGCGCCCAGCCGGGGCCGAACGGCTGGCGCAGGAAGTTGGCGACGGCCCCGCCGGTGAACGGCGTCTCCCGCGTGGCGGCGCGCACCCGGTCGGCGAATTCCGGGACCATGTCGAGCGTTTTGAGGTAGTTGCCCTCGATGTCGGCGCGATAGGCGTCCTTTTCCGCGGTCGGCCAGCCGACCACCACCAGCGTGAGACCGTCGTTCGTGGGTATCGCGGCGAAGGCCCGGTCGGGGCGGGCCACGGTTTCGAACCCGCTGGCCGGCACACCGCTCCAGTAGGCGTAGTAGCCCCATTGCAGTGGAGCCTTGTCGCGGTAGCGGCGGGGCTGGACGGCCTTCGCCACCTGGGAGTGGCGGCCGTCGGCGCCGATCACGACCCGCGCTCGTTCGACAGCGCTCGTCCCGCCCGGGCCGTGGCCCCGGATGCCGGCCACGACGCCGTCCTCGATGAGGATGTCGTCGACGGTGAAGCGTTCCCGGACCTCGGCCCCGGCGGCGGCCGCCGCGTCGACGAGGACCTTGTCCAGAATGGTGCGCCGTGGCGCATAGGCGGCGGCGGGCGGTCGACCGGTGATCGTGAAGGGCCCGAAGTCGAACGAGTACGTGTGCATCGGTGGACACCCCGACGCGACAACTTGGTCGAGCAGGCCCCAGCGGGCCAGCGCGGCGAGCCCCGGTGCCTGGATGACGTTCGTCGAAAGCGTGTCGCTGGGAAACGCGGCCCGGTCGACGAGAAGAACCCGGTAGCCTCGGCGGGCGAGCAGCATCGCGGTCGGTGAGCCGGCGCAGCGGGCGCCGACGACGATTGCGTCATAGTGATCGGCCATGTCCCCACGATCGCGCCGGATCGGTGTGCGGGGATCGGTGAGTTCCCCTATCAGCCGGCTGGTTTCCCGGTCCGGGCGGCGTAGGCGGCGGCCTCGGCCCGGCCGCGCAGGCCCAGTTTGGCCAGGATGTTGCCGACGTGATGCTCGACCGTCTTGCGGCTGATGAACAGCCGGTCGGAGATCTCCGGGTTGGACAGGCCGAGGCCGAGAAGGTCGAGCACCTCCGCCTCCCGCTGGGACAATGGACGGTCGCCGCGCCGCGCCGCCGCGGTCCGGACGCCCATCGATCGCAGCAGCGCGGCGGCGGCGTCGGCCTGACGGGCGGCCTGCAGCTGTTCAAACGCAGCCAAGGCCCGGCGCGCCTCGACCAACGCCACCTGAGGCTGCGTACCGGCGAGGGCAGCGGCCAGTTCTAGCCGCGCGGCGGCGACCTCCATCGGCATCTGCGCCCGGGCGAAGGCGGTCAACGCCTCGCGCAGGCAGGCGGGCACGTCGCCGTCGCCAGTTGCCCGGCCGACGCGGCCACGGGCCAGCGCCGCCGCGGCCGTCAGGTAATGGCTGGGGTGCCGAGCCGCGCACGCCGCCAACTGCCGGGCGGTCTCGCGGGCCGCATCACCGTCGCCCGCGGCCAGCTGGACGTCGACCAGAAACGCCAGCAGCGGCGCCGCGCTGGCGCTGTCCCGGTCGAGCTGGGCCAACGCACGCTGCAGGATTTCGGCCGCCACGGTCGTCTCGTCACGAGCCAGATACACCGCCGCCAGCGGCCGGGCGACGTCGAGGTCGACGTCGGCGTCGACGCCTTCCAGAAGCTGCTCGGCCTCCTCGAAACGGCCCTGACGCACCCGCAGCAGGGCCAGCCGGGCCAGCGCACCGACCCGCAGCACCGACCGCTGCCCAAGGCCCCACAGGCGGATGGCCGCCGTCAACGCGGCGTCGGCCTCGGACCAGCGCCCGGCGGCGATGAGCACCCCGCCGTAGTGAGTGCGACAGTACGCGGACACCGCCGGCAGTTCGCGGCGCTTGGCGATCTGGTCCCCGATCCGGCTCCACTCGTCGGCGCGGCCGACGTCGCCCGCGTATTCGCAGGCCGAGAACAGCTGGCAGAAGATCTCTTCGAGGACGCAGAAGTCGTCGACCTCGCCGCCGGCGGTCGCCGCGAGGGCCTCGTCGAGCAGCACCATTCCCTCGTCGATCCGGTCGCCGTGCACGAGGCTGGCCCCCAGGTAGGCCAACGTCACCGTCTCCAGGTCGACGTCGGCGAGCTCGCGGGCCACGCCGAGGGCCAGCCGGTAGTGCTCTTCCTTGCGCTCGCGATCGGCCTCGAAGAGGCCCAGGTTGAGGGCGATCCAGCCGCGCTCGGAGGAGCCGGCCCTGTCGCCGAGCAGCGTCTGCGCGCGGGCGAGCCAGCCATTGCAGACCGCACGATCGCCGACGACCGCCATGTACAGGCCCGCGAGTGTCCGGGCCACGCGGATGGCGCCCAGACTGTCGCCCGAGGCCCGATACGTCGCGTACGCCCGCTCCCAGCCCTCGATGGCGCCCTGGAAGTCGAGCATCAGATACGACGCCCGAGCCAGTCCCTCGATCACCGCACCCCGCGACGACTCGGCAAGCGCCCGCTCGAAGGCATCGCGGGCCCGGTTGGCGTCACCGCGTTTCAGCGCGGCCTGGCCCTCGGCGATCGCCTGCTCGACCGGGTCGGTCACGCGCGAATCATCCCAGACCTGTCGGTGGAAGGGTGGGGAGTCGGCTGGTCCGGCGGCCGGTCGCGCAGGAGGGCGAGGGCCAGCGGCGGGAAGAGGAGGACCGAGAGCAGGCCGGCGCAGACCAGCGCGGCCGCGGTGACCGCGCTGATCTGGCCGAGCGCGGTGCCGATCTGGGTGGCGGTCACGATGAACGGCAGCGAGGTGGCCTGCAGCAGAGCGACGGCGACGGTCGCGCGCGGTCCGGCGGCGCGCAGGTTCAGCAGAGCCGGGACCCCGCGAACCACGAGCAGCGCGAGCAGGAACAGCGCAACCCGGGCCAGCGCGGCCGGGTGGGACAGCAGGTCGCGCAGGTCCAGCCGGACGCCGCTGCTGATGAAGAACACCGGCACCAGGAAGCCGTAGCCGATGGCCTCCAGCTTGGTGCGGAAGTTGGGGTGTGAGGTGGCGTCGCGGTCAACCATGCCAACCACGGCGCCGGCCAGGAACGCGCCGAGGATGCTCTCCAGCCCGAACCGTTCGGCCAGGGCGGTGAACCCGATCAGCAGCACCACGGCGAACCGGACCCGGATCTCGGCGGTGGTGTCCTGCAAGCGGATCTCCAGTCCGGCGAGGAACAGCAGGAACGCCAGCCCGAACAGCGCGAGAATCTGCACCGGCAGGTCCACGTGCAGCCAGCCGAGCACGGACGGACCGAGCACGATCCCGGTGACGATCTCGAGGACCACGGCCGGAATGCGCAGCCAGGGCAGGAGGCCGACCAGCATCGGCGCGGCGACAGCGACCGCGCAGATGATCAGCAGGTTGGTGAACGAGACGTCAGGCATTTCGACCCTCGGTAAAGAAGGCGAGCACCTGCGCCGGGTCGGCGGTGCCGAGTTCACGCATCGGGCGGGCGGCGCCGAACGGCTGGTTCCAGAACGCCCCCGTACGCGGGGTGGGTGGGCCGACGTACGCGTACGGCTCGTTGATGTGAATGTCGCCCG
>Ga0207661_10001135_pt1 | contig 17747 bp, 15 predicted proteins | sample KBSC713LmetaG_FD_184337 | JGI IMG/M metagenome (GOLD analysis project Ga0207661, IMG submission 184337) | Corn rhizosphere microbial communities from Kellogg Biological Station, Michigan, USA - KBS C7.1-3L metaG (SPAdes) (version 2) | ecosystem: Host-associated > Plants > Roots > Rhizosphere ...
TTTCGCCCGCGACCGGCGCCGACGCCGGCCAGTCGCCCGCGAAGATGTCGAGCTACGACAGGTGCTGCTGAAGCATCAACCGTTCAACGCTGAACAACCACGGCTGGAGCGTTGGTCTGGGCTCGAGGGCGCAGGCCTGAAGCTGCCGCCGCGCTCCGGTATGCATCCCGCGAAGCAGTGATATCGCCGGCCTGCTCGAACAGGCTGGCCAGTTCGAACCACAGTTGCGCGGCGTCGCGATCCGCGCCGATGCCAGTCAGCAGGAAGACCGCACGCCGGTAGGCACGCATGGCTCCCCCCATGTCACCCGATGCGGCGATGACCTGGCCCAGCAGCTGCGAGGCCTCAGCGCCGATGAGCGGTTCGTCCTGGATGTTCTCGAGCACGCTTGTGCAAGCTTCGGCGGCGGAGGAGAGGTTGCCGACGAGGTAGTCGGCTCGGGCGCGTGCCAACTCATTTGACGCGAGTTCGCTGGGACTGGCGCTGGACCATGCGAGCTCTTCGGCCGCCTTCTCTAGGTGGCGCCTCGCCTCGTCGACGTCGGGTGGGTTGAGGTCGAGCTGCATGCGGCCCAGGGTGTTCCGGAGCCGCGCGAGGTTGCGGGTGTCCTGGCCCTCGGAGAGCAACGTGAGAGCGCGCTCGGCAAGGGGAACGGCGTTGCTCACCGAGCCGCGGTCGGCCTCGAAGACGCTGGCGTTCCAGTATGCCGAGGCACGAGCCACAGAGGAGTCGAGGGACTCGGCCTTGACGATCGCCTTGCGGCACATCCGGACGGCATGACCCACGTCGCCCCGAAGGAAGTGCGATCCCGCGACAGTGACGGCGAGCTGCACAGCCTCGTCGCAGCTATCGATGTGAGACCCCGCGAGGGACCCCATCACCCGCTCGCCGACCTCGATGGACCGCATCAGGTCACCGGAGTTCTGCAGGCAGCGGACCATGGCGATCGCTGCATTGATCCGAAGCAGGCCACCCCGTTTGGAGTAGACCAAGCCTTCGAGCTCGATGATCGCGTCGTCAAGGTTGCCCTCGCCCTCGAGCGCGCGCGCGATGATGTAGCGCCCGCGGAAGACGAGCTCGTCCTGGGATGCCAGGGCGGCGCGGTCGACAGCCTGGCGGGCCTGGGTCTCGGCCTCGAGGTGCTGGCCGGTCTCGAGCGAGAGCTCGGCGAAGTCCAGGGTCAGCTTGATCTCGTCGTACTCGCGCGCGGTGACACCACGGAGCAGGTGCTCGGTGGGTACGCCGAGTCGCGCCGCCAGCGTCTCGAGCGTCGCAGCATTGGGCCGGCGCTGGCCGGACTCGATGCGCGACACGTAGCCGACCGAGATCTCCTGGCCGGCCAGCTGGGTCTGGTTCCAACCCTTCGCCACGCGGGCAGCACGGATCCGCTGGCCCAGCTCGGCCGGGTCGATCTCCTTGAGGAGGTCTGCCTCCAGGACGTCCATAGCGCGATTGTGGCCGAGCAATCGACGATCTGGGCAAGAAATCTGACAAGACGCCGATCTTTGGAGGCAAATTTGGCCGATCTGACCCGTTTGGACTACTCCGGGCCACCCGAAAGACTAGATTCTTCGACGTCGGGATCCGAGCCCTGGTGCAGAGGATCCCGACGTTTGGCCGGGGGGCTAGGCGTCACGCGTGCGTCGTATCGACGCACGCGTGACGTGTCCCAGCCCCGGTCTCCTCGCTCGAGACCTCCCTCTCGCGAGACGCAGGCTCGTCGTCGTAGTCCATCCGGGTCATTGGTCCGCAACAGCGCCCACGCGTCCGTCCGATGTGCTGTGGCCGCCGCGGAGAGCCGTCCCGCCGCGTGACAGGGTGGGGACGAGGTGGAGTCGGAGGAGGAAGCGCATGGAGTACACCAGGCTCGGCGACAGCGGTCTGCAGGTCTCGAGGATCACCGTGGGCTGCATGAGCTGGGGCGAGGGCGGTCAGGGGCGTCCGTGGGTCAGGGACGAGGCGTTCGCGGAGGAGACCATCAAGGCAGCCCTCGACGCCGGGATCAACTTCTTCGACACCGCCAACGTGTACTCTGCCGGCACCAGCGAGGAGTACACGGGCCGCTCGCTGTGGAAGCACGCCGACCGTGCGGACGTCGTGCTGGCGACCAAGGTGAACGGCCGCATGCGGCCCGGGCCCAACGGCGCCGGCCTGTCCCGCCGGGCCATCCTGCGCGAGATCGATGCGAGCCTGACGCGCCTCGGCACCGACTACGTCGACCTCTACCAGATCCACCGCTTCGACCCGACCGTCCCCGTCGAGGAGACGATGGAGGCACTCCACGACGTGGTGCGGGCCGGCAAGGCGCGCTACCTGGGCGCTTCGTCGATGTATGCCTGGCAGTTCGCCGCGATGCAGCACACGGCCGACCGCCACGGCTGGACGCGGTTCGTGTCCATGCAGAACCACTACAACCTGATCTACCGCGAGGAGGAGCGGGAGATGCTTCCGCTCTGCCAGGACCAGGGTGTGGGCGTCATCCCGTGGAGCCCGCTCGCGCGCGGGCGGCTGACGCGACCCTGGGACTCCGAGACCGCCAGGTCGGAGACCGACGAGTTCGGCCGGAGCCTCTACCTCGACGAGGACCGTGACGTCGTTGCGAAGGTGCTCGCCGTCGCGGAGCGTCGCCACGTGCCACCTGCCCAGGTGGCGCTGGCCTGGCTGCTGGCCCAGCCGGCGGTGACCTCACCGATCGTCGGAATCACCCGGCCGGGTCACCTCGCCGACGCGGTGGCCGCGGTCGACCTCGTCCTGAGCGAGGACGAGATCTCCGAGCTCGGCGAGCCCTACGTGCCCCACGCGATCGCCGGACACCAGTAGCCGCCGGCGTGTGCCCGTAGGTTCGCGGGACCCCGTCGGACCGAGATTTTGCCTCCTGGCCCGGACGGACCCGGTGGGATACCCAATGTTGACTATTTCCTAACGTCGCCGTCGACCAGAGGCTGGGACCTCACAGGGGCCGACATCGGGGATCGGCCCGTCATGACTGGGGGGAGACAAGGATGATGCCCACGAGGCATGTCTGGGGGCTGGGCGCGGCCGGTGCCGTGGTGGTCGGCCTGCTGATGCCGATGCAAGCGGCGCAGGCCGAAGGGACGTGTCCCACCAGCGGCACGGGCACGATCAGCCTGACTGCTGACTGCACCCTGGACGCGACCTGGGTCGTGCCGGACGGGTCGGCCATCGACGGCAACGGTCATACGATCACCGCCGGTCCCGGCTCCTACTCGGGTGCCGTCATCACGAACGCAGCGGGCGCTCCGGGCTCGCCGGCGACGATGACCATCGGGCATCTGACCCTGGACGCGAGCGGGGTCTCCGGCGTCGACGGGATCATGTTCGACGGCGCCAAGGGCCGCGTGAACGACGTGACCGTCACGGGCGGCGACTACGGGGTGGAGATCAAGAACACCGCCGGCTCGTCCGTGACCTTCGCGACTACGGACCAGGTGAAGGTCGACAACACGTCGTCGATGAGCGGGTACCGCCTCGCCGGGGTGCACGTGACGGACGACATGCGGTTCACCGTCCTCAGGTCCACGATCGGCAACCCGAGCACCGCGAGCGGTGACGGTGCCGCCGGCATCTTCGTCGAAGGCCTCGCGCACGGCGCTGTCGCCGAGAACCACATCAGCCTGAGCCACGCGAATCCTGCCTCGCCCACCGCCTTCCGCGCCGGTGTGGAGATCTTCCAGACGCAGCGGGTCGAGGTGAAGCGCAACGTCTTCAGCGGCGGCGACGCCGACTTCGCGGTGAGTGTCTCGAACCCCGCCCAGGCGAGCAAGACGACCGCAGCCGTCGACTGCAACCTCTTCCGTCTCACCGGTCCGTCGGCATCCACTCCGTACGGCGTGGCGGTCGGACAGTGGCAACCGGCCTCGCAGTCCAAGACCAACGTCTTGTTGACCAATGCGACGTTCGAGGGCAACTGGAACCGCAACACGGGGACGGTCAGCGGCACCACGGTCACCGCGGGCGCCACCAACGTCCACACCAGCCACTGCCCGCCGGCGGCGCCGACGCACGTGTCGGCGACCGGGGGCGACCACCGGAGCAAGGTGACCTGGCATGCCGGTGCTGCGCTCGACTACGCGCCGGTCACCGGCTACGCGGTCACGGCCAAGGCGCCCGGACACCCGGCCGTCAAGAAGTCGGTCGGCGCCAGCGCGACCTCCACGACCCTGAAGGGCCTGAGCAACAAGCTCACCTACACCGTCTCGGTCATCGCGAAGAGCAGCGGCGGGCAGGCTACCGGCACCGACAAGCTGTTCCCGACCAAGTTGAGCCTGTCGGCGCCGAAGGCCATCCACCGGGGCAGCAAGGCGGTCCTGCGGGGCACGCTCTCGACCGCGGACTCCACCGTCCGCGTCTCGAAGCGTCCCATCCAGATCTGGGCGAAGCCGAAGGGTGGCAAGTGGACCGAGATCGGCATCGTCAAGACGAAGGCAGGCGGCCACTTCGCGCGGGCCGTCAAGCCGAAGAAGCGGACGACCTACCGGGCGGTGTACGCCGGCAACCCGGGCCTGGCCAGCAGCCATCGGGCCACGGTGATCGTGCGCTGACCGCGTCCTAGGTCGATCACTGGCGGGTGAGGTCCGGCGGACCTCACCCGCCATCGGCATGTGCGGCCGGGACCACTGCGGGCGTCGCTCGTCAGATCCAGCGGGAGAACCAGATGCGCTGGAGCCACTCGCTGTGGGTGAGCAGCTGGTCGGTGTAGATGGGCCAGAACCAGGCGAAGTTGAGCAGCACGAGGACGAGGTAGGAGCCGCCGACGACGACCCCGACGGTACGGCGCGGGGTGGGCTCGCGGGAGGAGCCCAGGATCTTGCCGATCGCCAGGGTCAGGGCCAGCGCGAGGAACGGCAGCGTGACGATGGCGTAGAAGCTGAAGATCGGTCGCCCGTCGTACAAGAACCACGGCAACCAGGAGGACGCGGCTCCCACCACCGCGACCCCGAACCTCCAGTCGCGTGCGCCGACCCACATGAAGACAGCGAAGATCAGCGCCAGCACGCCGCCCCACCACACGGCGGGGGAGCCCAGCAGCAGCACCTGACGCAGACAGTCGCTCTTCGCCGGCGCGTCGCATCCGTCGACGCCCGGCTTGATGCCGGTCTGTGCGTCGACGCCGACCGGCCGGTTGAGCAGGAGCCAGCCGCGTGGCTGTGAGGCGTAGGTATGGGTGCAGCCGGTGAGGAAGTGGGTGTGGAAGACATAGACGTCGCGGTGGTAGTGCCACAGCGAGTCCAGGCCCTGCGCGAGCCCTGCGAGCCCGTGCTTGACCGGCTGGTCGGCCGTCGGCCAGTGCAGGCTGTTGTCGTAGGTGATGTTCTTCCCGCAGTCGCTGCCGCCTGAGACGTAGTGGGTGTACTGCGTGTCCGACAGGTAGTGGACGTACTGCGAGGAGTGCATCAGCCACCCCGTCCACGTGGCGATGTAGACGATCAGGCCGACGAGCACGAGATGGACGAAGGCCGTCACACCGTCGGCCGCCAGCGACTTGAGCCTGGCGAAGCTCACCCCGAACGACGCGCGGGCGCCGGCGCACCACGCCACGACGAGGATCCCGAAGGCGGCCAGCGGGTAGATCGCCTCCCACTTGCTGCCGCACGCGAGGCCCCAGCAGATCCCCGAGACCAGCAGCCAGGGCCGGAACAGCAGTGCCCTGACCGGCCCCCATCCTCCGTCGTGGATCTGTTCGGGCACCAGGCGGGCGAGCTTCGCGCGGTACCAGTCGCGGTCGAGCACGAGGCAGTGAACGGCGCAGAGGGTGAAGAAGGCCACGAAGATGTCGAGGAGCGCGAGCCGGGACAGCACGAACTCGAGCCCGTCGAAGGCCACGATCAGCCCCGCCACGCAGCCGAGCAGGGTCGAGCCGGTCAGGCGGCGGGCGAACCGGATCATCACCAGGACCAGCAGGGCGCCGACGACGGCCGGCACGATCCGCCAGCCGAGCGGGTCGAAGCCGAAGATCTTCTCGCCCAGGCCGATCAGCCACTTGCCCACCTCGGGGTGGACCGACATCGACGCGTTCGGCTTCCAGAGCCCGGTCGTCTGTCCCGCCAGGATGTGCTTGTTCGCCACGCCACCGTCGTTGTCGATGTAGTCGCGGGCGTAGCCGAAGTGCCACAACGACCACGCGTCCTTGGCGTAGTAGGTCTCGTCGAACTCGAAGGCGTGCGGCGTGCCGAGCTTCCAGAGCCGGAGGAACAGCGCCAGCAGCGTGATCGACAGTGTGGCCGTCCAGCCGACGAAGGGGTCCTCGAAGCGCCCGCGCCGCCGCGCCCGCTCCTGGGCCAGCGGGACCGGGTGACCGTCGGCGTCGTGGGAGAGACCACTCATCCGCCGCCGCCGAGGTGGCGCAGCGGCTCCGGTCGTCACGGTCGGCAACTGTACGGGGATGCCATGATCGGCCGGTGGCTTCCCCGATCGGCGTGCTCGTCCTCGCGGCGACGCCGATCGGCCAGGCTGCCGACGCCCCGCCGCGGCTCGCCGCGGAGCTCGCGGGCGCCGACGTGATCGCGGCCGAGGACACCCGCCGGCTGGCCCGGCTGGCCGGTGAGCTCGGCGTCGACGTCAAGGGCCGGGTCACCTCCTACTTCGAGGGCAACGAGGCGGCACGGACCCCCAGGCTCGTGGAGCGGCTGCTCGCCGGCGACCGGGTGGTGCTGGCCACCGACGCCGGGATGCCCAGCGTCTCGGACCCCGGCTACCGGCTGGTGGCGGCGGCGGTGGCGGCCGGGGTCCCGGTGACCGTGGTCCCCGGCCCGTCGGCGGTGCTGGCGGCCCTGGCCGTCAGCGGGCTCCCGGTCGACCGTTTCTGCTTCGAGGGCTTCCTGCCGCGCAAGGCGGGCGAGCGCGCGCGACGGCTGGCCGGGCTCGCCGACGAGGAGCGGACCCTGGTGTTCTTCGAGGCCCCGCACCGGACCGCGACGGCCCTGGCGGCGATGGCCGAGGCCTTCGGGCCGGCGCGGCCGGCCGCGGTGTGCCGGGAGCTGACCAAGACCCATGAGGAGGTACGCCGCGGCGGGCTCGGCGAGCTGGCGGACTGGGCCGCCGGGGGAGTCCGCGGCGAGGTCACCGTCGTCGTCTCGGGGGCGGTCGTGTCGCCGCCCGTCGCCGCCGACCCCGGATCGCTGCGCGCCGCTGTCGCGGCCGAGGAGGGGCGCGGGACGAGCCGCAAGGACGCCATCCGGGCGGTGGCGAGCCGCGCCGGCCTGCCGAAGCGGACGGTGTACGACGCGGTCCACGGAGTGGGGGAGGACGCATGAGCAAGTCCGGACCGGCCGAGGCGCGGGACGAGGGGCCGATGCGCAGCCGGGCCGAGCACGACGAGCAGGGGCAGCACCGCGACCGCGCACGTCCGCCATCGCCCGAGCCACTGCCGCACCCCGTGGTCGACAACCACTGTCACCTCGACATCGCCGACGGCGACTGGCTGGAGACCGGAGAGGCGATCGCCCGCGCCGCCGAGGTCGGCGTACGCCGCATCGTGCAGATCGGATGCGACCTGTCCGGGGCCCCCTGGGCGGTCCGCGCCGCCGAGGAGCACGACGCGCTGGTGGCAGGGGTGGCGCTGCATCCCAACGAGGCGCCGCGGCTCGCCGCCGACGGGCGGCTCGACGAGGCGCTCGCCGAGATCGAGCGCCTCGCTCAGACGCACGACCGGGTGCGCGCGGTGGGCGAGACCGGGCTCGACTTCTTCCGCACCGGACCGGACGGCCGGGAGGCGCAGGTGGAGTCGTTCGCCCGGCATCTCGACCTCGCCAAGCGCCTGGACAAGACGCTGGTGATCCACGACCGCGACGCCCACGAGGCCGTGCTCGACGTGATCGACGCCCACGGCCCGCCGCAGCGCTGGGTGATGCACTGCTTCTCCGGCAACCCCCGCCTCGCCCGGGCGTGTCTCGACCGCGGCGCCTACCTCTCCTTCGCCGGGACCGTCACGTTCAAGAACGCCCAGCCCCTGCGCGACGCGCTGGCCGTCACCCCGCTGGACCGGGTGCTGGTCGAGACCGACGCGCCGTTCCTGACCCCGATGCCCTATCGCGGCCGGCCCAACGCGTCGTACCTGGTGCCGGTGACCGTGCGGGCGATGGCCGAGGTGCGGGGTGAGGACCTGACCGCCCTCTGCGAGGCGATCGACGGCAACACCGAGGCGGCCTTCGGTGGCCCGTGGTGACGCCCGCCGCTCCGCGGTGATCGGCGGTTTTCGGACAACGAGAGCCTCGTCACATTCCCGGTCGAGGAGTTGGGCGCCCTCCGGGGCGTCCGTATGGTCTTGAGGCTGTTGGCCGGGATCGGGCGCTTCGCGCGATGCCGGCGCCGGGGCTGCGTGCCGAATCGTGCGCAGCCTTCTCCATGAGTGCCCTGGCGGCAGTGGTGGAGGCCGGTGCCGCCCCGAGGCCCGGAGAGCACGATGTCTGGAGAGCTGTGCGCGAGACGTTCGCACGAATTCGCAAGAGCAAGGCCGCCCTGGTCGTCGCCGGGGCCGTCGCCCTCGTGGCGGTCGTCGGCACCACCGTCGGCTATGCGTCGATCGCCCACGCGCGAAGCGACGTGACCCTCGACGTGGACGGCCACATCGAGCACGTGACCACCGCCGGCGACACCGTGGGACAGGTCCTGAAGGACGAGGGCATCTCCCTGCGCCCCCATGACGAGGTCGCGCCCTCCGTCGGCGCACCCGTGCACGACGGCACCAGCATCGCGGTGCGCTACGGCAAGCGGCTGAAGCTGGACGTCGACGGCGACACCACGACGTACTGGGTCACCGCCACCGACGTGCGCGGCGCCCTGCAGGAGGTCGACCGGAGCTTCGACCGGGCCCACCTGTCGGTGAGCCGCGGGGCCGGCATCACGCGTGACGGCCTCCGCATCTCCATCGCGACGCCGAAACGCCTCACGTTCGTGATCGGTGGCAAGAAGGCCGTGCACGAGACCGTCCCGGCGTACACCGTCGGCCAGGCGCTGCAGGCGCTCGACCTGAAGCTCGGCAAGGACGACGTCGTCCATCCGGGTCTGCACCACACGCTGAATGAGGGCGACAAGGTCGTGCTCGATCGCGTCCGCGTGGTGCGCAAGCACATCTCGGGCGAGGCCGTGCCGTATGCGACGGTCACCCGCGACGACTCCTCGATGATGCAGGGCCGGAGCACCGTCGTACGCAGCGGTCAGGACGGTCTGCGCGACGTCACCTACCGGATCCGGTTCGAGAACGGACATCTGGTGGCTCGCCGCGTGCTCTCGCAGCACGTGCTGCGCGCCCCCGTCGCCGAGGTCGAGCGGGTCGGCACCAAGACGGTGGCGACGACGAACTTCGCCGGCGGGAGCACGGTCTGGGACCGCCTTGCCCAGTGCGAGTCGGGCGGGAACTGGGCCACCAACACCGGCAACGGCTACTACGGCGGGCTTCAGTTCTCGCTCGGCACGTGGCAGGCGTACGGCGGAAGCGGGCTTCCCAGCAGCGCCTCGCGACTGACCCAGATCGCCATCGCGACCAAGGTCCGCGACGCCAGCGGAGGGTACGGCGCCTGGCCGGCCTGTGCCGCGTCGCTGGGGCTGCCTCGCTAAGACGCGCCGACCGTGGCGGTGCCGCGGGATCCGCCCCCCTCGGGTCCCGACCGGGCGCTCACGGTCGCTGCCCGGCCTGCCTGACTCCCCCCATAGGCTGGCCGTCATGACGTCCGCCGGCCCGACCTTGCTCGGGCCGGCGGACGTTCGTGCCCTCGCCGCCCGGCTCGGCGTGCGCCCCACCAAGCAGCGCGGGCAGAACTTCGTGATCGACGCCAACACCGTGCGCCGCATCGTGCGCGAGGCGAACCTGAACCGCGACGACGTGGTCGTCGAGGTCGGGCCGGGACTCGGGTCGCTGACGCTGGCGCTGGTCGGCGAGGTGGGCCGGGTCGTCGCGATCGAGATCGACCCGGTGCTGGCCGCGGCGCTGCCCGAGACGCTCGCGACGTACGCGCCCGACCTGGCCGGCCGCTGCGAGGTCGTCGCAGCCGACGCGCTGCGCATCGAGCGGGTCCCCGGGCCCCCGCCGAACGCCCTGGTCGCCAACCTGCCGTACAACGTCTCCGTCCCGGTGCTGCTGCACCTGCTCGCCTTGCTGCCGAGCCTGGAGAAGGGGCTCGTGATGGTGCAGTCCGAGGTCGCGGACCGGCTGGCGGCGACGCCCGGGAGCAAGGTCTACGGGATCCCCAGCGTCAAGGCCGCCTGGTACGCCGACGTACGTCGCGCCGGCGCGATCGGGCGCACCGTCTTCTGGCCGGCGCCCAACGTCGACTCCGGGCTGGTCGCCTGGCGCCGCCGCGAGCCGCCGACCACGTCGGCCACCCGCGAGCAGGTCTTCGCCGTCGTCGACGCGGCGTTCGCCCAACGACGCAAGGCGTTGCGCGGCGCGCTCCGCGCCGCCGCGGGATCCGGCGACACGGCCGAGGCCGCCCTGAGCCGGGCCGGGGTCGACCCGCTGGCCCGCGGCGAGTCGCTGGGGGTCGCCGACTTCGCGCGGATCGCCGAGGCGCTCAACGCCCCCCCAGGCGGTTCGTCTCCCGCGCTCCGGTCCTCCGCCGAGCAACGGAGTGGGGAAGCGGGATGAGCCGTTCGGACCAGCAGGTGACGGTCCGGGCAGCGGCGAAGATCAACCTGCTGCTCGGCGTCGGGTCGCCGCGACCCGACGGCTTCCACACCCTGGTCACGGTCTACCAGGCCGTCAGCATGTACGACGACGTCACGGTCACCGCGACTCCCGGCCACGACGGCCTCACCGTGGCGACCGACGTCGCGGCGTACATCGACGCGAGCCACCTGCCCGGAACGGGCCACAACATCGTCGACCGCGCGGCCGCGGTGCTGGGCGCCCACCACGGTCGGTCGCTGGGGGCCGAGGTCCGGGTCGACAAGAGCATCCCGATCGCCGGCGGACTCGCCGGCGGGTCGGCCGACGGCGCGGCCGCGCTGCTCGCGCTCGACCGGCTGCACGGTCTCGGCACGACCGACGACGACCTGCTCGCGCTGGCGGCGGGGCTCGGCAGCGACGTGCCCTTCGCGCTCGTGGGCGGCTCGGCGCTCGGCGAAGGGCACGGGGAGGTCGTGACCCGCGTCGACGACCCCGGCTCCTGGTGGTGGGTCGTGGTGCCGTCCGCGAAGGGGATGTCGACGCCGGCTGTGTACCGCCACCACGACGAGCTTCGCCCGGACGCGCCCGAGCTGCCGGCACCTCCCGACGAGGTGCTCGCGGCGCTCGCGAGCGGCGACGTTCGCCGGCTGGCGGCTGCCCTGCACAACGACCTCGAGCAGGCGGCCTGCGACCTGCGCCCCGACCTGGCACGACTGGTCGCCGGAGGGGTCGACGCCGGCGCCCTGCGCGGCCTGGTGTCCGGCTCCGGGCCGACCTGCGTGTTCCTCTGCGAGTCGGCCGACCATGCCCGGGGCGTGGCGGGCACGCTCGCCGGGGAGGACGACGAGCGGGTGGTCCTGGTCGTGCACGGGCCGGTGGCCGGTGCCCATGTGGTGGCCGGGGAGTAGTAGCGGTGGCCAACCTCGTCAACCTCGAACGCGTCTCCAAGGCCTACGGCGTGCGCCCGCTGCTCACCGAGGTGTCGCTCGGCGTGGCGGCCGGCGAGCGCGTCGGCGTCGTCGGCCGCAACGGCGACGGCAAGACCACGCTGCTGCAGGTGATGACCGGTCAGGAGCCTCCCGACGAGGGCCGGGTGTCGACCGCGCGCGGCCTCCACATCGGCTACCTCCACCAGGGCGACACCCTCGACGACACCCACTCGGTGCGCGACGCGGTGCTGGCCGGGCGGCCCGACCACGTCTGGGCCGCCGAGCCGCAGACCCGCGAGGTCGTCGACGAGCTGCTCTCCGGCGTCGAGCTGGACCGGGCCGTGGTGGGGCTCTCGGGTGGCGAGCGGCGGCGCTGTGCCCTGGCCGAGCTCCTGCTGCGCGAGCACGACCTGCTGGTCCTGGACGAGCCGACCAACCACCTGGACGTGGAGGCGGTGGCCTGGCTCGCTGCCCATCTCGCCGCCCTCCCGTCCGCGCTGGTCGTGGTGACCCACGACCGGTGGTTCCTCGACGCGGTCTGCGAGCGCACCTGGGAGGTGCACGACGGCCTCGTCGACTCCTACGACGGCGGGTACGCGGCGTTCGTGTTGGCCAAGGCCGAGCGGCAGCGGCAGGCCGCGTCGTCCGAGGTACGCCGCCGCAACCTCGCCCGCAAGGAGCTCGCCTGGCTGCGCCGGGGTCCGCCGGCCCGGACCTCCAAGCCCAAGTTCCGCATCGACGCCGCGGAGACCCTGATCGCCGACGAGCCGCCGGCGCGCGACCGGCTCGAGCTCCAGCGGTTCGCCAGCCAGCGGCTGGGCAAGGACGTCCTCGACGTCGAGGACGTCGACCTCGTGCGCGGTGACCGGACCCTGCTCTCGCATGCCACCTGGCGGTTGGGGCCGGGCGACCGGGTCGGCATCGTCGGCGTGAACGGCGCCGGGAAGTCGTCGGTTCTCGCGCTCCTCGACGGCACCCTGGCGCCGGTCGCGGGCCGGGTGAAGCAGGGCCGGACGGTCTCGCTGCAGCACCTCACCCAGGCCCTCGACGTACTCGACCCCGAGGGGCGGGTGCTGCCGACGATCGAGTCCGTCCGCCGCGTCACCCGCACGGCGACCGGGGACGTCACCGCGTCGTCGATGCTGGAGCGGTTCGGCTTCACCGGGGACAGGCTCACCGCGCGCATCGGCGACCTCTCCGGCGGCGAGCGCCGCCGCTTCCAGCTCCTCCGGCTGCTCCTGGCCGAGCCGAACGTGCTGCTCCTCGACGAGCCCACCAACGACCTCGACATCGAGACCCTCAACGTCCTGGAGGACTTCCTGGACGACTGGCCCGGCACCCTGGTGGTCGTCTCGCACGACCGGTACTTCCTCGAGCGGGTCACCGACGTCGTCTACGGCCTGCTCGACGACGGCCGGCTCTCCCTGCTCCCGGGCGGCGTAGACGACTACCTCCACCGCCGAAGTGGGACTTCTCCACGTCCGAGAGGAGACTTGTCCGCTACCGAGGGCTCGGGACAAGTCCCACTTCGAGCCCGGGAAACTCCCACTTCGGCGGGGGCGCGGGCGGGGAGCGCGGAGGAGCGGACGGCGCGCAAGACACTGGCGCGGGTGGAGAAGGGGCTCGACCAGCTGGCGGCCCAGGAGGCCGAGCTCAACGCCGAGGTGCTCGCCCACGCGTCCGACCACGGGCGACTGACGCTCCTCGGCGCCCGGCTCACCGAGCTGGCGGCCGAGCGCGAGGCCCTCGAGGCCGAGTGGCTCGAGGCCGCGGAGATGCTCGAGTAGGACGTCCTGTCCGCCGGGGTCAGCCTTCGCCGAACGGCGCGAGGAGGGTGCGGAGGAGCGCGGCCAGGCGGGTACGGTCGCGCTCGGGCAGGTCCTCCAGCAGCGCCCGCTCGGCGTCGAGGAGCGCGGCGAACGCCGAGTCGACGGCCGCCCTGCCCTCATCGGTCAGCCGCACGATCACGCCGCGCCGGTCGTCGGGGTCCGGAGAGCGCTCGACGTAGCCGCGGGTGCTCAGGCGGTCGATCCGGTTGGTCATCGTGCCGCTGGTGACCAGCGTCTCGCGCAGCAGACGGCCCGGCGACAGCTCGTACGGCGTACCGGCGCGACGCAGCGCGGCGAGGACGTCGAACTCCCACTGCTCGATCCCGTGCGTCGCGAACGCCGCGCGGCGGGCCAGCTCGAGCCGGCGGGCGAGCCGGCTGACCCGGCTGAACACGGCGACCGGCGCCAGGTCGAGGTCGCCGCGCTCGCGGCTCCAGGCCTCGAGCAGCTCGTCCACCTCATCCCGCACCATCGCAGTCTAGAGCCTGTCGAGAATCTTGACATCAAGAGGAAGTGCCTCGACAGTGGAGGTATCTTGACGTCAAGAGATCGAGGAGGACCGTCGTGCCGCACACCTGGGACCCCGACCGCTACCTGACCTACGCCGACGAGCGCGGCCGCCCGTTCGTGGAGCTGCTCGCCCGCGTGGGCGCCGAGAGGCCGTCCACCGTGGTCGACCTCGGCTGCGGCCCGGGCAGCCTGACGGCCCTGCTCCGGGACCGGTGGCCCGACGCCGACATCCGCGGCCTGGACTCCAGCCCGGAGATGATCGCCAAGGCCGACGCCGTCGATGGCGGCATCACCTTCGAGGTGGCCGACCTCCGCACCTGGGCGAACGCCGCCGACCCCGTCGACGTACTGGTCTCCAACGCCACGCTGCAGTGGGTGCCCGGACACCTCGACCTCCTACCGAGGCTGGTGGCCCGGGTCACGCCGGGGGGCTGGCTCGCCTTCCAGGTGCCCGGCAACTTCGAGGAGCCCAGCCACACGATCCGCCGCGAGCTCGCCGCCGCTGCGCCGTACGCCGAGCACGTGGCGGGCGTCGCGGTGCCCAGCAGCCACGACCCCGCGGTCTACCTCGCGGCGCTGGCCCGGCTCGGATGCGACGTCGACGCCTGGGAGACGACGTACCTGCACGTGCTGACCGGGCCCGACCCGGTCTTCACCTGGGTCTCGGGCACCGGCGCCCGGCCGACCCTGCAGGCCCTGCCGGACGACCTCCGCCCGCGGTTCGAGGAGGAGTTCCGCCGGCGTCTCCGCGCGGCGTACCCCGAGCGCGACCGCCGCGTCGTCCTGCCGTTCCGCCGGATCTTCGTGGTCGCCCGGGTCTCGACCGGCTCGACCGGCTCCACAGCGGAGGCCCCGTGATCGACCTCCACCACGTGCAGGTCGCCTGCCCGCCCGGCGGCGAGGACGCCGCCCGGTGCTTCTACGCCGACGCCCTCGGGCTGACCGAGGTCGACAAGCCCGCGGGGCTGCGCGGGCGTGGCGGCGTCTGGTTCCGGGCGTACGACGGGCGGGGTGCGGTCGGCGCAGAGGTCCACGTCGGCGTGGAGGACCCCTTCGCTCCCGCCCGCAAGGCCCACCCGGCATTCGTGGTCGACGACCTCGACGCTGTTGCGGCCTCGGTGCGCGCGGCGGGCTTCGGGGTCGACGACGGGGAGCGCGAGAGCTTCGACGGCTACCTCCGCTTCCACACCCACGACGGCGCCGGCAACCGGGTCGAGGTGCTCCAGCGGGTGTGATGTGACACGTCGGCGCCGGTCGCCGGAATGTCGGGCCGTCACCCGGCGTTGGTGCTGGCGTATCGAGACCACGCCGCGAAAGGTATGTGATGGCCACCCTCCCCCTGACCGAGGAGTCCTTCCAGCAGACGGTGACCCAGGAGGGGATCGTCCTGGTCGACTTCTGGGCCTCCTGGTGCGGCCCGTGCCGGATGTTCGCGCCGGTCTACGAGGCCGCCTCGGAGACCCACGACGACATCACGTTCGCGAGCATCGACACCGAGGAGCAGCAGATGCTCGCCGGGGCGTTGCAGATCTCCTCGATCCCGACCCTGATGGCCTTCCGGGACGGCGTCCTGGTGTTCCGGCAGGCGGGCGCCCTCCCGGCTCCGGCCCTCGACGAGCTGATCGGGGCCGTCCGCGGGCTCGACATGGACGACGTACGCCGACAGGTCGCCGAGCAGGAGTCGAAGCAGGCGTAATCGGCTCGCGTCGCGACGGGGCATCGACCACCCTGGTCGCGTGACGCTGCTCTTCGTGTTCGGGCCGCCCGCCGTCGGCAAGATGACCGTCGGCCGGGCGATCGCGGACGCCAGCGACTTCCGGCTGTTCCACAACCACCACGTCATCGAGCCCCTGCTCGACGTGTTCGCGTTCGAGAGCCCGGCCTTCCAGACGCTGATGGGGGAGCTCCGGCAGCGCGTCCTGGAGGAGGCGGCGGGCGCCGGCGTCGACCTGGTCTTCACGCTGGTCTGGGCCCTCGACCTGCCCGCGGACGCAGCGGCCGTCCGTCGACACCTGACGCCGTTCGTCGAGGCGGGCAGCCGGGTCGCGATCGTGGAGCTGTACGCCGACCTCGAGACGCGGCTCGGCCGCAACCGCACGCCGTACCGGCTGGCGGAGAAGAAGTCGAAGCGCGACCTCGCGTGGTCCGACGGCAACGTCCGCGACCTCGAACGGATCCAGATGAACACGGGCGTCCCCTCACCCGCGGACGACGTCATCGCGGACTTCCCCCACCTGCGGATCGACAACACCGACCGCACCCCGGAGGACGTCGCCGCGCAGATCTTCGACTGGGTGTCAGCGGGCTGACAGAGGGCGGTCGCAATGGCGTCTAGTCTCCGCTGGTGACCTCCTCCTCGGACCTCTTCCGCCTGCTCCTCGACACCCGCACCTGGACGGCTCTCGACGTCGACGTCGAGGGCCGGGTGCTGGCCGGCCACGACGACCTCGGCAGCCAGCAGCTCGTCGAGATCGCCGCGGACGGCGCCCGAACGCCGCTCACGGACCTCGCCTCGCGGTGCACGGGTCGATATGTGCCGGGCCGCCGGGCGGTCGTCGTCCAGCACGACCAGGGCGGCGACGAGAACTACCAGATCTCGCTGCTGGACCTCACCGAGCCACCCGCGTCGCCGCTCGGCCTCGACGGCCTCACCCCGCTCGTGCACGACGAGGCCCACATGAACGCGTTGCTCGACGTCACCGAGAGCTCGATCGTCTACTCCACCAACCGCCGCAACGGCGTCGACATGGATGTCGTCGTCCGCGACCTCACCAGTGGGGAGGAGCGCGTCGTCTACGACGGCGGCGGGTACGTCGCGACCACCGACGTGTCCCACGACGAGAAGTCGGTCGCGGTCACGATGTTCAGTCTGCAGCCCAGCTCCACCAGCATCGTCGTGGTCGACGGCACGGGCCGGCACGACGTGACCGACGCCGACGAGCACGCCGACCACCACGTCGCCGGGTGGACCGCCGACGACGGCGCCCTGGTGCTGACCTCCGACCACGAGCGGGAGTTCCACGCCGTCCTGCGACTCGGCCGCGACGGCGCGTGGCGCACGCTGGTGGCAGACGACGGGCACGACGTCGGCGCGCGCCTGTCCCCGGACGGCAGGCTGATGGTGGTGGCCGTCCACCTCGACGGCCTCGACCGGCTGGCGGTGCACGACGTCGACGGAGCCCGCGTCGCCGCCGTCGACCTCGATCCGGTCGTCCCGATGAGCGTGGTCTGGGCACCCGACTCCTCGGCGTTCGCGGTCACGACGGTGACGCCGACCGATCCCGGCTCGATCGTCCGGGTCGAGGCCACCACAGGCGCCGTCACCGTGCTCGTCGATGGCCGCGACGGCATCCCCGCCGACGTGCGCGGCCGGCTGGTCACGCCCACCGTCCACCGGATCCCGACGCCGGACGGCGAGGCGGTGCCCTGCTTCCGGTACGCCGCCCCCGACAACCCCCGCGGCGCCTCGGTCGTGCACATCCACGGCGGCCCGGAGGCGGAGGCCGCCCGGGGGTTCGCCCCGACCCTCCAGGCCCTGGCGCTGGCCGGGTTCGACGTCCTGGTGCCCAACATCCGCGGGTCCGCGGGCTACGGCAAGCGCTGGGTGTCGCTGGACGACGGGGACCTGCGGCTCGACTCGGTCGCCGATCTGGCGGCGATCCATGCCTGGCTGCCATCGGTCGGGCTCGACCCGGCCCGGTCGGCGCTGTGGGGCGGGTCGTACGGCGGCTACATGGTGCTGGCCGGAGTGGCCATGCAGCCCGAGCTCTGGGCGGCCGGCGTCGACATCGTCGGGATGTCCTCGCTGGTCACGTTCCTGGAGAACACCTCGGAGTACCGACGGGCCGTCCGCGA
>Ga0207661_10001137_pt1 | contig 17736 bp, 11 predicted proteins | sample KBSC713LmetaG_FD_184337 | JGI IMG/M metagenome (GOLD analysis project Ga0207661, IMG submission 184337) | Corn rhizosphere microbial communities from Kellogg Biological Station, Michigan, USA - KBS C7.1-3L metaG (SPAdes) (version 2) | ecosystem: Host-associated > Plants > Roots > Rhizosphere ...
CCTGATAATGCGCGGGGAAGGTGCAAAGAAACGGATATTCGCCGGGCGTCTCGGGCACCTTGAAGGTGATCTCGTCGGATTTGTGCGGCCCAACGAGCGCCGTGTGCGCAATGACTTCATCTTTCAGCGACTCCGGAAAATAATCGGTCGCCTTCGCATTGACTGCCGCCGCATCGAAGGCAGCGGCATCGCTTCCGGCTTTGAGCAGCGTCCAGTTGTGTCCCATCACCTCTTTCGGCTGATTGCCGATGTTGGTCAGAACAATTTTCAACTCCTCACCGGGCTTTGCCTCGATGCTCGTGACGTTATATTTCATATTGTCCCCCGCGGTGATCTCAATTGTGCGCGGACCGGCTTGAGCAGCGGCGGCCGGCGCGGCGGCGCCAGTCGAGGATTCCTTTTTGCTGCAGCCGAAGCCGAGAGCGGCAAAGGCAGCTACAATCGTCGTTAACAAAAGTCGGATTTTCATAACGACGCACCGTCGGCGAAGGAAACGCGAAATGCAAATCGGAAGCCGCGGAAACGCGGGCCACGCAGATTGCTTATATCCCCTGGAAGCGACGCAATAAATGCACACACAAAACCAAAAAGTGCGGAATATGGCTTGAAATGCCGTGCCCATCTCCGACTGTTTCGGCCGATATTGCCGCAAAGATTTGCTAGTCCCATTTCAACTGCACACATGCGTTTGACCTCTTTTCCCACCCGCCCACAACGGCGAACCGGTCTTGCCCGTTGGCTTTGCAGCGCGCTGGCGCTCGGCGGAATCGCTCTCCTGAGCGGATGTGACCTCAACTTCTGGCGGATGGACGGCCCGCAGTCCACCATCGATGTCGCCGGACCCGTGGCGCACGATCAACTGGAGGTTTTTTACGTCACCTGCTGGGTCACGTTCATCATTTTTGTGCTCGTCGCTTCCGTGCTGGCTTACGCGACGATCAAATTTCGGGCGCGAACCGAAGCCGATGCTCACGCCGAACCGCCGCCTCAGGGCCACGGCAATCCTCTGATCGAGCTCGGGCTCATCGGTGCTTCCGTCTTCGCGCTGGTCGTGATCGCGGTTCCGACCCTCAAGGCGATCTGGTACACGCACGACGTGCCCGTCGCGGACAAAGGCGAGGCCTACCAAGTCAACGCAATCAGTTCCCAATGGTGGTTTCGTTTCGAATATCCGGATGAGCAAATCAAAGGTGTCGGCCCGCTGGTCACGAGCAACGAACTCGTGATTCCCGCCGGCCGTCCGGTGCATCTCAATCTGCGTTCGATGGACGTGATCCACAGTTTTTGGGTGCCGCGTCTCGCCGGGAAAGTGGACATGATTCCGAATCGCGCGAATTTCCTTTGGTTGCAGGCGGATGAGCCCGGATATTTCTGGGGTCAATGCGCGGAATTCTGCGGCGACTCCCATGCCGTGATGCGCTTCCGCGTGATCGCGCTCGGACCGAGGGAATTCAACGAATGGCTGGAACGCCAGATGGCGCCCGCGCGTACCGTGCCGGTGCCCCAAGCGACGGCTTCAAACCACCCGAAAGCGCAGTTCGCCTCGTACCGAACGGACTGGAAAGAAAACGAAAAGGGCTGGTCGGAGTCTTTCGACCTCAACCCGCTCGAGAGCTGGCGCGCAAAACAGTTCCCCGACAAAAACGAAAACCCCGAACTCATCGCCAAAGGGCGCGAGTTGTTTCAGTCCAAAACCTGCTTCTCCTGTCACGTGATTCGCGGGCACATGGTCGGCGGCAGCGCTGCGTATCCGGATTTGACCCACGTGGGAGCGCGAACCACGATCGCCGCCGGACTGCTCGAGAACACCGACGAGCAACTCGCGCGTTGGATCTCCCATCCCGATCTGGTAAAGCCCGGCAACCACATGTGGTCGGAAGGCTACGTTAAGAACAACATCAAGCTCACGCCCGACGACGTCGCCGCCCTGGTCGCTTATCTCCACAGCTTGAAGTGATCGCGGCGCGCGCGAAAAATTCAGCGAACACCCACTTACCTCTCTAAACGCTATCATGGAAGCCACGGTTAAATCCCATTTCATCACCGAGCAGCCAAAAACTCCGTCCAAGCCACTGGTGCTCTGGCGTCCGACGGCCAAGACCGGCTTTGTGAGCTGGCTCACCACGGTTGACCACAAGCGGATTGGCTTTCTCTACGGCGCGTTCGCCCTGTTTTTCTTTTTGGTCGGCGGCATCGAAGCGCTCCTGATTCGGACGCAGCTCATGTTTCCCAACAACACCGTGCTGACGGCGCAGCAGTACAACACGATGTTCACGATGCACGGCACGACGATGATCTTTCTCGCCGTCATGCCGCTCGGCGCCGCGTTTTTCAATTTCGTCATGCCGCTGCAGATCGGCGCGCGCGACGTCGCGTTTCCCCGCTTGAACGCGTTTTCGCTTTGGACGTTTCTCGCCGGTGCGATCATCGTCAACATTGGCTGGTTTGGACCCATTCTGGAAAAAATTCTCGGCGCGTCCAACGGGATGCAGGGCGCGCCCAATGCCGGCTGGTTCGGCTACGCGCCGCTGACGGCGAAACAATATATCGCGAGTCACTCGGTCGATTATTGGGTCATGGGCCTGCAACTTCTCGGCGTGGCCTCGATCGCCGCGGCGCTGAACTTCATCGTGACGATCATCAACCTGCGCGCGCCCGGCATGACGATGATGCGCCTGCCGGTTTTCACGTGGATGACGCTCGTGACGTCGTTCCTCATCATCCTGTCTTTTCCCGCGATCACGATCGCGCTGGTGGAGCTGATGATGGACCGTCAGTTCGGCACGAATTTCTTTGAAGTCTCGAACGGTGGCATGCCGATCCTCTGGCAGCATCTATTCTGGGTGTTCGGCCATCCGGAGGTTTACATTTTGATTCTGCCGGCGATGGGAATTGTTTCGGAAATTCTGCCGACGTTCTCCCGCAAGCCGCTTTTCGGTTATCCGATTGTCGTTTTCTCGGGCGCGTGCATCGGTTTTCTCGGCTTCGCCGTGTGGAGCCATCACATGTTCACCACCGGCATGGGCACGGTTGCGACCGCGGCTTTCGCGCTCGCGACGATGGCGATCGCGGTTCCGACCGGAGTCAAAATCTTCAACTGGATCGGCACGATCTGGGGCGGACATCTGCAAATGCGCACGCCGATGATGTTCGCGCTCGGTTTCATCTGGATGTTCATGATCGGCGGATTTTCCGGCATCATGCACTCGGCCGCGCCGGCGGACGCGCAACAGCAGGACAGCTATTTCGTCGTCGCGCATTTTCACTACGTGCTGATCGGCGGTTCGATTTTCGCGCTCCTCGGCGGAATTCATTATTGGTTTCCGTTGATTTTCGGACGCAAGGTGAGCGAATTCTGGGGCAAGGTTTCGTTCTGGGTCGTCTTCGTGGGCTTCAACGTAACCTTTTTCCCGATGCACTTTCTCGGCCTCAACGGGATGCCGCGGCGCACGTTCACCTACGACGGCAACATGGGTTGGAACACGGCCAATCTTATTTCATCGCTCGGCGCTTACACGCTCGGCATCGGCATTCTGATTTATTTCATCGCGATGATCTACACGTACTACAAAGGCGAGAAAGTCGGTCGCGATCCGTGGGACGGCCGCACCCTCGAGTGGTCGATCAAGACGAGTCCGCCGCCGGAATATAATTTCGCGGTGACGCCGACCGTGCACGCCCGCGATGCGTTCTGGTACGAAAAACACCACAGCGACGAGATCGCGAAGGAAACAGCCGAGCACGCCAAGGAAGAAGGCGCGCACGGTGGCATTCACATGCCGTTCCAATCGATCTATCCGCTCGTCGCCAGTACCGGCATCCTCATCGGCTCCTTCGCAGTGAGTGCGCTTAATTCCAATCCGGCGCCCGGAATTCACGTGAAGCTCGGCCTCGCGATCTTCGGCCTGATCGTGATGCTCACCGGCGTTTACCTCTGGTCACTCGAGGGCGCCGATGGTTATCACATTCACCTGGATAAGGACGGCAACATCCTCGAGGACGAGCCTGCCGCCTCGCACCACTGAGCCGTCGCCTTTCCACCCTCTTCTTTCCGGACCTCTGATTTCTTACTCATGACCAGCCACGCCGCCACCGGCCCAATCGATCATCACCAGGACGTCACGACTTCGACGGGCATCCCGAACAAGAAGCTGCTCATGTGGGCGTTCCTCGCGTCGGACTGCATGTTCTTTGGTACGCTGATTTCGACGCACCTAATTTACCGGCTGCATCCGCCGGCGGGCAATCCGGTGCCGCGCGATGTGTTCGATGTTCCGCTCACCTCGTTTTCAACCTTCATCCTCCTGATGTCGTCGCTGATGATGGCGCTGGCCGTGAACGCGATTCAAAAGGGCAATCTCCGCAGCATGCGTTTCTCGCTGCTGACGACCGCGTTTTTCGGCTCCATCTTTCTCGGCTGCCAAGTCTGGGAATTCTGGCACTTCGTCTACGAGAAACACATGACGATCACGAACAGCATCCTGGGAACGACGTTCTTCACTTTGACCGGCACGCACGGAACCCACGTGCTCATCGGCGTGATCTGGCTGATGTCCATGTATTTTTATTCATTCACCGGTCGTTTGACGGAAAAGCAGGCGATCGACGTCGAGATGATGGGACTTTACTGGCACTTCGTCGACATCGTGTGGATCGTGATTTTCACCGCGGTTTACCTGCTCGAATACCTCTGAGCCCATTTCACCGTCTCTTCCATGAGCACTCCTTCCGTCTCCATTCCCACTGAGCCGCGCGAACACGCCGACACGAACAAGTTCTGGGCCTACGTTCAAATCGCGATGCTTCTCGCCGTCATCACCGGCGTGGAAATCGTCGCGATCGGGCTACCGTTCAATAAAGTGCTGCTGATATCGGTGCTGGTCGTTCTCTCGATCGTGAAATTCCTTTTCGTCATTTTTTATTTCATGCACCTGCGCTGGGACAAGGCGTTCTGCACCATTCTGTTTTTCATCGGTCTTATTCTCGCGGGCGGCACGATGTGGGCGTTGCTTCACCTGTTCGGATTCGAAGATAGCAAGCCGCTCAGCGCCGCGTCCGCGGTCGATGCGCCGGCGGTGAGCATCACGCGCACGAGTTGAGTCCGGGCCGCTCAGGCGCACGCGGGCTCTGATCTTGGAGCGGCTATTACGGCGCGATCGTCGACGGAATCGCGGCATAATTCCGTTCCCCTGATCCATGAACGGGAGCGGCATCGTCGTGTCGCGCGCGAACGATGAAAACGCTGACTGTTTCGTTACGATAAAGGCGCATCCGGCCGAGTAACTGAGCGTGGGCATCCGTGTCGGACTCGGCTCATCCCGGATTCAGCAGGGAATAACGAACCCAAAATGAAACTCGATCGCTCGAACGCAACGGCGGACGCGCGAATCCTGCAGTGATGGACAAACGAGAATACTATGAAATCGATGAATGATACAGTTGTTGATTCCAGCGCGGATCGTCGGACGGAATTACAACACGGCAATGGCTCCTCTATAGCGACGGGCGCACGATCGGTGATCGGTGGCGCACGAAAGTTCGGACGGCGGTCTTTTGTGAAAGGTCTTGCCATCGGCGGAGCAAGCTTGCTGCCGCTCGCCTCCACTCTCACCGCCCAGGATGACAAAAATCAAAAACCGCAGAATATCACGAAAGGCGACGCGGACATTCTGAGGTTCCTGGCTGCCGCGGAAATTCTAGAAACGGATCTTTGGCAGCAATACACTGAGTTTTCCACGCTCGACGGCCCTTATATGGACGCATTGGAAACCATCGATGACGACATGCCGGTCTATGTTGTCCAAAATACCAATGATGAGTTCAGTCATGGAAATTTCCTGAACGCGTTCCTGGCGAAAAATCATCAGCAGCCGGTAAACCTGGAACCATTCCGCACGCTGCCCGGCAGTCCTGTCGCGCCGAAGCCTACTCCACGTCTGACGAATCTGATGCACCTGAACGTGGATACGAGTTGGTATTTGCGGTACCGCAGCACGGGCAATCCAGATCTTGGCGCCACGTTCGGGCAGGTCGTTACCATCAAGGACCGGCCAGGAATTCCGGTCAAAGATCAAAGTCTATATACCGCCGACCAAATCCAGGCGATCGCGAACACCGCGGCTTTCCATTTCGCGATGATCGAACAGGGCGGCTCGAGCCTTTATGATGCGCTCAGCCTCAACTGCTCCACTCCGCTCGCCTTGCGGATCGTGACGAGTATTGGTGGAACCGAGGTCGCCCACTTTGAAATCTGGCATGACAAAGCTGGCGATGCGCCGCCCGTTGACAGTGGCGACGGCCTCGTCTTTCCGGATCTCAACACCAATCCGGACACGACAACAAATCTCGTGATGCCGCGGCCATGCGCATTCATCAGTGATGATTTGCCGCTCTGCTCGATCATCCGCCCCACTTCGATTCCGTTGGCGGGAGCATCGGCGGCGGTGAAATTCTTAACCGACACCGGCCTTTTTGTTGGTCAGAGCCCGGCGTTCTTCAAGTTGCTCGCTGAGTTGGCGGATGCCGCCGATTCGGCGGGACGGAACAATAAGGATGCGTGATCTTCGGAAATTCGTTCGGGAGCACCTGGTCGACTGATGAGTCGACCCGGTCTTAAAATTAAAATCCTCGCGTTTGTTGGGGCGCCTATACGCCGCGATCCTTGACGGAATCGCGGCGTAACGCCGCTTGGAGCCAAGCGCGGGGTTCGCCGGGATTTTTCGCGACCGCGCCGTTCACGCTACGAACGTGCGCCCGTGGCGTTCGCGCGCCAGCGTTTCAGTGCCTGTCCAGTTAGCGACGGTGCGCATGCCTCGATCGCGCGACGCGATCCGGCAAAAACCAAATCGCCGCCTTCGCGCCCGCCGCCGGGACCGAGATCGATGATCCAGTCGGCGAGATTGATCACGTCCAGATTGTGCTCGATCACGATCACGGTGTTTCCGGCGTCCCGCAATTTGAACAACAGGTCCATGAGTTTCTGAATATCGACCCAGTGCAATCCCGTCGTCGGTTCGTCGAGGATGTAGAGCGTGTGCCCTTGCTGGCGTTTGCTCAACTCGAGCGAAAGTTTGATCCGTTGCGCTTCGCCGCCGGACAGCGTCGTCGAGGATTGCCCGAGCGTGAGATAACCGAGACCGACGGCGTCGAGGGTGGCGAGCTTGTCCATAACCCGCGGAATATTTCGGAACAGGCTGATCGCCTCGCGCACCGTCAGATCGAGCACATCGGCGATTGATTTCCCGTGGAAAAGAATTTCGAGCGTCTCGCGGTTGAATCGCCGGCCGCCGCAACTCGGACACGGCGCGTACGCATCGGCCATGAATTGCATGTCGAGCTTGATCACGCCATCACCCTGGCAGCGCTCGCAGCGTCCGCCGCGCACATTAAAAGAAAACCGGCTCGCCTTGTAGCCGCGCACTTTCGCGAGCGGCACTTGAGCGAAGAGGTCGCGCAGCAGCGTCAACAAATCGACATACGTCGCCGGATTCGATCGCGGACTGCGGCCGATCGGCTCCTGGTCGACCTGCACGAGTTTTTCAAAAAAATCCAGATTTTCGATGTGGCGGTGTTTGCCGGGAATTGTTTTCGCGCCATTGAGCTTCCGCGCCGCGGCCGCCGCGAGGATGTCGTTCACCAACGTGCTTTTTCCCGACCCGCTCACGCCCGTCACGCAGGTGAGCAATCCAACTGGGAAACGTGTGTCGATACCGCGCAGATTATTCGCTTTCGCTTCACGCACCGTGAGCCACGCGCCATCCGGCTCCTTCGTCTTCACTTCCTTCACCACGCCGAGTTTGCCGGCCAGATACGGTCCCGTCCGCGAAAGATTCGCCGGCAAGCGCGCGCACTCCGCCGGCGTGCCTTGAAAAAGCAATTGGCCTCCCTCCACGCCGGCGTCCGGCCCGAGTTCGATAATTTCATCTCCGAGCCGGATCGTGTCCTCATCATGCTCGACCACCAGGACCGTGTTCCCGCGATCCCGCAGCGCGACGAGCGTGTCGAGCAACTTCTGGTTGTCGTGCGGATGCAGGCCGATGCTGGGTTCGTCCAGCACGTAGATGACACCCATCAGGCCCATCCCAAGCTGCGTCGCGAGCCGCACGCGCTGGGCCTCTCCTCCCGACAACGTCGCGTAGTCGCGATCGAGCGTAAGATAACCAAGTCCGGTTTCCGCGAGAAAATGGAGCCGTTGTTCGATGCCCGTCACCACTTCGCGCACCGCGTCGTTCGCACCGAAAATCGCGACCGCCCGCCGGGCGAGGGCGTGCGCCGCTTCGATGTCCAGCGCCATGAATTCGGGAAACGTAAGGTACGCCCTGTCTCCGGCTGGACCGTTTGACGGCGGCTGGTCACCTGACGCCGGCTCGGAAATCCGCTCGACATTCAATCTCACCGCGCCGCTCCGTGCGTTCAGCCGCGTGCCATGACACTCCGGACATTCGCCCGCGATCATGAACGTCGTGAGTCGCGCTCGAAAACCTTCGCTGTCGGTATGACGCCAGCTTTCCTCGAGATCCGCAATCACTCCGGCGAACGGCATCGCCTTCGCTTCGCGCATGCGGCGGAGTTTAAAGGCGAATTGTCTTTCACCGGCGCCGAACAGAATCGCTTCGCGCGTCGTCTCGGACAATTTTTTCCACGGTACATCCGGATCGAAGGGCAGTTGTTCCGCGAGCTGTTTGAGCAGCGCGTTGTGTTTGATGATAAGATTTTTTCCGCCGATCCGCCACGGCTTGAGCGCGCCTTCGCGCACGCTTTTTTCCGGATCGGGCACGATCAGTTCGGGGACAAAACGTAGTTTTCGCCCGAGCCCATCGCAGGTCGGACACGCGCCCTCGCGGTGCGAAAACGAAAAATGCCGCGTCGTCAGTTTCTCGAAGATGTCGCCGCAGATCTCGCAGGCGAGCGACTGGCTCAACGAAATCTCCCGCCACGATTCCTCGGGCGACTTTTGCGCGAGCACGATCACGCGGTCCTTGCCTTCGCGAAAAGCGAGCTCCAGCGAATCCGCGAGCCGGCTCCGTTGATCGGCATTCGCCACCAGGCGGTCGATCACGAGATCGACCGCGATTTCTTTCGCCCCGGCATTCGCGGCGATGAGCTTGGGTTCGTCGAGATTCCTGATCTCACCGTCGAGCCGCACGCGTTGAAATCCACGTTGACGCAACCGCGGCAGTTCGTCGCGCAGCACGCTTGGTTTCGCCCGCAGCGATGGCGCGAGCAATATCACGCGTTCGCCCGCGCATTCGTTCAGCACGCGTTGCACGTTGTCGTCGAGCGACCGCTGCACAACCCGCCCGCCGTCCTTTGGGCAGCGCTGCTCGCCGCACAACGCCCAAAGCAGTTGCGCGTAATCGGCGATTTCCGTCGAGGTCGCGATCGTGCTGCGCGGGCCGCCGCCGCCCGTGCGTTGCTCGATCGCGAGGACCGGAGAGAGGCCGTGGATGAAATCGACGTCCGGCCGCTTCAGCTGCTCGAGCACCTGCCGCGCCTGCGTGGACAGGCTCTCCATGTATTTCCGGTAGCCCTCCGCATAAATCGTGTCGAAAGCGAGCGACGATTTTCCGGAGCCGCTCGGGCCGGTGATCACGACGAGTTTCCCGCGAGGAATCCTTAGCTCGAGATTTTTTAAATTATGTTCGCGCGCTCCTTTGACGTGAATGTGTGTCGCCGCCTGCATGGATGAAACAAGCACCTTATCCGAATCCGCGGCACGTCAAAGCGGTAACTGCAGAAAGCAAAACGCGCGAGGAGCGGACAATATTTGCGGCGAGTTGGTTCTTGAACCACTCCGAAGACGGCATTTCCCTCGCGTGTCATAACTCCGTCCCGAACGGACTTTCCCAGTGCCCAACCTCCGCCTGCCTCCGCGTCATCGAGGTGGCCGCAGCTCCCATCCTTGAAAGCATGCCGATCCTTACCCCGCTTCCGCGCGGCCCGTTTGTGGTTCGTTGGCGCTGCCGCTCTCGCTCTCGCTTTTACGGCGAAAACCTTGAACGCGATTCAATTTTCCGTCGGCCAGTTGAGCGGGAGTTTCGATTCCACGTTTTCAATCGGCGGACTTTACCGTCTCAACGATCCGAGCCCGCGCTTCTACGGAACAAGCAACACCTTTGGCGGCGTTCCCGGCCAGCAGAATTCGGTCAACACGGACGACGGCAATCTCAACTATGGCGCCGGCTGGGTCTCAACGCTTTTCAAAGGCTCCCACGACCTCGAACTTCACTACGCCAACTTTGGCGCGTTCGTGCGCGGTTACTATTTTTCGGATACGAAGACGGACAACACCCTGCGGACTCCGCTCTCCCACGATGCCGAGGCGCGGGTGGTTCGCGGCGCCGAGTTGCTCGACGCGTATGTCCTCGCGAAATTTACCGTGGGCGCCGACCTGCCGGTCGACGTGCGCATTGGCCGCCAGGTGCTCAGTCTCGGCGAAAGCACGTTTATCCCGAACGGCATCAACGTGGTGAACCCGGTTGATCTTTCGAAACTTCGTTCGCCCGGCGCCGAGCTGAAAGAGGCGCTTCTACCCGTCACCATGATCAAGGCTTCGGTCGGGATCGCGAAGAACGTGACTGTCGAGCCGTTTTGGCTGCTCGAATTCCGGCGCAACGAACTGGAGCCGACGGGCAGTTATTTTTCCACGAACGATTTTGCGGCGCGTGGCGGCAACCATGTTTTTCTCGGTTTCGGCAGCCTTTCCGATCGCGGCACGCTTGGGGATATTCCGCGCGGGCCCGATCGTCGGCCTGACCGCGCGGATCAATACGGCGTCGCTGCGCGCATGCTTGCGCCGTCGCTCGCCGACACGGAATTCGGATTATATTTTGCGCACTACAGCAGTCGTTCGCCCGTGGTCAGCGCCATCACGCCAACCGCCGGCGTCAGCTCCGCATTCGTTCAGGCCACGGCGGCCAGTCTTGCTCAACAACAACTCGCGCCCGCGATGCTCGCCAACGGTTATCCCGCGGCCGGCGTCCCCGCGGCGCTCACCCAGTTGCTCGGCGCTGCCTTCACCAACGTCCCGGGCAGCGCACTGCCCGCGGCGTTGCAGCCCTTCTACCCTTCGGCACAATCAATCGTGGCCGGCGCGGGAAAAATCGGCCTCCTGACCGCCGCGGCGAGCGCGCGCTACTTTGTCGACTACCCCACCGACATCTCGATGCTCGGCGCGAGCTTCAACACGTCGATCGGCAACACGGGCATCTCGTGGCAGGGCGAAATTTCGTACAAGCACGACGTGCCGTTGCAGGTTGACGACGTGGAGTTGCTCTTCGCCACCTTGTCTTCACTGACCCCGACGTTCGCCGCGCCGAACAACCAGATTGGAAATTTTCTCGGCCAATACGGCCGGGAGGTTCCCGGTTACCGGCGCCACGATGTGTGGAGCGCGCAAACGACACTCACCAAGGTCTTCGGGCCGATGCTCGGCGCGCAGCAATTCACGCTGGTCGGCGAAGTCGGCGGCATTTGGGCGGATTTGCCCGCGAAGAGCGTTCTCCGCTATGATGGGTCCGGCACCTTTACGGCCGGCGATTTGAACGAAATGGTCCGCACGGGAAATGCCGCATTCGGCTCTTCGCCCGAGAGCGCGTTCGCCGAATCATTTTCATGGGGTTATCAACTTCTCGGCCGACTCGACTACAATAACCTGCTGGCGGGAATTAATGTTTCTCCGAGTTTCGCGTTCACGCACGATGTCACTGGCAACACTCCGCTGCCCCTCGGTAATTACATCCGCGGTCGCAAGAGTGTAACGCTGGCTGCGGAGTTCACTTTTCAAAACGCGTGGTCGTTCGAGTTGCGCTACGTGAATTTCTTCGATGGCGGCCGTTACAATCTCCTGTCGGACCGCGATTATGTAGCGACCACTCTTAAATATTCCTTTTGAAAAAAGCCGGGTGGTTCCGGGACCCGACCACGCTTCGCGCTTCTCCCCTCACGTTCTCATGAAAACCTTTTTTCGCCTCGCCGCTCTCTCCGGTCCTTTTTTCGCCTCACTCGCGTTCGCCGCGATCAGCGCCGACCAGGCGGCACGGCTCGGCCAGGATCTCACACCGCTCGGCGCCGAGCGTGCCGGCAATGCCAGCGGGACAATCCCGGCGTGGACCGGCGGCATCACCACGCCGCCGGCGGGCTACATCGTCGGCATGCATCACCCGGATCCCTTCGCGGAGGATCAGCCGCTTTTCACGGTGACCGCGCAAAATATCGCGGAGCACAAAGACCAGCTTACCGCGGGGCACATTGCACTGCTGCAGGGGTATCCGGATTACAAACTCATCGTGTATCCGACGCACCGCAGCGCGTCCGCGCCACAGCGCGTTTACGACGCGACGAAACAGTACGCGACCACGGCTCAACTCACTGCTGGCGGCAACGGTTTCTCCGGCGCGATTCTCGGGACGCCTTTTCCCATTCCGCAAAATGGCCTCGAAGTGCTGTGGAATCACCTCACGCGTTACCGCGGCGTCGCCGCGACGCGCTATATCGGACAAGCCGCGCCACTGCCGAACGGCAGTTATTCGCTCGTGCAATTCGAGGACGAATTCTTGTTCAACTACGCTCGCCCGGATCTAACGATGAAGGAACTGGAGGACAGCAACACCCTGATTTTTTTCAAGCAGGTGGTCATCGCGCCGCCGCGTCTTGCCGGCACGATTTTGCTCGTGCAGGAGACGATGGATCAGGTGAAGGAAAAACGCCGCGCCTGGGTTTACAACGCCGGCCGCCGCCGCGTCACACGCGCGCCCGACGTCGCGTACGACAGCCCCGGCACCGCCTCCGATGGCCAGCGGACCAGCGATCAGTTCGACATGTTTAACGGCGCTCCCGATCGCTACGATTGGAAGCTTCTCGGAAAAAAAGAAATGCTCGTCCCGTACAACTCGTATCGACTGCACAGTGACAGGGTAAAATACGACGACATCCTCAAGCCGAAGCACATCAACCAGGACCTCGCACGTTACGAACTCCACCGTGTCTGGGTCGTCGACGCCACGCTCAAACCCGGCACCAGTCATCTGTATTCACGTCGCACGTTTTATGTCGACGAGGATAGCTGGCAGATTCTCGTGGCGGACCAATATGACGCGCGCGGCCAGATGTGGCGCGTTTCGGAGGCGCACTGCGTGAACTATTATGAAGTGCCCTGTTTCTGGAGCACGCTCGAAGTTCACACAGACCTTCAATCCGGCCGTTACCTCGCCATCGGCTTGGATAACGAAGGAAAAATGTACGACTTCAGTTTGAAGCGCACGCCCGCCGATTTTACTCCGGATTCGCTCCGCCGCGAAGGCGTGCGGTAATGGTCACGAGCGACGGCCGTCAGACGATATCTCGGGTTATTTTCAACCCGCCGCACTCCGCGGTCACTCGTTTCCATAACGTTGGGCAACGTTCCCGCGGTTTCGACGACTCGAGCCACCGCCCGCGGGATCGCGCGCGTTTCCCTTCATGGGCGATTCAACCGATCGTTCGGTTTCTCGTTCTTTTTGGCGCAGCCGCCGTCGCCTCCGCGGAATCCCCGCGCGTCCTCCTCCTCGACGCGGCCCTCGCCGGCTCTGAAATCGTCGCGGTCGGCGAAGGTGGCACCATCGTCCGCTCCGCCGATTCAGGCGGATCATGGACGCCCGCTTCGTCGTTCACGACAGCCACGCTCACCGGAATCGCTTTCGCGCCCGACTCGCTTCACGGCTGGGCCGTTGGCCACGACGCACTCATCCTTGCGACGTCGGACGGCGGCCGCACATGGCAAAAACAATGGCAGGCGAAAAACCTCGAGCTCTCGTTTCTCGACGTCTGTGCGCTTGATGCGCAACGCGTTTTTGCGGTTGGTGCCTTCGGACTTTTCCTCGCGACGACGGATGGCGGAAAAAATTGGACAACTCGCCGTGTCCTCGATGACGACATGCATCTCAACCGAATCACACGTGGTCCGACCGGCACGCTCTACCTCGCCGGCGAGCACGGCACGCTGCGTCGTTCAACGGATGCGGGCGCCACGTGGACGCGCCTCGACTCGCCTTACGACGGCTCGTTCTACGGCATCCTGCCGCTGGGTCCGCGCACGCTCCTGGCGTACGGCCTTCGCGGTCGCGTCTTCCGCTCGACGGATGACGGAGACGGCTGGGAGCCGATCAAGATCGATCGACCGATGCTGATTGTTGCGGCGCTGAAAATCAAAAGCGGCGCACTGATGCTTGCCGGCCAGTCACGAGCTTTGTTCATCAGTGCCGACGACGGCGCAACCTTTTCACCTTCGCCGATTAATTTTTCTTCCGCCATCGCGGAACTCGTGGAAGCGCCCGATGGCACCGTGCTCGCATTCGGCGAAGCCGGGGCAACTCGGCTCGGCGTTCGCTCCGACGTAGCCTCGCCCATGAGCGCGCGCTCGGCGCCGTAATTGCGCGGATCACCCCACTCTCGTTTGTGCCAAACTTCGTCGAAAATTTTTCCAATTGGATTTTTCGCCGACGAACTCCGCTCGTTTGCGCCTTCGCCTTGCTTACCGCCGTCATGGGTTGGTTCGCGTTGCGCCTTCACGTGGATGCGAGCTTCAACAAGTCGCTCCCCAGCGACCATCCGTACATTCGCACGTTCGAAAAATACCAAAGCGATTTCGGCGGCGCCAATCGCGTCATCGTCGCGCTCATGGCGAACGACGGCGATATTTTCACGCCTGAATTTTTTCACGAACTGCACGCGGTGACGGACGAGGTCATGTTTCTCCCCGCGGTGGATCGACCGCAGGTTCAGTCTCTCTTCACGCCCAATGTCCGTTACGTTGAAGTCGTCGAGAATGGTTTTTCCGGCGGCAACGTCATCCCGGCTGATTTTAAGCCGACTCCGGAAAATTTTTCCAAAGTTCGCGAAAACATCATCAAATCTGGTAAACTTGGCCAGCTCGTCGCGAACGATTTTAGCGGCGCGATCGTCAGTGCCCAGCTTGTCGAAACCGATCCACGCTCCGGGAAACAGATCGATTACGTTCGCGTTGCGAGTGCTCTCGAGGCGATTCGCCGTCGCGTTGAGCTCGCGAGCAAAGGCGCGATTTCCGTTCACGTCATCGGATTTGCCAAGATCATCGGCGACATCAGCGAAGGCGCCCGCGGCATTCTGGTGTTCTTTGCCGTTTCGATTCTGATCACCTCGCTGCTCGTTTGGAATTATGCCGGGCGCTGGAAACTCGCCGCCGCTCCGGTCGTTTGCTCGCTCGTCGCGGTCGTCTGGCAACTCGGCGCGCTCACGATGCTCGGCTACGGCATCGATCCATTTTCAATCCTGGTTCCCTTTTTGGTTTTCGCCATCGGGGTGAGCCACGGCGTGCAAATGGTCGGCGCGTTTCGCACGGAAGTGTTCGCCCGGGGCACCGACGGACCCGGCGCGGCCAAAGCAGCCTTTCAACAACTGCTCGTTCCCGGTGGCGTCGCCTTGCTCACCGACACGTTCGGATTTCTCACCATGCTCGTGATTAAGATCGAAACGATTCGCGAGCTCGCCATCACCGCGAGCCTCGGCGTCGGTGTCATCCTCATCACGAATCTTTTTCTGCTGCCGATCGCCCTTTCTTATCTTCGGCTTCCCCCGAGTTATGGTGCGTGGGTCGCCGCGCGACGCGCCAAAGTCGATTGCTTGTGGGAACGGCTCGCGCGGGGAATGAAACCGCGTCCGTCGATGGTAATCATCGTCGCTTGCTTCATCGTTGGGGCGCTCGCCGTCTGGAAATCAACCCGTATCCGAATTGGCGACACGCAAAGTGGCGTGCCGGAGTTGCGCCAGCAATCGCGCTACAATCAGGATGCGCGGGCGATCACCTCGAAATTCAGCATCGGCGTGGACATCCTGTCGGTGATCGTCGAAACCGTGCCAAACGGATGCGTGGATCACGACGTCGTGGCGTTGATGGATGATTTCGATCGCCGGATGCGCACGCTACCGGGCGTGCAATCGATCGTGTCGCTGCCATCAGTGGCCAAATTGATCAACGCAGGTTACAGTGAAGGATCGCTCAAGTGGCGCATTCTGCCGCGCAATCCGCAGGCTCTCGCCCAAGCGGTGTCGCCGATCGAAACGGCCACCGGCCTGCTCAACAGTGACGGCAGTGTGATGCCGATCCTGATTTTTCTCCGCGATCACAAAGCGGAAACGCTTTCAGCCGTCGTCGCTGCCGTAAAAGCTTTCGCAACGGAACACCCGTCGCCGAAGGCAACATTCCTGCTCGCAAGCGGCAATGCCGGCGTGATGGCAGCGACCAACGAAGTGGTGGAATCGGCGCAAACGCCCATCATTCTGTGGGTGTTTGGCGCGGTGATTGCCCTTTGCCTGATAACATTTCGCTCCATTCCGGCCACGCTTTGCATCGTCGTTCCGCTCGCGATTGTCAGCTACGTTACCTATGCGCTGATGGTTTTTCTCGGGATCGGGCTTAAAACGTCGACGCTTCCAGTGGTTGCCCTGGGCGTCGGCATCGGCGTCGACTACGGCATCTATATTTTCGCGCGGCTGCAAACCGCCTTGAATGTGGGAGAATATTTTGAGGACGCGATGTGCATGGCCTTCAAGGACACTGGCGCCGCTGTCCTTTTCACCGGGCTTACCCTCGCGATCGGCGTGAGCATGTGGACGTTTTCCGACCTGAAATTTCAGGCGGACATGGGCCTGCTGCTCACGTTCATGTTTCTGCTGAACATGCTTGGCGCGATCATCCTTCTCCCGGCAATGGCGCGCTGGTTCTGGCGTCACCACACCGGGCGAACGCAAGTTCCGTTCCCAATGCGAAAGTAGCGCCGCACCTTCGCGGTCGCTGGCGTCCTCGGTTCCGCATCGAAGCCTTGCGCGGAGGTTTCCCCCTCGTGATTCGCCCTGGCTTCACCGGGAAATGCCCGTAGCTGAAATCAGCGTTCAACGGATACTCGAAACTACTCTGGCAATTCACCCGCCGATTGCGCGCGTGGAACTGTCCGAAGTTTCAGCTTACTTTTTGTCTATGACGAGCGATCAGGAAAGAGTTTCTCCCGCGCCCCTCGCCCCGACTTGGTGCTCGTTTCAAAGCCTTTGCTCGGACGCCGAGGCGGCCATTGTTTCGGCACACTGCCTGTATTCCCTGGCAACCCTCGAGGTTTATTACAGCCCCGACCAAACGTGCTTCGCCATCATCGAGCGGCAGCAATGCGATGTCTGGCGCTGGGCCGCCTTCAGCAACGAGGACTCCACCATCACGGAAGGATGGGAACGCGATCGGGAAGACGCAAAAAAAGCGGCCGAGCAGGCCTTGTACCTTTGTCGGCAAAATCAAATCGCGCGCGACTGACGAGTAGCTTTTTTCTACCACGCCCGATCGCGAATCACCGGGCAAGTCCAGCTCCGGCGGCCTGCGATGCGTCCGCTTCCGACCGGCGCCACTACAATGCGATCTCCTTGAACGACGGATCAGAGACGATTCGATCGAGTTGTTTTTCCTCCACAAAACGGCGCAGCGCTCCATTTTCAGGATGTTTTTTTTGCGCGACTTCGAGCGCGCTGCGCGCTTCATCCGCCCGACCCAGCAGCGCGAGCACGGAAACCTGCTGCAACAAGGCGTCGGCATTTTTCGAATCGTGGTCGAAGTTGTCGCGAAAAGCCGACAGCGCCTCCTCATAAGCCGATTTCGCACCGGATTTGTCACCCAGCCGCCGGCGGCTCATCCCGAGGCCCAACCAATATTCGCCCGTGTCCGGACATAGTTTCGCGGCC
>Ga0207661_10001138_pt1 | contig 17731 bp, 16 predicted proteins | sample KBSC713LmetaG_FD_184337 | JGI IMG/M metagenome (GOLD analysis project Ga0207661, IMG submission 184337) | Corn rhizosphere microbial communities from Kellogg Biological Station, Michigan, USA - KBS C7.1-3L metaG (SPAdes) (version 2) | ecosystem: Host-associated > Plants > Roots > Rhizosphere ...
ACGCTTTCGCGACAGCGGCAACCCGTGGATCCTTTTACGAAGTTCTGGGTGCTCCCGGCGCGCCAGTGGTGGCGATACTGGGCGGCATCTCTGCGTCGAAGCACTTTACTTCATCCCCATTCGACCCAACGCCTGGCTGGTGGGAGAACGTCGTCGGTCGCGGAAGAGCGATCGACACCGACCGGTTTCGAGTTCTGGGAATCGATTACACATCGCGCAGCGCTGACGCGAGTGTCGTGAGAACTACGGATCAGGCGGACAGGCTCGCCGCTGCTCTCGATGACCTCGGGGTGAGGAGAGCTCACGCGGTTATCGGGGCTTCCTACGGTGGAATGGTGGCGCTGGCGTTCGGAGCGCGACACCGGGATCGCGCCGGCCGTTTGATCGTGATCAGCGCGGCACACCGGAGCGATCCGATGGCGACCGCGCTCCGGCACCTGCAGCGTCGTGTCATCGAGCTCGGAAGCACCACCGGACGGGAGCGCGAGGCGATCGCCATCGCCCGCGGGATCGCGATGACCAGCTATCTCACCGCGCAACATCTTGCTGAGCGGGTTCCAGACAGCGCGGATGATGATGTGCAAGCGGTAGAGGACCGCATCGGGAAATTCCTTAAAAGGAGCGGCGAGCAGTTCGCCGATCTCTGGACCTCAGAGCGTTACAACTCTCTCTCACTCTCCCTCGACCTTCACAGCGTCTCCCCGGAAGCCATCGAGATACCGACCAGCGTCATCGCAGTAAGCGGTGATCGCCTCGTTCCCATTGAAGATTGCCGCGAGCTCGCTCGCCGGCTCTCAGGTCCGGCGCAGATCATCGAGCTGGACTCACCGTCCGGACACGATGCCTTCCTCGGGGACGCATCCCGAATCACGACGTTTATCACGGAGCTGCTGAATCTCGGGGCGGGAGCTGCCCAATGAGCGAACCACCCAGCAGCAAAGCGAAGGGAGCGGCAACGCGTGCGGTGCGCGCCGCAATCGCAACCGACCTGCATCACGGGGCCGTCGTTCCGCCGATACACCTCTCGTCCACCTTCGCCTTCAAGGGCTTTGGCGGGAAAGGGCGCTACGATTACACACGTAGCGGCAATCCAACCCGGGATTACCTCGGCGCTGCATTGGCAGAGCTCGAGGGCGCGTACGGAGCGGTCGTTACCAGCAGCGGAATGTCAGCGGTCGCACTCGTCCTCCAGCTCGTTCGGCCGGGGGACCTGGTTGTAGCAGCCCACGACTGCTACGGCGGCACGCACCGCATTCTGCGTTCGCTCGCTGCACGAGGCCACTTCAACGTTGCGTTCGCCGATCTGACTCTCCCGACCGCTGCTGAGGCAGTGACAGCGCTAAAGCCCAAGCTTCTCTGGATCGAGACGCCGAGCAATCCGTTGCTCCGCATTACGGACCTCGGTCAGGTTGCCGCGGCGGGTCACAGTGCCGGCGCGCTCGTGGCCGTCGACAACACCTTTCTCTCCCCGGTACTGCAGCGTCCGATCCAGCTCGGGGCGGATGTCGTCGTTCACTCCACGACGAAGTATTTGAACGGCCACAGTGATGTCGTTGGCGGCGCGGTCGTCGCCTCCGATCCCAGTCTGGTCGAAGAGCTCGGTTGGTGGGCGAATTGCCTGGGAATTACGGGCGCGCCATTCGACAGTTTTCTGACGCTGCGTGGGATCCGCACTCTCCATGCGCGCATGCGTGCGCACCAGGAAAATGCGGCGGTCGTTGTTGAAGCCCTAAGCGGTCATTCCGCCGTGCACCGCGTCTATTATCCGGGCCTCGCTTCACATCCCGGCCATCGGGTCGCGGCGGCGCAACAGGACGGATTTGGCGCGATGGTCAGCTTCGAGCTTGCTGGCGGGCTCACGGCGGTCGAAGGCTTTGTCGGCGCACTCGAGTGCTTCACGCTCGCGGAATCGCTCGGTGGAGTCGAGAGCCTCGTCGCACACCCCGCCACCATGACTCACGCGTCGATGGACGCGACTGCCCGAGCCACCGCGGGAATCGCCGATTCCCTCGTCCGACTTTCCATCGGAATCGAGGACGGGGACGATCTGGTGTCCGACATCCACGCAGCGCTGAAGATGGCGGAGGCGGCGTGTCTAGCTCCTGTAAACGCGATGCCGGAACGTTGCAGTCCCGCTATCCGTGCTGCACTATGATGGCTTGTTGCTCGCTTCCACCACGCGGCAGGGACCTCCTATGTCACTCAAATCCGTTTTAGCAGCGCCGGCTCTTTTTTTCGCGGCATCGCTTGGCGCACAATCGTCCGCGCCCTCGTACATCATCACCCGGCTCGGCGTCGATACGGTCGCGATCGAGCGATTCACTCGCACCAACGACCGCATTGAAGGCGATCTGGCGCTCCGTTATCCGCGGGTGCGCACCTTTCACTACGTGGGTGAGCTCACGCCAGGCGGCGCGTTCAAGTCGATGACCACCACGATGCGGCGCGCCAACGAACCCGCGGGTGGCGTCCCCGCAATCGAGATCACGTCTACCTTTGGCGACTCTGTCGCGGTGATCAACGTGTCCCGGAATGGCAAGCCCGACACCGCGATGACCAATGCCCGGGTCGTGTATCATGGCGGTGCGGCGCCGACGATCTTCACCGAGCCACCCGCGTATGGTCCTTACGAGCAGATTCTCGCGGCGTCGCGCCTCGGGAAGGACAGCGTCGCATACGCTCTGCTGGGCCCCAGTCGGGATCCAGCTTCCGCGATCATCCTTCGCCGGCGCGGGGCCGATTCGGTCTCGTTTACGAGCACGTTCTTTCCCGGCTGGATCGAGGTAGCGCGAGTCGATTCGCGCGGGCGTATCCTCGGCATCGATTCCCGAGCGACGACGGTGAAAACAGTCGCCCAGCGCGTTTCCAGTCTCGACTTCGACAAGGTGTTCAACGTGTGGGCGGCGGGCGAAGCCGCAAAGGGCGTCGCTAGCGGCCAGATGTCGCCCCCCGACACCACCAGGGCGACGGTTGGTGGCGCAAACATCTCTGTCGCCTACAGTCGTCCGCTCAAGCGTGGGCGGGTCATCTTCGGCGAAGTGGTGCCGTGGAACCAGGTTTGGCGTACCGGAGCCAACGCAGCGACGATGTTCACGACGGATAAAGATCTCGTCTTCGGCACCACCGTCGTTCCGGCCGGCAAGTACACGCTCTGGACACTGCCCACTCCAACGGGCGCCAAGTTGATCATCAACAGCGAGACGGGGCAGTGGGGTACCGACTATCACGCCGACAAGGATTTCGCACGTCTCGATCTTTCGACGCGGATGGTTTCGCCGCCCGTGGATCAATTCGTGATCGGCGTGGTGCCGCAAGGGGAGGGCGGCGTGCTTCGCTACTCCTGGGACGACCGCGAGTACTCGATTCCGTTCACGGTCAAGCAGCCTTGACCGATTCGCCGGCAGCGGCGCGGAGCGACCACTGGCTCCGCGCCATCGTGTACGGACTGCTCGCCGAAGTGGCGACCATCATTACGATCATTGTGATCGTGAGGATTTATCGCCAAGTGATTGCTCCGGGCCAGGCCGATGCAGTCTACGCCGCGTTCGGGGAGCGGACGGGCGGTATCGTTGGCATCATCGGCGGCACCGTGTACACCTTCCTGATGGCGCGGCTGCTAACGCGCCGTTTGTCTGAGCGGCAGCTCGCGCACGGCGTCGTCGTCGCGGTTGCGGCGATCGCGCTGTCGATAGGTGGCTCACTGGCGGGCCACCGCGGTCTACCGATGGGCTACCTCCTCGCGTCGGTGCTAAAGCTTGCTGCCGGAGCACTCGCCGGATTTCTCGCCGCTCGCGGCAGATCTATTCCGGCGGTGTGACGGGGCCAAAAAAAAGCCGGCTGCGAGAGCCGGCTTTTTTGTCTTTAGTCAGTGACCGTCAGCGAGACCGGGTTGTCCAGGTAAACGACCTTCTGTTCGCGTCGCGAATGGATGATTCGCCAGAACCAGTTTTCGTCGCGCGGCTGGCCACCGTGCTCCATGATCAATTTGGCCAGATCCGCGACCTGATCCGGATCCATTCGCAGGCAGCCGTGCGATGCTGCTTCGCCCAGGCTTCCGAGATCTCCGGTGCCGTGGATGTAGTAATCCGGCTCCCGAAAGAAAATCTTCACGACCTTCATCGGATTACCCGGCTCACCGGGGCCTTTGGCGCTCTTGCCCCGCGCCCACTCCGAGTTCGGCGGCGGATGCCAGCTGGGGTTCCAGATGATCTTCTTGATCGTGTAGGTCCCGGTGGGCGTCGGATAGCGTGGCTGCCCGACCGCGACGTCGTAGGTCTTGAGGACTTTGTCTCCGCGCTGAACCGTCAGGCGCCGCTTGCTCAGATCCGCGGTCAGGAGGAGCGGCTCCTGATACATGTTCGAGCTGTCGACAACTTCTTTCCCCGCCGTCGGCGCGGTTGCCGGCAAATCGATCTGCGCGGCCGCGTTTCCAGCCATGAGCGCCGAGCCTAGTGCGAAGAGTCCTACGAGGGTCTTACGATATATGGTCATTGCTGCTGAGGTCCGTTTATGAGTGGGTTCTGTACAGATGATTAATACAAATGCCGTTCCACTCTAACGCCCTCGATAGTAGGCACTTTCCCGAGTTCCTCCGCCGGCGCTGCGCCCTGAGCACTTGCGTTTTCGAGCGCACTCGAAACCACCCACCCTCCTTTCGAACGAGGCGATCAGCCGCAACCTTGCGGCGCTCACCGAGGTTCGGCGTCGTCACGCATCGCTCGAGACCCAAACGTTCGCACGCTGATCTTCTCTCGCGCTGGTCGCAGGTAGCCCGAGACCAGTGACGTCGGCAGATTCGGTAGATTTAGTTAGCTGCGCTGCCGCGGTCCCACGGAGACGATAAATGACAACGAGCAAGGAAACCGAGTGGATGAATCATCCGCGATTGCGGAAGCTGGTGACTGCCGTCAACGAGCTCACCCTCGCCGAGCGCATCACGCTGGTCAAAGGCCTGGTGCCGGCCATTGCGGACGAGCTCTCTGATACCGAGTACGAGCGATTCGTCGACGCGATCCGTCTCAAGGGCGAGCGCTTCCACGAGGCGCAGTCGCATCCGGGCGAGGGGAGATCGGAACGCAAGGTGCCCGGCGAGCGCGACCTGGAAGGGAGGTAGCGCCATGAACTTCTATTGGTTGCTCGGGCTGATTCTCGTGGCCGCGGTGTTGTTCGCGATGTACGCGGGAAACCGCCGACCCAAACCCTGATTAGATACTGCGCACCAGCTGCACGGCGCTGCCGATTAAATACCGAGCGCCAGCTGCACCGGCGCTGCCGATGTTGCGCCCGATCCGACGCTGATCGGTCCGACGACCTTGTCTTGCGACGCGGCGGTCAGCCTTCCCCTGAAGCGCGAGCGGCGCAAAGTCTCGCCAACTGTCTCGAGCGCCGTGCGCGGAGTGTTGTTCTTTTCGCTGAGATGCGCGAGCACGATGTTGTTGAGGTCGCGATGGATGCTGTCCCCGCACAGCCGCGCTGCCTCCCCGTTGCTCAGATGTCCGAACCTTCCGCGAATGCGCGCCTGCAGTGACGGCGGATATGGTCCGGCGCGAAGCATCCCCTCGTCGTGGTTGGCCTCGATCACCAGAACGTCCAGCTTGTCCAGCGCGCGCGAGATGCTGTCGGTAACCTGTCCGAGATCGTAGACGATTCCAGCCCTGGCTCCTTCGCCGATCGAAGTAACGATCACCGCGATGGGCTCGCTGGCATCGTGTGGCACCGGCACGGTCTCGAGATGAAAATCGCCGACGACGACGCTGCTCTTTCGCGGCGTCAGGATCGTCCGCAGCTCCGACCACTCCGGACACATCATTCGCGTCCCCGCGGTCGACACGATCGTCCAGCCCCATTTGCGCGCTGCCGAAGCGACACCCTTCACGTGATCGGTGTGCTCGTGCGTCACGACCACTGCCTCGATCGAATCGGGTGCTACACCGGCGCGGGTAAGGCGTTGCTTGAGCACGCGAGGAGAGAATCCCGCGTCAACCAGAATGCGGGACCGCTCCGTCTCGATCAGAACCGAATTGCCGCTGCTGCCACTGCCAAGCATCCACAGCTTCATCAAACACTCCAACGCCGCTTGTGCGCTTCGGCGAGATGCTTCCGCGCTTTGTCTCCGAGCTTGACGTCGCGGCGCGCCATCACGCGCTCCGCGACCGTAAGAAATTTGGTGATCTCGAACGTCTCATAGGGCACTGAGTCTCCCCACGCGAACGGCGGAACGACGGTCGGCGGGGTGTCGCTGCCGAAGATGTTCGCGCCTGCACCGATGACCGTGCCGGTGGAAAGCATCAGCCCGATACCCGTCTTTGCATGATCGCCGAACAGCGTACCGAGGAACTGCTGTCCGGTGTCGCGCACTCCGGTCGGCGTCCACATGTGAACCGGTCCGTAGGTGTTCTTGAGGTTGCTGGTGGTCGTCAGCGCCCCGAGGTTCACCCAGCGGCCAAGGTACGAATGACCAACGAACCCCGAATGGCCCTTGTTGCTGTGGCCAAGCACGATGGAGTTGTTGAATTCCCCGCGGATTTTGCAGTGGTCGCCAATCGATGAAGCGGCTATCCGGGCTCCCATGAGCTGGGTCCCGCGACCAACGGAGATCGGACCCACGAGATAGGTGAATGGCGCGATGATCGCGCCCTTTCGAACGAGGATCGGGCCGGCCGACGCGTCGAGCACTACCTGCGGGCCGATCTGCGCACCGTCCTCGACGAAGATCGGATGATCGCCCATTTCATCCGCGCGGTGCGCGGCGATCTTCGTAAGCGATTTCGTCCGGAGAGGGATGTCCTCGCTGAGCTGTTCGACGAGGGTGCCAACGAATTCCCAGATGTCCCCGATCCAGCGGCCTTTCACCTTCTTCCCGCCGAGGCTCGTTTGAATGGCGCCGAGATCGATCGTCCCATCCGCGAATTGCGAAGCCGGGAGTCCACGGGCGAGCCTCACGGCGCACGCCGACCCCTCACACATCAACAAGTCAAAATTGTCCAGCCTGGAATCGAGGGGCAGGATGCACCGGCTGTTCACGAGCACCGAGCCCGCCGGGATTTCGGCTTTCGGATCGACTGGTGGTGGTGCGTCGTCTTCCTCGAAGTGCGAGAGATGCGGGCCGCTTATGAAGCCCGCGCTCTTCAGTCCTGTGATCCGCTCCCATCTCCGCCTCATTACCGACGACCCGGCACGCAGCTCGCACCCGGGTCTCGTCAGCGAGAACGGCTCGAACTGCCTGGCGCGAACATCGTCGTAGAAGTAAAGCGCACTCATTTCTTTAGCTCCATCGGCGGAAGCGATTCCACCAGTCGCTTGAGGTCCGCTGCTTTCTCTTTGGTGGTAACAAGGGTCAAGCCGTTCCGCGCCACCACGACGAGATTGTCGACGCCGTAGAGAACCACCGTCCCCGAATCGACGTGCACGACGTTATCGCAGCCGTCGAGCAAATGGACCGCGCCCGACGTGACGTTTCCGAACTCATCCTTCGTCCTGACGCGTGCCAGCGCGGCCCAGGTGCCAACGTCGTCCCATCCGAAGGAGCCAGGCACGACCGTCACCTTCTTGCTGCGCTCGAGCACCGCGACATCGACCGAGACCGGATTCGAGACACGCCCGAAGAAATCGGACGCTTCTGCATCCGGACCAAGCGCCATCGCCCTCGTCAGCTCCCGAGCGTGCTGTTTGACCTCTCCGAGAAAGTCGCCAACTGTCCAGACGAAGATGCCGGAATTCCAAAGATAGCCCTCCGCAAGCAGTTTCTCGGCGCGCTTCCGATCCGGCTTCTCGACGAACTTTAATACCGGCGAGCCAGTTGCCTCGTCGGGGTCCGACGGCTGGATATAACCGAAGCCGGTGTCAGGACGGCTGGGTACCACTCCGACGGTGACGAGACCGTGTGTCCTTACCGCCGCCGCTTCCGCGACTAGCAGCACTTCGCGAAACCTGGCGTCGTTGCCGATCGACCAGTCCGCGTGCACCGACAGCATCGTCGCGTCTTTGCCATCACGCGCCTCGATTGTGAGGGCAGCCCACGTCAGAGCGGCGGCGGTACCGGCCGGCCGTGGCTCCGCGATGATGTTCTCACGAGGTATCGGCGGCAGCAGCGCGCGGATGGATTTGACGAGATTGGCGCTCGTGAGCACCAGGGTGTGCGATGGATCGACGATCGGGGCGAGTCTATCGATCGTGTCACGCAGCAGCGGCTTGTCGGTGACGAGAGGCAGCAGCTGCTTGGGCCGCTCCGGCGTCGAGAGTGGCCAGAAACGGGAGCCCACTCCGCCTGCAAGGACGACCGCCCAGCGGCTCACTCGCCGCTTATGCCCGCTTCGTCAGGCGCTCCGGTGAGACGCGCGACGAGCGCATAAAGCTTCTTCGGGCTGAATGGCTTGGTCAAAAACTCCGTCGCGCCAAGCGCCAGTGCATCACGCTCGTGCTTCGCATCGCCGCCCGCGGTCAGGATGATGCAGGGCAGCGACTTGAATCTTTCCTGGTCGCGCACCTGCTTGAGCACGTCCAGCCCGCTCAGCTTTGGCATCATCAGGTCGAGCACTGCGAGATCGACCTGGTCTTCGCCATTGATGAAATCGAGCGCCTCCTGGCCATCGTACGCGAGACTGACCCGGAACGGACCCTGCTCGAGCTTCATCTTGATGATCCGTCCGATGTGCGGCTCGTCGTCGGCGACGAGAACGTGACAGATGCGGGTAGAATCGGACACGGTCAGATCAGCGAAGCGATGTTGCCGCGGTAGCGACGGACGTCGAAGAGAAGACCGCCCAGGTCCGCGGATTGGCGAAGCAAAACCAGGAGAAGCGTGTCGTCAGCAAGTGCCGCGACGATGGCGTATCCCTTCTGATGCTCCAGAATTGCAGTGTTCATCGGCCCCTGGACGGTTGCTCTGCCGAGCGCTTCGGCCTCGGAAACGAGAGCGGGAACGCGCGCGGCAAGGTCTTCGTTATTCAGCCCCGGTGCAGCGAAACCTTCGATGAGCAGGCCGTCCTTCCCCAAGATGAGAACCGCATCAACTCCGGGGCGCTGTCGAAGAGCGCTCGTGAAATCTCTGATGTTGGGCATTGATGGGTGAAGAAGTTGCGAAGCTAGGAACCGGAAAGAGTGAAGTCAAGCGCGGCAATCGCTTGAACTGCCATAAGTTACGGGGTATTATCGTGAAGCAACCCCTCCGCTCTCCCATCTGTCTCATTCAGTCAATGAAAGCACGTTTCGCGGTCGTCGCGGCGATCTCAGCCGTTGCCGTTCTAAATGCGTGTGGTGATCCGACCAGCATCCAGGCTTCGCTGCCCACGTCGGTCGACTCACTCTCTGTATTCGCGTTGTCTGGAACGCCAGCGGCCTACCCAAGTGGCATATCGATCGTCGGTCGGCAGCCCGTCCGTGTCGATGGTTTCGCGAACTTCGACGTTGCCTTCGACATCAACGCCGACGGCAACGCGGTGATTTACCCCGTGCGGCTCGTAGTGGCCTCGCCTGGAGGCTCACGTCCAGTGATGCTTCAGAAGGTTACGGGTGCGTTCGAGAGTGTTACCGCTGCCCCGAAGACCGGGTTTGACGGCGACACTGCTCTGGTCATGCTGCCCGGCGAGGTGGTGCTGGCCCAGGCCGCCCACAATGGCACCGGCGATCTCTGCCAGTTCGCGCTCAATCCGAATATCTTCGCAAAGTTCGCCGTCGATAGCGTGAGCCTCGCGTCCAGACTCATTTATCTGAAGATGGGGGTCGACCCGAACTGCGGGTTCCGCTCTTTCGCGACCGGAATTCCGACGGACTGATCCGTGCACGACCTCAGGATGGTGCGCGAGCACATCGACGCACTTCGCTCCGGCATGCAGCGGCGCGGAGCCCTCGATGCGCTCTCCGCGACCATCGATCGCGCCGTCGATCTGGACAAATCGCGCCGTGAAACCATCCAGGCGGTCGAGGAGCGCAAGGCGGCGCGCAACGCGGTCAGCCAGCAGGTCGGGCAGCGTAAGCGCGCCGGCGAATCCGCCGACGATCTTCAGCAGCAATCCCGCGCGCTTGGCGAGGAGATAGCGCGCCTCGACGGTGAGCTCGCGGAGACGGAAGCCGAGCTTTCGGCGATCATGCTGGAGCTGCCCAACGTCACGCTCGATCAGGTTCCCGCTGGCGGGGAAGAGAACAATGCCGTCGTGCGGAGCTGGGGTACGCCGCGACAGGGCGCGCGAGTCGAGCCGCACTGGGAGATTGGCGCGCGGCTCGGACTCATCGATTTCGAGCGTGGGGCGAAGATCAGCGGCTCCGGCTTCATAGTCTTCCGCCGCAAAGGAGCGCGCCTCGTCAGATCTCTGATGAACCTGATGCTCGATGTCCATACCTTGCAGCACGGCTACGAAGAGGAATGGGTTCCCGTCGTCGTCAATCGCGCCAGCATGACCGGGACCGCGCAGCTCCCGAAATTCGAGGAGGACATGTACGCGCTGCGCGACGGCGAGGGTTTTCTGATTCCTACCGCCGAAGTGCCGCTCACCAATCTCTATCGCGAGGAGATCATTCCCGAGGCGGAGCTGCCGAAGGCGCTGACGGCGTACTCGCCGTGCTTCCGTCGCGAGGCCGGCGCAGCCGGCAAGGATACTCGGGGTCTGCTCCGGGTGCACGAGTTCGACAAGGTCGAGCTCGTTCGTTTCGTCGCGCCGGACACCTCCGGCGACCAGCTCGAGCTGCTCACCGGGCACGCCGAGAAAATCCTGCAGCTGCTCGAGCTCCCATACCGCGTGGTGCGCCTCGCGTCGGGCGACACCGGCTTTGCGAGCGCCCATACCTACGACCTCGAGACCTTCGCGCCCGGGGTCGGGAAGTGGCTGGAAGTCTCTTCGTGCAGCAACTTCACGGACTTCCAGGCACGGCGCGCCAATATCAGGTACAAGCCAGCGGACGGCGGCAAGCCCCGCTTCGTCCACACACTGAATGGGTCAGGGCTCGCGTTTCCGCGTGTCATCGCATCCATCCTCGAGCACCATCAACAGGATGACGGCAGCGTGCGCGTTCCCGCTGCCCTCAGCACCTATCTCGGCGTCGAGCGCCTAAGCTGATTCATGCGCCGGCTCGCTCCGGTAACTCTGGTAACGATTGGCGTACTCGCGCTTCTTACCTGGTACGTCATCTATACCCGCGGAGTCGTGCGCGAGCTCCGGCAGGAAGCGTCGCGGGTCGGCTTGATGTACGCACGCGTCTATAACGGTCTCAGCGATCCCAACCCCGACGCTGCCAACGGCGCGCTGCTCGACCTGTCGCGGCATATTCGGGAATCCGGCCTGCCGATGATCCTCGCCGACCCGGAAGGCGTCCCGACGGACACCGCCAACATTCCGTTCACTGCGCCCCTTCGGTCGAAGGCGATGCGCAATTACATCCTCGAGCTCGATCGCCAGAACGTCCCGATCGTCGAGCCGGGAATCGGTACGGTGCATTTCGGGAACACTCCGCTCGTCCGCGGGCTGATTCTCATTCCGCTCCTGCAGTCGATTCTCATCGGAATCGTGCTGCTCGCGGGCGCCTATGCATTGCGGACCCGCGGCCGCGCCGACCGCGAGCAGATCTGGGCAGGGATGGCGCGCGAATCAGCTCACCAGCTTGGTACGCCGCTCTCGAGCATCAGCGGCTGGATCGAGCTCCTGCGCGAAACAGAGCCCGAGGAAACGACGACTGCCGCGCTCGATCATATGGAAGCCGATCTCGAGCGCCTGAAGCGAGTTGCCCACCGCTTCGAGCGCATCGGCCGGCCCCCACGCCAGGAATCGGTCGACCTCGGCCAGCTCGTCGACCGCGTTGCGGCGTACTTTCGGGCGCGAGTCCCGACTTTGGCTCAGCGCGTAACGGTTTCCTCGGCCCATCAGGGTGAGCTCGTCGTCCAGGGCGACGAAGTGCTGCTCGAGTGGGCGCTCGAATCACTTACGAAAAACGCAATCGACGCCCTGGCGGGTCGCGATGGCCGCGTAGACATCTCCGCGGTGTCTCTTCCCGAAGGACGCGTGCGCGTCCGCGTTGCCGACGACGGTCCCGGAGTCCCGCGCGAGATCCGGCACCAGATCTTCGAGCCCGGCTTCTCCACCAAGGAGAAAGGCTGGGGCATCGGACTTTCGCTGGCGCGGCGAATCGTTCGCGACAGTCACGGCGGCGAGCTTCTGCTCGTGCCATCGGATCGTGGCGCGACATTCGATATGGTGTTGGGCTAGCGGTTATTTTCAGATGATGTCTGAATCAACGAACGTCGCCACTGCCGAGCGCGCTGAGCCGCTTTCGGGCCTCAACCCCGCGCAGCGCGAAGCAGTCTTGCACTTCGAGGGGCCTTTACTCGTCCTCGCCGGCGCCGGCTCGGGCAAGACAAGGGTGCTCACCACTCGCATCGCCCGCCTGATCGAGCACCACGGTGTCGATCCTTCGCGGATACTGGCGGTGACGTTCACCAACAAGGCGGCCGGCGAGATGCGCGAACGCATCACGCGGCTGCTTGGCGAGGAGCCGCGGGGGATGTGGAGTGGAACCTTCCACGCCATCGGCGCGCGCATTCTGCGGAGCGCGGCACCCCACGTCGGACGCACCTCGAGCTTCACGATCTACGACGAGGATGACAGCCTCGGTGTGATCAAGCGGCTGATGGAGCGCGAAGGAATCCCGCAAAAGCAGTGGAGTCCCAAGGTAATTGCCTCCCTGATTTCCGACGCCAAGAATGCGCTCGTTCCCGCGAGCGAGTACGAATCGCTGGCAATGGATCCGGTGTCGCGCGCCGCGGCGAAGGTCTACCGCCAGATGGAGCCGGCTCTGCGCGCCGCCAACGCGGTGAGCTTCGACGACTTGCTCGTGCTGCCGGTCGAAATCTTTCGCAAGGATGAGAAGACTCTCGCCCGCTATCGCGACCGCTTCCAGTTCATCCTCGTCGACGAGTACCAGGATACAAACCGCGCTCAATTCCAGTTCATCAAGCTCCTGGGCAGCGGACACGGCAACGTCGCCGTCGTCGGTGACGACGATCAGTCGATCTACGGTTGGCGCGGCGCCGACATCCGCAACATTCTCGACTTCGAGAAGGAATTTCCGTCCTCGAAAGTGGTGCGGCTGGAGGAGAACTATCGCTCCACTCCCGACATCCTCGGCGTCGCGAACGCGGCGATCAGCCAGAACGTGAGCAGAAAGGGCAAAACGCTGCGCGCAACTCGCGAAGCAGGTGAAGCGGTCTCCCTGATGTCGACCCTCGACGAGCGCGACGAGGCTGATTTCGTCATCGAAGAGATCAAGACCCGACGCAATCAGGAGAATCGCGCGCTCAGTGACTTCGCGGTTCTGTATCGCACCAACGCGCAAAGCCGCGCCCTCGAGGATGCGTTGCGCCGCGACGCAATGCCGTACCGGCTGGTGGGCTCGGTGCGCTTCTACGATCGACGCGAGATTCGGGATTTGATGGCTTATCTCAAGCTGATCGCGAATCCCGCCGACGAGGAAGCGTTCCGGCGTGCCATCGCCGTTCCCAAGCGCGGGATCGGCGAGACGACCGTCGACCTTCTGGCGACGCGCGCGCGAGAGCTCGCAGTTCCGGTGTCGGAGATCGCGGCCCGCGAAGATCTCCAGGAGTCGCTGCGTCCCGCCGCCCGGAAGGCGTTATCCGATTTCAGTGGACTGGTCGCCTCGCTGCGCGAGCGCGCGCGCGACACCAGCGTGGACGTTCTATTGCAGGAGCTTATTGGCGAGATCAGGTACGTCGAGTATTTGCAGGCCGAAGGCCCGGAATCGGCGCGCGATCGCATCGAGAACATCAGTGCCTTGATCGACGGTGCTGCCGAAACGGTAATCGATGACGGCGGTGAAGTCGGCTTGAGACCGCTCGATCACTTCCTCCAGCGCGCGATGCTGGTCGCCGGCGCCGACGCCCTCGATCCCACCGCGGATGCGGTCACACTGATGACGCTTCACAACGCCAAGGGCCTCGAGTATCCTGTCGTGTTCCTCACCGGATTGGAGGACGGACTGTTCCCGCTGTCGCAGTCGTTCGACGATCCGCCGAAGCTCGAGGAAGAACGTCGATTGTTCTACGTCGGCATCACCCGCGCGGAGGAGAAGCTTTACCTGTCGCACACCGAAATGCGGCGCCGTAATGGTGAGCTGCTACCGTCGATCAAGTCGCGATTTCTGCGCGAGATCGCCGGTGCCAATCTCGAGGAGCGAAAATCCTTGCGCGTCGGCGCGCTCGGTCGTCGCTCGGTCGGGGGACGCGAGACTTCATTCAGCGGCGCATATCCTCCGCGCCGCACCTACGAAGTGCCCTCGTGGCGCCGCGCAGCCCCGATTGCCGAAGCCGAAGCGTCCCAGGACGAGCCGCGCTATGTGAAAGGCGAGCGCGTGAAGCACAAGCTGTTCGGCGAGGGGTCGATTGCCGAGCTCTCCGGAGTTGGACGGGAGGTGAAGGCCGTAATCGATTTCGACGACGAGAGCATCGGCAGAAAGACCATCAAGCTGGCGTACACCACCCTCGAGCGCGGACAGGAATGAATGCCGGTCACACGCCAAGACGTACTTCACATCGCTGAGCTGGCACGACTCGGGATCGACGACACTCGCGCCGACGCACTGACGACGGAGCTCAGTAGCATCCTCGTGCATATGGAGGTTCTGTCGCAGGTCGACACTGCGCAGGTGGCGCCGGCGGCGGGGGTTGGTGCTGGCGGTACACCGCTGCGTCCGGACGCCACCGTCGCGCCGCTCATGGAATCGACCCTCGAGTCGTTCGCGCCGGCGATGCGCGATGGCTTTTTCATCGTTCCGCGTCTCGCCACCCACGAGGATTCGTCAGAGAGCGGCGCTTGAACGTCGCAGATTACACCAGGCTCGGCGCCGCTGCTCTCTCTGGGAAAGTGCGATCCGGCGAGATCGCTCCTTCGGAGGTCGTTGTCGCTGCCTTCGAGCGGGCCCGGGACATTGGGGGGGGGCCGGATGCGCTCAACATCATTCTGCACTCAGATCAAGACGCGAGCGTAGCTGAAACGAAAGATGTGCAGCAGCATCTCGACACGGCCGCCGACGTCGGCATCCTTGCCGGCGTGCCCGTTGCCATCAAGGACAACATCGCATCGCTTGGGCTTCCAACCACATGCGCTTCCCGAATTCTCGGCGGTTACGTGAGCCCGTTCGAGGCGACAGCGGTTACGAGATTGCGCGCCAACGGTGCGGTGATCATCGCCAAGACCAATATGGACGAATTCGCGATGGGCTCGTCCACCGAGAACAGCGCGTTCGGGCCAACCCGCAATCCCCACGACGTCCGTTGCGTGCCGGGAGGTTCGTCGGGAGGATCGGCCGCCGCGGTCGCCGCGGGGATCACACCGATTGCGCTCGGCTCGGAGACTGGTGGGTCGGTGCGTCAGCCGGCCGCGTTTTGCGGCGTGGTCGGCGTCAAGCCGACTTATGGCCGCGTGAGTCGGTATGGCTTGGTGGCGTTCGCGTCATCGCTCGATCAGATCGGCGTGCTGGGCCGGACCGTCGACGACGCGGCGATTGGGCTCGAAGTCATTGCCGGCTTCGACAAGGCGGACTCGACTAGCTCGGATGCCGACGTTCCGATTTACAGAGTCTCGGCCCTCGGCAAGCCGGCGCCCGAAGCGCGACATCCGGACACTGAAGCGATGCGAATCGGGCGCAGCCCGGTTCCACTCCCGCCGCCGCCCGGGCCCACGACCCTCAAGGGCATCGTGATCGGAAAGCCAAAGGAATATTTTCCCGAGTCGCTCGATCCAAGCATTCGATCGCATTGCGAGCGCGCTCTCGATCGGTTTCGGTCCATGGGAGCCGTCATCCGCGATGTGTCGCTGCCGCGCTCGCCGCTCGCGATTCCAGTCTACTACGTCCTCGCTCCGGCCGAGGCATCCTCGAATCTGGCGAGGTTCGACGGCGTCAGATACGGACTGCGCATCGACCCCGGCAAAGGTCTGAAGCCGATGTACGACGCTACCCGCTCGCAGGGCTTCGGCGCCGAAGTCACCCGCCGGATCCTGCTCGGGACCTACGTGCTGTCCGCGGGCTACTACGACGCTTACTACAAGAAAGCGCAGGCGGTGCGGACTCTCATCGCCGACGATTTCAGGGCGGTATTTGCGGAAGGCGTGCACGCGATCTTCACGCCCACCACGCCGACACCGGCGTTTCCCATCGGCGCGATCAGCGACCCGTACGAGATGTACCTCAACGACATCTTCACTGTGACCGCGAACCTCGCCGGAGTGCCCGCGATCTCCGTCCCGATCGGTCGCGTGCGACGTCTGCCCGTTGGCGGGCAGATCATCGCCGCGCATTTCGACGAGTATACGATGTTCCGAGTCGCTTACGCTCTCGAAGCGGCGCTCGGTGAAGAGGCGCATCAGTGACACGCGATCGCTACGAGATGGTGGTCGGTCTCGAGGTGCACGTCCAGCTCAAGACGCGCAGCAAGGCATTCTGCGGATGCTCGACCGATTTCGGCGCCGCACCGAACGCGAATACGTGTCCGGTCTGTCTCGCCTTGCCGGGAGCGCTCCCGGTCCTGAACGAGCACGCCGTAAAGCTCGCCACCCGAGCCGCCCTCGGCCTTGGGTGCTCGGTCAATCCCGTGTCCGTTTTCGCGCGCAAGAATTACTTCTATCCCGATCTGCCCAAGGGCTATCAGATCTCGCAGTTCGATCAACCGCTGGCGACCGGCGGATCGATCGCGATCGGCAAGGACGACAAAGGCGACGATGTGCGGATCGGCATCACCCGACTGCACATGGAGGAGGATGCGGGCAAGTCCATCCACGACCGTTACCCCGGTGCCACTGCGATCGATTTGAATCGGGCCGGAGTTCCACTAATCGAGATCGTCAGCGAGCCCGACATGCGGAGCGCTGGTGAGGCAGGGGCTTATCTGCGCACCCTCAAGCAGATCCTCCAGTATCTCGACGTCAGCGACGTCAGCATGGAGGAGGGGAGCCTCCGCGTCGACGCCAACATCAGCGTCCGGCCCCCCGGCCAGTCGAAGCTCGGCGTAAAGACCGAGGTCAAGAACATGAACTCGTTCTCGGCGGTCGAGCGCGCGCTGGAGGCTGAATACGACCGCCAGTGCGAGCTGATCGGTTCCGGTGGGACGGTCGAGCAACAGACCCTGCTCTGGGACGGAGCGCGGGGAACGGTTCGCCCCAGTCGTACGAAGGAAGGCAGTCACGACTACCGCTACTTTCCCGAGCCCGATCTCCGTCCGCTCATTCTCGATCCAGCGTGGATCGACGATACCAGGAAGAATCTCGCGGAGCTGCCGGACGCGAGGAAGAAAAGGGTTGCCGAGGAGTTCGGGCTCTCCTCAATCGAGCTCGATCAGCTCATGGCTACTCCGGCCCTCGTCGACTACTACGAGGCGGTCGCGCGCCAGTCGCGCGATGGCAAGGGCGCGTACAACTGGGTGATGGGCGAAGTCTCAGCGTCCTTGCGGGCATCGGGCGAAGACATCACGCAGTTTCGCGTGCGTCCCGCGGATCTGGCGCAGCTGTTGAATCTCGTGCGCGATGGAACCATCAGTCACACCGCCGGCAAGCGTGTCTTCGCGCTAATGCTCGAGACGGGCAAGCCCGCGGCGCAGATCGCTGCCGATGAGGGTCTCGTGCAGGTGGGCGACGAGAGCGCCATCGATGTCTGGGTCGAGGAAGTCCTGCAGGAGCATCCCGACGAAGCGAAGCGGTATCTCGCCGGTGAGAAAAAGCTGCAGGGCGTACTGGTC
>Ga0207661_10001139_pt1 | contig 17728 bp, 19 predicted proteins | sample KBSC713LmetaG_FD_184337 | JGI IMG/M metagenome (GOLD analysis project Ga0207661, IMG submission 184337) | Corn rhizosphere microbial communities from Kellogg Biological Station, Michigan, USA - KBS C7.1-3L metaG (SPAdes) (version 2) | ecosystem: Host-associated > Plants > Roots > Rhizosphere ...
GCTCTCGCCGACGTACACCGTGACCGGTGTCCCGTCGGCGTCGGTCATGTGGGCCTCGTATTTGGCGTGGCCGTCGGCGTCGGTCTCGACCCGGACGATGGTCCCGCCCGGGACCTTCGCCTTCGCGGCGGCCTCGACCTTCGAGGCCGTGTCGCCGGTCAGCGGCGTCTCGTCGCTTCGCTGACCGCCCCACGGTTGTCCGCCGCCCAGCCCGCCCTGGCCCGGCGGTGCGGGCGTGGTGGGCCGGGCGGCAGTCGTCCCGCTCGAGGAGCTCGAGCCCGAGTCGTTGCTCGCGGCGCTCGCGATCCCGTAACTTCCGGCGGCGAGTCCGGCGGCGATCGCCCCGATCAGCACCGTCTTCTGCAAACGGCCCTCGCGGGTGGTGGACATGGAAAGCCTCCATTCGTCGGGTGCGCCCTCGAAGTGGGGCGTGTCCCGACTGTCGCGGGCGCGCCTGGGAATGCTCTGCGAGGCGGCGTAGACCCCGGTGTGAGGCGCGAGCCCGTGCTCAGCCGAGCTCGAAGGCTTCGATTGCGTCGTGGTTCGCCGCCAGGGCGGCGCGGGTTCCCGAGGCTGCTGCGACGATCACCTGGTGCACCGGCGAGACCGCGTCGCCCGCCGCGTAGACGCGCGCGACGCTCGTCCGCCCGAGCTCGTCCACCTCGATGAATCCGTCGGCGTTCGTCTTGCAGCCGAGCTGCTCGGCCAGGCGATTTGAGGAATTCACCTCGGTCGGCACGAAGACGCGGTCGCAACGGGTCTCGGCGCCTCCCGCGACCAGGACCACGACGCGCTCGCCCTCGTGCCGCAGTCGTGCCACCCGCTCTTCGACGACGCGTGCGCCGAGCCGGTCCGCGCCCGACCGCTCCTCCTCGCTCACCTCGATGCCGTTCGCGAAGACCGTGACGTCGTCGCCGAGCATCCGCAGCAGCCCGGCCGCGTGCGCGACCTGGCCCGGAGCGGTGCAGATCAGGCCGACCGGCGCGCCGCCCGCCTCGTAGCCGTCGCAGTAGGGGCACGTGAACACCGAGCGGCCGAAGAGCTCGGCGAGGCCGTCGATCGGCGGAAGCGTGTCGCGGATCCCGCCCGCGACGACGATCCGGCGGGCCTCGGGCGCCGCTCCGCTCTCCAGGCCGAGCGTGACGAGACCGTCCGTTACCCGGGCGCGGACGACCCGTTCGTCGCGGAGAGCGACCGTCGGATAGCGCGCGAGCTCGGTCCGCGCGAGCGCGCGGTACTCCGCGGGTGCGATCCCGTCGCGGGTCGGGAAGTTGTGGAGATGTTCCGTGTAACAGTTCCGCGGCTCGCCCGTGTCGAGGACGAGCACCCGCCGCCGCATGCGTCCGAAGGTCAGCGCGGCCGCCAGGCCGGCCGGTCCGGCGCCCACGACGACGGCGTGGAGCTCCATCAGGCGATCCTACGCACGTCTTCCCTACGGTCGGGCGGAATTGACCGACCTCTGGGCTACTCCTCGCGCTCCCAGAACGGCCGGCCCACACGCACCTCAAGCTCGAGGTACCGGTCGAGGCGCACGCCGTCGACGGGCTCGCGAACTGCCTGCACCATCGCCGCCGCGACGTCGAGGTCGTCGACCTCGAAGATCAAGTTCCACGCCCACGGCTGCCTGTTCGGCCCGACCTGGAGGACGTCGTCGCAGAACGACGCGATCACGCGCGCGCCGAGCCCCTCCCACTCCGCGAGCATCTGCTTGAAGCGCGGGAAGAACTGCGTCTCCTTCTCCTCCTCGGGCGCCGCGAAGAAGGCCGTCGTCGCGCGGCCCACCGCCATCACGCGGTACGGCCGCCGCATCGGCACCGGCTCCCAGCCATTCGGCATGTCGGCCGTCTTCGGAGTCGGTGACTCCAGTCCTGCGAAGGCCGCCCGGGTAAGCTCGACGGGTGGCGAGCGTCCTCATCTTCGGAGATACGGTGCGGTGTCCCGAGCTCCGAGTCGAGGTGCCCCACTCCGTCGCCGATCCGTTCCTCTACGTCGAGCGAGACGGCGACCGCTATGCCGTGGTCCGCTCGCTCGAGGCCGCCCGCATGAGCGAGATCGAGGGCATGACGGTGCTGCCGCTCGAGTCACTCGGCCTCGACGAGCACGTCGCGAACGGGCTCGACTCCGATGCGGCGATGCTCGAGATCGCCGCACGGGCGTGCGCGGAGCTCGGTGTCCGGAAGGCGGTCGTCCCCGCCGGTTTCCCGCTCGAGGTCGCCGACCGTCTGCGGGCCGACGGCGTCGTCCTGGACGTCGACCGGGCGGTCTTCACGGCGCGACGCCGCTCGAAGACGGCCCGACAGCTGGAGGGGATCCGCCGGGCGCAGGTCGCAGCGGAGGCGGGCACGCGGGCAGCCGCGGAGCTGCTCCGTGCGGCGGACGACATCGACGACGTCCTTCACCTCGAGGGAGAGCCGCTGACCTCGGAGCGCCTCAAGCAGGCCGTCGCCGAGGCATTCCTCGTGAACGGCGCCACGGCGGAGGACTTCATCGTTGCCCGTGGCGAGCAGACGTGTATCGGGCACCACATGGGATCCGGCCCGATCCTCGTGGGCGAGCCGATCACGGTCGACCTGTGGCCGCGTGACGTGGACTCCGGCTTCCACACGGACATGACGCGGACGTTCGTCGTCGGCCCCGTCTCGGACGAGCTGGCCGACTACCACCGCCTCTGCCTGGAGGTGCACGAGCGCGTGATCCCGGCGATCCGTCCCGGCGTCACTGGCCGGGAGCTCCACACGATGGCCTCCGAGGTGGTGGAGGCGGGCGGCTACCCCACGCAGCTCTCGAAGGAGCCCGGTGAGGTGCTGCTCGAGGGGTTCTTCCACGGCCTCGGACACGGCGTCGGTCTGGACGTCCACGAGGACCCTTCGCTCGACCTCTCCGGGGGCGCGCTTGTTGCGGGCGACGTCGTCGCCGTCGAGCCCGGCGTCTACCGCCAGGGCTACGGCGGCGTCCGGCTCGAGGACCTCGTCCTCGTGACCGACGACGGGGCCGAGGTGCTCACCTCGTATCCCTACGCGCTTGCCCCCTAGCGACGATCCGGTCGCGTGCGATGCGGACCGCCTCGTCGAGGAATGGCGCGAGACCTGCAGGATCCCTTCAGTCAGCGGCGACCGCGAGCCGATGGAGCGCATGGCGGCATGGGTCGAGGAACGCGTACGGCGGCGCTTCGACCGCGTCGTCGTCGAGCGGACACCCGACGGCGTCCCGACGGTGCTCGCAGAGCTGACCGGAAGCGGGCCCGGTCGGGTCGTCGTCTACACCCACTACGACGTCCAGCCCGCCGGCGACCTCTCCGCCTGGGACAGCGATCCCTTCGGAGCGGACCTCCGCGACGGAGCCGTCTACGCGCGCGGGACCTGCGACGACAAGGCCGACATCACCGCTCGGCTGCAGGCGCTCGACTACTGGCTCGACACGAACGGGCGTCATGCTCCGGTCACGGTCCTGTGGGTCTGCGAGGGCGCCGAGGAGATCGGCAGCCCGGGGCTCCGTGAGGTGCTGGGTCGCCACGCCGACTGGCTCTCCGCGTCCGACTGCCTGTGGGAGAGCTTCGTGCGACGGGACGACGGCCGCCCCGAGGTGGCGTTCGGCTGCCGCGGGCTCGTCTCCGTCGAGCTGCGCGTCCAGCTGCTCGAACACGACCAGCACGCGGCGTTCTCGCCCGTCCTCCGCTCCTCCGCCTGGACGCTGACCCGGGCGCTTGCGAGCCTCGTCGACGCGGACGGCGAGGTGGCCGTCGAAGGCTTCGCAGACACGGTGCGCGAGCCGGACGCCGAGGCTGCCTCGGTCGCGCGGGCGCTCATCCCGCCGGGCGCCACCCTGGGGCCGGGCGGCGCCTCCGCCTGGCCTCCTGGGAGGCCGGTCGAGGAACTGGCACTCCGCCTCTCGTACGCACCGACTGTAAACCTCTCCGCGCTCGGCGCGGGCGACCCGTCCTCGGAGTCGACCCTCGTCCCCGCCGCGGCGACCGCGCGCGTCGACCTCCACCTCGTCCCCGACCAGGACCCGGAGGACGTCGTCCGCGCGCTGCGGACGCATCTCGACGACCACGGCTTTTCGGACGTCGAGATGCGCGTCGGGACGATGCTCTGGCCCGCGCCCGGCGTGCTGGGCACACCGCTCGCGAACGCGACGCTCGCCGCCGCGGCGGCGGTCTACGGCGAGCCCGTCCTCTACCCGCAGCTCCCGGGCGCGGGACCGGCGCGCGTCATGCTCGACGTGCTCGGGGCGACGACGGTCTCACCCGCGGGCACGACACGGCTCGGGAGCGGCCTGCACGCCCCGAACGAGCACGGCCGGGTCGACGACTACCTCGACCACGTGCGTTTCAGCCTTCGGCTGCTCGAGGAGCTGTCCCGGCCGGCCGGGTGACGCTGCGATCGGCGGCGAGCCAGCACGCGGCGGCCCGGCCGTCGACGACCTCCTCGAGCGCCGGGTGGTCGTGCGTGCACCGCTCGAAGGCGAGAGGGCAGCGCGGGTGGAATCGGCAGCCGGCGGGGGGCCGAGCCGGATCGGGCACCTCGCCCGGCAGCGCCTCGGGCATGAACCGGCGGCCGTCCGGGTGCGGGATCGCGTGGATCAGCGCCTCGGTGTACGGATGGAGCGGCCGCGCCCAGACCTCGTCCGTCTCACCCTCCTCGACGATCTCGCCGAGGTACATGACACACACGCGGTCGGCGACTTGGTGGACGATCCCGAGGTCGTGCGAGATAAGGAGCAGGCCGAGGCCGAGGTTGTGGGAGAGATCGACGAGGAGGTTCGCGATCTGGGCCTGCGCCGACGCGTCGAGTGACGAGAGCGGCTCGTCGAGCACGAGCACCGAGGGATCGGCGGCCAGTGCACGCGCGATCGCGATCCGCTGCCGCTGACCTCCCGAGAACTCGTGCGGGTACCGCGAGGCAGCCGAGGCGGGCATGCCTACGCGCTCGAGGAGCTCCTGCGCCCGACGCGGACGCTTGTCGCGGCCGGCAAGACCGAGGATCGCGAGCGCGTCCGCGATCTGGCGCCCGATCCTGCGCCTCGGGTTGAGTGACGCGTACGGGTTCTGGAAGACCATCTGCAGGCGGGCCGCCTCCCGGCTGCGCGCGCCCCGGTCGAGCGGCGGGAGCTCGCGCCCCTCGAACACGATCGTCCCGCCGGCCGGCCGGATCAACCCGACGGCTGCGCGTGCGAGCGTCGACTTACCGCAGCCGCTCTCGCCGACCAGCCCTACGATCTCGCCGCAGTCGACGGAGAGGCTCGCGTCGACGACCGCCCGCACCGGCTCCCCACCGCGCCGCTCGTATGCGACCTCGAGGTCGCGGATCTCGAGCGCGCTCATCCCGCGAAGGGGTCGACGGGGCAGGCGAGGCCGCGCTCGCCGATGCGACGGAGCTCCGGCACCTCGGTGCGGCATGTCTCGACGGCATACGTGCACCGGGGATGGAAGACGCAGCCGCTGGGAAGGCTGCCTGGCTGGGCGGGCGGTCCGGGAATCCCTCGCAGCGGCGCGCCGCGCGCCGTCTCGGGGTGCGGCAACGCGTCGAGGAGCGCGCGCGTGTAGGGGTGACGCGGCGCCGCGAGAAGCATCTCGGCAGGGCCGTTCTCGACGATGCGGCCGCCGTAGAAGATCGCGAGGTCGTCCGCGAGCGCGGACATCACCCCGAGGTCGTGGGTGATGAGGATCACCGACAGCGAGCGATCGCGGCGGAGGCGATCGATCAGCCGCAGGATGCCCGCCTGGACGGTGACGTCGAGTGCGGTCGTCGGCTCGTCCGCGATCAGCAGCCGCGGCTCGCACATGAGCGCGCCCGCAATCGCAATCCGCTGCCGCATCCCGCCCGAGAACTCGTGCGGGTACCGCGCGAAGGCGCTCTCCGGATCGGGGATGCGCACCTCGCCGAGCAGAGCGAGCGCCCGTGCGCGGGCTTCGGCGTTGCTCGTGCCGTAATGGTGGCGGAGATGCTCGGTCAGCTGACGTCCGATCGAGAGCATAGGGTGGAACGAGGTCAGCGGATCCTGGAAGACGAGGCCGATCTCCCGCCCGCAGACCTGACGGAGCTTCGCGGCCGGCATCGAGACGAGGTCGTTCCCCTCGAAGCGCGCCGTCCCCGTCACGCTCGTCCCCTTGGGGAGCAGCCCCATCAGGGCGAGCACCGAGACCGTCTTGCCGCTCCCGCTCTCGCCGGCGATACCGAAGATCCGACCCTCTTCGACCTCGTACGAGACCCCGTCGACGATCTGCAGCGCTGCGTCGTCGGTCGCGACCCGGACGCGGAGCCCCTCGACGTCGAGGAGGGTCACGCGACCCCCTGGTCCTTCCTGCGTGAGACCCCCCGCGGGTCCAGCCGGTCGCGCAAGCTGTCGCCGAGGAAGTTGAACGCGATCACGGCGGTGAAGATCGCGAGCCCCGGGAACGTTCCCATCCACCAGTACTGGAAGTACTGCGTTCCGACCGAGACCATCGAGCCCCACTCCGGGTCGGGCGGCTGTGCCCCGAGTCCGAGAAACGAGAGTCCCGCGAGGAGCAGGATCGCGTTGGCGAGATCGAGCGTCGCCAGCACGACGACCGGGCCTGCGAGGTTCGGCAGGACGTCGTGGAGCAATGTCCGCCTGGACGACGAGCCGAGCAGCCGCGACGCGTGGACGAACTCCGCGTCGCCCAGCGAGAGAACGAGGCCACGCACGACGCGGGCGTACGTCGGCCACGCGACGATCACGATCGCGAGTACCGCATTGCGGATGTTCGGCCCCAGCGAGGCCGTCACCACCATCGCGAGGATGATCGCCGGGAACGCGAAGACGAGGTCTGTCGTCCGCATCACGACGGGGTCGACCCACGAGCGGAAGTACCCCGCCAGCGCGCCGAGGACGCTGCCGAGGGCCGTCGCGAGCGCGACGAGCAAGAGGGCGAGCGGGAGCGACAGCCGGGCGCCGTAGATCACGCGGCTGAGCACGTCCCGGCCGAGCTCGTCCGTCCCGAACAGGTGCTCACTCGAGGGTGCCTGCGTGAGCGGAAAGTCTTGGGCCAGCGGGTCGTACGGCGCGATCAGCGGGGCGAAGATCGCGACGAGCAGCCACCCGATCGCGATGACGGCGCCAACCACGGCCAGCGGCTGCGAGAAGAGGCCCTTCGACCAGCGGCGCCGGACGACGACCTCCTCCGGGATGACAGCCGGCGCCGAGCTCATGAGAGGCGCAGGCGCGGGTCGATCACGCCGTAGAGGACGTCGACGACGAAGTTCACCGTCACGTAGACGACGGCGACGAAGAGGCTGACGCCCATGATCGCGGGCAGGTCGAGCTCGATCGAGGCCTGGTAGGCGTACTGGCCGATGCCCGGCCAGGCGAAGATGTTCTCGACGAGGACCGCCCCGGTGAGGACGTTCGCGAAGACGAGCCCGAGCACCGTGACCACGCTCGGCAACGCTGCGCGGAGGACGTGGCGGATGACGACGACCCGCTCCGGCAGCCCCTTCGCGCGGGCCGCGCGGACGTAGTCGTCGTTGATCACCTCGAGGATCGCCGAACGCGTGTACCGCATGATCAGGCTCACGTTGAAGGCTGCGAGGACGAGCGCCGGGAGGATCAGGTGGTGGAGGGCGTCCCACGCGAGCGACCACTGGCCGTGGAGCACCGCGTCGAACGTGTAGAGCCCGGTGATCTCGCCCGGCGGCGTCGTGCCCGGATCGAGCCTGCCCCCGCCCGGGAACCAGTCGAGCCGGAAGAAGAAGACGTACAGCGCGAGGAGTGCGAGCCAGAAGGTCGGCATCGAGATGCCCGCGAGCGAGACGACGCGCAGCGCGTGATCGGAGGCGCGGTTCTGCCGGATCGCGGCGATGACGCCGAGCGGAACACCGACGACGATCGCGAACGCGATCGAGAGGAAGGCGAGCTCCATCGTCGCGGGGATCGCGTGCTGCAGGTCGGTGAGCACCGGCTGGTGCGAGAGCTGCGAGACGCCGAGGTCGCCGTGGAGGAGGTTCCAGAGGTACGTCAGGTATTGCACCGGCAGCGGCCTGTCCATGCCCCAGTGCGCGTGGTACGCGGCCACCGCTTCCGGGTCGGCAGAGGTGACCGGGCCGAGCGCCGACAGCGCAGGGTCGCCCGGCACGAGCTGCGTCAGGACGAACGCGACGAACGTGATCCCGAGCGCGAGGACCACGAGGGCGACGAGCCGCCGACCGAGGAACCGGAAGAAGGGCCAGGGCACCCGCGAGCGCGGGCGCCCTGGCTCGGCCCCTGCTGCGTTACTTCGTGCCAACCGCCCGCACGTCGAGCGGCCAGATGACGCCGAGGACGGCGTTCGTGAGGTTGCCGCTCGACACAATCGCCTGCGCCGGCTGGAACAGCGGGAAGAATGGCGCCCGCTGGTTCATGCTCCGGCCAATCTGCCGGAAGCGGGAGGCCCGCACCGTGTCGCTCACGGTCCGCTGGGCCTGCTTCGCGAGCGCGGCCAGCTTCGGATCCTTGCTCGCGCTCCAGTTCACTCGGTTTGCGGCGAGGCCGCCGGGCGTGAAAACGAGGTAGTCGTTCGGATCCGGGTAGTCCGGGCCCCAGTACGACTGGCTCATCGGGTGCTTGCCGGCCGCGTACGTCTCGAGGAACGAGTTGACGGGCTTCCCGACGAGATCGACCTGGATCCCGACCTCGGCCAGGTTGGACTTGGTCTTCTGCGCGAGCGTCGCGAACGAGATGCCGTTGATCGTGAGCTCGGAGGGGTAGTACATCGTGATCTTCGGGTTGGTGATCCCCGACGCCTTGACCTCGGCGCGGGCCTTCGGGAGGTTCCGCTTGATCCGTGCGCTGGGCGGCAGGTGCCCGAGGAACGTGGTCGGGATCATCCCGGGCGCCTGCACCGCGCCCGGCCCCGACAGCTTCACGAACGACGGGTAGTCGAGCGCGTAGCGGATCGCCGTCTGGATGTGCGGATTGGCCGCCACCTCGGAGATCTTCGGGTCGGTGTTGATGTCGATGTTGAACAGGTTTGCGGAGGCATTCGTGATCACCTTGAGGTTGCTCTTCCCGCGGAGGGTCGACGCCTGCTGGGCGGAGAGGTCGAGCGCGACCTCGTTCGAGCCCCGCTGGACGTTGAGGAGCTGCGTCGCGGCCGGGAGGTTCCGGATCACGACGGTCTCGAACGTGGGCTTCGGGCCCCAGAAGCCCGGGTTTGCCTCGAGCACGATCTCCGTCTTGTTGTTGTAGCTCTTGAGCACGTACGGCCCCGAGCCCGCGGAGTGGCCGAGGAGGTACGCCTCCGCCTTGTCGGACTTGTCCGCGCCGGGCGCGTCCGTGCCGCCGTTCGCCTTCACGACCTTCGAGTTGACGATCCCGAGCGACGGGTTGGGGACGATGCGCAGGAGCGCCGGGTTCGGTGTGGACGACCGGAGGACGACCGTGTACTTCGTCGGCGCCGAGACCTTCACGCCCGCGAGCAGGAAGGACGGCGAGGCCTTCAGGTTGATCACGCGGTTGAAGGAGAACACGACGTCGGCAGCGGTCAGCGGCGTGCCGTCCGAGAACTTGACGTCGCGTCGGAGCGTGAACGTGAAGGTCTTCGCGTCCTTCGAGACCTTCCACGACCGGGCGAGCCAGGGGAGCGGCGTCGTCGACTGGCCGCGGAACGTGAGGAGGGTGTCGTACATGCCCTTCACCGCGATCTGCGAGGTCGGCTCGAACATCCGCTGGGGATCGATCGTCTGGACGACGAACGACGTATCGACGACGAGGGTGCCCTCGGCCTTCGCCTCGCTGTCGGCCGCAGGGGCGGTCGACGCGACGATTGCGACGACGGCGAGAACGACTGCGACAAGCACGGCCGGGAGGGCCAGGCGCGGGACGCGTGCCGTCCTATGCATGCGATTCCTCCTTGGAGATGGACACGGTACGGGTCAGACGATCTGGAGCTCGGGGGCAAGGGAGCCGCACGCGAAGCGGTCGAGCGCGAACGCGTCGAGCGCCGGGTCGCGGCGGCCGGTGAGGAGCGCCTCGGCCACGATCCGGCCGACGGCCGGTGCGATCATGAAGCCGTGGCCGCTGAAGCCTGCGGCGACCCAGAGGCCTTTGTCGACCGGGGCGATCACCGGCTGGTGGTCGGGCGTGAGATCGTAGAAGCCCTCAACGACGAGCGGGTACGTGACGTACTCGAGGACGGGCAGGTACCGGCGGACACTCTCCTTCACGTGCGCCCGCCAGGCTGCGGCATCCTGGTCGGGATCGCCGATCGCGGCGAGATCGCTCGCAAGGACGCGGCCGTTCCGCAGGTGCTTCGCCGCGAAGTGACGCTCGACCGAGACGATCAGCGGCTCGAGCAGCCGATCGGCGATCGGGTCGCTCATCAGGAGGTACCGCGCCTCTTTCTCGATGGGAAGCTCGATCCCGAGTGTGGCGAGGAGCGAGGGGGCGTCGCACCCCGCGGCGACGACCACCGCGTCCGCCTCGAACACCTCGGCTCGCTCCCGCTCGAGTGCCCACCCGTGGGGGCGCTCGGCGAGTCGCGCGACCGTCGAGCGCTCGATCTCGACGCCCTGGCGCCGACATGCCTCGGCGAATGCCTCGACGACTGCCTGTGGTTGGTCGAAGTACCCGTCCTCCGCGCAGAACGCGGCCCCCGTGACGTCGGAGACGTCGATCCCCGGCACCAGCCCGACGAGGTCGTCGGGGTCGAGGAGCTTCGACGCGATGCCGAGCTCGTTCTGCAGGGCGACGTCGGCGGAGAGCCTCTCCCGCCGCTCCGGGGAGTGCGCGAGGAAGACATAGCCGCACGCCTCGAGGACAGGCCGGGTGCGTGCGTCGAGACGTTCCGCGACATCGCGGTAGAAGGCGAGCGACTCGCGCGCGAGGAGGCAGTTGACGCGCGTACTCCACTGCTGGCGGACACCGCCGGGCTGGACGCCCGACGCCTCCGCGCCGATCCGCGTCCGCTCGTGGACGACAACTTCGGCACCCCCCTCGGCCAGGTGCAGCGCGGCCGAGAGCCCCGTGATGCCGGCGCCGACGACCGCGACTCTCATTGTCCCGCCCTCCGTTGAATATTCTGCACGCGCGTTCAGTTTATTATGCAAGGGTGAGAAGTCAAACGGCCGCGCGAGGCGGTAGGGTGCCGCGCGTGGCGACCGTCGAGACGCCCGCGGGGCTAGGCTCAGCGCTGCGTGCGGCCCGGACGGCGAAGTCCCTCTCGCTCAGCGACGTCGCGACCGCGACGGGCATCTCGCCGTCGTTCCTCTCGCTCGTCGAGAACGGAAAGAGCGACATCACGATCGGCCGGCTCGTCCGTCTCGTCACGTTCTACGGGATCCATCTCGGAGATCTCGTGCCGGTCGAGCCTGCCGGCGAGCCGGATCTCGTGCGCAAGTCGGAGCAGAAGACGCTCCCGTCGCCCGCCGAGGGGATCCAGTTCAGGCTCCTCGCGCCGAGCGTGCGGGGCGTGATGATGCCGATGATCGTGGAGTTCGAGCCGAACGCGAACCTCGCGGAGTTCGGTCGGCATGCGGGGGAGGAGTTCGTCCACGTGCTCCGCGGCAGCATGGAGCTCGAGCTCGAGGGGTCGGACCCGCGGATCCTCCGGGCCGGCGACAGCGCGTACTACAGCGCCGAGCGGCCGCACCTGTTCCGGAACGCGAGCGACACCCAACCGCTCCGGATCATCTGCGTCGACTCTCCGCCCAACCTGTAGGGAGCCGGAACGCGAGCTCTCCGAGGCGTCGGTGGCCCTCGACCGAGGGGTGGTTCCCATCGGGCGTCCACTGCGCCTTCATCCGCCCGGGCAGCTCCGGGTCCTCGAGGGTCTCGTGAAACGGCAGGAACGTCACGTTCTCGGTCTCTGCCAGCACCGCGATCAGCGCGTTGAGCTCGCGAATCCGCGGCTCGGCCTCCGGCCAGCCGTTGTTCCAGGGCAGGACGTCCGGCAGGAGAACGACCTCCGCGAGCTCCTTCGACCGGCGCACCATCGCCCCGAGATCGTGGGCGGCGAGCTCGACCGAGCGGCCGTGGACGACGTCGTTGATCCCGCCCTGCACGACGATCGCGTCCGCGCCGACGATGGCGGTCTCGAGGCGCGCGCGGATCTCGTCGGTGCGCTCGCCGCCGACGCCGTGGTTTCGAAACCGCATGCCGGAATGCGCGCGGGCTGCCCAGTAGAGGTACTGGCTCGTCTCGTCGTCACCGGGATCCTCGAACGGCCGTCGCGCCGGATCGGGGTCCCAGCCCGGGTTCCCCGCGGTGATGGAGTCGCCGAGCCCGACGACCAAGAACTCGCTCACTCGGTTACCCACGCGTCGAGCTCCACCTCGACGAGGACGCCGGGCGGGATGAACCCGGCGACGTACAGAGTCGTGTTGGCCGGGTCGACGCCGTCGAACACCTCGCGGTGCGCCCGCACAGCCTCACGCCAGTCGCTGCCGGGACCGAGAAACAGGCGCGTGCGCACGGTGTCGCCGACGTCCGCTCCCAGCGCCTGCGCCGCGGCGACAGCGCGCTCGAGCGCCTCGCGCGTCTGCCCGTAGGTGTCGCCGGGATAGAGCGCGCTCCCATCCGGCGCCGTCGCGGCGGTGCCGCTCACGGCGATTGCCTGGCCCGAGCGAACCGCCCGGCAGTAGGCCGCCGTCTCCTCGAACGGGCTTCCGTCCCGGTGGCGCTCGATCACGCGCTCGACTCTAGTTCGCGCGCATGGCCCCCGGACGACTCGAGGGAAGAAGGGGACCGGACCATGCGGGGGGAGGACCAGACCAATCGGACGGTCCATCGCCACCCGCCGTGGAATAGGCTGCTCGGGTGGTCGAGCGGCTCGACGAGGAGCGTCTCGAGACCCTCAGGACGTGGGGTGCGGGGCTCTCGACGAACGCGCGCGACGAGCTACGGGCTGCCGGCAAGGCGATCCTGATGCTGGTCGACGAGATCGACCGCCTCGAGGCTGACCTCTGGAACGCGAGGGCCGCAACCAAGCAGGCGGAGGCAGCGGCAACCGCGGCACGGGAGGCCGAAGCGACAGCTGCGGCGGAGCTCGCGGCCCAGCCCGTGCCGGCCGTCCCAGCGGGCGAGCCCGCCGCCGTGTCGGAGCCCATCGCGAGCGCACCCACGCCGAAGCGCGCAGCGCGCGAGGGCCGCTCACCGACGGTGGAGCCGTCGCAGGTGCTCGCGATGACGCTCAGCGAGCGGATCGCGCGCGGACGGCCGCCGTCGTCCGAGACCGCGTAGGCCCGCTCAGGCGAGGATCCTCTCGAGCTCGGCCGGGGTCGGCGCCCACGCGCCGGCGGCGGCGTTCGCTCTCACCTGCTCGGGTGTGGTCGCGCCGGCGATCACGGACGCGATCCCGTCGATCGCCGCGAGGCCACCGATCGCCAGCTCGAGCAGCGGGCGCCCCGCGCCTTCCGCCCGCTCCTCGAGCCGCTCGACGTCGTCGAGCCGATCGTCGTTCAGACCATCGCCCGAGAGCCTCGAGCCCGCCGGCGCCGGCTCACCCCTGCGGTACTTGCCGGTCAGGAGCCCGCTCTCGAGCGGGTAGTACGGCACGTAGCCGATCCCGTGCTCGCGACAGAACGGAAGGACGCCGTCCTCGTCGCGCCGGTTGATCAGGCTGTACCGGTTCTGCACCGCGACGATCTCGACGTCCGTCGCCTCGGCCTCCTCGAGCAGCGCGACGACGACGTTCGAGAGCCCGAGCCGGCGCACCTTGCCCGCGTCGACGAGCTCCTGCATCGCGCCGAGCGTCTCGGCGAGCGGCGTGACGCCGTCGGGCCGGTGGTAGTAGTAGAGATCGACGACGTTGGTGTTGAGCCGCTCGAGCGACCCGTCGATCGAGCGCCGAACACGCTCGGGTGCGCCACCTGGAAGGTCGCCGGCCGCCCAGCCGAACTTCGTCGCGATCACGACCTCCCCGCGACGCTCACCGAGCGCCGCGCCGAGGAACCGCTCGCTGTCGCCGTCCCCGTACGACTCCGCGGTGTCGAAGAACGTGATCCCGACGTCGAGCGCCGCGTCGACGACCCTCCGCGTCCCCTCGCGGTCGACGCGACGGCCGAAGTTGTTGCACCCCAGGCCCACGCGCGAGACCTCGAGCTCGGAGCGACCGAGGCGAACCGACTCCACCGGCCGATCGTAGTGATGCGGTGTCCCTTCCGGTGGTGCGGCCACGTTCCTGACGTCCGAAGAGCAAGCCAGACGAGGACGCAGGGAGTCCCGATACCGGAGGTATCGGGATGACCGAGGACGACGTATGGCGCCGCTCATCGGACGCCAGGGACATGGAGGGCGCCACCGGAAGGGACACTTCCCTCAGGTGCGCGCGCGGACTCTGACCTCCGAGACCTCGGCCGCGCTGTCCTGCGGCATGCCGGTGATCCACACCACGACGTAGCGTCCGGTGCGACGCGGCACGGCGAACGACGTGCGGGCGGTCAGCGGGCGCGCGGGCGTCACGGCACGAAAGGGCCCCTGCGGCGCGTCGCCGAGCTGGATCTCCGCCGTCGAGCCCGGCGCGGGCGAGTCGACGAGGACGCGCTCGACACGTGCGCGCCGGCCGATGTCGAGCACGAGCCCGACCCCCGACTTGAAGAAGCTCGAGTAGTGCTCCGTCCGCCAGAAGGTGGTGGGGCGCCCGTCGACGGCGAGGGGCGCCTCGTCGTTCCGCTCTTGCCCGTCACCCTCGGGGTCGAAGGCGCCGACCGCGGTCAGCTTGACCCACGGCGCGGGCTTCGGCCGCGCCGGCTTCTCGCGCGCGGCTGTCCTTTTCCCGGTCGCCGGTACCTCCGGTAGCACTGCCGCGCTCTTGTCGTCGCCGAGCCCCGTCACCACGGCGGCGGCGAGGGCGACGAGGAACGCGCCGAGCGCGACGGCGGCAAGGAGGCGACCAGGCAACGACGGCACGGTCTCATTGTTGCTCGCCGCGTTGTCTCCGCACCCCCTCAGAGGGGCGGGGTGGCTAGCGGAGGACGCGCAGCGAGGCTGGGTCGAGGCCGAGCCACGTCCTCGCGAGCCGACCGAGCGTGCCGTCGTTTCGCATCTGCTGGAGCACCGCGTTCACCGCGGTGACGTCGAGACCGCCTCCGCGTGCGACGGCGACGACGAAGCCGCGACCGCTCGGGATCCGCCCCGCAGCCGGGCCGAGCTCGGCGCCGTGGCCGCGGAGGAACCGCCCCGTGTCGACGGCCGGGACGACCGCGACGTCGCAGGCCCCGGTCCGCAGCTGCTCGCGTAGCCGGTCGAGCCCCGTGGCGAGGAGCGGCGCCGCCTTCGGTCTGACGACGGTCGCGATCGCTCTCGCCTCGTCGCCTCCACGAACCGCGCAGAGGACGTGTCCACGCAGGTCGGCGATCGACCGAGGCCGCGGAAGGTGACGTCTGAGCACGACCGCCGCGTCTGTCGTCAGGTACGGATCGCTGAGCACGCCGGTCGCGCGCCCCTGCGGCGAAGGCTCGATCCCGGCGAGGCCGAGCTGCCAGCTCGAGGCGCCGCCAGCGACGATCCGAGCGGCAGGTCGGAGCTCCACGAACCGAGCGAGATGCGCCCCGAGCCGTCGGACGAGGAGCCGCGCGAGCTCGACCTCGAAGCCGCGGGCGAGCACGACCTCTCCACCGCGGACGACGCCTGCGTCGAGCGACGGGTCGCGCAGGCCCAACGCGACGACGGCGGTCGAGAGTGGGCTTGGCGGCGCTGCAGCGGGTGGTGCCGGCGACTGGGCGGCCTGCGCCGCGAGCGGCGCCGCCGCGATCGCGCAGACGGCGATGACGAGGACCGCACGCCGATTGCGCACGCGGCGCAGACGTCGATGTCTCACGCCCGTCCCCGCAGGACGTCGACCGGCGTGCCCGTCGTGGCGAAGGCGTACATCAGCGGCGCGTCGCGGGCCATCATCCGCACGCACCCGTGCGAGGCGGGATACGCGGGCACGTAGCTGTACTCGTGGAACGCGATGCCGCCCGTGAAGTAGCTCGCCCAGGGCATCCAGACGGAGAAGGGCACCGACCACGAGAGCCGTTCCTTCCGATACACGTGGAACGAGCCGGTCGGCGTACGCCCGCTCGACCCGGAGGAGATGTGGAAGACGCGCTCCACGCGGTCGTTCACGATCGCGAGCGCGACCTGACGGTCGAGGAGCAGCTCGACGCGCTTGCCGGGCGCGCGCCGAACGGGCTCTGGGCGTGTCGCCCGGGCCAGCGCCTTGACGACGGCTGCGCCCAGGACGCCGTCACGCGGCATCCCCGTCCACTTCTCGAAGGCGAGCACCGCGACGGACGTCTCGTCTCCCGGCCGTCCCGTCACGCCCGTCCGGGCCATGAACCCGAGGTCGGCGAGCAGCTGCTGCGTGTCGCGCAGCGACGGCGCGCTCCGGCTCGCGAGCGGTGCGCGGATCGTGCGGCGGAGGTCGTAGCCGGGGAAGAGGCCGACCGGGACGCCGCCTTCGACCCGGATGCGCACTCCAACCACGCCGGGCACCGCGCGGAACGTCCGGACGAGCTGGCCGACGCGTGAGGTGAGCGACGCCTCGTCGCGGCCGGCGGCGAAGCGGCCGCCGAGGTCGACCGTCACGACGCGCCGCGCGATCGTCAGCTCGCGAACATCGGTGCCGGCCGGGATCGCGCTGCGCAGGCCCTTCGCGCGCTCGGCGCGGGTCGGCCCGGCCAGGAGAGCACGGAGCAGGCCCGGCATCGCCGGAGCGGTCCGCGAGACCGCCACCGGCTCGCCGTCGCGCACGAACCAGACCTGGCCGTGCCGAGCCACGGTCCCGCCGAGGGCAGGCGCGACGGTCACGAGCGCGCAGGCTCCGACCGCAGCGGGAATCGCCAGCCTGACACGCCTCACGGGCGGCAGATTCACGCTCCGTGAGGAAATTCCTCTGCGAAGGGCGCTACGACTCCGCCGGCGCCCGGACGACCACGACGGGGCAGGGGGCCTCGTCCGCCACCTTCGCCGAGGTCGAGCCGAGCAGCGCGGCGGCGAGGTTGCCGCGCCCGCGGTTCCCGACGACGACGAGATCCGCGTCCGCGGCGGCAGCGACGAGTGTCTCGGCCGCCCCGCCCTCGACGACGGAGATCGTCGCGCCGTGGTCGGGGCCGAGGACCGCCGCGACCTGCGCCGCCGCGGCTTCCTGCGCGGCCTGGCGGGTCACGTCGAGAAGCTCGACATTGTCCGTCCAGGCCATCGGCACGAGACCGGAATCGGCAGGCGTCGCGACGGGCACGAACGTCCACGCGTGGACGACCTCGAGCGTCGCCGAGCGGAGTTTTGCCTCGTCGGCGGCCCACCGGAGCGCGGCCGCGGCATGCCGCGACCCGTCGACGCCGACGACGATCTTCCCCGCCACGCGGACCATTCTGACGCATCGGCGCGGCCGGGTGAAAACCACGTGCTCAAGCCAAACACGACAACTGCCGATGCAAAGCGAGCGGCAGTGATTCCTCCGTCCGACACCCCTGCGTCGGGTTCCGACGTCTCCGCTCCGGTCGAGGAGCCGCTCGACCCTGTCGTCGAGTCGTACCGGAAGCTGGCGGACGTCTTCCACGACGTCCTCTCGGAGCAGTCGCTCGACGACCTCCTCCAGCGGATCGCGGACACGGTCGGGGAGCTGATCCCGTACGACGACATCACGTTCTACGAGGCGAACGACGCGGCGCAGGAGCTGCGCGCGGTGTTCGCCTCCGGCGAGGACGCGGAGAAGGTGCTCGCGGACGACCCGTTCCCGTACGGCGTCGGGATCACCGGCTGGGCGGTCGAGCATCGCGAGCCCGTGCTGGCGAACCGGGCGGAGCTC
>Ga0207661_10001140_pt1 | contig 17721 bp, 39 predicted proteins | sample KBSC713LmetaG_FD_184337 | JGI IMG/M metagenome (GOLD analysis project Ga0207661, IMG submission 184337) | Corn rhizosphere microbial communities from Kellogg Biological Station, Michigan, USA - KBS C7.1-3L metaG (SPAdes) (version 2) | ecosystem: Host-associated > Plants > Roots > Rhizosphere ...
TCAGCTCCTACATGGCGACGAGACCATCGTCGGCATCCTGGTCTCTCAGGGCAACAGCGTTGGCACTGACGTGTCGGCACTGGTGACGCAGGTCTCGCTGAACGGTACGACGTTCGCGTTCAACGTCCCGCCCGCCAACGGGCAGAACGGCGCGCCGGGTGAGACTGGCCAGCAGGGTGCACGTGGTGGCAACGGCGTCAACGGTGGCAAGGGCGACGCTGGCGCCAATGGCGTGACGACGTTCATCAACTCGACTCAGGGCAATGCTGCTCCCAAGGTGTGCAAGGGCGATCAGGTTCGTCACCTGCATGCTGCTAGCCGCAAGGGCCTGAAGTTCGTCGAGGTCGTCAAGGCAGTGCTTCGGAGCAAGCACATCAGCAGCAACAACATCGATGGGCGCGAGGTCGATGTCGATCTCCGCAACCGTGACGCTGGCAACTTCAACGTCAAGATCACGGCGAAGTACCGCAGCAAGAAGACGGGGCGTGTGGTGTCCCGCAGCGAGACTCGCCACCTCAGCGTGGTCTGCTCGTAGTCAACACAAGTGACGGTGGCCGGGGCCTCGTGCCCCGGTCATCGCCCAACTACTGGAGGTAGATACATGCTGCACAGCGAGGTCCTTGGGCTCATCAAGGACACACGGGTGAAGGTCGGCGCGGTCGAGCGGGTCAAGGGCGGGCTCCGCTACAACGTCATCGACAAGCGCCGCAAGCCTGGCGAGGAGGGCCACATGGGCACGATCGTGGTCACGCAGAAGGAGCTGGAGGCCGAGGGCAAGACGAACGTCAATACTGTTCTCAAGCCCGCCAATCCCTTCACCATGAAGGCACGGGCGTGAGGGCTTACGTCTTCGTTGTCCATGGCGACAACGACGAGCTGCACAAGGAGGCGATGATGTCTGCGATGAAAGCCATCGTTGATGTCAATCTCGCCCCCATCAAGGAGGCGATGCTCATCGCCAACGGCGAGAGGCTGGTGGAGTTCATCAGCGATTACGGGATCGAGAAGAGGTGGAACGGACGATGAACCGTCGTCAGCATGCGCGACGCCTCGCACGTCGGCGAGCGCACAGGGCCGGCGACATGGGAGTGGCCTACCCGCGCCACTCCGAGGCAGACCTGGACGCGATGACCAAGGCCGATCTCCTGGAGGCGGCGCAGGTCGTCGGCATCACGGTCAAGAGCAGGATGCGGAAGGCCGACATCATCGATGCCATCCGATCAGCCACGGCGTAGCATCGTCGTCTTCTTCCCCGGTGAGGGGAAGCAGCGCGTCGAGTACCTGGGGCGGCGTGGACCGAATGTCCACGTCCGCCACAAGGGCATGGGCTACTGGATGCATCAAGACGACGTGCTCCATGGCACCATGCGTATTGAAGAGGTTGATTCTACCGAGACAGATCGGTAGAGTCGGCAAAGAACGAAGACTGGAGGTCATCAATCATGGCACATTTCTACGGCGGCGTTCAGGGTCAGGCTGGCGAGGCAACTCGCATGGGCTCTCAGCGCTCGGGCATGCGGTCCTACATCCAGACCTGGACGGCCCGCATCCAGACGTCGCTCTGGCACGCCAGCGACGGCACCGACTGCGCGACCGTCACCTTCACCGGTGGCCCGTCGTCCAGCGATGTCTCGTCCCGCAGCATCAGCATCGATGACGTCAACATGTTCGTCAAGGCGCTGAGCTGTGGCGATCCCGTCATCGATCGCAAGTGGGACAAGGTGGTCGAACTGATCGGCCAGATCGAGGCCGAGGCCGAGGAGCGCTGCAAGCGGGCCGAGGAGCAGCAGGACCGCGATCGCCGCAAGGCCGAGAAGGAGCAGCGTCGCAAGGAGCGGGCTCGCGACCAGTGGGTCAACAGCGATGACGGTAAGCAGGTCTTCACCGCCTTCTACGAGAAGGTCGAGAAGATCGTGCGTGAGATGCGTCAGCCTGACGAGGATGGCCACGGGCTCAGCGGTCCGACTGGCTGGGGCGAGGCCAAGGAGCTGGCTCCTGAGCTGGAGAAGGCGTGCGCCGGCCACCTGACTCGCTACGAGGCGCGCGAGAAGCTGTGGGACATGGCGACGGAGGTCAACGACGCCATCGACCGCAATCAGTTCGTGGGCTAATGCCTATCCACGTGAAGCTGCCTATCCACGTGAAGCAGGGAGGGTCGCCGCCCGAGGAGGCGGCGGCTCTCTTCGAGAAGGAGCTGGCTCAGTGGAGCCATCGCGATGCGAAGCTACTGGAGTGGCACGTGTTCGACTCAGGGATTGTCGCCATTGTATACACGGTGTACTACCCTGAGACCGACTGGAACATGGCACGCTATGCCTTACAGGAACCTGGCGGTGGGTGCGTCGGCGGCATTCTCACCGAGCAGTTCTGACAACAACAACGACTGGATGTCTCATGAAGACAACGAACCTGGTTCTTACCAGGCGACCAAACGAGGCGTTGCTAATCGAGCCTGGCATCCGTGTCACGGTCATCAGCATTGACGGCGACGGCAAGGTGCAGCTCGCTGTCGAGGCGCCTCAGAACATCAAGGTACTGCGGGAGGAGGCGATGGACAATCCCAACAGTCCTGACAATCGCCGGCTGCGTGGGCTGGAGCCCATCCGCTCGGTGAACCACAGGAGCCGCAAGCCGAGGCCATGACGCGACAACGACCGGGCAGGAACGAGCGCATCCGGCGTCGTTCATCACTCCGATGGTCGGTGTGCATCGAGCACCACTCGGAGGGACTGATCGAAGTTCTCGTCACTGATGACGACGACTACGCTCAGAGAGAAGTGACAAGACAAGAGAACAGAGGGCGCACGGTCCGTCTGTTCGACTACGGGCTGGAGGTCACGAGAGCATGAGCTGGGTGGTGGGATACAACAACCCGGAGTTCGAGGACTACACGGGGCTGGAGGACTACGACGAGGTGTACCAGGCTGTCAAGACTGAGTGCGCTGCTGTGGTCGATGAGATGGGCAGCGAGATTGGCGATCCCGCCGATCATCTGACCGAGCCCTACACGGACGACCAGTGGTTCGAGGCACTGGAGGAGCTGAGGCAGACGGCTGTTGTCAACATGACGATCAAGATCATGCAGCAAGTCGCAACTCCGCTGCCTCGGGGTGACCAGCGCATGGAGTTCATGCTCGGCGCCTACCACGCCTTCATCGAGGAGGAGGGCTGATGCCGTTCGCTCTCCATGATGACGATCGTAAGCATCTGCTGGTGTACCTCAAGCGCCAGCTCAAGCTCGGGCTGCTGGGGAAGACTCCACTGGAGCAGCAGACCGACTGCATGCTGTCGCCATCAGAGATGGCCTACCTCGTCACGCTCGTGGAGAAAGACATTGGCTGAGTCCACGCTCGACTACAAGGCACGCATCCTGGAGGAAGAGGGCCGGCTGCACGAACTACCACGGGCGACGACGTATGCAGCCGTCAGCACTAGCGATCCATCTATCATCTACATGGTGACGGTGCTGCCACTGAGCAGTGGCAACGATCCAAGGGTGTTCTGCACCTGTCCGGCAGGTAGCGAGTTCAAGAACTGCCACCACGCCATCGCCGCCCTCAATCGACACAGGACAGGCATATGAGCAACGACATCGACAACGAGGGCGAGCTGATCCCGATCACCGACGTGCGGCCGGGGCTGCTGCTCGATCTCATGCACGACGAGTACGCGGACCCCGACAAGGACTACACGCCCTATCAGGTGGAGTACGCCGAAGTCGAGGACATCGTTCCCGAGCCCAACAACACCATCGCTCTCAAGTTCACGGACGGCAGCATCGTTGGCTTTCCCGCCGATCACCAAGTCCGTAGCTTCGGGATGGCCGATGGTACCGACAACAACGAGGAGGTCTAACATGGCAATCATCAAGGTTTGCACTGATGACGGACACACTGTGGATGCGTTGCAGGTCAGCGACGATCTGAGCAGCACAGCGCGTAGCCGGGTAATCACCGGCCACCCGTACGGTATGCATGGCTGGCTCGATCGTGCACTGGATGACGCCGCGACCGTGCAGCAGGGCGGCGATCCCGAGCGCCCGAGCGAGAAGGTCATGCGTCTGCTGGCCGAGGCAAAGCAAGATGCGTGAGCGCTTCATCACTTACATCTTGGGCTGGGTGGCTGACATCAACAATGCCATCCGTACGGTCAAGGCCGAGAAGCGTCGCGATGGCCAGCGGTAACGTCGAAATCCTGAACAGCGGCCTCGTAGACATATACGTCTGTGCGCCATCATCACTGACACAGGCTGAAGTCGAGGAGGCTGCCAACATCCAGTCCGGCACAGGCATCGCTTCTGCATGGCACGTGAGCGATGAGGGTTTCGCTGACGGCCGGCCGAGCCCTAGTGCGTGCGAGATGAAGCCAGGCTTCACGCACTGGCACCTGGTTTGCTGATGCCCTGGTACCGGCTACACACCACCGAGACCGTGCATGGCGTCTACATGGTGAACGCTAAGGACGCCGATCGCGCCAAGGAGCAGCTTCTCGGTGGCGATATCACTAAGCCCGAGATGTTCGAGTCTCAGGGTATCGACAGCATCGATGACGTAGAGGAGGTGGACGACTGATGGTGAAGACCATTCGCTACACGTTCCTGGCTGACGTCAGCGATGACAAGGAAGCCGAACAGATCATCGATCAGCTCGGTTCGCTGGGGTTCTACGACATCGAGTACGAGGATGTCCCTATGGTTTACAAAGCTCCGGGTAATCGTGAGCCCAAGCCAAAGAAGCCGCACTGATGTTCACCACTGAGCGCGAGGGCTGGGGTCGAGCGCCCTATCAGATTCCCGAGCGGGACTTCGACTGCGAGGACTGCGGACGATCGATCATCCTCCGGTTCCCTGACTCCCTACCGCGCAATATATGCGAGTCCTGCGAGGCTGATTGGATGCTGCTCAACGAACAGGGAAAGCTCAAGGTGGTGTGATGCTTGACTTTGTCGTCACTGTTGAGACCACATTCGAGCGTGAGTTCATCGTCAAGGGCGTGGGCATGACCCACGACGAGGCGATCAACATCATCCGCCGCAAGCTGGAGCAGGACCCGGATGCGCCCGCATCGTGGAAGGGCGATTACAAGCACATCGTCAAGAGCGCGGAGGTGATCGACCCCTGATGCCTGTCTGCCATGGAGGACCGTTGCACGGCAAGTGGGTGCCTTGGCAGCCCTTGCAAGCATGGTTGGTGGAGGACTATTGGCTCCCGCGCAATCAGATGCGACCACCGCGTGAGCTACTGCCTCGCACCGTGCTCAGCAACGAGCACTACGTGTTCGCCGGCTACGACAACAACGTGGCCAAGTACGAGTGGCGTGGGCCGCAGATGGGCCGACTACCCGACTAGCGATCTGCTAGACTGTCATCACAACGATCACGACTGGAGGTCGAGTGGCGAAGAAGTCAAGCCCTTGGGTCAAGAAGGTCCAAAGGCAGAAGCGAACCGGGGCGGACAACCCCTTCACACTACGGGCTAAGGGCAACGGGCCAGCCAAGAAGGCGAGCCCGTGGTCAAGCCGCATCAGCGGTGCTGTCCAGCGTGAACGAGAGTCGGTCGAGCGTATGCTCGCGGACTGCGAGGCTCGCTACTACGAGGCCATCGAGGCCGAGGAGAAGGTCTGGAAGAAGCTGTCCCCGCTCGACCGCGAGGGCAAGCGAGACTCCAGGAAGTTCGAGGAGCTGCATGCCGAATGGCAGGCTGCCAGCAACAAGGTCGTGCACGAGTACGACCGGCTCCAGGGCGTGATCGCCACCAACCGGCGACTGCGCGAGCAGGAACTCCAGGCGGCTTGACAGCAGCCAAGACAAGCTGCTACAGTCGTCATCAGCGTCAGTCAGACGAGCAACAACCACTACACAGGAGGTCAATCATGGCCCTCACGGTCGGCGGGTCCAAGCCCGCACAGAAGTCCAGCGGTCGTTCCACCACCAAGCCCAAGCCGAGCACGGCCAAGGGCGGGCGCAAGACGCAGGCCAGCAAGCCCGCTGCGCGCTCGACGGCGAAGGCCGCTTCCGCCAAGACCAAGGCGTCCCAGGCCAAGGCCACGACGAACGAGACCCCGCGCCGCAACGTCGGCGTGGACCCGAAGGTGCGGCGCCAGCACGAGCAGGCCCTCAAGCGGGCCGGCGATGCGATGGTGAAGGCACGCGAGGCCCACCAGGCGGCGGTTGACGCCATCTACGAGGCGGTCGGCGCAGCGCGAGCCGATGGCATCAGCATGGCCACCATCTCGGAGCTGACCAACACGTCGCGTCAGTGGCTCTACAAGATGCCCGAGCACGCCGGTCGCAACGGCTCGAACAAGCCCGCCGCGAAGGCGAGCACGGCCAAGCGCTCGACCGGGACCACGCGCAAGGCCCCGGCCAAGAGCAAGAGCAGCACCGGCAGCACCCGCCCCAAGATCAACGTGGGTGGCAAGCGCAAGTAGTCATGCATGACAAGCGTCATGGACGGGAGACCCGGCTTCGGCTGGGTCTTTCGTCGTTCAGACTCCGTGATCCCCTGTCGCGTTGGCGTAGACGGGCACAGCGCGTGCGACGGAGGCCGGACGGGCGCGTCGAGTGGAGGCGTTAGACAGAGACGGGCTGAGCCGCTAAGATCGGGGTAACCCGACCTCCAGCTCGTCGGGCGGCGCGCAGGGCACGAGCCCGTCATCCTGAAACATGGGTGGCGGGCTCTGTCTTTGGTAGTGACAGCGAGTCCCCCGGCCGGGACCTGCACTGAACCGACCGGGGGCTCGCTGTGGACCGCGCGTCCAGGAGGAGAGTCGTGCGCGCGGCTTCTGGAGCTTAGCGCTCCAGCCTCCCGGCAGTGCCGATGATGGACATCGACGTGCGCTTGCCGAGGAAGGTTCCGTTGCGCAGCGAGGGGCTGCTGAGTGCGCTGCGCTGAGGGCGTGCGCTCGGGCGCGTGCCGGCGCTCCTGGCACCGGACATCCGATCGCGCGGGATCGTGGCTCCGGGCAGGAACGAGACCGGCGCCTTCGCCTTGAAGCTCGTGCCGTACGGGCCGGGTCCCTGGAGGGCGAACGAGGCGCCGACGCCACGGGCACGCAGACTGTCCGTGTTGCCAGCGTTCGGGTAGATCACTTCCATGGGCATGTCATGTTTCCTTTCAGAACTCGTGGAACTTGGAGCGGAGCGAAGTGAGCGTCACGTCCAGCAACCCGACTTGGGAGTAGACGTTGCGGGTCTCAGCGTAGATGGCGGGAATCTCGTGAGTGTCCCCGTCTTCGTCGTCCCAGTTGTAGATGACAACGATGGCGGCAGTGTTGATGCGAGGATTCGCAAACACTGTTTCATCATCATCATCGGTGTCACCGAAGTTGCTGTTACCAGCATCGATGAACTCGTCAACCAGGCGATGAAGACGCTCGCGCTCGTGCTCGATGGAATCGTCCATCAGGCTCCCGGCGTGTCTCCGGTGCTGCCGCCCCCGGAGCTTGCGCCCCCGGCGTCACCCGTCGAGCCGCCCCCGGAGGACATCCCTCCTGCGTCGCCAGTCGAGCCCCCGCCAGTTCCGGTGCTGGAGTCGGCGCTGCCGCCAGTCGAGTTGCCGACGCCGCCCTCTTCCTCCTGGGTCCCGTGGGTCTCGTCGGGACGCTTCTGCGCCTCCTGCTGCTCCTTCTGGTCCTGTGCCTGCTGCTTGTCCTTCTCCGACATGTGTCATGCCTTCCTGCTCGGCTTGCGCCGGCTGTTACGGGGCTTGCGCGGAGGTCCGACAGTGATGCTGTCGTCCTCTGGCTCGGGCTTGGGTCGCTGGTGGCTCAATACCCGATTCATGTTGGCCTTGAACTTGTCCTCCACCTGGGGCCAGTTCACAGGCCGTGGCGCCTCCTCACTCACTTCTTCCTCCGACCTGTTGGCTTTCGACCGTGCTTGCGCCACCGAGCCCATGCTGCCTTCCTGCTACCGGCAGCGCTGTTGCGGTGACTCGTCTTCTTGTGGCCCTTCTTGGCAGCCGCCGCCTTGCGTGCGCCTCTGACTCTGTTCGCCATCACATCACCCAGTGCTTAGATCCGTCAATGGCATTGACATACTCCCCGGGAGGCAGTGGTTCCATGTCATTCCACAGATCGTCGTCGTACTGATCGGGGAAGACACAGATCTTGCCGTTGCGGGTGTACCACGCCCTTCCGTCAGGAGTCCTCACAAACTCCTTGGCCTTGCCTGGGTTCTCCTCGACATTGAGCCGCCCGAGGTTCTTCTCGAACGTGAACTGCTGCTGCTCGACGGCGTTGTCATCAGTGACGCTCACCGGCTATCCCTCCTATCGTAGATAGCGCCGTGTCTGCACGACGCTTCGGTAGTTCCACGGAAGGATGAGTGGACCGGACTCCTGCCCATGAGACCAGACCTTGCCCGCACCGATATAGACGGCGACATGCTTGGGGAGCATGTAGCTGCCGCCATAGAAGACGCAGTCCCCGACCAGCATGGGCCTCCTGATCCTGACACCATGCAGGACCATCGAGCCCGTGTACCCGTACTTCCACGAGAACCCGTTGACGAAGTCGCGGAGGTGGTGATCGACCGTGGCATCCCAGTGGATATACGTCGCGCCGCCTGAGCAGTCAGCATTCCTGATGTACTGATGACGCTTGGAGCGGACACCAGTGCTGATGGGCCAGCGACCAGGAACGCGCTGAGTGTAGTGCACATTGCCACGATGCTGCCACGACAGCACCATGGCTCGCTTCATGCGCTTGCGCGCGTAGACCCGCTGCCTGGCGCTGAGCCCGATCGCGCCGGCTCGCAGGTCTGTGTCTGGCGGCAAGTCTTCCTCGATGTCCAGGTCGCGTAGCTCCTGGATGCTGAGGCCCACCTTCTGATCGTCACCCTCTTCATCGGGGACCGAATCGAACTCCATCTGCTCGATGATCTTGTCAAAGTCATCCCGAGGGACGGCCTTCTCGATCATTTCATCGAGTGTCATCATTACTTTTTGCCCTTGCCCTTTCGCCTCTTACGGCTACGCTTAGCCTGGGCGTTGGTGATCCGCGCGGCCTTGCTCTTGGACATGCCCTTCTTGCGCAACTTGTGGTACTTCTCCCAGTTCTTTACCTGCCGACCCGGCACTACGCCGCCTTCTTGTAGAAGGAAGGAGTATTGCCATCCTCGTCCCGCGCTGCGAGGATGGGCTTGAGCCAGCTCGGAGGATCGTTGAGATCGTAGATCACCATGACGCCATCCACGATGGTCCAGCTCTCTGTGTACCGGTGCTTGCGCACCCAGTCGCGCGCCTTCTCGGCGTCCTTGCTGTTGATGATCTCCTGCATGCGGTCTTCAGGAATCATGACTTCTTCCCCTTCTTCCACTTCCGTGCGTTGAGGGCGAACGTTGCCCGCTTGCGGGTCTTGGGGTCCTTCGACTTCTTCATCTGGCGCAGCTTGCTGACAGGGATCTTGGCACCCTTCTTAGCACCAGCAGCCTTACGGAGCTTGCCTCGACGGGACTTCTTGATCTTGATGGGCTTACGCTTGCGGCGTGCCATCGCTCTCGTCCTTGCGGTATCCGGCATCCTCGCGCACCGTCTGCTCCGGTGGCATGGACTCGGCCTTCTCCCTGCTGACGTATCGACCGGTGATTGTGTCCCGGAATCGGTAGATGTGACGCTTGATTGCTGACACCAACTTGGGCATGAGGCAGCTCCCCTGGTAGCTACCTCACAGTTTACCCAATTTCTAGGATGACAAGGGCCTGCGAATGGCCCGAGCCCGCCTTTCAGCAGCCTTGCCGGCCTCTTTCGGCCGATCCTCCGGGGGACGGGTCATCAGCTCGGCCAGGTCGGCTGCACGGATCAAGCACCAGATCTCGCCCGTTTCCTCCACCTTTACTGCCACGCCAGGCTTCCAGCCATCGCCCCGACCGAGCGTGCCACGGACCGCTCGGATGGCTTCTTGCAACAGTGATGTCGTGATGCGGAATCCGCCCCTGTCGGTGGCCTTGGCCATCCACAGAAACTTGTCATCATCACCGACATCGCCCTTCCAGAAGGCGCCGCCACCGGATTGAGCAACACGCCTGCCACCCAGGACTGAGCGGAGGTCGTTCTCCAGCTCGTCCCCGATCTGGTTGCTAGACCTTCTTGCCATGCATCCGAGGACGGTCCATGTTCTTGCGGATCTTGCGCACCGTCTGCGGACCAGTGTCGAGCCCCAGCATGTTGGCAAGATCGAGCAAGCGGATATGTGCGTCGGCCAGCTCCTCATCGAACGGGCCACCTTCCGGCCCCGTCACTCCTTCGAGCCCATCGAGGCGCAGCTCCTCCAGCGCCTCAGACAGCTCGCTGACTGTCAGCATCAGCTTCATGCCGATGATGTTGATGCGCAGGGCGTTGGCTGCGGCGGTGAGGATGCGCTCAGCCTCATCGGTGTCGATCTCTGGATACTCCTCGGCCAGAGCATCGAGCTGATCGGCCAGCTTCCAGTCGTCCCGAAAGCCCTTCTCTTCGGTGGTGGCGCCGATAACACGAGCCATCAGGTTCATGCCATCGCCGGCCTCGTTGATGAGGTGCTGATTGGGTCCGTCGAGCTTGTGCTCCATCATCGTCCCTCGCGCTCACGCTCGGCCTGTGCGTCCCTGCCAGCAGGGTTGCCAGGCAGCAAGTGGTCGGGGTAGGAGTAGTTGCCGATCGGCTGCTTCACCACGCTACCGTCAGGCTTGTTGCGAGTGATGTAATCGATCTGCCCGCAGAACTGGCACTTGATGTCGCGTGCCGTTCTCACTGACGGTCGGGGGTAGCCGTTGCGTTCGGCGCAGCTTCTACAGTAGACCGCCATCGGTATCCTCCTGCTTGTTGACACGATCCTGAAACAGCGCCCATGCCTCGGAATCGGAACGAAAGAACGCCACCAACAGCATGGCCTCGATCTCGATCTCGATAACAGTTCGCCTGTCTTGTCGCTTCTCCTCAACGCGAACCATCTCACTGATGTCGTCGCTACTGGGGACAATCAATTTGATCTTCGACAATATGGCCATATGTCACCATCCTTGATTGGTTGACAGATGTTGATGCAGGTCTGGCAGACGTACTCATCTCTGCCACCTGAGAACGAGAACCGCCACACCGTTCCGCCGCAGCAGTCGGACAAGCGGAATCCGCAGGGCCAGTGGGCGATATCAGCCATGATCGCGGCACTTTAGCACACGCGATCACCCGGCGCCACTTGAAGTAATGATGACAGAGAAAGGACCCGGCCGAAGCCGAGCCCCTTCTCCCTGTCCTCTGATCCGGTGAGCGCTTCGGGGGCAGTTCACCGTATGTAGGCAACGGACCCTAGCAGATCTCAGCGCGCGATGTTGCGATGGAACGCCTCGGTGACGATCGACATGTCCGAGCCCTTCATGAGCCCGCGCTCGAAGTCGTCGGCCCACAGGAAGGCAGAGCCGTCCTTGCCCCACGACCGCCCCCACGACTGGCGCATGCCCAGCAGCGGCACACCGTCATGGAGCTTGGCGCCCTTGCCCAGCCAGCCACGCTGGCCGTCCTTGGTCACGCTGATGCGATGGATGCACCAGGCGTGTCCGCCAGCCACGCCAGAGCTGGGATCGATGTTGAGCAGGTTCGTCCCGGGCTCGGGATCGAACATCGAGTTGAACCAGTTGGTGCCGACGACGACGGGGCCGATCGCACTGATCGCTCGACACATGTCATCGATGTTGAAGGCCCAGTGGTAGGAGCCGACGTACCCGAGCTTCTGCGCAGCCTTGCAGCCGGCGAGCACGCTCGTGCCCTCGTAGTCCTCTCCCGGCCACTCATCGAGCTTCTGCGCCTGCTTGTAGACAGCGAAGGCGGACTCGTTGTTGACGGGGATGCCACCGTCAGCCGTCTCTCTGCGCGGGTAGGCGTTGAGGTCGTAGCTGCGCGAGAAGCCCACGCACGCGCCGTCCTGGCCCTGATCGAGCCACACGTTGATGCTCCACGTCTTCCCCTTGAGCGCCACCACCGTGCCGAGTCTATCAGCAACGTTGAACTTGCGGCTCTGCTCATCGAACTCGGGGATTCGATCAAGCCGGGGATCACTGGTGAAGTGACCGCCCTTGAGTTGAATCTTGTCCGGCATTGTAATCCTTCCTGTCAGTTCACTACGTAGTCCATGAGCTGAGCACGCCGTAGCACATGAAGCCACCCACCGTTTCGGTGATGGCGGTCGGGTCGATCGACGCAGGCATCGCGCCGCTCGTCGTAGCGACCGTGCCCCAGCGCGGCACGGAGGCAGCCGTGAATGGCGGCGTGGTCTGGTACGCAGCCGTGGCCGACGAGACGTTGTTGTTGGTGGTCGCGAAGTAGTAGATCCCTGCCTTGAGCGTGATCGGCAGGCTCGTCGTGACCACCATGATTCCGGCCACCGTGGACTGCGCGCCTGACGTCCAGACACGGGCGCCAGCCGAGTCGAAGATCCCCAGGATCAGACCGTTGGTGACTGCGGCGACTGTCTCCATCGCAACCTGATAGACAGTCATATTGTCAGGGACAAAGAACGGGAACACACGCGCAACCGTGGCGCTCAAGCCAGTCGGTGTCAGCGTACGCACCGGAGTGGCGTTGGCACCCGCCATGCCTGGCCATGCGTCGAGGAGATTGAGTTGCTGGATCGCGCCCTTGGCGTAGTGCAGCGGGTTGATCGCCAGCGCCGTGTCGTTGCGCGAGGCGATGTTCAGCCCCGGCGTGGTCGTGTGGCTAGCGTTCTTGGACGAGAAGGTCGTGGCCTGCGTGCCGATCACGCGGTTCTCGACCATGTGGATTTCGCTCGACGCTGTTGACAGAGCGGCGTTGTAATCGAAGGCCATCAGCCGGCCTGTGCCCGCCTGGTCTCCAATGTTGTCGAACAGGTTGCGGGCGATCATAATCCGCGAGGCGCTGTAGATGTGAATCGCCGTGCCGTCTACCGAGCCGGTCTTCTGGAGATGGTTCTCGGTGATCTCCCCGTCCATGGTGGCGGCGGCGTAACCGAACGCCAGGCCGGACGGCCAAGAGCCAAAGTAGTTCTTGCGGATCTTGTAGCCGCGCAGGCCCTCGGTGTAAATCGGGCTGACGTCAGTGCCGGCGCCTGCGTAGTCGAGGACGTGGTTGTTCTCGATGATGACGTTGTGGGGCGGATCGGTGATAACCGGCGTCTGGATGTGGCGGACAAAGATGCCCGACTGTCCGTTGGTCGTGTTTCGGATCGTGTTGCCCCGAATGAAGATTCCCTGAATCTTCGTCGTCAGCAGTGCTTGCGTAACCGACGTGTTGTTGAGGTCGATGCAGATGTTGCCGACGTTGCCGCCAACGTTGTCGAAGTCGTTGTCCTCGATGTGGAGGTTGCGCAGGCGGTGGTAGGCGTTGGAGTTGGGCTCGACATCAATGGCGCCCGGACGGTTGGTCGCCGTGCAGTTACGGAAGCTGTTGCGCTTGATGTGCAGGTCCGTGCAGTCGATGACGGTGATGCCGTTGCGGTTGAGCTTGTTGATGCCATCGAACACGTTGTTGATGATGTGCACGCGCTCGTTGTGGCGTTCGACGTTGGTCGGGAAGCCAGAGCCCAGGTAGATGGCATCGCCACGCCAGCCACGTAGCAAGCAGCGCTCAATGAGGACATCACTGACGCCGCTCAGCGCGACCAGGTGGACGTACTGCGTGGCCGCATCGGTGTCAATCCTGCCCACCAGGCGCACGCCACGGAGGTGGAAGCGCGAACGGTTACCGGTTGTGTCAGTAGTCGTACCGTCCTGCCGCAGCATCGTCGTGTTGTCGGCCACACCCGAGACCTGCAACAGCGTGCCACCGTTGCTCCAGATCGTTACGAAGTCGCCGTTGCAGGCGATCTCGTTGACGAGGTAGGTCTTGGATGGGTCGAGCCAGACAATGCCCTTGGCTGCGATGGCGGCAGTGACAGCAGACTGAACAGCAGTCGTGTCGTTGGTCGTGCCGTTGCCGACCGCACCGTAGGTCTCCGGGTAGAAGAATCCAGTGATCGAGGTACTGCTGCCGCCGCCCGTGGAGGCGATCGTGATGGTGCCGGCCGTGTCATTGTAGGTGACAGTAGCCCCGCTGCCAGCGACAATAGCGGCACCAGCGATGTCCTGGACGCTCTCGGTCAGGTCACTGATCGTAGATGCGAGCTGGGTGCCGGTGTGATTGGCACGCGCCAGAGGGTCAGTTGCCAGCTTGCTGAGCGCAATGGCGGCGCCTGTGGCGATATCTGCATTGACGAGACCGCTACCGAAGTTGAGCTTCGACCTTGCGATTGCAGCGGACACGTTGATATCAGCATCAACAATGACACCGGCTGCAATGCCTGGGTTCGGGTAGGTGCCGGTGAGGTCGCCACCTGCCGCACCTGTTGGTGCGCCACCACCAGTGCCCGCCTCGGAGGCTACCTCAGCGATAGCAGCCTGCACCGTGGTGGCAGCGATCGTGCCGGTCGGAGTAAAGCCGATGGATGATGCAGCGTGAGCATTGGTAGTATCATTGACATGGGCATCCAGCTCAGCCTGGGTAGCCATGTCAGCAGCGAAGCTGGGATTCGGGTATGTCCCGCCCAGCACGCCACCGGCTGCACCTGACGGAGTACCGCCACCACTTCCGCCAGTGGGATCTTGGAACGTCGGATCTGTGTCCGGCCCGTTGCTCGTGAGAACCGTGCCATCAGGCCCGAGGCCACCGGCATACAGCAGCTCGGAGACCGTGGGATTGGACGTGACCGGCAGGCTGGACTCTACAAAGTTCCACGAAGGCGAGAGCGCAGCGTACTGCGCAGGCGAGAGGTCGATATTCTGCCCGTACAGAACGGTGCGAAGAACGTTGTCGATGTCACGAGTGATGATCGATTCTGTTCGATCGCCGCGTTGTTTGCCTCCGAGGAAGCGATATAGAGTCACAGCCTGACGCTCCTATCCTTGGTCAGTCAAACGCCACCGCTCAGCAGCAGGCATGGCGGCAGCGCGTGGTTGTGCCCCTACTTGATCAGGGCGCGTGTCAATGGATTCGGGGACCGCACGAATGTGTCCCCTCTGAACGAAGATCCGATGCGGTACGAGCTGATCCTTGCCCGGGTACTTGACCATGCCTCGGCCCATACCGTCGAACCCGATCAGTTCGCCTCGCTGGAAATCGTCAGGATTGACGAACGACGTCATCCTACCTTCCAGCCCGGATGCTGCCCGAGCCACTTGTTGATCTGAGTGCGGCAAGCCAGCACCCATGACACGTAGTCGCCACCCGTAGTGCCCGCATCGATGCCCGCGATGCCGTTCTGCTTGAAGCCCTTGAGCGCGCCGTCGTAGCCCCGGTTGTGTGCGCCGATGGCGATGAGAACGCGATCGTCCAGCTTCTTGATCCCGTCGTCCTCGGCAAAGGCCATGTGCTCGTGCATCAGCTCGATCGTGTATCGCAAACTGTCCTCGAACAGCGGCACGTAGCCGGCGTCGAAGGGCGAGTGCGAGTAGTCGTAGGGCTTCCAGGTGTTGGTCTTGACGGCACGCCCGAGCGCCCTGAGCCCATCCTCCTGCCACTTGCGTGAGAGCTGGAAGCAACCGACATCCATGATGGCAGCATCGGCTGGGTTCTTCGGGTCGAGCGGCACCCACTCGTTGTTTACCTTCTTGGCCCCACCTTCGATGTTCTGGAGCCAAGTCTCACGGCAACCGAACGCCATGAGGAGGGAGCCCGAGATGCCATCGGGCTCCCCCTCCAGCGCCACGGTCTGCGTGCGCTTCGTTCGGTAGTTGCCGAACCGCGTGATGGCGGCATCGACCTCTGCTTGTGACGCTGGCTTCATGGCTACGCCCCCTGCGTAGGTGGCTTGATCTGTCCGCCCTGTGCGTACCGGGCATCGGCCGCTGCGACCGTGGTGCCGGGATCGAACGGGGCATCTGCGTTGTTGACGGTCATGAGTCGGGCAAGGTCGCTGTTCTTGCGCGCGACCTGCACGCCCCGGCCGACGCCGAGAGCGCCGATGACGACGGCGATCTTGATGCCGAGCTGCTGCCAGGTCATGACGTCAGGGTTGACGAGCACGGCAACGTAGCCGACGATGGCGACGATGCCGATGACGACGGTTGCCCAGGGGAAGGCGTTGATCGCACGGATGAGCGCGTTCGGCTCGCCCTCCTGGTTGAGCACGCTGCCGGTGAGGCCCCGCCCAACGGCGAGGAAGCCCCACAGCACGACCACTTGGGTCGTGTAGTCATCGAAGTTCAGCTTGTCGCTGAACAGGCTCACGGCGCCCAGGGCGAGCGTGGCCAGGACAGCGAGCAGCGTCCCTACGGGGAGCCTGGACAGGATGCCCAGGTCGTTCGACTGCATTGCTACAGCACCTCCTTGTGTTATGACCGCAGAGCCTTCCAGGTTGACGGCCCGACCACCCCGTCTGCTGACAGATGGTGGGCTCGCTGGAAGCGTTGCACCGCGCGCTTCGTGAACTCCCCGAAGAAGCGGTTGTAACGATTGCTGCTCGGATTGCCATGCTTGTCCGAGCTGAAGTCGCGAATGCCCTTGTCGTAGAGAAGGATCTTCAACTTCTCCACGGACGGGCCGGCCATCCTGTAGCGCAGGACGGGATCACTGTGCGGAATCTTGCCGTTCCACACGCCAGCCTTGTAGCGAATGTGCCACGCCTCGCTCGGCGCGTCCGACCACTTCTTGGCCCAGCCGAACGGTGCACCGATGGCGTCCATGATGTAGCGCTGACTGGTCGCCATATCCACGGCCAGTCCCCAGCCATGGTTGCTGGTGCCAGGATAGGCAGCAAGGTTGCCACCACGCTTGTAGCGTTCCCACGCCGCCCACTGTGACCAACGGCCACGGCCGAGGTCGCCAGGCGATCCAAGCACACGGTAAGCATCGCTGACATGAATGCTGTTGCCATAGCGCTGACGAGCCCGAGCTTCGAGCGCCAGCCAAGCAGCAGCAGCGTGTCGTTCCAGGTACAGACCCGAGCCGATCGACAGCAACGCACTCTTGGGAAGCCGCCCGTTGGAGTACGAGGTTGCCAGCATCCCGGGCTCGATGAGTGTGGGATCGAAGACGACGGTCTCGAACTGCTCGGGCTCCAGAGATTCAGTATCTATGTCTACTGTCATGTCACTCCTCAGAACAGGATGTCGAAGTCGTCGTCCTCAAGGCGTGCCTGCCGTAGTCTATCGACAATCTGCGCCTCCAACTTGAACACCTGCTGGTTGCGCTGCACGATGCTGAACGAGGACGTGAAGGTCTGCTGATGACGAACTGCGAACGTTGCAGTGAAGGTCTGCTCGTTGCGCTCGACCTTGCGAAAGCTCGCTGGGAACGTGCTCTGATGGCGGAAGACGACAGGCGCCTGCGGCCAGATCTCCTGTGATGCTGGTGCAGCAGGAGCGACAGGCGGCGCAGGTGGCTCGGGTACGACGCCACCGATGATGAGCGGGATCGAGACCTCGCGCATATTGAGCACGTCATCCATCGCTCGCAAGATGACGAACGTACTGCTGTCAGGAGCGATGAATGAGGCGGTATAGCTGTACGTCCCCGTCTGTGTGAAGTCGATGGGATCGTCGCCGACAAAGATGGCCACCAGTTCGGGCGGTTCAAGCTCCTGGATGGCAAGCGGATCGGTGACATCAATAGAGAGTTCAACTAGATCACCAGGCTGGAATTCAAGTGTGCCTGGGAAGACGTCGATCGTTGGCGGGGTTGTGTCAACCTCGACCTCGAACGACGCGCCAGTAGGCCAGGGGAAATCTCCCGGCTCAACA
>Ga0207661_10001143_pt1 | contig 17712 bp, 13 predicted proteins | sample KBSC713LmetaG_FD_184337 | JGI IMG/M metagenome (GOLD analysis project Ga0207661, IMG submission 184337) | Corn rhizosphere microbial communities from Kellogg Biological Station, Michigan, USA - KBS C7.1-3L metaG (SPAdes) (version 2) | ecosystem: Host-associated > Plants > Roots > Rhizosphere ...
ACCCCGTCTACACCGAGCACTGGGCCGGCAAGCGCGACGTCACCGTCCGCATCGAGGCCGACCAGATCGTCATCCGCCGCGCCGGCGAGCCGCAGGGCTCGGACGGAAACGGCGACGGCGAGTCCGACGACTCGGACGAGTAGTTAGACCGGCAGCTGCCGGCCTCCTGCGAAATCCGTAGCGCCCCTTAGATAGAGCCAGAAGGCGGCATCGGTAAGCGCCTGCGCTTGGCCCTCGATTGCCGGGGCGGCGTCGAAGGCCAGCTGCTGCGCCCAGTCGGTGCCCCGCCCATAGAGCTCGGCCAGCTCGCCGGCGGTGAAGGTCGGCCCGATGCGGCGCCGCAGCTCATCCCGGATGGCATCGACGACGCGGTCGGCCAGCCGCCGCTGTCGCGAATCCTCGATCGCCTGCAGGGCGCGCCGCCCCTCCTCCCACTGAAAGAGCGCGTTCTCGAGCGGATAGGCCACGCGCCGAGGTTACCCGGCTGCTTTCGCGGGCAATCAGGAGGTGGGCGTCTGCGGGATCTGGCGCAGGGGCGCGTTGGCCTTGCCGCAAGCGGCAGGGTCGAGCTCCCCGTGCAGCTTCCAGACGGTGACCGGCCCACTGCGCAGGATCGGCCGCACGGCCTGCTCACCGCGCAGCCAGCGGGCCTCCGGCGAGGGGACCGGCTCGCCCGGGTGGAGGAAGTTGAGGAAGGGGGCGGTGACGAGGTAATCGAGATCGGCGGCGTTCACCGCCTGGCGGAGGGCGGCGCAGGTCGGCAGCGCGTTGAAGGCGCCGTGCGGTCCCTCTTCGCCGAGGTAGCGGACGCGGTTGCTGAGGTCGGTCCCGTAGAAGCCGTAGCCGGCGAAGCCGGCGGTGGTGCCGGCAAGGCCGATCCGGGCGTCCTCCACCCCGCGGGCCCAGCGGTAAGCGCTGTTCAGGTCCATGCCGGGGATCTGGTCGCTCGTGGGGCCGGCGTTGGCGAAGCGGTTCTCCAGGTAGTGGCGCTGCAGCGGGTAGCCGATCGCGAGCAGGCAGAGGACCAGCGCAGCGGCGCCCACGCCGGCGGCGACTGCCAGGCCACGACCCCGCAGGTAGAGGAGCAGCGCCGGCACCAGGACGACGAGCACGACCAGGAGGAAGGCGAAGACCCGTCCCTTGTCGTGGAGCGCATCGTCCGGTCGGTTGGTGACGAGGAAGACGAGGACCAGGGTGCCGATCAGGCCCAACTGCCGCCGCGGCCCGTCCAGCCAGCGGTCGAGCGGCAGCAGCACGATCCCGGCCAGCAGGGCGGGGATGATGTAGCGGATGTTGATCCCGAAGCCGACCGGTTCGCCCTCGGCGCCGGCGGCGCTGAGCGGCGTGAAGAGGTAGGCGAGAGCGCCGAAGAGGGCGACGGCGCCGACCCAGCGGACGATCCTGTCGCGGCCACGGAGCAGGGCGAGCAGCGCCGCCGCGACGGCGCCGAAGACGACCAGCGGCCAGAGCGCCCCGAACGCCTCGTGCAGACCGGGTCCGAAGTACTCGCGCCAGACCCCGGTGTCGGTCGCGTAGTGGGCGATCGCGAAGTCCGGCCGGCCTTCCTGCAGCCGCTGCGGGTGCGGCAAGGAGATCGGCCCCAGCTTCTCCACCTCGGGAATCGGGTTGCCGGCCACGATCAGGTTCCGCAAGTACCAGAACGCGCCGCCGGCCAGAGCCGCCAAGAACCACCACCCCGCCGCAGCCCAGCGTCTCCCCCCCGGCGACAGCACCACCACGGCCACCGTCAAAGCCCCCGCCATCGCCAGCCCCGTGACTCTGGTCCCAGCCGCCAACCCGGCCGCGAGCCCCGCCGCCGCCAGCGCCCACCGGTCCCACCCCTCAGAAGTAGGTGCGCCGGACTTTTGTGCCGCTATGCGAGACAAAGGTCCGGCGCACTTTTGCTGTGCCCAGGCCTGGACCAGGATCGCGATCGAGGCCAGCAGCAGCGCCGCAGCCATCAAGTCGTTCTTGGCGGCTCCGGGATCCCGAACCACCAGCGTGTGGCACCCCAAGAGAATCGCCGCGGCGATCACGGTCACAGCCCCGCGCCCATATGGCCGCCCGACGCAATACGCAGCCAGGAACGCCACCGCCAGCCACCCGAAGTTGATGAACAGACTCAACGTGTCTCTGCCCGTCAGCAGGATCCCCACCGCGTGCAGCAACTCCGAGTTCTGCGGGTAGAACCAGTTCGTGAAGACCGTCTCCACGTGATGCATCCTCACCACGCTGTGCGTCTGCACCATGTCCACCGCGAACGGCAGGTGGTACCAGAGACTGTCGAAGTTGAAGATCCCTCTGTCCCAAGCATGCTGCGCCGTAACCCCCCAGCTGAACACGGTGGCAGCAATCACGGCCAGCATCACGAGCTGCAAGACAAGCGCTTGTGGGCCGGCGGGTCCTGTCACCGCAGGGGACCCACCACCCCTTCCGGTAGCTAAAGCTTCCTCAGGGGCGGTCCCCCCTACGGTGCCACCCCCCGGCAGGAAGGTGATTGCGAGACAGGTCAGGAGCGCGGCTGCGACCAAGGTGCCGGCGTAAAGGAGACCGAAGAGGCCGAGTAGTTGTGAGAGCCAGATCACGAGAGCTATGCCGACTATCGACTCGATCAGACGGGCAGGGGGACCCTCCCAGCTCGGGAGCAGCCGCCCCCGCAACCTGTAAGCGCTGAACCCGACCGGCACGACGACAAGGGCCAGCTGGACGATCCCCAGTAGGTAGCCGCCGAGGTCAACCATGTGAGGTCCCCTCGGGCGCTGCTAGCCGCCGAGGTCGCCGCGGACGACCACTGGCGTTTCGCCTTCGGCGACCATCCCCTGGGCACGCGCCTCGCGGGCGACGACGAGCGGGTCGTCGGCGGACTGGATGCGGTTGTGGAGGCGCCGGTTTTCCTTCAGCAGGACGTGCAGCTTCGCTTTCGCGGCGGTCGTCCCCGTGTAGGTCTTGACGAAGGCGATCGAGGGCCCGAAGTAGGAGTAGAGGACGGCGACGAGGACGAGCGTGAGGGCGACACGGCCGACCCGGTCCCATTTGATCCGGCTCGCCCCCCGGCGCGCGGCGGGGCGGGTTTTGCGAGCGGCTGGACGGCGACGGGTAGCCGCAGGTGAGCGGGCGGCGTGCGCACGCGTTGCCATACCCGGAGCTACGCGGCCGGGCCCCGCTTTCCTGCATCTAGGACCGCTGCTGGGTGAAAGCGTTCAGGCCGGGGAACTGCGCGGCGTCGCCCAGCTCCTCCTCGATTCGCAGCAACCGGTTGTACTTGGCGACCCGATCGGAGCGCGAGGGGGCGCCGGTCTTGATCTGGCCGGAGCCGGTGGCGACGGCGAGGTCGGCGATCGTCGTGTCCTCGGTCTCACCCGAGCGGTGGGAGATCACCACGGTGTAGCCGGCCTCGCGGGCTATCCGGATCGCCTCCAGCGTCTCGCTGAGGGTGCCGATCTGGTTGACCTTGACGAGGATCGAGTTGCCGACGCCGAGGTCGATGCCACGGCGCAAGCGCTCGGGATTGGTGACGAAGAGGTCGTCGCCGACCAGCTGCACCCGCTCGCCGAGGCGCTCGGTGAGGAGCTTCCAGCCGTCCCAGTCCTCCTCGTCCATCCCGTCCTCGATCGAGACGATCGGGTAGCGCGAGCAGGCGTCCTGCCAGTAGGCGGCCATCTCCTCCGAGGAGAGGCTGCGACCCTCGTGCTCGAGATCGTAGGAGCCGCCCCCGTAGATCTCGCTGGTGGCGGGATCGAGGGCGATGAAGACGTCCCTGCCGGGCTCGTAGCCGGCCGTCTCGACCCCGGCCAGGACCGCCTGCAGGGCGGCCTCGTTGGAGTCGAGGTCGGGGGCGAAGCCGCCCTCGTCGCCGCCCGCGGTGGAGAGGCCCTGCGAGGAGAGGGACTTCTTCAGGGCGTGGAAGACCTCGGCCCCCATGCGCAGGCACTCCGAGAAGCTCCCGGCGCCCGCCGGAACGATCATGAACTCCTGAAAGTCGACCGAGTTGTCGGCGTGGGCGCCACCGTTGAGCACGTTCATCATCGGCACCGGCAGCAGGCTCGGCTCGCCGCCTCCATAGAGCTCCGCCAGGTAGCGGTAGAGCGGCTGCCCGGAGTCCGCCGCGGCGGCCTTCGCGGCCGCCAGCGAAACCCCCAGCAGGGCGTTGGCGCCGAGGCGGCCCTTGTTCGGGGTCCCGTCCAGCTCGATCATCGTGCGGTCGAGAGCACCCTGCTCCGCCGCTCGGGCGCCGGTCAGAGCCGCGGCGATCTCGCCGTTGACGTTGGCGACGGCGCGGCCGACCCCCTTCCCCGCCCAGGCATCGCCGCCGTCGCGAAGCTCGACTGCCTCGAACTCGCCGGTCGAGGCGCCGGAGGGGACCGCCGCCACGCCCCGCGCGCCGGACTCCAGCACCACCTCCACCTCGACCGTGGGGTTGCCGCGCGAGTCGAGGATCTGGCGCGCGTGGATCGAAGAAATCGTGCTCACGGGCGCGCCAGTCTATTCAGCGGCAGCGGCGGCTTGCCGCGCGCTATTTGCCGGTTTCGGCGGGAGGCGCTTCGGCAGGCGGGGCTTCGCCTTCGGGCGCCGCGCCCGGCGGCAGTTCGGTTGCTGCTTCGGTGCCCGAAGATTCCGGCAGCGGCCGCTGCGGGAACGGTTCGCCTTTCGGTTTCGTCACCGTGACCGTGCCGGGCAGGGCAGGGGAGATCGGCGTCACCGGCGAGGGGCATTCTTTGGCCGGAGTTTTCGGGTCGGCTTCGTAGCAGGCGGGCGAGGCGCTGGCGGGATGACCGTCGCCGACGTAGTTGCCGCACTTTTCGATCAGGAAGTTATCGGCGCACTTGGTGCGGCTGCTCCACTTGCTTTCGAAACCGACGACGAATTCGCCGAGGAATTCCTGCTGTTCCTGCTGCCCCAGCGTCGATTCGATCTGTGCCTTTGCTTCGGCCAAAGTCTGGACTTTGCCCGGCGTCAGTTTCACGACTTCGACGAGGACCCAGTTTTTTTCGAATTTCACCGGGCCGACGAGTTCGCCCGTGGGGCTGTCGAAGATCGCCGCTTTCAGCGGCCCTTTGAGGAATTCTTCGGTGATCCCTTCCTGCAAGCCGCCTTTGGCGGCGCTGGTCGGGTCACTCGAGTACTTTTTCGCGACTTTTTTCCAGCTCGCCGGCGAGCTGTCCTTTTCCAGGGCCGCCTTCGCGGCTTCGACTTGGCCTTTGTCTTCGTTGAGGATGAGGCGGACGTCGCGGCTTTCTTTGGTCGTGAACTGGGTTTCCTTTTCGGCTTCGTAATACGCTTCGACCGCGCTGCTCGAGGGTTTCGGCGCTTCGGCGCCGACCTTTGCCTGGATTTCTTTGACGAAGATCTGCAGTTCGACCAGTTCGTTGACTTCCGCTTCGCTGAAGTGCGATTTCTTCAGGAATTCCTGGTAGGACTTTTCGGTCGGGAATTTCTGTTTTTTGATCGCGGCGAGTTCGTCTTCAACCTGTTTTTCGGTGACCGAGATGCCCATTTCTTCGGCCTGACCTCGGATCCAGACGCCTTCGATCTGTTCCCTGACCGCGGCTTCCTTCGCTTCTTCGTATTTTTTCGTCCCCGGCTTCGGCGGTTCTTTTTCTTCTCCGCCGCCCTGCCTGGCGATTGCGCTCTTGACCTGGTCTTCGCTGATGTTGGCGTACTTGTCGGGGACGCTGGAGATGTGGGCGGCGTCGCCGGCGGGGACACTCGGGCCGGTCAGCCCCTGAGCGATCGCGAAACCGAGGAAAAGCAGCAGGAAGATCGCGCCGAAGAGGATCAGCGCGAAGCGCTGCCGCCCGGCCGCCTTGTCGCCGCGGCCGGCTTTGCTGCCTCGGCCCGGCCCGCCCCTCTGGCCCGCTTTCGCTCCCATCGAGCGGGCAGCATAGTCAAAACCGTCCGCTTAAGCAGCCTTTAGGCAGCCGCCGGCTCCGCCACCCGCCGCGCCTCGCGCAACCCTGCGGCCATCGCCAGCACCGCAGCCAGCCGTTCCGCCGGGTCGCCGGCAACCCGAACAGCGGCCGTCTGCTCGCGCCATTCGTAGAGGGCGCCCTCGACCTGCTCGGTCAGCACCCCCGCCGCTTCGGAGTCGAGCTCGACGCCGGAGACGCTGAGACGGCCGCCGCGGAACTCGACGCTGCGGGCGCCAGCCAGACCCAGTTCGATTCGCGCCTGCTGCAGCTTCAGCAGGTTCTCGGCCTGCGGCGGCAACGGCCCGAAGCGGTCGCTCAGCTCGTCGCGGATCGCCCGCAGCTGACCCGGTTCGCGGGCGGCGACGATGCGGCGGTGGATGTCGATCTTCGCCGCCTCGAAGGGGACGAAGGTGGCCGGCAGGTAGGCGTCGACCGGGACGTCGAGGCGGACCGGCTCCGGCGCCTCTTCGCGCTCCTCCCCCTCGCCCGCAGCCAGAGCGACAGCTTCGTCGATCATCTGGCAGTAGAACTCGAAGCCGACCGCGGCGACGTGACCGGACTGCTCGTCGCCGAGCAGGTTGCCGGCGCCGCGGATGTCGAGGTCGCGCATTGCGATGCGGAAACCGGAACCGAGCTCGGTGTGGTCGGCGAGGGTCGAGAGCCGTGCCGCCGCCTCCTCGGTCAGTGCCTCGGCCGAGGGGTAGAGGAGGTAGGCGAAGGCGCGCTCGCGAGAGCGACCGACGCGACCCCGGATCTGGTAGGCCTGCGAGAGCCCGAGCTGGTCGGCGCGCTCGACGATCAGCGTGTTCGCGGTGGGGATGTCGAGGCCGGACTCGATGATCGTCGTCGTCACCAGCACGTCGGCCTCGCCGCGCAGGAAGGTCAGCATCGTCTCCTCCAGCTGGTGCTCGTCCATCTGGCCGTGAGCTTCCAGGCAGCGCGCCCCCGGGACCAGCGCCCGCAGCCGCTCGGTCGTCTCCGGCAGCGAGTCGATCCGGTTGTGGAGGACGAAGGCCTGGCCCTCGCGCTCGATCTCCCGCTGGACCGCCTTGCTGACGAGGTCCTCGTCGTAGGGGCCGACGTAGGTGCGGACCGGGCGGCGCCCCTCGGGCGGGGTCTCGATCACCGAGATGTCGCGGAGGCCGGCGAGGCTCATCTGCAGGGTGCGCGGTATCGGCGTCGCCGAGAGCGAGAGCACGTCGACCTTCAGTTTCAGCTGCCGCAGCAGCTCCTTCTGCTTGACCCCGAAGCGCTGCTCCTCGTCAACGACGACCAGGCCCAGCTCCTTGGCCCGGACGTCCCGGCTGAGCAGCCGGTGGGTGCCGATCAGGACGTCGACCTTGCCCGCCTCGAAATCCTTCAGCACCGCTTTCACCTCCGCCTGAGGGCGCAGGCGGGAGACGCCCTCGACCCGGAAGGGCAGGTCGGCAAGGCGCTCGCGGAAAGTGCCGAAGTGCTGCTGGGCGAGGATCGTGGTCGGCACCAGGATCATCACCTGCGTGCCGTCGGAGGCGGCCTTGACGGCGGCGCGCAGCGCCACCTCGGTCTTGCCGAAACCCACGTCGCCGCAGACCAGCCGGTCCATCGGCCGCTCCGACTCCATGTCGGCCTTGACCGCCTCGATCGCTTCCATCTGGTCGGCCGTCTCGCGGTAGGGGAAGGCGGTCTCCATCGCGATCTGCCATTCCGAGTCGGGCGGGAAGGCGTGACCCTTGCGGGCGCGGCGCTCGGCGTAGAGGTTGAGCAGCTCGCCGGCGAGGGCGCCGGCCGCCTTGCGCGCCCGCGCCTTCATGTTCTGCCAGCGTTTGCCGCCCAGCGCCGAGAGCGTCACCTCATTGCCGGCGCCGACGTAGCGGCTCAGCTTCGCGAGCTGGTCGGTGGGGACGTAGACGCGGTCCTCGCCCTTGTATTCGAGGTAGAGGTAGTCGCGGGTGACGCCGCCGACCTCGCGCGTCTCGAAACCAGCGAAGCGGGCGACGCCGTGGTCCTCGTGGACGACGTAGTCGCCGACCCGCAGTTCGCTGAAGGCGAGCCGTCCGCGGCCGCCTCCCGGCGCCGGCTCCTCGCTGCGGCGGCGGTGAACGAGGCGGCGGAAGGGATAGACGGCCAGTTTCAGCTCGGGGCTGACGAAGCCCTCGCGCAGCCGTGCCTCGGCGAAGGAGAGCCCCGGGTCCGGGGAGACGCGGCCGCCTTCGAGCATCCGGGCGTCGAGGCGATCGAGGCCGTAGCGGGCGCGCTCGGCCTCGCCGCGGCTCTCGAAGGCGACAACCGTGCGGTAGCCGGAGCGGACCAGTTTCTCCAGCTCGCCCTCGGCCTCCTTGACGCTGCGGGCGGGGGACTCGGCGCGGGCGGCGCGGAAGGCGTCCTCGTCCTCCTCGCCGGCGCCGGTCAGCGCCAGCGCCGCCCGCTCGGCCAGCGGCGCGGCGACGTCGACGTAGAGGTGCTGAGCGTCGTCGGCGTGCATCGCCGTGGTCACGTCCTCCCAGTGGTCGCGCAGCGCCGGCTCGATCTCCTCCTCGCCGACCAGGACCACCGCGGCGACCGCGGGGACCGACTCGAGCGGCGCTCGGAAATGCTCCAGCGGCAACGCTTCGGCCAGGTTCGGCGACTCGCCGCCTTCCTCCTCGGCGGCCATCGCCGCCAGCTCGGCCAGTTCGCGGTGCTCGGCGTCAAGCTCGGCCGCCGGCGCCAGCTCGACCCGCTCGGCCTCGCCGAGCGAGCGCTGGGTGAAGGTCGAGAACCAGCGCATCGACTCGACCTCGTCGCCGAACAGCTCGATCCGCACCGCCCGTTCCTCGGTCGCCGGGTAGACGTCGAGGATGCCGCCGCGGACCGCGAACTGGCCGCGCTCCTCGACCTGCTCGACCCGTTCGTAGCCGGCGGCGACGAGGTCGCTCGCGACCGCCTCCAGCTCGACCAGCTCGCCGCGGGCGATCGCGAAGCCCGCCGGCCGCAGGGAGGCATCCGGGACCGCCTCGGCCAGCGCCGTCGCCGAGGCGACGACAACCGCGTCGGCCTCCGCCCCGAGCGCATCCAGCGCGTCGATCCGCAGGCCGACGAGGTGCGGCGGCGGCGTCACGTGCGAGGCGTAGCCGGTCCCGCGCGAGGGGTAGAGCCGGACCCGGCGCGGCGCCAGGTAAGCGCGCAGGTCGGCGGCAAGGTCGCGGGCGGAGCGGTCGTCGGGCGCGACCAGCAGCGCCGGCCGCTCGGCCAGCCCCCGGTCGTCCTCGAGCAGCGCCGCCAGCAGCAGCGGCCGCAGCATCGTCGAGGCGCGGACCGTCGCCCCCTCCCCGCCCTCCGCCGCCGCCCGCACGCGCGAGGCGAGCGCGTGCAGGCGCTCGTTCTCGGCGGCGATGTCGATCAGAGGACGCAGGCTCATGGCAGCGAAAGCGCCCGGATCAGAGAATCCGAGGCGGGGAGAACGATTCTAGGGAGCCCGCGATTGGGGTAATCCGCGGCCTGAATTCCCCCAATTGGAGGGTGATCACCTCAAATGACTGAACGGCGTATCCGATTTTGAGCACCGTCCGCTGTGCTCAAAATCGGATACGGCGGACCCAGCGCGGATCTTGGGTGTCAGGAAAGCCAACCTGACACCTATAGGCCGGATCTCAGCCGAGGATCGTGAACCTGCGCTTGGCGGGCGTCGGGTCGACGTTCCCGGCCTGGTCGATCGCGCGGACCTTGAAGACGTGCTTGCCCGGCTTCAGCTTCTTGTATTTCTTCGGCGAGGCGCAGGGCTTGAAGGGCTTCTTGTCCAGCTTGCACTGGAAGGTCGAGCCCGCATCGTTGGAGCTGAATCTGAACTTGACCGCCGACTTTTTGGTGTTTTTCGGGCCTCTGAGAATCTTGGTCTTCGGCGGGACAAAGTCGTCGATGGGTCCGACTAAGCCGCCCCCGTCACCCCCATCCTCGCCCTTGCCACCGTTGCTCGTGTCGGCGGTGGCGCTTGCGCTCGCCAGCTCCGAGGTGGCGCCGTTTTCGTTCGTCTGCGTCGCCGCGACGACGGTCCCGGCCGGGATCGACCCGTAGCTGACTTTCCAGCTGCCGCTGCCGTCGGCGACGGCTTCGGCGAGGAACGACTGCAGCTCCCCGGGTTCAGCGGCCGCCTTGCGGAAGAGCCGGATCCTGGCGCCGGGCTCGGCGGTTCCGCCAGCGCTCGTCTGCTGGGCCGCGGAGATCGCGGGTGGTGCAATCCCTTCGTTCGCCCCGTTGACGAGGTCGATGAAGGGCCCGCCGTTGAGGGCCCCGCGGTTGCGCGCGATTTCGGTGGTACTGCCGGGTTCGGTGGCTTCTTCGACGATTTCAATCGCCGGGCCGCCGCTGCCTTCGATCACGTTTTCCTTTTCCGCGGTATCGCCGCCGATCAAGCCGTCCATAACAACGCCGAAAGGATTCGTGACCCGGATCCCGACACCCGCCGAGTCGGTGATCGTGTTAGCCCGGACCTCGTTGCCGGGACTTCCGAGAAGGATTCCGCTGTCGGTGGGCGATTCGATTTGGTTGGCGGCGATCAGCCCCCCACCGGGTTCGGCGATGGTTTCGATTCCGGTCGAACCCCCTTCCAGATGGTTGCCGACGATCCTTCCGGTGGCGAACCATGCCGCGATGCCGCTGCCCCCGTTCATACGGATCATGTTGTTTTCGATCGATGGTTCGTCGCTCCCACCCGGACTCCCGACGATCACCCCGAATTCATGGGGTGGGGTCAGATCGCTGCCGTCGGGGGCGATCCCAACGGCGTTGCCGAGCACCTTGACGCTCTCTGCTCCGATCACCGCCGCTCCGCCTCCGGCGAAATAATTCGTCTCGTTCGGAGCGAAACCGCCGACGGTCACCCGGTCCGCTTCCTCAGCGGCGATGCCCATCTCTGAGTTGCCGATCGTGCTTTGCCCCTCGGCGTCGAGGCCGATGTAGTTGCCATGGACCAAGGTCGGACCCGTCGCCGGCGCCTCAGCAGCTAGGAAGCCGTTGAGGTCGATCCCCTTTGCCGCACCGGAGATCACGTTGCAGCCGCCGTCGCAAGCTTCGCTGATCACGGGAGCGCCCTTGATCGAGGCGCCGACCTCGTTGTCTTCGGCCGCGAAGCCGCCACCGAGGGTCGAGTCAGTGATCTGAATGTTCGTCGCATTGCCCATCTGCGTCGTTCCGTCGGGAGCGACGCCGAAGTAGTTGCCGCGGATCACCGCGTTGCTCGCACCCTCGATGTCGAGGCCGTCTTCGTCGTTGCCGGCGATCACGTTGCGTTCCCCTGCGCTCGACCCGCCGATGGTCGCCCCGTCGGAGCCCGGACCGATGAAGATGCCGGTGTTGTTGGCGCCGGCGGTGCCGTCGAGCTTGACGCCGATCCAGTTGCCTTCTGCTGTGAAGTTGTGGGATTCGTTGACCACGTCGATCCCGATCTGGGCACCGGTGATCGACAGACCGGTGATGCTGACGCCGTCGGCTTCGACGGTGATCCCGAGTTCGCCGGCCGGCCCGCTGACCGCGGCACACGGTTTGTTGTTCGGCCCTAACCTGCAAGCGGCAAGCGAGATCGGCGCTTCGATCGGCGGCAGCGGCGAGGCCAGGGCGATCGTGTCGGTAAGTTCGCCGTTGAAGGGTTCCGCGAAGAAGACGTCCTGGGCAGTACCCGCCGCGTTGGCCACTTCGATGGCTGCCCGCAGGGTGCAATCGCCGGCCAGCGTGTCGCAGGCTCCGCCCGGCAGCAGGTCGGGTTCGTCGGCGGTGCTGTTGATCTGGATTTCGGCGGCGGCGACGGCCGGCAGGGCCAGGGCTAGCAGGGCAGTGAGGAGCGCCAGGGCGCCGCGGCGGCGGAAGTTCATGGCCGTGACTGTAGGTCAAAGACACGCGTGTTTTCAAGCGCAACTAGTAGTCGCGCGTCGGCAAGCCCGGACCGGAGCGCTGCCACTCGACCTGGCCGCGGCCCTCGGCGGCGGAGCGGCCGACGACGTCGTCCCACTCGTGCAGCATCCGCTTCAGCTGGGCGGTTGCCTCCGGCGGGTGGGCTGCGACCTCGGCGGCGAGCTCCAGCGCCGCCTGCTCGGTTCCGGCGGCGGGGGCGACGCGGTTGACGAGGCCGAGCCGCAGCGCCTCGTCGGCGCCGACGGTGCGGGAGCTGAGCAGCAGGTACTTGGCGGCGGCGAGGCCGCAGAGGGTGACCAGGCGCGCCGGCCCGACCGGTACGCCGAGGGCGGCACCGGGGAAGCGCATCCGCAGGTTGGCGCCGCCGACCCGCATGTCGCAGGCGACGGCGATCTCGGCGCCGCCGCCGACGACGTCGCCGTGGCAGGCGGCGATCGTCGGTTTCGGGAAGGCGACGACGGCGTCGTAGAGGTCGGCGAAGAGCTGCATCCGCCGCACCTTGCCCTCGTCGTCGAGCTGCTCTCTGACGTCGGCGCCGGCCGAAAGCCCGAGGTGATCGGCGGAGCTGATCACCAGCACCCGCACCGCCTCGTCGCCGCGCGCCACCGCCAGGTGCTCGAGGAGCTCCAGCAGCATCTGGGTGTCGATCGCGTTCCGAGCCTGCGGCCGCTCGAGCCGAACCAGGGCGATGCCCTGCTCGTCGACCGAATAGCTCGTGACCTGCTGCTCGGAGGTGGTGCCGTGCTCTGCGCTCATGACTCGGAAGCTATCCGCTCGACAAGGCGCTCGGTCTCCTCGGCAGCCTCGGCGACCAGCGCCTCGACCTCGGTCTTGGGCTCGCCGAAGCGGCCGAGCACGTAGGCGGAGACGATCTCGGGATCGGTCGAATCCGGGCGCCCAACCCCGACCCGCACCCGCCAGAACTCGGGGTCGCCGAAGCCGCGTTTGAGGCTCTTCAGTCCGTTGTGGCCGGCGAGGCCGCCGCCCAGCCGGGCTTTGATCTCGCCGAACGGGAGGTCGATCTCGTCGTGGACGACGACGACGCGGTCCAGCGGGACCTTCAGCGAACCGCGCGCCGGCCCCGCCGAGCTGCCGGATTCGTTCATGTAGGTGCGCGGCTGCAGCAGCGCCACCCGCGGGCCCCCCGGCCGGATCCGCCCTTCGGAGATGACGCCGTTGAACTTCTGCTTCGGCTTCGGCAGCTCCCAGCGCCGGGCCAGCTCGCTCGCTACCGCAAAGCCGACGTTGTGGCGGGTGCGCTCGTACTCCGGCCCCGGGTTGCCGAGGCCGACGATGAGGATGCGGTCGCCCTGCTCGCCGCCTTCGCGGCGGCGGAACAACGACAGGTGCTACTCGCCCTCGGAGTCGCCGGAGTCGCCGCCCTCGCCCTCGGCCGCCTCGCCCTCGGCGGCCTCGCCCTCGCCGACCACCTCGGTCTCCTCCTCGACCTCGGGGGCGACCTCTTCGACCCGCGGCGGCGAAAGGGTGACGATGGTGACCTCCTCGGGATCGTCGGCGACGAAGGTGACGCCCTCGGGCGCCGTCACGACCGAGAGCTGAAGCGTGTCGTTGATCTCCATCCCGGAGACGTCGAGGACGATGTTGTCGGGGATGTCGGTGGGCAGCGCTTCGACGGTGACCTCGCGGGTGACGTGCTCGAGCACGCCGCCGCCTTTGACGCCGGGAGCGACCTCGACGCCCTCCAGCTCGAGGGCCACCTCCGCCTGGATCTTCTCGTCGAGGCGGACCTGCTGAAGGTCGATGTGCTGGAGACTGCCCCGCACCGGGTGCAGCTGTTCTTCCTTGATCACGACCGGGATCGCTTTGCCGCCCTCGATCTCGAGGTCGAAGAGCGCGGCGCCCTCGCTGGTGATGCTGCGGACATCGCGTTCGCTGACCTGGAAGGGCTGGGCTTCCTTGCCGCCCGCGTAGACGACGCCCGGAACGACGCCGTCACGGCGCATGCGACGCGAGGCGCGCGAGCCGAAGTCGGCGCGGGGTGCGGCTTTCAGCGTGGAACGTTTGCTCGCCATCGGACGGGAGAGGATAGAGAAAGCCGCTGCGAGGCGACGCCTGTGGCAACCTTGCCTGCGGATGGCTGACGAATCGAAGATCCCCAAGGGGCGAATCCGGCGCTCCGCCAAGCTCGGCTCGATCGTCGGCGTCCAGGGGGCCCGCTACGCCGGCACCAAAGCCGCCAACGTCGGCCGCTCCGAGGACGAGAGCAAAGAGCGGCTCGAGCAGCGCCACCTGGAGACGGCGATGAAGATGGTCGGAGCGCTGGGCCAGATGAAGGGCGCGGCGATGAAGCTGGGCCAGTTCGCCTCCTTCATCGACACCGAGTTCATCCCCGAGGAGTACCGCGACATCTACCAGGAGCAGCTGGCGAAGCTCCGCACCGACGCCCCCTCGATGCCCTGGGAGAAGGTCGAGAAGGTGCTCGAGGAAGAGTACGACGGCGAACCGCTGGCCGAGCTCTTCGCCGAGTTCGAGACCGAGGCCTTCGCCGCGGCCTCGATCGGCCAGGTGCACCGCGCCGAGCTGCTCGACGGCCGCGCGGTCGCGGTGAAGATCCAGTACCCGGGGATCGCCGAGGCGCTCGACGCCGACCTCCGCAACGCCGGCACCCTGGTGCGGCTGGCCCGGGCGCTGGCCCCAGGGCTCGACGCCAAGGCGATCGCCGAGGAGATCCGCGAGCGGGTGATGGAGGAGCTCGACTACGAGTACGAGGCGCAGAACCAGCGCTCCTTCGCCCGCGCCTACCGCGAACATCCCTTCATCTACGTACCCGAAGTCGTGACCCGGCTCTCCCGCCGCCGCGTCCTCGTCACCGAGCTGGTCAGCGGCCGCGACTTCGAGGAGACGAAGAAGCTGCCGCACGAGGAGCGCAGCCGCTTCGGCGAGATCGTCTTCCGCGGCAGCATCGGCGCCATGTTCAACCTCCAGCACTTCAACGCCGACCCGCACCCCGGCAACTACATCCTCATGGAGGACGGCCGCGTCGCCTTCCTCGACTTCGGGATGACGAAGAAGCTCGACCGCGAGCAGATCCTGCTCGAGCAGCGGGCCTTCGACGCCGCCTCCCGCGACGACCCGGAATCGTTCCGGGCGGCCCTGCACGACCTCGGCTTCATCAAGAAGCCCTCGAAGCTCGACGCCGAGCGCCTGCTCGAGCACATGGGCGCGGTCGGCGGCTGGTACATCGAGGACCGCGAGATCGAAGTCACCCCGCGGCGGGTGATGAAGATCATCGAGTCGACCCACGACCCGCGCTCGGAGTTCTACGAGCTGATGCGGCGCGAGTCGATCCCGGCCGAGGAGCTGATGGGACGGCGGATGGAAATCGGCGTCGTCGCCGTGCTCGGGCAGCTGCGGGCGAAGCGCAACTGGCATCGGATCTTCCGCGAGTGGGTCTATGCGGACCCGCCGGCGACCGAGCTGGGGCAGCAGGAATGGGAGTACTTCGAGGAAAGAGGGCTCAAGCGAGCGCCCGGTTTGGCCGAAGCGCTCTGAGCCGAGCCAGTCGAAGGAGGAGACGATGACCAGGATCAAACGCGGTTGGGGCCTGACCAAGAAGAGCTGGGGCCTGCTGAGGGAGAACCCCTCGCTGATCCGCTTCCCCCTTTACGGCGGCGTCGCGACGACGCTGCTGGCGATCGTCTTCCTCGGTCCCGGGCTCTACCTCTGGGAGGAAGACCAGGTGGCCGGGGCGATTCCGATCATCGCGATCGGCGTCTACGTGCTCAGCTTCGTCGGCTTCTACTTCAGCGTCGGCCTCGCCGCCTGCGCCGACATGATCTTCCGCGGCCAGCCGGCGACCGTCTCCGACGGCCTCGCCGTCTCCCGCACCCGCCTCGCCCAGATCAGCGGCTGGGCCGCTGTCTCGGCCACGATCAGCCTGGTCATGAACCTGCTCGAGAACCAGGGCGGGAGCCTGGGCCAGATCGCCGCCCGCCTGGTCGGGATGGCCTGGTCGCTGGTCACCTTCCTGGCGGTGCCGGTGATCGCGATCGAGGGCACCGGGCCGTTCGAGACGATCAAGCGCTCGGCCTCGCTCTTCCGCCAGCGCTGGGGCCAGCAGATCACCGGCAACATCGCGATCGGCGCCGCGGTCTTCCTGCTCGGCGTGCTGCCGGGGATCCTCTTCATCGTCGCCGGCATCGCCGTCTGGGCTTCGGCCGCCTTCCTCGGCGCGCTGCTGGTCATCGTCGGGGCGCTGGTGCTGGCGATCGCGCTGCTCGTCTCCCGCGCCCTCAGCGGCATCTTCGGCGTCGCCCTCTACCGCTACGCCCTCGACGGCGAGGTGGTCGGCGGCTTCACCCAGGAGGACCTCGAGTCGGCGGTGAGGGTGAAAGGGCGCGGCCGCGGCAAGGCGACGCCGCCGGGCGCGACGCCGGGAACCGTCTGATCACGGCTCCGAACTTTGGGCCCCTATAAGGGACTCAATCTCGGAGTTGCTGAAACAGCCGGGGGTCGTTCGAGCAGATCCCGTGGACGCCCGAGGCGACCAGCTTCTGCATCCGCGGCAGGTCGTCGACGGTCCAGGCGATCAGCTCGACCCCGGCGAGACTGCAGATCCGCGCCAGGCGCGGGGTGACCAGCGGGTGGTAGACCCACATCGCCTCGACCCCGAACTGCGGCAGCTTCTCGGCGGCGAGCCCGGGCAGGCGGTGGCGCATCGCCACCATCGCCGCCAGGACCGGCCCCTTCGCCCAGCGCTTCGAGTTCCAGTCCTTGGTGACTTTGGGATAGGTCCAGCCGCGGCGCAGCGCCGGCTCCAGTTCGAGGATTCGGCGCAGCGTGTGCATCTCCATCGTCGAGATCATCGCCCGCTCGACCAGGCCTCGCTCGCGCAGCGCCTCGACCAGCTCCTCCTCCCGGCCCGGCAGCTTGACGTCGAGGTCGATCTCGACCCGGTCGAGCGGCGGCTCGAGGAAGGCGTCGAGCGCCTCGGTCAGCTTCAGCGGCGTCCGCCGCTCGGCGTCGGCCCAGTCGTGGGCGATCACCAGCGGGTGGCGCTGCTCCAGCGGCAGGTGCGCGTCCGGCAGCCAGAGCACGTCCATCTCGATCGTGTCCACGCCGGCCTCCACAGCGGCGCGGAAGCTCTCGACCGTGTTCCCGGGCGCGACGAGGTCAGCCCCCTTGTGGCCGACGAGGCGCAGCTTGCGCTCCTCTTTCGGGACTGCGCTCAGAAGAGCTGGTTCTCGCCGGCGAAGATCTCGCTCACCGAGTCATCGGTGAAGATGCGGCGGATCGAGTCGGCGAAGGTGCTGGCGGTCGAGAGCACGGTGATGTTGTCCGGGGCGCCGGGGCGCAGCGGCAGGGTGTCGGTGACGACGATCCGCTCGATCGCCGAGGCTGCGATCCGTTCGTAGGCCGGCCCGGAGAAGACGCCGTGGGTGGCGCAGGCGATCACCCGGGCCGCGCCCTCGTCGAGAACGGTCTGGGCAGCGGCAGTGAGGGTGCCGGCGGTGTCGATCATGTCGTCGACGAGGACCGCGGTCTTGCCCTTGACGTCGCCGACCACGTAGCCGATCTCGGCGACCTGCTGGGCCGGGCGCTCCTTCTCCATCACCGCCCACTGGGTGCCGATCCGGCGGGCGAAGTTGCGGGCGGTCTTCACCCGGCCGGCGTCCGGAGAGACGATCACCAGCTCCTCGCCCATTTCCTGGTCGGCGAACCACTGGGTCAGCATCGGCATCGCCGTCATGTGGTCGACGGGGACGTGGAAGAAGCCCTGCACCTGGCCGGCGTGGAGGTCCATGGTGAGGACCCGGTCGACGCCGACGCCCTCGAGACACTTGGCGACGATGCGGGCGGTGATCGGCTCGCGCGGCGCCGACTTCTTGTCCTGGCGGGCGTAGCCGTACCAGGGGAGGACGGCGATGATCAGGTGAGCGGAAGCACCCTGGGCGGCGTCGATCATCGTCAGCAGCTC
>Ga0207661_10001146_pt1 | contig 17696 bp, 16 predicted proteins | sample KBSC713LmetaG_FD_184337 | JGI IMG/M metagenome (GOLD analysis project Ga0207661, IMG submission 184337) | Corn rhizosphere microbial communities from Kellogg Biological Station, Michigan, USA - KBS C7.1-3L metaG (SPAdes) (version 2) | ecosystem: Host-associated > Plants > Roots > Rhizosphere ...
GGTCGTCCGGGTCGGCACGCCGCGCCGCCAGACCCTTGCCCTCCAGCGTGTCGACGAAGCCGACCATCGTGGTGCGGTCGATGCCCAGGCGCACCGCGGCCTGCTGCTGGGACGGCGGCTCACCGGTGCCGAGCACGACCAGCACCGCGAGCTCGCGGCCGGTGATGCCGTACGGCGCGAGCGCCTGCGCGTTCAGCTCCGCGAGCCGTAGCTGCGCGTGCTTCAGGAGGTACCCGAGGCGGGCGGTCAGCTCCGCCGGCCGGCCCTCCGCGACCTGCTCCTTGGACATCGGCGAATCATATCGCTATCGTGATCGTCAGCAGTGCTGACGTTCAATCAGCCTGACGTTCAGGGACGGGGCAACAATGATTCTGGTCACCGGAGGCCTCGGCTTCATCGGCACGCACACCACGCGGGCACTGCTCGACCTGGGCGAGTCGTGCGTACTCGCGCAGCGCCGCTCCCCCACGGTGCCGGACGCCCTCGCCGGCAGTAGATCGCTTGCCTTCGCCGGCTCCGCAAGCGTCGCCGGCGGCCGGGTGTTCGCCGAGCAGGTCGACCTCGCCGACGCCGGGAGCCTCCTGGGCATCGGCGACCGGTACGCGGTCACCGGGATCGTGCACCTCGCCGGATCCGTACCGTGGCCGCCTGGCGCGCGGGAGCCCGTCGACGGTGCCCGCGAGGCCATCGACAGTCTGCTCAACGTGTTCCGGGCGGCCCGCGAATGGGGCGTACGGCGGGTCAGCCTCGCCAGCACGATCGGCGTGTACGGCGGCGTCGACACGGCCGGCCCGCTCGGCGACGGCCCGCTGGGCGAGGACCTGCCGCTGCCGATGACCTCCGGTCACGTCATCCCGGCGTTCAAGAAGATCGGCGAACTGCTCGCCGACCACCTCGCCGGCGCGACCGGGGTCGAGGTCGCCAACCTGCGCATCGCCGGCATCTGGGGGCCGCTCGGCCGGCCCGACTCGCTGTTCTTCCCGGTACCCCGGCTCGTGCACGCCGCGGCTCGCGGTACGGTGCCGGACCTGGCTACGCTGCACGCGCCGGTACACGCGGGCAACGGCGGCGACCTGTGCTACGTCAAGGACTGCGGCCGCGCCATCGCGCTCCTGCAACTGGCGCCGACCCTCAACCACCGCACCTACAACGTCGCCTCGGGACGCGTGACGACCAACGGCGAGGTGGCCGCCGCGATCCGGGCGGTGGTGCCGGATGCCCGGATCGACCTGCCCGAGGGCCGGGACCCGGACGGCCCCGAACGCGACATCCACCTCGACGTCACCCGGCTGCGACAGGACACCGGCTTCCGGCCGGCGTACGACACCGGGCGCGCGGTCGCGGACTACGTCGACTGGCTGCGCGCGGGCAACCCGCGCTGAACGCCGCCTGTCCACATGGGACGGAGACCCGGTCTCCGCCCCATGCGGACGCCACGTCAGGCGAGTGAGGCCGGGCAGGGGATCCCGTTGAACGTGACGTTCGCCGGCAGTTGCATCGCGTTGACCGGGGTGGCCATGAAGCCGAACTGGAAGCTGCTGGTGCCGGGTGGCACCGTGGGGGCCCAGCTGGGGCTGTGCACCGTGACGGTCGGCCCGCGTTGGTTCCACGAGCCCACGGCGAACATGCTCTGCACCGACTGTCCAATGGTGAACTGCCAGGTGATCGTCCACGGTGGAGGGATGGGTGCCGCGCTCACGTTGGTGAACGACACCAGGCCGAGGAAGGCCGAACCGTAGAAGGATAACGAGAAGAAGACTGCGACCGGGCACGGCGGCGGCGGCGTGGTCGGCGGCGGTGGCGGCACGTTCTGGTCGGACAGGACGATGTCGTCGAACGAGGCACTGGCCGAGCTCATCCAGAAGCCCACCTGGTCACCCGGATGAGGGCCGCCCGGGTCGGCCGCGCTGACCGTCGCGCTCACCCCGCCCGGCCCGGAAACGGAGCCGGTCACGGTGCCGGCGACCAGGAAGCTGAGGGTCAGCCGGTACCAGGTACCGACGTTCGCGGTGAACGGCGTCGTGGCCAGCGGTACGTTCTTTCCCCAGGCCTGCTGCCCGATCTCCAGTTGCGTGCCACGGAACCCGACGTAGTACAGGTTGCTGGGATCGCTGGTCTTTCCGCTCAGCGCCACCACGTTCGTCGGGCCGAGCGGGCTGGTCGGCTTCACCCGGGCGGTGACGACCGTGCCGGTACCGGATCCCGAGCCGGCCTCGGCGTACGGGAAGCCGGTGGTGCTCGTCTGTTTGTACACTTTGGACCCGTCCTCGCTCACCACGGACCAGGTCGAGTTGGCCAACCAGACGTTGACGGTGGGCTGCTCGAAGTCGTCGGAGAACAGGACGGCGGCGTGTGCCGGTGCGGACACCAGCAGCGAGGCCGCGACGAGGGTGGACGCGGCGGCGAGGACGGTGGCCAACCGCCTGCCGTTCCTCATGACTGCGGACATGACGACTCCAGGAAACGGTGAACTTCGTCTGTGCCGACGATTGTCGGCCGTGCGGCACGGCCACGGCGGCGATCCTGGACACGGTTGGACAGTCACGTCCCGGCGGGTTCGGCGACTCCGGCCCGCTCGGCGACTCCGGCCCGCTCGGCGATTCCGGCCAGCTCGGCGGCGGACGCGTTCCCGCCCGTACAGACGACGGCGATCCGCTGCCCGGCGAACTCCTGCGGCCGGGCCAGCACCGCGGCCAGCGCGGCCGCGCCGGCGCCCTCGCCGAGCGTGTGCGCGTGGCTGGCCAGCAACCGCTGGGCGTCGGCGATCTGCGCGTCGGACACCAGGTGGAAGTCGGCCAGCCCGGTACGCATGAGGCGTTGGGTCAGCTCGAAGCCGCGGCCGGTGGCCAGACCCTCCACCGCCGTGCGGTTCGGCCGCTCGACGCAGGCCCCGCTGCGCCAGGAATCGTGCGCGGCCGGCGCCGAGGCGGACTGCACCGCGACGACCCGGCAGCGCGGCGCGAGGGCCGCCGCGACGAGGCCGGCGGCGGCCGCACCGGTGCCGCTGCCCACCGGTACCACGATGGCGTCGAGGTCCGGTCGCGCCTGGAGGATCTCCAGGTACAGCGTGCCGACGCCGGCCAGCAGCGCCGGGGTGTCGCCCGGGCTGACCAGCTCCCAGCCGTGCTCGGCGGCCAACTCCTCGGCGCGCCGCTGCGAGCCCGCCAGGTCGGCTCCGTCGAGCACCACCGTGGCGCCGAACGCGCGCGCCGCGCGCACCTTGGCCTCGCTCGCGCCGGCCGGCATGACGACGGTGTACTTCGCGTCGAACGTCGCGCACGCGTAGGCGAGCGACTGGGCGTGGTTGCCGGTGGAGTAGGTGACCAGTCCCGCGGCGCGCCGCTCGGGTGCCATGCCGGCCAGCAGGTTCAGCCCGCCGCGTACCTTGAACGCCCCGGTCGGCTGGGTGTTCTCGTGCTTGACGAAGACGGTCGCGCCGGCCACGGCGTCCAGCGCCGGGTACGACCACATGGGCGTGGGCGGCAGGTACCCGGCGAGCAGATCGCGGGCGGCGAGGATGTCGGCGAAGGTCGGATCGTCGTCCATGCGTCCCATCCTCGGCGGCGCGCCATACATCGGTCCAATGCCAAATTCCGTGGAAACCTATCGGCTTCGTTGATACGTTGGCCGGCGTGCTGGACGTGACGAGGCTGCGGGTACTGGCCGCGGTCGCCCGGTACGGCTCGGTCACCGCGGCGGCCCGGGCCCTGCGGTACGCGCAGCCGTCGGTCAGCCACCACCTGTCCCGGCTGGAGGCGGAGACCGGAAGCAAACTGGTGCAGCGGGTCGGCCGTGGCATCCGGCTCACCGAGGCAGGCCGGGTACTGGCCGGCCGCGCCGAGGAGATCCTGGGCCGGCTCGACGCGGCGGAGGCCGAGTTGGCCGCGTACGCGGGGCTGCGCTCGGGCCGGGTGCGGCTGGCCGCCTTCCCGTCCGCGCTCGGCACGTTCGTACCCCGGGCCGCCGCCGCGTTCGCCGTCGACCACCCCGACGTCGAACTGCGGCTCAGCGAGGCCGAACCGCCGGACGCGGCGCGGTTGCTGCGCGCCGGGGAGGTCGACGTCGCGCTGCTGTTCGGCTACTCCCGCGCGGTCGCGATACAGGACGGCGGGCTGCGCCGCGTCCCGCTGCTGACCGAGCCGATCTACCTGGTGACACCGGCCGGGCTCGCCGGCGACCGGCTCGCCGACCATGCCGGCCGGCGTTGGATCGCGGGCTGCGAGCGGTGCCGTACGCACCTCACGGACTCCTGCGCGGCCGCCGGGTTCACCCCGGACATCGCGTTCACCACCGACGACTACCTCGCGGCGCAGTCGCTCGTGGCGGCCGGCCTCGGCGTGACCACGCTGCCGGGCCTCGCGCTCGCGGCGCACCGACATCCCGGCGTACGGGCGACCCGCCTGCCGGAGATGGCGCGCATGACGAGCGCGGCGGTACACGGCGAGGCGCCGGATCCGCCGGCGACCGCGGCGCTGCTGGCCCATCTCGCGGCGGCCGTCGCCGACAGTCCACTGTAGACGATCCTGCTACCGGGCCCTGGACGCGACGGCGGAGTCATGGAGCGCGGTGATTCCGCGTAGACGTCCGATGCCGGCGAGCGAATCGCGATGTTGGGCGGCATTGGTCATCCTGGCGCAATCTTGGTGTCCATGATTCTTTCCCCGCGTCCACAGCTCGCGGTCCGACACCCGGCGTCTGTCCTATGTGGACGGGTTAGTGGCATGGCCGTCGACCGGGTAGGTTCGAGCACATGACTGAGCGCGTGACCGAGGAGCGGGAGGTGCGCGCCGACTGGGCGGACCTGCCCGGTGGCGGGGGCATCCGGGGATACGTCGCACGGCCGGTGGGGACCGGCTGGTACCCGGGGGTGGTCGTCGGCCACCAGTTGTTCGGCGTGGACCAACCGGTGCGCCGGTTCGCCCGCCGGCTGGCCGGGGCCGGCTTCACCGCGGTGGTACCGGACCTGTACCACCGCGACGCACCCGGAGTGGAGCTGCCGACGGATGACGACGGTCGGCGCCGCGGGTTCGAACTGCTGCACCGCTTGCGCCGCGAGGAGGTGGTCCGGGACGTGGCGGCCGCCATGCGGTACCTGCGCGAGACCCCGGGCACCCGGCGGCGCGTGGGCATGGTCGGGCTGAGCATGGGCGGCCACGTCGCGTACCTGGCGGCCTGCCGGCTGGACCTGGCCGCCACGGCGGTGCTGTTCCCGGGGTGGCTGACCGGTACCGAGATCGGGCTGAGTCAACCGGAGCCGACGGTCACGCTCACGCCGGGGATCACCGGCCGCGTGCTGTTGCTCGTGGGCGCCGACGACCAGGTGGTACCGGCGGCCGACCGCGAGCAGATCGCCGAGGAACTCGGCAGCGCCGGGGTCGACCACGAGCTCGTCGTGTACCCCGACACGCCCCACGCGTTCTTCCTCGACGGCGCCCCGACGTACCGGGCCGACGCGGCGGACGACGCGTGGAAACGGATCCTCGCGCTGCTCACCGGGACGCTCGGCGCGCCGGGTCGCTAGCCTCGCGGCCGGTCCGCGACTTCGGCACCGGCGCGCGGTTCATCGTCGCGGTGGGCGAGGCGGGTGACGCGCTCGGACACCACCCGCGCGTGTCGATGGCGCGCGCTCGCTCACCGTGATCGCCGACCAGGACGGCAACAAGGGCGTCGTGTGCGTCGACGTGTCCGCCGCGAAGAAGGAGTGCACCAAGCTTCAGTCCGGTTCCCACAGCAGGAGCTGGCGGTGGTGGCAGAATCCGGCGCGCTGGTAGAAGTCGACTGCGCGCCGGCTGGAGTGGACGGTCACGTGGAGCAGGTCGCGGGCGCCGGCCTCGGCCAGGATCGCGGCGATCAGCGCGCCGCCGATGCCGCGGTTGCGGTACTCCTCGCGCACCTCGACGGACTGGACGTCGCCGTACCGCCGGTCGGGCGAGTCGTTGCTGGGCACCCGTTCCGCGATGAGCAGCCAGGCGGCGCCGACCACGGACCCGTCGACCTCGGCCACGAACGGCAGGTGCGTCTCCGCGTGGGCGGCGACCCAGTCGGCGTACGCCGGGAGGTTCTCCGGTTCGATGCCGCGCAGCGCGGCGAGCGCCACCACATCCGCCACGCCGGCCTTCCGCACGATCATCCGCCTGAGCCTAGCGGCGACGCTTGCGCAGCCGCTAAAGCCAGCGCCCACCTAGCGCGCCGCTTCCTAGCGGCCGGCGGCCTCTGACTGTCCAATGTGGACCCCGTCCGGCCCGGCGGGCGGCGGGAAGCGCTCGCGGAAGGTGAAGGCATCCGGCGTGGCGCCCTCACGGGCCAACAGGTCGAGCCGCTCCTTCGCCTCGGCCAGCGACGGCAGGGTGCCCGCCGGTACCCACCACAGCACGGCGTAGGCGGCCAGCCCCTCGTGGTCGAAGTACTCGCGGCGGCGGCGCAGCACGTCCAGGTGTGCGGTGCGGTAGGCGAAGTCGTACACCGCCTCGACCGACTCCCAGACGGACAGGTTCACCATGATGTCCGGCCCGTACGGGCGCAGTCCGGTCGCGTTGGCGCCTTCCTCGTCGACGAGCCGCCAGACGAACCCGGGCGCGGCGTCGGCCAGGGCGTTGACCTCGTCGAGCCGGGAGAAGAAGCCGGCGAGCTGAGAACTGTCCAGCGGCGCGACCGGGCGGGCGATGTTCAGCTGGGCAAGGTGGTACGCCTGGGCATGGGGCGTCATGCCGTCGAGCACACCATGCCGGGTGCCTCTATGTCAATCGTCGTTGTTTTTAGAGATGTCGATCGCGACGCAGCACCGGCCGGCCAGCGGATCCATCCGCGGTACCGCGCCGTCCGCGTCCAGCCCCTCGACGAGCCCCTCCAGCAGGGCCAGGTTCATGCCGCACACGAGCGGCGGATAGTCACGCGCGACCGAGTGGAACGGGCAGTTACCCAGCTCGATCCGATCGGCACCCGGCACCGGCTCGTACCCCTGCCCGGCAAGGACCTCGACGAGCCCGGCGCCCGCATCGCGGCCCATCGCCCGGCCGCGCCGCCGCGCGGCCTCGAACAGGTGCTCGTCCGCGCCCGAACTCTCCACCGCCTCCGCGAGCAGCCCCGCCGCGTCCAGGTACCGCCGCGGCGGCAGGCTCACCGCGTGCTCGACGGCCGAACGCCGGTACAGCTTCGCGGGGCGCCCGGCGCCCGGACCGCTGCGCCCGGACCGGCGCTCGAACGACACGTCCAGCAGGCCGGCCTCGGCGAGCCGGTCGAGGTGGAACGCGGCGAGGGTACGGCCGATGCCCAGCGCGCCGGCGACGTCGTCCCGGCCGACCGGCTCGGCGGATCGCGCCGCGTACTCGTACACCGCGCGGCGTACCGGCTCCCGCAGCGCGCCGATCGCCTCCACCGACATGCCCCCACGGTAGCTCCCCACCGCAGCTACGATGCCACCATGGCAGCGGTGACCGCCAAGCTCCGGCGGGACGTCACAATCGGGCGCCCTGCGTCGTCGTAATGACATGAGCAACCGATCCGAGCCAGGGCATGACCGGGCCGATGACGACCTGAGCGCGGTCATCAGCGAGAGCCGCCAACTGATGAACCTCGCGTACCGGCTGCTCGGCTCGCTGGCCGATGCCGAGGACGTCGTGCAGGAGACGTACGCCCGCTGGTACGCCATGTCGCCGGAGCAACGGGAGGCCATCGAGTCGCCCGGCGCCTGGCTCACCACGGTCGCCAGTCGCGTCTGCCTCGACCTGCTCGGCTCGGCGCGGGCGCGGCGGGAGCGGTACGTCGGCGAATGGATTCCCGAGCCGCTGCCCGAACCCGCCGAGGCGACACTCGGGCCGTCGGGCGGCATCACCGTCGACCCGGCCGACCGGGTGACCCTCGACGAGTCGGTCAACATGGCCTTCCTCGTCGTGCTCGAGTCGATGACCCCGGCCGAACGCGTCGCGTTCATCCTGCACGACGTTTTCCGGTACTCCTTCGGCGAAGTCGCCGAGATCGTCGGGCGCACCCCCGGGGCGTGCCGCCAGTTGGCCTCCTCGGCCCGCCGCCGCATCCGCGCCTCGCGGGCTCCCGCGACCGCGACCGGCCACCACGCCGCCATGGTCCGGAAGTTCAAGCGGGCCTGGGAGGCCAAGGACATCGAGGCTCTCGTCGGCCTGCTCGACCCCGACGCCACCGCGATCACCGACGGCGGCGGCCTCGCCCCGGCCCTCCTCGAACCGCTCCTCGGCGGCGAGCAGATCGCGCGCGCCTGGGTCGGCCTCGCCCGCAGGGCACCCGAGGTGAAGATCCTGGAGCGTACGGTCAACGGTCAGCCCGGCCTGGTTGCGTTGCAGGACGGCGCCATCGTGACGGTGTTCGCCTTCGAGGTCGCGGGCGACCGGATCCGGCGCATCTGGGCGGTGCGCAACCCCGAGAAGCTGCGTCCCTGGACGGCGCGCTGACCCGGTTACGGCTACCCTGGGCCGATGTTGGTGGTTGTCTCCGGCCTGCCCGGTACCGGTAAATCCGCCGTCGCTGAGCGCCTCGCGTCCCGGTTGGCCGCCGTGCACCTGTCCATCGACGACATCGAGGACGCGATGCTCGGCGCGGGCCTGGAACCCGGTTGGCAGACCGGAGTCGCCGCGTACGAGGCGACGAGGGCCGCCGCCGAGCAGAACCTGGCGCTCGGTCGGGTTGTCGTCGTCGACGCCGTGAACGACAGCGACCTGGCCCGCCAGACCTGGCGCGGCGCCGCCGAACGCAGGGACGTCGCGCTGCGCTTCGTCATGCTCGAATGCGCCGACGCGACCGAACACCGGCGCCGGTTGGAGAGCCGGCAACGGGGCATGCGACACCTGCCGGAACCGACGTGGGACGAGGTCCTCGACCGCGCCGCGCGGTACGAGCCGTGGACCGACGACTGCGTACGGGTCGACAGCGACGCCGCGCTGGAGACCGTGGTGGACGCGGTCGCCCGGCACCTGTAGTCATGCCGGATCCGTTCCGCCAGATCCGCGCCGTGTACTCGCCCGAGTCCATCACGGTGTACCAGGCGTACCCGCCCGAGATCGCGGAGGCCGCCGTCGCCGCGGGCCGGTTCGTTGCTCCGTACAAGCGGGACCGGATGACCTGGATCAAACCGTCGTTCCTCTGGATGATGTACCGCTGCGGCTGGGCCACCAAGCCGGGCCAGGAACGGGTACTCGCGATCGACATCACCCGCGCCGGATTCGAGTGGGCGCTGGCGCACTCCTGCCTGAGCCACTTCGACCCGGCCCTGCACGCCGACCACGACTCGTGGTCGCGGCGGCTGCGGACCAGTCCGGTACGCATCCAGTGGGATCCGGAACGGTCGCTGTCGCTGGGTGTCCTGCCGTACCGGTCGCTGCAGGTCGGGCTCGCCGGGGAGGCCGCCGCGCGGTACGTCGACGAATGGATCGTCGGCCTGCGCGACGTGACCCTGACGGTACGGGCCATCCACGCGCTGCTGCGCGACGGCGACGAGCGGCGCGCGCGGGCGCTGCTGCCCGAGGAGCGCCCCTACCCGCTTCCCGCAGGGGTCGCCGCGACCATCAGCGCGAGCACTGCCTGAACCGGCCGGCTGTTCACCCGGGCCGACCGGCTCAGTCCACAGTAGACAGCGGGATCAGTCGGCGAGCAGCTCCGTCCGGGTCCACCTGGCCGACTCCGCGGTGATCGGCCAGGTGGGGCCGACCAGCACGGTGCGAGCCTGGGACTCGCGCTGCGCGCTGGTGCCGACCCACAGCTCGACGTCACCCGGTTCGACAATCCGGGTGTACGTGCGGTCGCTGAAGGCGAGCCGCGCCGTCGGTACCGCGAACCGCACGATGGCCGACTCGCCGGGCCGCAGGTGCACGCGCCGGTATCCGAGCAACTGCGCCACCGGCCGGGTCACGGATCCCACCACGTCGTGGCCGTAGAGCTGCACCACGTCGTCGCCCGCGACCGAGCCCGTGTTCGTGACCCGTACGGTGACCGGGATCGCACCGTCCGTCGGCACCTCGTCCGGCGCGGCCAGGGCGCCGTAGGTGAACGTGGTGTACGACAGCCCGAAGCCGAACGGCGCCGGCGGGGTGCTGGCGAGGTTGGTCACCTCGTCGCCCTCGCCGAGAGCCGGGTGCAGGTACGAGTACGGCTGGGCCCCGGCCGAGCGGGGAAGGCTGACGGGCAGCTTTCCGGACGGGTTGATGCGACCGGAGAGGACGCCCGCGACCGCGCCGGCTCCCTCCTCGCCGGGGAAGAACGCCTGCACGACCGCGGCGCACCGCTGCATCGCCCAGTCCACCGCGTACGGCCGGCCGGTCAGCAGCACCAGCACCGTCGGCGTACCCGTGGCGAGCACCGCCTCGACGAGCTCGCGCTGGACTCCCGGCAACTCGAGGTCGTCGCGGTCGCAGCCCTCGCCGACCGTACCGCGCCCGAAGAGCCCGGCCTGGTCGCCCATGACGAGCACGGCCACCTCGGCCTCACTGGCCGCGGCCACCGCGGCGTCGAACCCGGAGGTGTCGTCGTCGTCCACCGCGCAGCCGACGCTGCACGTCACCGCCTCGAACTCGGCGCGCAGGGCCTCGATCACCGTCGGTACGACGACGCCCGGCTCGACCCCGGGGTGCTGCGGCAGCACGTGGTTGAGGAAGGAGTAGCAGCCGAACATCGCGCCGCTGCGGTCGGCGTTCGGGCCGATGACCGCGATCCGCCGTGCCACCGGCAGCGGCAGCACGCCGTCGTTGCGCAGCAGCACCACCGACTCCTCGGCCAGCTTGGCCGCGAGGGCGCGGTGCTGTGCCGAGTCGAGCTCCACAGTGGACGGTGGTTCGTCGTCGAAGGTCGCGTCCAGCAGCCCCAGCTCGAGCTTCTGGTGCAGCACCCGCAGTACCGCGCGGTCGACGAGCGATTCGTCCACCCGACCCGCGCGGACCGCCTCGGCCAGCGGCGCGGTGTAGGCGTCCCCGGTGGGCAGCTCGATGTCGACCCCGGCGGTCAGCGCGAGACCCGCCGCCTCGCCGAGGTCGTCGGCGATGTGGTGCAGCAGGCGCAGGAACGCCACGCCGAAGTAGTCCGCGACGACCGTGCCGTCGAAGCCCCACAGCTCGCGCAGCACGCCGGTGATCAGGCTGGGATCCGCGGCGACGGGCACGCCGTCGATCTCGGTGTACGAGGACATCACCGAGCGGGCGTTGCCGTCGAGGATCGCCATCTCGAACGGGACGAGCAGCACATCGGCGACCTCGCGGCCACCGGCGTGTACGGGCGCGAAGTTGCGCCCCGCCCGCGAGTTGGAGTACCCGACGAAGTGCTTGAGCGTGGCATGCACTCCCTGCGACTGCACGCCTTGTACGTACGAGGTGCCGATCGTGCCGACGAGGTACGGGTCCTCGGCGATGCACTCCTCGACCCGTCCCCAGCGCGGGTCACGGATGACGTCGAGCACGGGGGCGAGGCCCTGGTGGACGCCGAGCGCGTGCATCGACTCCCCGATCGCGGCACCCATCCGCTGGACCAGTTCCGGGTCGAAGGAGGCACCCCACGCGAGCGGGGTCGGGTAGGTGGCCGCCTTCCAGGCCGACAGTCCGGTCAGGCACTCCTCGTGCACGATGGCCGGGATGCCGAGCCTGGTACCGGTGACGAGCCGGCGCTGGAAGTCCCAGAGCCAACGCGCCCGCTCGGCGGGGTCCACCGGCCGCGTGCCGTACACCCGGGTGAGGTGCCCGAGCCCGTTGCGGGCGAAGTGTTCGAGGCTGCTGGCGTCGGCGAACGCGCCCTGCAGCGGCGCGACCGCCTCGCCGTCCTCCTTCTCCCAGAACCCGACGATCTGCGCCAGCTTCTCTTCCAGAGTCATCTGGGCGAGGATCTCGCGGATGCGCTCCCGAGGTTCTGTCCGGACGCCCGCCAAGGTCGGAACCTCGGTCATGTTGTGCTTCTCCTCAAACCTTGGTGGTAGTGCCGGACTTCCCGGCACTATCCCTTGACCGCGCCCTGGATGCCTCCAACGATCTGCCGTTCGGCGAGCGTGAAGAAGAGCAGCGCGGGCATCATGGCCAACGATGTGAACGCGAGAATTCCCGCCGTGTCCTGGCTGTACTGCGCCGAGAAGTTCTGCACGCCCAACGGCAGCGTGTGCAGGCTATCGTCCTGCAGCACGAGCAGCGGCAGCAGGAACGAGTTCCAGCTCGCGACGAACGCGAGGACCCCGACGGTGACGAGCGCGGGCCGCGACAGCGGCAGCAGGATCCGCCAGAAGAACCCCAGCCGGTCCGCGCCGTCGATCTGCGCGGCATCCTCGAGTTCCGACGGGAACGCGGCGAGGAACGGGCGCAGGATCACCACGGTGATCGGCAGCTGGAAGGCGACCTCCGGGATGATCACTCCGGCGTACGTGTTGGCCAGGTTCAGGTCCTTCAGCAGCAGGTAGAGCGGCAGGATCCCGGCCGCGGCCGGGAAGAGCAGGCCGATCGTGAAGTAGGTGTACAGCACCTCCCGCCCGCGGAACTGGTAGCGCGCGAGCACGAAGGACGCGCAGACGCCGAGTGCCACCACGCCGAGCGTCATGACCACCGCGATGATCGTGCTGTTGAGCAGCTGGTGCCAGAACTTGGACTGCTGGATCACCCGGGCGTAGGTCGACAGGACCCACGGGCGGGGAAGCGCGGCGGGGTCCGCGGCGATCTGGCCGGTAGTGCGGAACCCGCTGAGGATGACGTAGGCCACGGGAGCGATCGACACACCGGCGATCGCGAGCGCCAGCACGTAGGTGAGCGGGCTACCCCACTTGGTCGGCTTCCGATTGGCCCTCGGTAGGGCGACAGTCGCGGCCATGTTCAGTTCTTTACCCTTCTGCGGGCCTTGGCCGGAGCCTCGATGTCACGGCTCAGGACGAAGCGCTGGAAGATCACGGCCGCGATGAACGAGATGAAGAACAGGATCACCGCCACCGCGTTGCCGTAGCCCCACTCGCGCTCGGTGAAGCCGTGGTCGACCATGTACGTGGCCATGGAGTTGGAGGCACCCAGCGACCGGACGGCCGGCGTCGAGGCCACCCAGATCACGTCGAACACCTGCAGCGAGCCGATCATCGACAGGAACATCCAGATCCGGATCGTCGAGCCCAGCATCGGGATCGTGATGCGCCGCTGGGTCTGCCACCAGCTCGCGCCGTCGATCGCGGCGGCCTCCATGAGCTCATGCGGAATGTTCGCCAGGCCGGCGAGGAACAGGATCAGCGCGAACCCGGTGTACTGCCAGGTCAGGATGAACAGCATCGTCCAGATGACGACGTGGGTGTTGGCGAGCCAGCCGGTGATCAGGCCACCGAGTCCCACCCTGCTCATGAGGGTGTCCAGGGTGCCGTCGCGCACCAGGATCAGCTGCCACATGATGCCGACGGTGACCGGGGCGATGACGTACGGCACGAAGGTCAGCAGGCGGAACACCGAGCGCCCACGGAACCTGCGGTTGAGCAGGAGCGCGATCCCGAGGGCCAGCGGTCCCTGAACCAGGAGCGACCCGACCAGGATGATGGCGTTGTTGCGCAACCCGTCCAGGAAGATCTTGTCGCGGAAGGCGCCGTACGTGCCGATGTAGTTGTCCAGCCCCCGGAAGTCCGTCGGCCACCCGTAGCCGCTCCACTTGTAGAGGCTGTAGTAGACCGCGAAGGCCATCGGTGCCAGCACGAACACCGTGAATACGATCAGCGCGGGCGCGGTGAGTCCGATGATCTCGTACCACTTGCGGCGCGTGCGGGCTGCGCGGCTGGGCCCGGCAAGCCGGGGCCTCGCCGGCCGCGCGGGTGCGCGGCCGGCGAGGCTCACAGATGGTTCGGTGGCTGTCACCGGGAAGTTGCCTTCTTCAATGCGTCGACAACACCCTGGGACGATCCGCTACCCGCGAAGATGGCGACGATCGCGTCGTTCATCGCGGTACCCGCGGTGGAGCCGAACTGCGTGTCCAGCCACAGGTCGACCGACTGCGCCGACTGCGTGGCCTTGGCGATGGTCTGCAGCACCGGGTCGGACAGGCCGGCCTCGGCACCCTTGACCACCGGGATGCCCGCGCCAGTCGCGGCGAACGCCTTCTCCACGTCCGGGCTGTCGATGTACTTCAGCAGCTCAACGCACTCCGCCGGAGCCTTGTTGGAGCACGCGAAGCCGTCGCCGCCACCCATCTGGACGTTGCCGCCCGCACCGCCGGAGGTCGACGGGAACGGGAACCAGCTCAGGAAGCTGGGCTCCTTCTGGTCCGGGGTCAGGGTCTGCATGGTGCCGCCATCCCAGGCGCCCATGAGCTCCATCGCGGCCTTGCCGTTCGCGAGCAGACCGGCCGAGCTGTTCGCGCCCTGCTGGCCCGGGGTCGCCAGGAAGTCGTTCTGGAACGGCTTGGTGGCGATGAAGGTCTTGGTGTCGTCGCCGGCCTTCACGAAGCACGAGTCGTTGAAGTCCTGCTTGGTCGCGGCGTTGGTGATCGCGGCGGCCGAGCAGTCGTGCACGGCGAAGTTGTACCAGTAGTGCGCGGCCGGCCACTTGTCACCGGCGCCGACCGAGATCGGGGTGATGTTGTTCTGCTTGAGCTTCGTGACGTCCTGGTTCAGCTCGTCCAGCGTGGTGGGCGGGCTGGAGATGCCGGCCTTGGTGAACAGGTCCTTGTTGTACCAGAAGCCCTCGATGCCGAAGTCGAACGGCAGAGCGTACTGCTTGCCGCCCACCGCCCAGATGTTGGCGGCCGGGCCCATGCTGGCGACCTCGTTCTTGGTGTCGGCCGTGATGTCCTTGAGGTAGCCGGCCTTCACCTGGTCAGCGATCTCGCCACCGCCCCAGGACTGGAAGAGGTCCGGCGGGTTGCCGCTCAGCAGCGCCGCGGGGATCCGGTTGCGCTGGAGGTCGTTGGTCTCGATCGCCGAGATCTTGATCGTGACGGTGGGGTGGAGGGCGTGGAAGTCGTCGGCGACCTTCTGCCAGAAGGTCTGCAGCGGACCTGCCTGGTTGGCGTTGTGCCACCAGTTGATCGTGACCGGGTTCTTGTACAGGTCGCTCGTGTTCGTCCCCGTGCCGCTGTTGCCGCTGGAGCACCCGCTCGCGACTAGGACGGTCGTCGCAACCAGCGCCAAGACAGCGCCGGATCGGCGCTTGATTCTCATAAGGACTCCCTAAAGTTGTCGCCGACTCGCTCGGTGCGGACCCGAGTGTTACAGTCGTGAAACTCAGTGTCAATCGGTGTCGATAACGTTTGCGAAACGTGGTGCCGGTGCCACTATCATCCCTTCCGTGGAGATCCAGCAACGCGTCAAGATGTCCGACGTCGCCCGCACAGCGGGCGTCTCGGTAGCAACCGTGTCAAAAGTGGTCAACGGCCGCTGGGGAGTGGCTCAGGCCACGGTGGACCGGGTGCAGCAGGTCATCGAGCAACTCGGCTACGAGGCGAGCCTGGGAGCGCAGAGCCTGCGCAGCCATCGCACCAACGTGCTGGGCATCCTCGTGGCCGAGTTCGAGCCGTTCTCTACCGAGCTGCTCAAGGGCGTTTCGTCGGAGGTCGCGCAGACCGACTACGAACTGCTCGCGTACGCGGCCGGTGCGCGGGGCTCAAAGGTCGGATGGGAGCGACGTTCGCTCGCCCGCCTGTCCGGCACGCTCATCGATGGCGCGATCCTGGTCACCCCCACCGTGGTCGAGGCCAAGCACGGCGTCCACGTGGTCGCGATCGACCCGCACACCGGCCCGTCCGGCATGCCGACCGTCGATTCCGACAACTTCTCCGGCGCGATGCTCGCGACGAACTACCTTCTCGGGCTCGGCCACCGGCGCATCGGCTTCATCGGCGGTCGCCCGGACCTCGAGTCGGCGCGACTTCGCGAGGCCGGCTTCCGCAAGGCGATGGCGGACGCGAAGGTCAAGGTGGACGAGGCGTTCGTGCGCGTCGGTGGGTACCGGATCGAGTCCGCCGAGGGACCGGCTCGTGAAGTGCTCAGCCGGGCCGAGCGTCCGACCGCGGTGTTCGCCGCCAACGACCTCTCGGCGATCGCGACCATGAGCGCCGCGCGCGATGTGGGCCTGAACGTCCCCGACGATCTGTCCGTCATCGGGTTCGACAACGTGCCCGAATCGGCGTTGGCCTCGCCGCCGCTCACCACGATCAAGCAACCGCTGCAGCAGATGGGCGCCGAGGCGCTGCACCTGCTCGTCGACCTCATCGCCGGAGTCGAACGGGACACGCACGTTCGGCTGCCCACCGAGTTGGTGATTCGGGCATCCTGCGCCGCGCCGCGCCGCGAATGAACGCCTGACGTGCGTTCCGGGCCCCGCGCGCCCGCACCATGTTGGGACCCGAAACTTTCACGAATATTTCGACCACCGACGCCGCGCGGTGGTCGTTGTGTTTTCCGAACCCTTCGAGCTAGGTACGGCAAACGCCGAGGCGCAGGTACGGGAGACGTTTCGAAGATGTTGACGAAAGGTTTCGACATCGAATAGCGTCGACGCGCTTCCCCGAGGGACGGCGCTCCTTCCCTTCGCTGAAAGGAAAACCCTGGCGTGAAGAGACACCTCAAGGCTCTGCTGGCCACGGCGGTGCTCCCGCTGATCGCGGCCGCCGTGCTCCTGGGTGCCAGACCGGCCGCGGCCGCGTCGCTGACCCAGGTCACCAACTTCGGCACCAACCCCAGCGGCCTCAACATGTACGTCTACGTACCGGACAACGTCGCCGCCAGGCCCGCCCTGCTGGTCGCGATCCACTACTGCACCGGTACCGCTTCGGCGCTCTTCAGCGGCTACTTCCACGACTACGTGACAGCGGCCGACCAGTTCGGGTACGTCATCGTGTTCCCGGAGGCCACCCGCAGCGGTCAGTGCTTCGATGTCTACTCTCCACAGGCGTTGACCCGCGGCGGCGGCAGCGACCCGGTCGGCATCATCTCGATGGTGAATTACGCCAAGTCGCATTACAACGTCGACCCCAACCGGGTGTACGTCAGCGGTGTCTCCTCGGGCGCGATGATGACCAACGTCATGGCCGCCGAGTACCCGGACGTGTTCAAGGCGGGTGCCGCGTTCATGGGCGTACCGGCCACCTGCTTCGCGACCGGCAGCAGCACCAACACGTGGAACAGCCAGTGCGCGAACGGCCAGATCAGCAAGACCGCGCAGCAGTGGGGCGACGCCGCCCGCGCCATGGACCCCGGCTACAGCGGCCCGTACCCGCGGATGCAGCTGTGGCACGGCACCGCCGACGGCACGTTGAACTACAACAACTTCGGCGAGGAAATCAAGCAGTGGACCAATCTCAACGGGGTCAGCCAGATCGCGGTGATGACCGATTCGCCGCAGTCCGGCTGGACCCGCACCCGGTACGGCAACAACACCAACCAGCCGCCGGTCGAGGGCATCAGCGTCTCCGGCGCGGGTCACGAGTTGCCGCGTAGCGGCATGGTGCCCTTCGCCATCACCTTCCTCGGACTGAACAGCGGGACGGTCGCGTCGCCGTCGCCGACCCGCACGGCGACCTCGCCGTCGCCGTCGGTCAGCCCGACCCGTACCACCGGCCCGTCGCCCACCACCACGTCCGGTACGGGCGGCTGCACCGCCACCTACGCGGTCACCGGCCAGTGGCAGGGTGGCTTCCAGGCCAGCATCACCGTGCAGAACGGCTCCACCGCGCGTACCTCCTGGCAGGTCGGCTGGTCGTTCGCCAACGGGCAGGTCATCACCCAGCTGTGGAACGCGGCCTTC
>Ga0207661_10001147_pt1 | contig 17683 bp, 17 predicted proteins | sample KBSC713LmetaG_FD_184337 | JGI IMG/M metagenome (GOLD analysis project Ga0207661, IMG submission 184337) | Corn rhizosphere microbial communities from Kellogg Biological Station, Michigan, USA - KBS C7.1-3L metaG (SPAdes) (version 2) | ecosystem: Host-associated > Plants > Roots > Rhizosphere ...
CGCGTTCCATTAAACCAGCTTCGCTATCCAGCGGCGACCACACACACCTTCGGCTTTGGCATCTGGCGAGACGTGGCCCGCTTCAATGAGCGCTACTCGTGGCCGGTGTACTCGCGCTCGAAGAATGGCCTATCGTCGCAGCTCGGCGATCTCGCGGGCATCGATGGGATCGACGCGGTGACGCAGCGCGAGGTCGCACCGGGCAACCTCACGATCGAGCCGAGGGCGAATTATTTCGTCGGGCCGCGCTTGCCCGGCGCGTTTTTTTTGGATGCGGGTTTGGTGAGCATAAGGCTTGGCGCGCGCATCCGATTCTCTGGTACCTGGCACCTGGTATCTGGTACCTGGCACCGGTATCTGGCACCCGGCACCTGGCACCTGGCACCTGACCGCATTACCCTGAGTCCGTGACTTCGCCAACCCCGCCGTCGAACGTCGCACTCGACGACGCCCTCCGTGCTGGTCTGTCCGCTCTTCGCGAACGCGATCTCGAACGCACCCTCCGTGTCGTTTCTCGAAAAGAGGGTGCGAATGTCGAGACGGCGAACGGCACCGCCGTCGACTTTTCGTCGAACGACTACCTCGGCCTCGCCACCGATCCGCGGGTTGCTGAAGCCGTCCTCGCTGCCGTCAAAGAATACGGCGTCGGCTCCGGTGCATCGCGACTCATCTCCGGAAACAATCCCGAGCACATCGCGCTCGAGGCGGAGCTGGCCGAATACTTTGATGCGGAAGCGGCGCTCACCTTCTCCAGCGGATACTCGGCGAACGTCGGGATCATTCCGGCACTCGTCGGCCGCGGCGACGTCGTCTTCGCCGACGCGCTCAACCACGCATCGTTGATCGATGGCTGCCGCCTCAGCCGCGCGACCGTTCACATCTATCCGCACATCAGCGTTCCTGGCCTGACCGACCTCCTCGAGCGCCACCGCTCTTCGGGCCGTCGAGCGCTGATCGTCACCGACGGGCTCTTTTCGATGGACGGCGACCACGCCCCCGTCGCCGAGATCATCGATCTCGCGAAGAAGTACAATGCGTGGACCTACGTCGACGATGCGCACGCCATTGGGACCGGCGGCGTCGATGGCCGCGGCAGCGCGAGCGCCGCGCGTCGCCACGGTCAAGTCGACGTCACCGTAGCGACACTTGGTAAAGCGCTCGGGGTCGCCGGCGCGTTCGTCTATGGATCGTCGACGCTCATTCAGTATTTGCTCAATCGTGCTCGCTCGTTCATCTTCACGACCGCGATGATGCCCGCGCAGGCCGCTGCCGCGCGCGAAGCGCTGCGGATCATGAAGGCTGAGCCGACACGTCGCGAAAAGTTGTTGGCGAACGCGATTCGCATGACGCGCATGCTGCACGGCGCCGGCATCCGGTCCCTTGGGGAAGCGGGCTCGCACATCGTTCCGATCATGATTGGCGACGCGTCGAAGACTGTCGCGATCGGCGCCCAGCTTTCATCGCGCGGCTACCTCGTCGGTGCGTTGCGTCCTCCAACGGTTCCGACCGGTGCATCGCGTCTTCGCGTGACGCTGAGTGCCGCGCATACGCCGCTGCAGATCGGCGGCCTCGCAGAAACGCTCGCCGTGCTGCTCCGCGAATGAGCCCGTCGGCGTTCGACGTCACTGGCGCCGACCGCCAACACGTCTGGCATCCGTACACGCAACACGGTGCTGCGGATCCGCCGATTCAGATTGCCCGCGCCGAAGGCGCATACCTCGTCGACGTGAATGGCCGCGAGATCCTCGACGCCATCTCGTCGTGGTGGGTCACGCTTCACGGGCACGCGCGCCCTGAGATCGCAAACGCGATCGCGAAGCAGGCGCAGACGCTCGAGCAAGTGATCTTCGCCGGTTTCACGCACGAACCCGCGGCGCAACTTGCCGCGGGCTTGGTCGAGCGCGCGCCGGTCGGACTCGAGCGCGTGTTCTTTTCGGATGACGGCTCGACTGCCGTCGAAGTCGCGGTGAAGATTGCGCTCCAGTACTGGGTGAATCGCGGTGAGCAGCGTCGGACGATCGTCGCGTTAGAGAATGCGTATCACGGGGATACCTTCGGCGCGATGAGTGTCAGCGCGCGCGGCCTGTTTACCGAGCCCTTCGCGACCCTCTTGTTCGACGTTGTTCGGTTGCCGGATCCGGTCGAGCATGACGTCGTATCGGCCCTCGAGGCGGTGTTCGCGGAACGAGAGCGTGAGATCGCGGCGGTGATCGTCGAGCCGATGCTGATGGGCGCGGGTGGAATGCGCATGTGGTCGGCAGGCGCATTGCGTGGAATTCGCGAGCTGACGATCGCTCACGGCATTCCGATGATCGCCGACGAAGTCTTGACCGGTTTCGGTCGAACCGGGCCGCTGTTCGCCTGCGAGCATGCCGCCGTGTCGCCCGACCTGATGTGTCTCTCGAAAGGCATCACGGGCGGCTTCGTCCCGCTAGGTGCGACGCTCGCGACGAACGAGTTGTTCGACAGCTTCAAGTCGAAGGACAGAACGAAGACACTGTTTCATGGCCATTCGTACACGGCGAATCCGATCGCCTGCGCGGCGGGAATCGCGTCGCTCGCGCTGCTCGACGAGAATTCTGTCGAACGCCGCCGCGAGATCGGTTGGTCGCATCGCGCGGCGGCGACCGGTCTCCAATTGATCGAGGGCATTCGAAATGTTCGCGTGCTCGGCACCGTGATGGCGCTCGATCTGGTCGCGCGCGACACTGGATACTTGAGCAAAATCGGACCGGCCTTGGGCCGCTTCGCGCTCGATCGCGGAGTGTTGCTGCGCCCCCTCGGCGACACTGTCTACATCTTGCCGCCGTATTGCGCGACCGACGACGATCTCGCGCGGGCGTACGACGTCATCGCCGACTTCATGGAGTTTCAGGGGGAGCCGCGGTGATTCGTCTTGGCGTCACCGGCACGGACACCGGTGTTGGGAAGACAATCGTCAGCTGCGCGCTCGCTCGGGCGTTGGTTCGTCGCGGGTTGAGCGTTGCCGCGATGAAGCCGATCGAGACGGGTGTCGCGTTCGACGATCCGTCGCGCGACGGTGTTCGTCTCGCAAAGGCGGCCTGCCATCAGCATTTGCTAATGACGACCGCGCCGCTGGTCTTGCGCGATCCCGTGGCACCGCTCGTCGCGGCGCGCCGCATGGGCGTTGATCTCGATCTCAACGCGCTCGATCGCGCGGTCGCACTCGCGAGTGCCGGCAGAGACGCGTTGATCGTCGAAGGGGCCGGCGGTCTGCTCGTTCCGGTGACTGAGACAGAGACGTACGCGACGCTGTTCCGACGATGGTCGCTCGACGTCGTCATCGTGTCCGCGAATAAGCTCGGCGTCATCAATCACACGCGTCTGACCTTCGCAGCCTGCCGTGACGTCGGACTTCGAGTGGTCGCGATCGTGTTGAATCAGGTTCAGCGTGAACTGCCGGGCGACGCTTCGGTGACTGACAACGCGACAATCATCGCCGAGCTCGAGACGATTCCGGTCGTCGAGCTTCCGTGGATGGACGATCCCTACGATGTTGACGGTGCGGCCTCGAACATTGAGCGAGCCGGTCTGCTCGACCTTCTGATTTCGTCGACAATGGCCACGACAACTACAGTTTGAGAATTCTCATATCGTGAACTCACTCCCCGAATGGAATCGGCTCGCGGATCGAGCGCTTGCCGGAGAGCTCATCAGCCGCGAGGACGCCCTCGCGACGCTTCGCGCTCCTGATGATTCCTTGCTGGACCAGCTGGCGGCGGCGTACCGGGTCCGCCGCCATTATCACGGCAATCGCGTGCGGCTGCATTTCCTGCTCAACGCGCAGAGTGGGCTTTGTCCCGAGGACTGTCACTACTGCTCGCAATCGGCGGTTTCGACCGCGGAGATCGAGAAGTATCCGTTCATGGCGCGCGAGAAGATTCTCGCGGCCGCGGACAGGGCGGCGAGTCTCAACGTCGGCACGTTTTGCATGGTGATTTCAGGTCGCGCCCCAGGTGGCCGAGTGTTCGAGAAGGTTCTCGATGCGGTTCGCGAGGTGAAGGCGCGTCACGGCATGCACGTCTGCGCATGTCTCGGGCTCTTGACCGAAGACCACGTGAAGCAGCTCGAGGCCGCGGGTGTCGATCAGGTAAATCACAACCTGAACAGCTCGGAGCGATACACGAACGAGATCGTAACGACGCACACGTTCGATGATCGCGTCGCGACCGTCGAGCATGTCGGTCGCTCGAACATGAAGACCTGCTCGGGCGGGATCATCGGCATGGGCGAAACAGACGAGGACATTGTCGACCTCGCGATCTCGCTGCGCGAGCTCAACGTGCGCAGTGTTCCGGTGAATTTCCTCATTCCAATTCCTGGAACGCCCTTCGAGACGCGTCACGAGCTCGATCCGCGCCGCTGTTTGCGTGTGCTTTGCCTCTATCGATTCATTCTGCCGAGCCAGGAGATCCGCATCGCCGGCGGCCGCGAGGTCCACCTGCGGTCGATGCAGCCGCTGGGCCTCTACGCGGCGAATTCGATTTTCATCGGCGACTATCTGACGACCCCCGGCCAGGCAGCGCGCGCGGATTATGAGATGATTCGCGACGCGGGCTTCGTCTTGGAGTCGCCCGACGGTGAGGCTTTGGACGCCGCTCGTCTGGATGAGCTTCTGGAGGCTGCCCCTACGGCGTAGAACCAGACCGCGGATCTTTCACGCTCCGCGTGATCATGTGGTTCTGCAGTTCCGTGGTTCTGCAGTTCCGTGGTTCTGCAGTTCCGCCCGCAGTCCCGTAGACCTACAAAAGAGGCAGCGCCCTCCGATTGGTCTCCGCCTCTCCCACCCGGTAGCCCGCGACCTCGATCGCCTCACCGATCGCCTCGACGGACACCGACCCGTCGTGCTCGATCTCCGCTGACCCTATTCGGACATCAGCCCTCGCTATCCCCTCGACGCCGGCCAGCGCCGTAAACACCGCGCGCACGCAGTGCTGACAAGTCATCCCTTCGACTCGAACGAGTGTCTTCATAAGCGGATTCGTGATGCGGAGTCTTGTATCGAATGATAAGTTCTCCCCATGAACTCTGCCTTTCTCGGTCTCGGCGCCATCGGAAAACCGATGGCCGCCCGCATCGCCGCTGCCGGCATCCCGCTCGCCGTTTGGAATCGCACCGCGGACCGCGCGGCGAAGTTCGCGAGCGAGGTCGGCGCACGACACGGCGTTACCCCCGCGGACACCGTCCGCGACGCCGACGTCGTCATCACCTGCTTCCCGGAATCGCATAACGTCCAGGCCCTGCTCGACGGTCCCGACGGCCTGATCGCCGGAATGAAAAAGGGAAGCGCCCTCGTCGACTGCACGTCCGGAGACCCGACGATCTCACGAGCGATAGCCGCTCGTTTGGCCGAGCACGGCATCGACTTCCTCGACGCGCCGGTGAGTGGCGGTGTGATTGGAGCGGAGAAAGGGACGCTGACCGTCATGGTCGGCGGCGATGCTGCCGTTCTCGAACGCGTTCGGGCGGTGGTCGCGGCGTTCGCCGGAAAGATCGTCCACTGTGGAGGCGTCGGCGCCGGCGACACCGTGAAAGCGGTGAATCAGGCCTTCCTCGCCATTCACTTGTTGTCTGCCGCCGAAGGACTCGCGACGCTCGTGAAGGAAGGCGTCGATCCGGCGCTCGCCCTCGACGTTATCAACGCGTCGAGCGGTCGTTCGAATTCTTCAATGAACCTGATCCCCGAGCGCGTCCTCACCCGAGCGTTCCCGCGAACGTTCCGTCTCGCGCTGCTCGAAAAAGACATCGGCATCGCCGCCTCACTCGCGCGTCAACATCGTGTGCCGGCACCGGTCACGATGCTCACGGCCGACCTCTTTCGCGTCGCACGCGGCGAGCTCGGCGAAATCGCTGACCATGTGGAGATTGTGAAGATGATTGAGCAGTGGTCCGGAGTTGAAATCGCATGACGACGATGCTCGACGCAACGACCGCCGACGTCGCCTCGGTCGAAGAGATCCGCTCGCATTTTCCGGCACTCGAGCGCACGCATAACGGACATCCCGTTGCGTACTTCGATGGGCCCGGCGGCACGCAGGTGCCACGCGGCGTCGTGCGCGCGATCGAGGACTACCTCTTCCACCACAACGCGAACACGCACTGGAAATATCCGACGAGCGAAGAGACGGACGCGCTCATCGCGAGCTCGCGCGAAGCGATCGCGAATTTCCTCAACGGCCGTCCCGACGAAATCGCCTTCGGCCAGAACATGACGTCGCTGACGTTCCACGTCGCGCGCGCACTCGGCCGCCAGTGGAGCGCGGGCGACGAAGTCATTCTCACCGAGCTCGATCACCACGGCAATGTCGCTCCGTGGACGGCGCTCGAGCGCGACTATGGCGTCAAGGTTCGCATGGTGAAGATGCGAACGTCCGAGGGCGTTCTCGATTGGGATGATCTCGATGCCGCGTTCACCCCGCGAACCAAGCTCCTCGCGATCAACGCCGCGTCGAACGCGCTCGGCACCATCACTGACATCGCTCGTGCGACCGAGCTCGCGCATTCCCGCGGGGCGCTGTCCTACATCGACGCCGTTCACTACGCGCCGCACGTCCTGACCGACGTCCAGGCGATCGGCTGCGATTTCCTCGCCTGCTCGGCCTACAAGTTCTACGGTCCGCACATCGGCATCGTTTGGGGCAAGCGGGACATCATCGAGTCGCTCGACGCACCGCGCCTCGCGCCGGCGCCGCAGGAATCACCGGAGCGTCTCGAGACCGGCACTCAAAATCACGAGGGTATCGTCGGGGCTGCAGCTGCTGTCGACTTCCTCGCATCGTTTGCTCCCGCAAAGGCTGATTCTCGTCGCGACGCATTGCGCGCGGTGTTCGACGCGCTGCATTCGCGCGGAGCCGAGCTGCACGCGAAGCTGTTCAACGCGCTCACCGCGATCGACGGGCTCACGATCTACGGACCCAAGCCTGGCGCGTCCCCCCGAACGCCGACGTTGTCGTTCACCCTTCGCGGCTTCTCGACCGATGACGTCGCGGTCGCGCTCGCGAAGCGCGGCGTCTTCGTGTCGAATGGCGACTTTTATGCAGCTACGATTGTCGAACGATTGGGCCTGATGCCCGAAGGTCTCGTTCGCGTCGGGTGCAGCTGCTACACGTCGGAGGACGAAGTGGATCGACTGATTGACGGCGTCCGCGCCCTCGTCCATGGGCGCGCGTAGCGGTCTCGCCGCACTCTTCGTCGCGACATGCCTCGCGACGTCCCCGGGCTTCGCGCAGAGCGTCCGGGGCACACTGAAGGACAGTGCGACACACGAGGTTGTCCGTGGCGCCGTCGTCACCGTCACCGACTCGACGGGGGCGTTTCTCGCCCGGGCGATCAGCGATTCTGCCGGACGTTTCAACGTGATGCGTCTCGGTCAGTCGCGACGGGTGCACATCATCCGCATCGGGTACCACCCGTACGACGGTCCTGTTGGCGCAGAGGACGATACCCTTCGGATCGCGATGCGTCCGATCCCGTCTCTGCTCGAGACGGTGTCGTCATCGGCCAAGCGCATTTGTCCCGGCGACAAAGAGAACGTCGATGCGATCGGGCTGTGGGAACAGGCGCGCGCCGCGCTGCTCGCCGGCGTCGTCGATCGGGAAACGCGCGCACCGCGCGTTCGGCTTCGCTCGTTTTGGAAAACGTTCGACCCCGTTCGGCACCGGCCGCTCGACGACTCCGTCACGCTCAAAGACATCACTGCCGATCGTTCGTACGTCGCCGCGCGTCCCGCATGGGCGTTCGCGGAAGAAGGCTACATGCGCGAGGGCATTGGGGGCGATCGCGAATATTTCGCGCCCGACGACATCGTTCTCCTCGATGCGAGCTTCGCCGCTACGCATTGTCTCCGAACTGTCGTCGGAGACGCCACACACCAGGGTCAGGTCGGGATCGGGTTCGATCCCGTGGAAGCCGGCCGTCCGGATACGCTCGTCGACGTATCGGGAGTCCTCTGGATCGACCAGGCGAAACCAGCGCTGCGCTCGTTAGAGTTTCACTATACGAATCTCGAGTACTACGCGAGAAACTCCGGCGGCGAAATTCATTTCGCGACGTCTCCCAGCGGCGCGCCGATCATTGATCGCTGGACGATTCATTCGGTGATTCTCGCGTTCGAGGAAGACATCCGCCCCGGTAGCGTTCGGCGACGCGCGCCTCCTCGGCCGATTCGTCAGAATGTTCGACTGCTCGCCTATCAGGACGTCGGCGGCGAGATCGCGCTCGCCGACTGGAATGGCCAGTTCAGCGGCACTGATGCTCCGCGATTCACAGGCGTCGTCGTCGACACCGCGGGAAAGCGCATCGGCGGTGCTCGCGTATGGATGCGCGGAATGAATGACACCGCGACAACGACCGCCGACGGCGCCTTCAGTCTGCCATACAACGCCGGCTCGACGTATATCGTGCTGGCATCGGATAGCACTCTCGCGACGCAGGGGATCGCTCGCACCGTTCCGACGCCGATCAACCTTTCGAAGCCCGGGAATTGGGACGTTTGGCTGACGTTCTATCCCCGAACCGCCGTTCTTCGCCTCCTCTGTCCGGCCAACTCATACAAGGACGGTACCGGCGTGTTACTCGCGAAAATCGTCGACGAAAAAGGCATCCCCGTGCCCAACGTGCTCGTCGACGTCGAGGCGAGACAGGCGATCGTCATCGGCGACACGCTGTATCAGCCGCGGCGATCGAGAGGGGAAGCCGGTGCCGACGGCCGGTTCGTCATCTGCGGCGCGGACCTCCGCCAACCGATTTGGCTTCGCGCGACCGACGGAACGAGGTCGGTGACGGGCGCCGTCACCGCCTGGAAGGACGACGTCAACACCATGACGCTCGTCCTCAAGAATCCGCCCTAGCTCGTCTTCTTCCGCGAGACGAAGGTCTTTTCGAGCGCCGGCATGTACACGTCGTAGATCGAGCCCGGATTCCACAACACCCACCCGTCATACCCGGAATCGTACACCGCTTTCTTCTGAGCTTCGAGCTGCGTCGGGCCGTATTCCGGCTTGCCGAGCGTGAAGGCCTGAAGCCACGGGCGGATGTGTTCTGATTCTTTAATTCCGAGTTTCTTATCGCGTTCGCGTGCGCGCGAGATCGACTTGCTGATCACCTCGTACGGCTGCGCGTTTGGATTCGCGAGTCCCAGCTCGCCGTGCGGATAGTGCGACGGATAGACCATCGGCAGCACGACATCGAGTACCGGCGAGAGTTTCTCCCAGAATTGTCCGACCTCGAGCGGCCCACCAACGGTCGTCACCAGACCGAAGATGTCTGCCGTCGAGCGAACACCGAGCTTGTTGAGCCGAGTCTTCGCCTCTTTGAGATACGCCGCGAGTGCATCGGGCTTCGGGACGTCGGCACCCGGAAACACCTGCGGCGGAAGGCTCGGATAGGGCTCCGGAAATCGGATGTAGTCGAACTGGACTTCCTTGAAGCCGAGCTTCACCAACTCTTCCGCGACGCCGATGTTGTAGTCCCACAACTCGTGGTGATAGGGATTCACCCACGCGATGCCTTTCTTGTCGCGCCAAATGGATCCGTCTTTCTTGCGGATGGTCCACTCCGGATGGACGCGCGCCGTTACCGAATCTTTGAAGACCACGATACGCGCAATCGGGAAAATTCCATGCGCCTTGAGCGTGTCGAGCAGCGCCGGAAGGTTGCCGACCGTCGTCGCGCTTCCGGCGTTCTTCTTGAACTCGGCGTCTTGTGTTTTGTAGTTGAGCCCAAACTCGTCCTTCATGTCGATGACGAACGCATTGATCTCCGTCGAATCCGCGGCGGCGATCAGCTTCGCCATTCGCTTCTTGCTCTGCGACGCCCATCGATTGACGTAAAGCGCTCGCAGCGCGCCCGACGGAAGCGTGTCCGGCTTGGTCGGCGCGACCGATCCAGCCGCCTGCCTCGAGATGCCGACCGCCTTATCCGCATGCTCGGCGGTAGTGGAGCACGCAGCAGCGAACGCGAACGCGAACGAAAGAAGAAGTGGGCGCATGAGTACAATCTAAGTATCGCTGACCGGTCATCCTGATGGCCGCCGAGCGGTCGCAGGCCCCGCTTTTCGGCGGTGTGCGAAAGACCTACCGCTCAGGAGCGACGTCACAAGACGCACTATATTTGCCACGATGTTCGCTCCCCGCCTCGGCGCGTTTGCTGCCGGCGTTGCCATCGCAGCATCGAGCGCCATTGGCGCGTGCTCCCGCGCCGCAGACAAGTTGCCGCCGCCAGCCGCTGAGTTCTTGCTCAGCGGTCCCGATTCGACGTTTTGGATCTCGACGACGGCTGCTCAGATCAGCCTTCGCGGCGCGCCGCTTACTGTCGCACGAGTCGACAACAGGTTTTATGAGCTGTACACCGCCGATGAGGATGGGTCCTATCCCGAGGCCCTTCTCGTTGGACAGCGACTCTACCGTCGAGATCTTCTGACCGGTGACAGCACGGTCGTATTCACCGACTCGACGGTATCACACATCGCCGCGATCTACGCTCGAAACCATCCCGACGAGCGTCCGCTGAGCCCCGACGAAGAAACGGATGCTGATCCGTCGACCTCCGCAACAGCTCAGCTCGATATTCTCGACGTATTCGGACCCTTTCTGTCATACGAGTACCACGTCGACATCCAGCTTCCGCATCAGCGTCCGTGGCACAGCACCCGCCACGGGGTCGTCGATCTGCGAACCGGCAAACCGTCGACACTTGCGGACGTCGTCGGCGCCGAAAAGAGCGTGCGAATCGCCGATAGTGCTCGCCACCGCTTCGACACCCTGCGGGACTCCGCTTTGCGTGCGAGAAACACGCTCAGTGAGAGCGATCAGAAAGCCCTTGGGGCTCTCGAGCGGCACCGGTTCGACGCGGGCGGTTTCGCGATCGAGGCCATCGATGCAAAGCCGGCCGTGACGTTTGCGATTCCCGGCGCAGGTGAAGGGGCCGCGGGAAATGTCTTCGAGCTCGAACCAGTGACGATTGATTCGATGGACTGGTGGACCGGCGTTCTGCCGAGCGTTCCGGTACCCGACGGTGACGACGTCGATCGATGGCGCGCACCGAAGTACTCGGTGATCGCGCGCTACGATACGTCCGGAGAGCTCGCGCACCTCTCGCTCGGCGACTCGGCGAAGCACGAGTGGCGCATCGGCGACGCGTCCGGCCCGTTTCATCGCATCGATTGGCTCGATCGTCCCGCCATTTCGGACAAAGAACGCGCAGCGCTTCGTCGTGCGTTCAATGCAGCGGCGAACTACGATGAAAACGCGCGCGTCGCGTCGCTCCCGCGAGCCCGCTCACCGGGCAACTGGCAAACCGTGTCACTGAGCCCTCGCGGCCATCTTTCTCGGCGACGGCCCATCGGTCGGTTCGCCGCTGGTGCGGTTCGCCCGTCAAAATCCACCGTCATCCAATGAGCCGCCCAACAAAGACCGTCCGCGAAAGCCAACACGAAACGTCCGAGCTCATGATGCCCGAGCACTCGAACAACATGGGACACGTGTTCGGCGGCGTCATTCTCTCGATGATGGACAAGACCGCTGCGATCGCCGCGTTTCGCCACAGCCGCGCGGGCGTCGTGACGGTATCGATCGACCGCGTCGATTTCCGAGAGCCCATTCACCTCGGCGATCTCGTTGTCATGAAAGCGAGCATCAACTACGTGGGCAAATCGTCCATGGAAGTTGGCGTTCGCGTCGAGGCGGAAGATTTGTTGACGGGCATCAGACGACACACGAACTCGTGCTATCTGACGTTCGTTGCAGTTGATCGAAATGGTCGTCCCATCGAAGTACCGCAGATTGAGCCCGAAACCGAGGACGAGAAGCGCCGTAATGCCGCCGCGCATGAACGCCGGCGCCGGCGCCTCGAAGAGCGCGAGCTCGAAGAAAAGCGCAAAGCGTCTCACACGAGTAGCGAGTAACTTCCCTCCATGCAGTCGTTCACCGTCGACCACGCCAATCGCACATTGCCGCTCGTCCGCAAGATTGTGGACGACGTCGTGCAGCAGCATCGCCGTTGGCGCGAAGCGATCCTCGAGCTCGATCTCGTCGCGTCCAGCTCCCGGACCGAAGAGCCGAGCGAGCGCGCACGCGTGTTGGAGCGCACGGTTCAGACGCTCGCCCGCGAGATCGACGGCTACAAGCGAGAGCTCGAAGACCTCGGAATCCAGCTCAAGGATCCTCGCTTGGGTCTCGTGGATTTCCCCAGCGAGATGAACGGCCGTCAGGTGCTGCTCTGCTGGCGCCTGGGCGAGCCCGAAGTGCAGTTCTGGCACGAAGTCGACTCGGGCTACGCCGGACGGCAGCCTCTCTCGCGGGAGCTCGTGGGCTAGATTCTTTCGCACCACGACTCCACGCGGCTATGAAGAAAACTTGGCGTTCCCCCGACGGAATCACCTGGGCCATCGACGTCGATCTCGCCGGATCGAGCAACGCGATGGTCATCTTTCGCCATCCCGCGGGAATAAGCTCTCGCCTCGATCGCTACAACTGGTTCATCAGCAGCGGCCCTGAAGCTCGCAGCGTTACCTCGCACCTCTCGAAGTCCAAGGTGCTCGACTCGCTCGGCGAGAATGAGCTGAGCACACTGTATCGTCGCTCGATGCGCATCTCTCGTCCCGACTCGCTCCTCCCGGCGCAGGCGTCGAACGGCTAGTCGGTCAAACCGCGGGAACGGCGTCGCGGAACGGAACGTCGACTTCCATCCCGTCCTTTCCAATCAGCGTTTCTGAATGCACCTGCTGCGCTTCGCGCAGCAGCTCGTAGGCGTCGCGCGAGTAGCGCGCCGAAAAGTGCGTCAGCAACAATTGTCGGACGCCGGCGTCGTGCGCGACACGACCGGCCTCGCGCGCCGTGGAATGTCCGGTCTCGATCGCGCGCTCGGCTTCTTCGTCGCCGAACGTCGCCTCGTGCACGAGGAGATCGGCGTTTCTCGCGGCGTCGATCGTTGCGGCGCAGGGACGCGTGTCGCCGGTGACGACGACCGTTCGCCCCGGGCGCTCAGGGCCGACGAGCACCGACGGCTCGATCACTCGGCCGTCGTCGAGCGTGATCGCTTTGCCGCGATGGATTTGTCCCCAGAGCGGCCCTTCGGGGATTCCGAGTTCGCGCGCGAGGTCGGGATTGAAGCGTCCCTTTCGATCGGATTCGACGAGCGCGTACCCGATCGACGAAGAGCCGCGATGCTCCACGGGAAACGCGCGAATGGAGTAGTTCTGCCGTTCGATTTTCTCCCCCGATTCGACCTCGATGATTTCGACGGGGAACGTCGCCCGCTCGAAGCCGAGTGATTCGGCGCGATTCAAGACGCGGCTCGATCCGCGCGGTCCCCAGAGACGAAGGCGCTCGTGTCGTCCTTGGAGCGCCATCGTGCGAATCAATCCCACGACGCCGAGGAGGTGATCGGCGTGCATGTGTGTGAAGAAGATGTCTTCGAGCGCGAATGAAACTCCGTAGCGCATCATCTGTCGCTGCGTTCCTTCGCCGCAGTCGAACATGAGTGTTTCGCCCTCGCGCAGAACGACGAGTGACGACACATTGCGTTCGACGGTTGGGCGCGACGCCGACGTACCAAGAAGGCGAATGCTGAGCGACATGGGCGTGAATATAGTCGTAGGTGGACCTATTCTTGCTCCGAACCACGGCGCTTGAATTCTGCGCGTGTTGCGGTTCATGATTCCGCGAAGCGTTCCGTCGCTCAACGTTGCAGACAAGCCGGCGCGTAAAGCGGCTAAGTGAGTTGAAAGCAGTGCCGATGATGCGTGCCGGTCAGCCACCTGGTTGCACCGCGTAATTCGTCTTTCGCATCATCGCCGTTTCGTGTTGCATCGCAGGCGAGGTATTGACCTTGCTTGGTGAAAACACTGAGGTCGAGATTGTGATCTTTATCTCATTTCCTCGGTGGGAACGGACCGATGGTCCACCGGATTCAGGCGCGCAGTTTGCACTCGACGACGAGTGATGGCCCCGGGGGGCCTGGAGCACACGGCATCGACACTCGATGGCTCGCGCGACGATCGATGCCACCGAGCGGAGAGGGCCAAATCATTAGGAGGAGTGGGATGGCGAACAGACCAGGCAACGACGATCGCACCATGGCGCCGGGCAGCCAATCGAGTCCGGACAGCGCGCGACAGGGCGTGCCGCAGGGAGCGGGATCCGCATCCAGCACGAACGGTCAGTCGAGAACGCGCAGCAATCGCGGGTTCGCGTCGATGGATCGTGACAAGCAGAAGGAGATCGCCAGCAAGGGCGGTCGCGCTGCGCATGCGAAAGGCACCGCGCACGAATTTGATTCTGGCGAAGCGCGCGAAGCCGGCCGCAAAGGCGGCGTCGCCGTGAGTCGGAACCGCGAGCACATGGCCGCGATCGGACGTCGCGGCGGCGAAGCTCGGGGTCAGTCCCGCAATCGCGGCGTCGCGCAGACGAACACCGGTTCGTCGAGCAGCGTCGAAGGAAGCCTTCAGAATTCACGCGCCGCTGGAGCACCGCCGACCGAACGTCAGGTGGCGATCGACAACGGCAGTGAAGGCGTCAATACGAGCACGCAGGGCAACCGCGGTGGCAACACCCTCGGCGGCGAACGTCGTCCGACCGGTGGACTGGGCGCCTCGGACACCTCGTCTCGCGACGAGAGCTTCGGGAATCACTAGCTCCGGCGATCCGGCATTCCGGCGAACCGGCGAACCGGCATCAGCCCACAAGGCAGTTGCCGGTGCGCCCGTTGGCCGGACAGCCGGTTAGCCGGTCGCGGTGATTTTCTCGAACTTCGCGGAATCAATATTTCCGCCGCTGATCACGATCGCGGCGGGTGTTGCAATCCTATCGAGCTTGCGAAGCCAAACAGCGCCGACGCCACACGCCGCGGCGCCTTCGACGCGCTCGCGATGCTCGCTCCACATCCAAGCAATCGTGCGCGCAATCTCGGTTTCCGTCAGGGTGACGATGCCGTCGAGCGCGTGCTGGCCGATCTCGAATCCTTCATCGTCGATCTGACCAGCAAGTCCGTCCGCGAGTGTCGGAAGGTTGTCGATCTCCACGACCCGGCCCTCCGCGAGTGATAACGACATCGCCGCGGTATTCTCGCTCTGCGCGCCGACGATTCGCGTTCCCGGCGACACCGCGCGAACGAGACTCGCGCATCCGCCGACCAATCCACCGCCGCCGACACTCGTGACCAGCGTCGCGAGCTCGGGGAGATCTCCCAGAATCTCCAAGGCAATCGTCCCCTGACCGGCGAGGAGTTGAGCACCCGCGCACGGATTGACAAACGTCGCGCGATGCTCGTTCGCGAACTCAATCGCGGCAGCCATCGCGGCGTCGTAGTGCGGCTGCGACGCATCGAGCGACGCGCCGAGCGCCATGATTCCGTCGCGTTTCACTTGCGGCGCGGTCGACGGGACGAAGATCGTCGCCGGAATGCCGAGCAGCTTCGCGGCGTACGCCATTCCGAGTCCATGATTGCCCGCCGACGACGCAACCACTCCGCGCCGTCGAGCATCGTCGTCGAGCATGGCGAGAACGTTCAATGCGCCGCGAAGCTTGAACGAGCCGGTGGTCTGATGGTTCTCGAGTTTGAGAAACACCGGGCCGCCGGCGATCTCGCTCAACGCCTCGCTCGCGACGAGCGGAGTGCGCAGGATGAACGGGCGAAGGCGATCGCCGGCGGCGATGACATCTGCTGCTTTGAGAGAACTGAACACGGCGCTGTTACCTTTGATTCGGCAGGCCGTCAACTTGACGTATCACCAGCCGCTGTCTAGTTTTACGACGGTCAGGAGCGGCCCCGCCGAGTTCGCGGGGCCTTTTCCTTGGTGCGACGTCGGGCTGCTGCTTTCCCGCGCTGCACATGTTAAAGCGGGGCTGTAGCTCAGCTGGGAGAGCGCTGCAATCGCACTGCAGAGGTCACCGGTTCGATCCCGGTCAGCTCCATAGGAAACCCGCAGCATTCTCGCTGCGTAAACATATTTAGTCAGGCATAGATCTCGCCCTAGGGAAGTTTGCCCGCCGCTGTTCGGTAGGACGGAGAGTTCCAATGACGGCGCGCGAGGCAGTTCCGGCGAGAAGACTCAACGCCCCAATTCAAATTGGGGCGTTTTTGTTTGCCGACCGCTGAGAGCCGAACCGAAGGCTAGTCCTTCTTCCATTTCGGCGCTTGCGCGCGGACGTCTGCCTGCAGCGCGGTGAACAGGTCTCGGATGAAGCGGTCTTCGTCAGCCTCGACCTTCGCGTCGAGGTCTCCCATTGCGTGTGACGCGAGACCGCCGATGAACCGCATGATCGCGCTTTCTTGAACGTTGAGCCGGACGTGCCGCCCAAGTATCGATTGCGCGCCGGCAGAGTCGCGCACCGCGATGCGAAAGCCGGCGCCCTCGCCCTCGAATGGATGGCGAAGCGGCGAGCGAATCAGGCGCTCGGTGATGAAGGGCAAATCCCACTTCGGCTCGTTCTTCGAGGTGAACGCGAAGCCGCGATCGTGCCCCTCGTTCCCGATCGCGACGTCTGTGAGCAAACTGTGAAATCCGATCGTGAAGAGCCGCACTTTGAGCGTGAGGTCGGACGTCAGCTGGAGCGTATCGGGCCACGGCTTCGGCGGTCCGGCGAGCGTTGTCAACTTTCCTTGTTCGAGCCGGTACCGAATCGTCATCGAGCGATCGCGCCCCACGACCTCGAACAGCGGGGTGCCCGACTTGTCGGCGAAGGCGAAGTGATATTTCGCGGGTCCGAGATACTTGTCGAGATACCCCGATAGCGCGGGGTACACCGGCTTCATGAGATCCGGACGGAAAGTCAGCGTCAAAAGAACGCCCGCTGTGCCAGAGCCTCCCGGCGTGACACGCAAGGTGTCGATCGAGAAGCCACGGCTCATCATCGCCGTCGTGCGCGGAATCGACGATCGATAGTCTTGTCGAATCTCGGCTTCGCTCCGCGTCTGCGGCGCCGCGAGAAGCCTCGATATAAGAACGCTAACATTCTCGGCGGTGATGCTGCCGATCGACAGCTCGACGCTCGTATCCCAGTGAAACGAGTTCGATCCCGTCTGCTCGAGCAGGATGGCGTGGCGCGTGTCTCCGGGCCGCTGCGTCGGACCGAGCGTCGGATGACTCTCGAGCCGATAGTGTCCGTTGGACGCAGTGAATCCGTTCACGAAGAGTTGCCGCTCTTTCGCGGTCGGTTGTGCCTCCCAGACCGACGAGTCGTTGAAGATCCTCGACGGGACCAGCGCGGACTGGGCGAGCCTGATTCGCGCGGCGGCGTATTTGGGCGCAAGCTCGACGGTGTTGAATCGCGCCGCGAACCCTTCGAACAGCCCGTCGACCCTCGCTTCGGCCTGTGCGGGTGTCGTGCCGGCGGCGATGAAAGTGTCGCTGCATGAGGTGCTTCCGACGATCAGCGCGGTTGTGGCCAATACGGAGGCAAGCCGCGCTGATTGGGGGATGCGGTGTAGGGGCAAGCGACGGTCGTTGATGGAGTTAGAAGACCCTCCTTCACATCGCGGACCGCTCGCGCCGAGCGCGACGCGGGGTTGATCGAGGGTGTGAGTGAAACTATACTCAAGATTCCAGCGGATCGAGGTCCGTTCGGAGACGCATTGCCCCTTGGTGTAACTGGCAACACGCCTGACTCTGGATCAGGAGAGTCCTGGTTCGATCCCAGGAGGGGCAACTGAAAGTCCGGCAATC
>Ga0207661_10001151_pt1 | contig 17668 bp, 13 predicted proteins | sample KBSC713LmetaG_FD_184337 | JGI IMG/M metagenome (GOLD analysis project Ga0207661, IMG submission 184337) | Corn rhizosphere microbial communities from Kellogg Biological Station, Michigan, USA - KBS C7.1-3L metaG (SPAdes) (version 2) | ecosystem: Host-associated > Plants > Roots > Rhizosphere ...
GGTAACGAGCGTTCGGGAATTGGATCAGAAAACGCTCACGCGCGCGGACCAATGGATTCTCGCGCGACTCGATACCGCGATCTCCGAGTGTGATCGTGCGCTCGGACCGTTGTGGCCGACTACACCTCATGATTCACCGGACGGTCGCGTGTGGAAGGAATCGGAGCGCTACGCCGGGCTTCGACTCAACGAGTACGCGGAGTCGGCACGGCGCTTTGTGTGGAACGAGCTAGCGGATTGGTATTTAGAGTCTGTCAAAGGACGTCTCGACACCCCGGGCGCGGATCGCGAAACGGCGCGGGCCGTGTTGGTGCATGCGTTCGATAATGCCCTTCGTTTACTGCACCCGATCGTGCCGTTCGTGACCGAAACCCTGTGGCAGCGACTGCCCGGCCATGTCGACGGCGAATATCTCGTGCGCGCGGCGTGGCCGAAGCGAGCCAGCGAAACGCCGTCGAGCGCCGCGACCGAATTCGAGATCGTCCGCGAAGCCGTGCTGGCGATCCGTCAGATTCGCGGCGACAACGCGGTGCCACCGGGCAAGTTGATCGACGTGTTCGTGCGCCCGTCGAGCGTTTCCGATGGCCGAGCAACATTCGACGCCGAGTCGGCAACGATCGGGCGGTTGACGCGCTCCGAGGTGAAGGTCGCGAGCGAAGCGCCGAGCGGCCCAGCGGCGCACGCGGTGTTGCCAGGTGGCGCCGAAGTCATTGTGCCGCTCGCCGGCTTGATCGACGTCGACAAGGAGTGTGCGCGACTTCGCAGCGAGGTCGCGGAGCTCGAGAAACAGATCACATCGCGTGAAGGACGGCTGAACAACGCGAAGTACGTCGAGCGCGCGCCGGCGAACGTCGTGGCCAATGATCGCGCGATTCTCGAAGAGATGAAGAGCAAGCGCGATCAACTCGTCGAGAAGGTACGGTCGCTGTGCGGCGCTTAATCGCGCTGCTGTTGCTCGCGGGGTGCGCGTCAGCCGGCGCGCCCCCCGGCGGCCCCGAGCGAAAAACGCCGCCGGCGATCGTCGCGATCACTCCGGATTCCGGCGCAACGAACATCAAGTCGAAGTCAGTCGAGATCCAGTTCGACGAAGTCGTGAGCGATCGGGCCGGCCAAGGCGAACTCGATAAGCTTTTCCTCATCTCGCCGCGCACGAGCGCTCCGGACGTGTCATGGCACCGAAGTCGGATTTCGGTCAAACCGCATAGCGGATTTCGTCCGAACACGGCATACCGCATCACGATGCTTCCGGGACTCGCGGACTTGCGTGGCAATGTTCTCAAGGAAACGCGCACGATCCTGTTCTCGACGGGTGCGGACTTTCCCTCGAACAATATTCCAGGACGCATCTTCGACTGGACCGGGCAGCGTGTGGCCGCCAACGCGTATCTCGAAGCGGTACCGAAGACCGACACGACGATTGCGTATCTCGCGGCATCGGACACGACTGGTCAGTTCGAGATCGGACCGCTTCCTCCCGGTCAGTACCTCGTTCGCGGCTTGATCGATCAAAACTCGAATCACGTCATCGACCGCAACGAGAAGTGGGATAGTCTTACCGTCACCGTCGGCGGCACGAACGCGCTCGTCGAGCTCGATGCCATCGAGCGTGATTCGACACCCGCGGTGATCGACAATGCGTCGCGCGTCGACAGTCTCACGATTCGCGTTTCGTTCGACAAGGCACTCGATCCGCGCATTCCCTTGCAGCCGGCACTCGTGCATCTCGTTCGCGGAGACTCGTCGGCGATCGAGGTGACTGGCGTTCAGTGGGCCGCCGCTTACGACAAGGCGGCAGCGGCAAGGCAGGCTGCCGCCGACTCCGCGAAGCGAGCGGCGACCGACACCGGACGCGCTGCCGCGCGGCCACCCACTCCGCCGCCAACCCCGGCGACGACCGGAAGAACGCCGCCGCCAGCCCCAAAGCCCAAGCTTCCGCCTCCGGAGAAGGCGATCGTTCTCACGATCAACCCGTCGACGATGATCACGCCCGGGACGTACGTGCTCACAGTCAAAGGAATGCGAAACCTCGTCGGCAACTCTGCGGACGCACATCGAACGTTCAACGTCGCTCGCCCGACCGCCGCTGATTCGACCAACCGCGCACGTCCGGACTCGGCGCGGCGACCACCGATTCGTCCGCCACGCTGAGCATCGTGTCCGATCAACGCCGGTCGTTGCCGAGCGTCACGTCGCTCCTCGAGCATGGCGAGATCCGAACGCTGTTCGAGCACACGCCGCGTTCCGTCGTCGTTGACGCTATCCGCAGCACGATCGAGTCCGCGCGTTCGTCGCCAGACAAGGCTCCGACGGACCCGGCGGGCTGGGCACGCGCCGTGTTGGATGCCGTCCATTCCGCCGTTCAGCCGTCGTTGCGCCGGGTCATCAACGGAACGGGAGTCGTCCTCCATACCAACCTGGGACGCGCGCCGCTCGCCGGTGTCGCGATTGGTGCGATCGGACGCGTCGCATCAGGATTCTCGAATTTAGAGTTTGACATCGACTCGGGCGCCCGTGGCTCGCGATACGTGCACTGCGGCTCCCTGCTCCGCGAGCTCACGGGCGCGGAAGACGCGCTCGTCGTGAACAACTGTGCGGCAGCGCTTGTGCTGGCGCTCAACACGGTCGCGAACGGACGCGACGCAATCGTCTCGCGCGGTGAGCTCATCGAAATCGGTGGAAGCTTCCGCATTCCCGACATCATGGAAAAAAGCGGCGCTCGACTCGTCGAAGTGGGAACGACGAATCGTACGCATATCGACGACTACCGGCGCGCGCTGACGGCCGACACTGGCGCGATCGTCAAGGTTCATCGAAGCAACTTCGCTCTCGAGGGATTTGTCGCCGAGGCGTCGTTCGCCGACCTCGGAGCTTTGTCGCGAGAACGAGGCGTCGCGCTGCTTCATGATCTCGGTAGCGGACTTCTGCTTTCGCTCGATGAGTTCGGGCTCAAAGGGGAGCCAACCGCTGCCGACGCCGTTCGCTCCGGCGGCCGGAACGCGATCATCACCATGAGCGGTGACAAGATGCTCGGCGGACCGCAGGCCGGGCTCATTCTCGGATCGAAGGCGAACATCGAGCGCATCCGAAAGAATCCGCTCACGCGCTCTTATCGCGTCGACAAGCTGACGCTCGCCGCGCTCGAGGCGACGCTCGCCCTCTACCGTGAGCCGACGCGGGCATTCGCCGAAATTCCAGCGCTCGCGCAGCTGACCGCGACGGTCGCCACGCTCCGCGAACGGGCGGATCAGATGCGGACGGCGCTCGAAGGCATCGACGTAACGGTCATCGAGAGCGGAGCGAGCGTTGGTGGCGGCGCGTTCCCGACCGCACGAATTCCGTCGATCGTCCTGTCGCTCGGCGGAAACGCCGCGGCCATCGAGACGAAGTTGCGGCTCGGCAATCCGGCGCTCGTTGCACGTGTCGCCGACGGACGAGTGCTGATCGACGTTCGAACGATTTTCCCCCGCGAAGACGAGCTCGTCGTCGCCGCGATTCGCGCGGCGGTATCGTGAGCGGACGCATCGCGGCATTTCTCGATCGAGACGGGACGATCATTCGCGACGCGAACTACGTCCGAGATCCGAACGACGTCGTGTTGCTTCGCGGCGCCGCTTCCGCGATAAAACGCCTCAATGACGCCGACGTTGCCGTCGTCATGATCACCAACCAGTCAGGCATCGCGCGCAAGTTCTTGACGCGCGCCGACTACAACAAGGTTCACGCTCGTCTCGAGGAGTTGCTCGCGAAGGAAGGCGCACATCTCTTGGCGACGTTCATGTGCCCCCACTACCCCTCCATCGACGGCGAATGTGATTGCCGAAAGCCGGGGCTGGGCATGTATCGGAGCGCGATCGCCGAGTATGGGATCGATCCGACGCGGTCGCTGTTTACCGGCGATCGGTATCGAGATGTTTCCCCCGGAGTCGCACTCGGCGGGCGCGCGATTCTGCTCGACGTCGACTCGACGCCGAAGGAGGATCGAGATCGCGCGAATCGGGAGTCGATCGAGACGGCGACGAGTCTCACCGATGCCGTCGAACAATTCCTCAGCGCGCTTCCCGCATAGTGCAGACAGCCGTAAAATTTGCGCGATGAGATCGCGCATCGCAGTGTTGGCGTCAGGCGGAGGGTCAAACCTCCAGGCAATTCTCGACCACTTCGATCGCATCGGCGAGAAACGCGGCGGTGACGTCGTGCTCGTCGCGAGCGACCGATCCGATGCCGGCGCGCTCGAGCGAGCGGCACGCCACGGCATCATCGCCGACGTTCATTCGGGCCCGAAGCGGCCAGACGCCGCGACGATCGGTCAGCTTCTCGAGCAGCATGCGATCGATCTCGTCGTGCTCTCGGGATATCTAAAGCTGATCCCGTCGGACGTCGTGGCGAAATACGAAGGGCGAATCGTCAATGTCCATCCATCGCTGCTGCCGGCATTCGGCGGCCTCGGGATGTACGGGCAGCGGGTGCATCGCGCGGTAATCGAGTCCGGCGCCCGCGTCACTGGAGTCACCGTGCACTACGCCGATGCGGTGTACGACCAGGGCCGGATCATCGCACAGTGGCCGGTCCCCGTGTTTGCGAGCGACGACGCGGGAACGCTCGCGGCGCGCGTGCTCCGCGTGGAGCATTTGGTCTTTCCGCGCGTCATCGACGCAATCGCATCCGGCCGAACGATCTACAGCGCCGCGGTGCCGACGCCCGACGCGATCGTCGACGCACGTCCGTCGTTCACACTTCTCTCACACGAGGATTCTCGACTTGCCGAGAACATCGAGCTCGCGCTGGGTTAGGCGGGGAACGCTGGCGGCGCTCGGAGCGACGGTAGCCGCGCTCCCGCACGCACTTCGAGCGCAAGATACGAGTCAGGTCGGTCCGTACGCGAAGGCCGTCGCCACCTGGATCTCATTGATTGCGACGCCGGGCTACGAGAAGGTCGCGACGGAGCGCATTCTCAGTACGACGCATGGATGGACGCGCGATCGCACGGGAAATCTCATAAAGAAGGTCGGTGACGGTTCGCCGCGCCGCGTGCTCGCGTGTGGGATCGACGAAACAGGCTATGCCGTCAGTGAGATCACCGATGACGGGTACCTGCGCGTTCACATGAACGGGAACGGCAAGCATCCCGCGCTGTGGGATCAATATCATGAAGGACAGCGCGTCGCGGTGCTCGCGGTGGATCGAACGAGCACACTGAAGACGCGTCCGATTCCGGGTGTCTTTGCGGTGCGAAGCAATCATCTCTGGCGCAAGCGCGTCGCCGACGATCAGCCAACATCGATCGAGAACATGTGGATCGACGTCGGTGCGCGATCGCGCGCCGAAGCCGAGCGCATGGGGATCTCGGTCTTGAACCCAGTCGTTCGCGACTGGCCCGAGTGGACGTACGCCGATTTTGTCTCAGGTCCAGCGGCGGCAAGCCGCGCGGGCTGCGCGGCAATTGCCGCCGCGTCGGAGACGAACAATCGGGCCGGGGTCGGCGAGACGATCTATCTCATCTCGACAGAGAAGTCGTTCTCGTGGGCCGGTCTGACCGGCGCGCTTGCGGGGTTTGGGCGAGTGGATTCGCTCATCATCGCCGATCCAACGCTGCTGCCGTCGAGTGCAACGTCCGATCGAAAAGAGATCCGCGCACCGTGGGCGCGAGAGGGCGCGCCGCAACGGCTCGACGTCGGGGCGATCAGCGCGATCTCACTTCCGACGCGTTATGCGGGAACTCTGATCGAGTCGATTCGTGAGAGCGACATCAAAGCGTTGTTTCTCGCGACGATTCGTGCAGTCGGCCAGAGTGGCGATGCGCCGACGCCGATTCGCGTCGCGCGCGGCTTCAATGCGGCGCCGCCGATGGTCGTGCGCGATTCACTGTCGCGCTATGCAGACATGCTGAGCCGCTTCACGGACATCTACGCGGTCTCGGGCCACGAAGCGCCGATGCGCGATGCCGTCAAGGCGTCGCTTCCGGCGTGGGCGAAAGACATGGCGGTCGTCGATACCGCGGGGAATCTCGTGCTGGCGATGGGTCCCAACCGCGATACGACGGTCGTCGTCGCGCATCTCGACGAAATCGGATTCGTCGTCACCAAGATCGCTCCGGATGGAACGCTCTCGCTCCGGCAACGCGGAACGTTCTTCCCGTTCCTTTGGGAGGGACAGACTGCTCTCCTTCACCGCGAGGACGACAAGCCTGGTGTTCGCGACGGCCGACTCGGCTGCGATGCAGCGAGAGAAGGACCGATGCGCGGCGTTTTCCTCACTCGCGACAGTTCGGCGGAGCGTCAACCGGCGAGCGTGACGGCGTGGATGGGGCGCGACTCTGCGCAGCTCGCCGCCGCGGGAGTTCGAGCGGGCAGCGTACTCACGAGCTACAAGTGCTCAGCGCGCCTTGGTGATGTCCGATTCACTGCACGATCCGTCGACGATCGCGCCGGTGTTACCGCACTGCTGGCCGCGCTCGACGACATCACGCCGTCGCAGCTCGATCACAAGGTCATCTTCATTTGGTCGGTGCGCGAAGAAGGCGGATTGGAAGGAGCCCGAGCGGCGGCGTCCGTGTACGGCTCGTCCGTGCATCGCGTGCACGCGGTCGACACCTTCGTGTCGTCCGATTCACCGCTGGAGAGTCGTCGCTTTGCCTACGGGCCGATCGGACAGGGGGCGTTGGTTCGCGCGCTCGACAATTCGAGTGTCACGCCGCCTGACGAGATCGATCGGGTGCTCCGGATCGCGCGATCGGCGTCGATTCCGCTTCAAGCCGGCGTCACGAACGGCGGGAACGACGGCTCGGAGTTCTCTCGATACGGTGCGCTCGATGTTTCGCTGGCCTGGCCACTGCGATACAGCCACTCGCCCGCCGAGGTGATCGATCTTCGAGACTTGAGATCCTTGTCGAGGATCGTCGCGGCTGTGGCCAAGGCGCCGACGCGTGCTGGCTCGGCTACGCCGACGCCGCCGGAGAAGTAGTTTGGCTAGAGTCATCCCGAGGAGCAAAGCGATGAGGGATCGCTGTCTAGGCGAGGCAGTTGAAGTGCCTTAATGAAAGCGATCCCTCGTCCTGCTCGGGATGACTCTGTGGTTCGAACATCACACGATTGCAAACGATGCCTCGCGCACTCTTATCAGTATCCAATAAAGAAGGACTCGTCGACTTCGCTCGCGGATTGAGCGAGCTCGGATGGGAGCTCGTGTCGACCGGCGGAACGGCGAAGGCTCTTCGCGACGCCGGACTCACGGCCGCCGACGTCAGCGACGTTACCGGCTTCCCGGAGATGATGCACGGCCGAGTGAAGACCCTGCACCCGGCTGTTCACGGCGGACTGCTGGCGCGCCGCGACATCCCAGAGCACATGTCTGCTCTCGCGGAACACGACATCGAGCCGATCGATCTCGTCGCCGTCAACCTGTATCCGTTCCGCGAAACTGTCGCCCGCAAAGGCGTCACGGCGGAAGACGCGATCGAGAACATCGACATCGGCGGACCGAGCATGCTTCGCTCGGCAGCGAAGAACTTCGAGTCGGTGTGGGTGGTCGTCGATCCGGACGACTACAAGCGAGTGCTCGCCGCGCTGCACGCCGGCGACGACGACCACGACTTGCGCCGACTTCTCGCGGGTAAGGTGTATGCGCACACCGCGTCGTACGACTCGGCCATTGCGGCGTGGTTCGCGATCCAGCGCGAAGAGAAATTCCCCGAGACGATCGTCGTCTCGTTCGACCGCGCGCAGCCGCTTCGCTACGGAGAGAATCCGGGCCAGGACGCCGCGTTCTACATGGAGCGATCGGGCGCCGGACTCGCCGGTCTCAAGCAGCGCGGCGGCAAAGAGCTCTCATTCAACAACCTGCTCGATCTCGAGGGAGCGCTACTCGCTGTCGATCCGTTCGCCGAGGAAACGGCGTGCGCGATCATCAAGCACACGACGCCGTGCGGACTCGCCATCGGAACGAGCGCCCTCGACGCGTACCAGAAGGCGCTGTCGTGCGATCCCGTCTCGGCGTTCGGATCCGTGATCGCATTCACCGTTCCGGTCGACGACACGACGGCTGATCGCGTCTCCGGTCTCTTCGTCGAATGCATCGTCGCACCGCAGTTCAGCGACGGGGCCGTCGAGATCCTCGGACGAAAAAAGAATCTTCGAGTTCTCGAGGGACGCGCACAGTGGGGACCGCACAGTCTCGACTACAAGCGCGTGCGAGGCGGCGTGCTCGTTCAAGACCGCGCGACGACAGCCATCGATGATACTGAGTGGAAAGTCGTCACGAAGCGTCAGCCGACGGTCGACGAGCTTCGCGACATGCTGTTCGCCTGGCGCACAGTGGCATCAGTGAAGTCGAATGCCATTGTCCTCGTGCGCGATGGAATGACCATCGGGATCGGCGCGGGTCAAATGTCGCGCGTCGATGCGGCGTTCATGTCGGTACACAAAGCGAAGACCGCCGGTCACGATACGGCAGGTTCAGTCCTCGGCTCCGACGCATACTTCCCGTTCCGAGACGGTGTCGATCAGGCCGCCGAGGCTGGCGTCAAGGCGATCGTGCAGCCGGGCGGCTCAGTGCGCGACGCCGAGGTAATCGAGGCGGCGGACGAACATGGGATCGCGATGGTGGTGACGGGGCGCCGTCAGTTCCGCCACTAAATCGGCGCGAGTCGCGGAAGGATCGCGGTAAACACCGAGCCGACGCCAAGCTCGCTCGTCACGACAAGATCGCCGCCGAGGAGACGAGTGAGCTCACGGCTGACAGAGAGTCCGAGGCCGGTCCCTTCGTGCGAGCGGCTGAGCGAGCCGCTCGCCTGCGTGAACGCGTCGAAAATGCGATTGAGGTCATAGGGCGCGATTCCGGGCCCGGTGTCTTTGATCGCGAAGGCGACGGTCTCGTCGCTCGCTAGCGAGACGTTGACGGTGATGGCCCCCCGCTGCGTGAACTTCACCGCGTTCCCGAGCAGGTTGATGAGAATCTGACGCAGCTTGACGGCATCGGTTCGAATCGGAATCGACGCCGCCGCGAACTCGGACGTGAGCGACAGCTGCTTTCGCGACACCAGCGGCTCGACAGCAATGATCGCTTCCTTCGTCACGGCAATGGCGTCGAGGTCGTCCAGTCGAACCGTCTCTCGGCCCGCTTCGATTCGCGCGTACGTTAGAATTTGCTCAACGATGCCGAGCAGGTGGGCGGCGACGCTCTTGATGCGGAGCAGCGGCTCGCGCTGCGACTCGGAGACTTCGCCGAAGATTCCATCGGTGAGCAAATCCGCATACGCGGACATCGCGCCGATCGGCGTCCGAAGCTCGTGGCTCATCGACGCGAGGAAGTCGGACTTCACCTTGTTCGCGATCTGCGCGTTTTCCATCGCGGTGCGCAACTCTTCCTCCCGCGTCACGCGCTCCGTCACGTCCTGGATCAACGCCGCGGCACCGCGCTCTTCCCCGTCGTCCGAGGCGATGGGCAGAATGCGAACGCTCTGCTGCATGTGCGTGAAACGGTTCATGCCGATCGGCGACGAAATCGCCAGGAGGTAGCCATGCAGCCGTTGCGACATGACCACCGTCGATCCGCGAACAGCTTGCTCGAGCGCCGCGCGCGACGTCGGCCGAAGCTGCGGCTCGACTTCGGCGAGCGGTCGGCCGATGACGCCGGCGGCGCGCTTCCCCGTCGCCCGTTCGAGCCAGTCGTTCCACCCCGTGATGACGAGATTCGGGTCAACGCAAAGAACGCCGACATCGAGGACGTCGCCGAGCGCCTTCAGCGTGGCCGTTTGGTCCTCGCTGAGGCGGGCACCGCGATCGGCTGCTTCAGCCAAAGCGCTCGGCGAGGGCATGTGTGATGCGCGACAGCGAGGTCGCCGGGATCGCAATCACCATATAACCATCCACAGCGAGCTCGCTCAGCCGGAATTGCGTCGCGACGATCACCGCGTATTGCGGTTCAGTCGCATCCGTTCGCAGCGATCCAAGAATGCTCTTGAGCGATTCGATATGGATGCGTGGCACCGAGAACGATACCGGTAGCTCGAGCATGTCGCCGAACCCGCTGAGGCACGCGCCGAGAACGATGTTGCCGATCTCCGCGAGGACCTCGCGCGCCGACTGGTCGAGTCGGCCGCCGCCGGCGGCTTCGCCCGACGTCATGAGCTTCGCGAGGAGCGCCGCTTTGTCGTGCTCGATCAAAAGCACCGCGTCACCGACGACGGCACCGCCGAAGATCTGATGCACCGTCGCGATCTCTCCACCAACGAGATTCGCGAGCGGCTTCTCGATCTCGGAGATCGGGCAGACGACGAGCTTCGGCATGTCGACCATGATTCGCTGGCCGGTGATCTCCGAGAGCGACGCGGCCGCGCGATGCAGTCCGACGTTGAATAATTCCGAGAGTGAATCGAGCTCGAAGGCGTCCATGTTCATCGGACACCGCCGGTCAGCGTCTGGTTGACCGCCGACAGCAGCACATCCGCTTGGGCAGGCTTGCCAACAAATCGGGCGGCGCCTGCGGCCATGACGCTGTGTTCGGTCGACCGTTGAACATCCGCGCTGACGACGATCACGGGCGCGGTGATATTCATGGCGCGAAGCGTCTGTAGCACCTGAAGGCCGCCAATGTCTTCCATCGACAGATCGAGAATGACGACGTCCGGCTGCTCGAGCATACAGGTCTCGATCGCGCTCGTCCCGGTCGAGACCTCGAGCACCTTGTGGCCCGCGCGCTCGAGGACCGCGCGGTGCACGCGCCTCGCATAGGCGGAGTCGTCAACAATTAGAATTTTTCCCGTCACAGCATCTCTCCAATCGTCGCGGCAATGTCATCCAGCGTCGCGACTCGATCTGCCAGAGCCGCCTCTACAACTGCACGCGGCATACCGTAGACCACGCACGATGATTCCGCCTCGGCAAGCACTCTTCCGCCCTTGGCCTTGATGTATGCCGAACCCATCAATCCGTCGTTCCCCATCCCGGTCATGACCACTCCGAGCACACGTGAGCCGAAAACATCGGCGGCGGAACGAAAGAGCACGTCGACCGCTGGACGGTGCGGCGTATCGAACGGGCGGACGTCGAGACGAGCGCGAACTTCTCCATCCGAGGCGCGCGTGAGCAGCAGATGGCGCCCGGCGGGCGCCAGAAACATAGCTCCCGGCACGATGCCGTCGCCATCGCGCGCTTCGACGACGTTGAGCTGCGCGATCTCATTCAGGCGCTGCGCATACATGGTCGTATACCCGACGGGCATGTGTAGCACGACCGCCACAGGAACCGGAAAATCTGCCGCGAGCAGCGGAATCACTTGACGAAGAGCCTGCGGACCGCCTGTCGACACGCCGATGACGACAATGTCGACGTTCTTCGCCTCGAGCGGCTCGTCGACCGTATGCGACCGGACCGGCGCGCCCGGCACGGCTGACGCGGCGGGCGTTTGGCGACGAGGTTCGACCGGCTTCGCCGCGGCGGCAGCTTTCACCTTCGCCACCAGCTCGTCGCTGATCTCATAAACACGATCCGTTGCGAGGGCCGTCGGCTTCTGGACGAATTCCACCGCGCCGAGCTCGAACGCCTCGAGCGCCGCGGCGCCCGATTCGTGGCTGATGCTGCAGATCACCACCGGAAGGCGTCGAATCGCCATCTGCCTGCGAAGGAACTCGAGACCATCGATCCCCGGCATCACGAGATCCAGCGTGATGACGTCCGGCGCGAGACGCGACGTCATCTCGAGCGCCTCAGCGCCGTCGCGCGCGGCGCCGACGACGTCGATGAACGGACTTCGAGACAACATCTGCGACACGACCTTCCGAACGAACGCTGAGTCGTCGACGACGAGCACTCGTATGAGACTACTCATGAGCGTTCTCGAGGACGTGCGCCGGCGACCGGCGTACCGACCGGCGTCGGCCGCCAACGTTCGACGATCTGTCGGCGGCCTTCCTTCACGTACGTGAACGCGTTGCCGATCTCCGCGAGCTCGAGGTCGACGCCAAGCCGCGTCAGCGATTCCGACGCGCCCAGAAACAGACAGCCGTCAGTCGGCATCCGCTCGGAGAAGACCCGAACGACCTGCTTGATCGTTTCGTCGCCAAAGTAGATGAACACGTTTCGGCAAAAGATCACATCGGATTCCGCGAGGTCCTCGAATTCACTCCGACGCGCGAGATTCGCAACGCCGTAGCGAATGATCCGGGTCAGCACCGTTCTTGGTCGCCATCGGTCCGGGCCGGCGCTCTCGAAATACTCCGATCGGAGGCCGACGGGAAGCTGTCGAAAGGAACGTTCTCCGTAGAGCGCGTCTTTCGCGCGGTCAACCATCGCCGGGCTCGCGTCGGTCGCACGAATCTCGATCGGCATTCGATCGAGCCAGCCCGCGTTCGCGAGCGCGAGCGCGATGCTGACCGGCTCCTCGCCGGTACAACACGCCGCGCTCCAAATCCGAAGCGGACGACGGGGATCGATCGCGTAGTACGCGCCCGCGACGATCGATGCCAGCGCCTCGAACTGCTCCGGCTGTCGCCAAAAGAATGTCTCGGGAACCGACAGCCGATTGATCAACGCCGTCCAGTGTTCGTCGGACGCGCTGTCGTATCGCAACAGATAGTAGTAATCGAGAATCGAGCTCAAACCGTTCGCCGTGACGAGCTCCGACACCTTGTCGGCGAGCAGCGAACGCTTCGCTTCGTCGAAAAAGATGCCGGTGCGCTCCGCGATGATGTCACGCAGCAAATAGAACGCGGAATCGGGAAGCGCGAAGAGCGCGGCCCCAAATTCGAAGGAGCCACTTCTCCGTCCATTCGAGCCGGCCATCATCCCCTCGTCAACGCGTCGCCCGCGGCGTGCCGAACCGCCGGGTTTTCGTCTGTATTGGAGAGGATGACGAGGCGCGGGCGCGCATCGGACAAGTCGAGGCGGCCAATGGCGCGAGCTGCCGCGAGTCGCACAACCGGCGACGCGTCCTCGAGCGCGATTGCGAGAATCGATCCTGCCGCCGAGTGACGCATTCTCGCGAGCGCGTCGACGGCCAGCTGTCGTTCTCGATCACCTCCGTGCGCGAGCGTTTCCCTCAACAGCGACGCTTGCGTCTCGTTCAAACCGGCGAGAACGGCGATCACGACGCCCGTCAGCTTGCCGTCGGCGCCAAGTGCCACCAATGCGTCGACCGCGGCGGCGTTCCCGATCGTGCCGAGTGTTCGCAGTGCGTTTTGGCGGAGATCATCGTCGCGCGTCTCTTGTGCGATACTCGCAACCGCGCTGACGACCGCCATATCGTTCGCCGCTCCGTGTCGCGCCACAGCATCCAGCGCCGCGCGCTGACGGTGCATGTCGGCGCCGGTCAGCGTTTGCAAGAGCGAACCGCGAGTCGCCAACGGAGAGAACTGACCGAGCGCGGTGATTGCGGCGGTAGCAACCTCCGTTTCGTGATCCTGGGTCAACAGCGTGACAACCGGAAGCATCGCCGGCGCACCGATCGAGCCAAGCGCTTCAATGGCCGCGATGCGCACCGGGGCCGCGGCGTCTCGCGTCGCACATTCCGCCAGCGCGGCGAGTGCGTCGGCATGCAACGATCGCCGCAACGCGAGCGATCGCACCGCGTAATACCGAACCCACAGGTTCGCGTCGCGCGTCGCTTTGATCAGAGCCATCAACGATTCATCCGAGACCGAGCGTGCGAGCGCGCGAGCCGATGCCGCGCGAACGGTCGCGTCGCCGTCTCCGGAGACAGTCTCGAGAATCTTCGACCATGCCGGACGCTGATCGTAGTTTGCGAGCGACTCGACCGCCGAACGCCGAACGATCGTCTCCGGATCGTCGCACAGCTCGACCATCTGCCGAAGACAGGACGCGTACCCGAAGTACCCGGCGACGCGCGCCGACGCCTCTCGAACGCGCGGGGACTCGGAGCGAAGGCGCGCCGAGATCGCAGGCTCCATCTGTGGATGCCCGATCGAATTGATCGCCGACACGATGGCCTGACGCGCGGCAGACTCGGGATGGTCGAGCATCTCGAGAAGCGGAGCGAACGCGCGGCCGTCGCCAATCGCTCCGAGCGCCGTTGCCGTCGCGACGACGACCTCCGGCGCTCGCTCATCGCGCATCGTCTCGACGAGCGGTTCGACCGACGTCCGGCTTCCGATTCTCCCGAGGACGAACGCGACCGACTTTCGGACCTCTGCATCGGGATCCGCGAGCTTCGCCTCGACGATCGGCGCCGCATGCGCGCCGCGTTTGGCGAGTGCTTCGGCGGCGATAATTCGGACCGCCCGATTGCCAAGGAGCTCGGCGAGCGCCTCGTCGATGCCATTGTACGGCATCCATGAGAGAACAATGGCCACGCCACGCAACTCTTCGTCGCTCGCACGCGGCAGGACGTCGATCAATGCCTTCGCTGATGCCGGCGTCAATGCGCTCTTCGCCAAATCGGAGATCAGCACACCTTCGCCAAACTCGTCTTCGATGCGATCGAAGACGTTCGCGAGTGCAACGGCGATCGGCGCAGGGTTCAACTCTGTTCGCTCGATCAGCGACGCGAGCGGAATCGCGACATCCTCGACGCCGAGCGCGCCCAGACACGCCGCCGCGGCCGGTCGAAGCAGCTCGTCCTCAAGGAGCGGGACGAGGCGCGGTGCAACCGCCGGTTCTCCAATCAGCGCGAGCGCATCGAGCGCCGCGAACGACAGGAAGAAATCGCGCGACGCGGCGATCGCGGCGATCGCGTCAGCGACGCTTCGCTCGCCGAGTCTGCCCAGCGCCTCGATCGCATGGAATCGAACGTTCATGTCGGCGTCTTCGAGCCGCGCCGCGAGTGCCGGAACCGCGCGAACGTCTCCAACCAACCCCAAGGCAAGCACCGCGTACGTGCGCACGTCGGCGTCGTCGAGGTCGAGCAGCTGCACGATCGACATCACGACGTCTTCGCGCGTTTGGGCGAGAGCGGTCAATGCGGCGTTGAGCAGCGCGGGATCGCGATGATGCTCTCTCAGCGCCTCGATCAGCGTATCGACGACGTCGCGTCCGCCGACATCCGCCATCCCCTCGGCCGCGATGCGCCTGACACGCCAGCTCTCGTCGGTGAGCGCGTTCGCGAGAAGATTCGGCGCTTCGCCAGACTCCGCGAGCCGCTGCGCCGCGCGGAGCCGAACGCCTTCGTCCGCACTATCGAGATCGGCCGCCAATTGACGATTGCGGTCGAATCGCTCGGTGACATCCTCGATCGTGACGACGACGCCTTCAACGAGATCCCCACTGCGGAGCGGCGCAATCGTGACGTGCTGCCGCATGCGTTCGAAGCGCGATGAGCGGTCTCGCGGAACGCAGGGCAGTAAGTATTTGTGAAACGCGGGCGCGAGAACTTCGACGCCCGCACCGTCCGCGACGCGCCGCAGACGCGAGAGAAGTCCGCGAGCGCCGAGATCAGGATAGAGCCGGGAGAGCGCCTGGCCGACAGCCGCGGATTCCGGAATGCCGGTCGCTTCGGCAATCCACGGGTCCCAGGACTGCACCACCAACGTGCGGTCGGTGGTAAAGACCCCTACTGACTTCCGGCTCTTCAGCGACACGCGATCAGCTCGGCCCTATCTGCAGCGACCGCGCGCTGTTCATCAACTGCTGGGTGAGGTTGCTCGTGTCGCGTGCGCTCTGCGTTGCTCCCTGCCCGATTCGTTGTGCCTCGGTCAGGCTTTGCGTGAGCGTGACGAGGCTCGCGGACTGTTGAAGATTCGCGCGGGTGATGAGCGCGACCTGCGTCGCGACGTTATGGGCGGACGTCGTCAGCAGGCCCGCCGCTCGCACTTGCTCGGTGAGGCCCCTGCTGGTCTGTTCGGTCTGACGCCGAATTGCCTCCGTCGCCGACGTGATCTGAACCATCGCGCTTGCCTGTTCCGTCATCGCTGTTGTTACTGACCCAATCATCTTCGACAGCTGCTCCGCCTCGGTGCTGATCTGCGTCGCCGCCTTTGACTGTTCCGAAAGCGCGCGGGCCGTCGCGACTGATCCCCGACGCACGGCGTCGACAGCCGTCGTGATCTGGTTCGCTGACGCCGCCTGCTCCACCATCGACCGACGCACCTGTGTTGCAAGCCCCGCGCTACTCTGCGCCGCGCGGATGATTTCTCGCGACGACGCGCCCTGATCGTTCATCGCCTTCGTGACCTCTTGAGCAACGAGTCGCATTCGCCCGCTCGTCCGAACCAAAGTTTGAAGGACCTTGGCCTGATCGGCGGTTCCCGCGGAGACCTGTTTCGCTTGTCCGGCCACTGTTGCAACGCCTGTTGCAACATTCTGACCCGCGACGAGCTGCTCCTCGCTTGCGCGAGCAACCTGCTCGAGCCTCGACGTGCTCTGCGTAACGCCACTCAGAATTCGGCGCAGCCCCGCCGCGCCGTCGGCAGCGAGACGCCCGCTCTCCTCGGCGACGCCCTGAGCGCGGCTCGACGAGTCGACCGCGTCCTGCACGGCCGCTTGAAGCGCTTTGATAATCGACGCGATGTCTGCTGTCGCCTTCGCCGACCGATCGGCGAGGTTGCGGATCTCTTCCGCGACAACAGCAAATCCGCGCCCGGCTTCACCGGCGCGCGCTGCTTCGATGGACGCGTTCAACGACAACAGGTTCGTCCGCTCAGCGATCAGATTGATCGTGTCGACGATCGTCGTGATCTCGCCCGCCCGCCTGCCGACGTCGCGAACGACCTTCGCCGAGTCGACGATGGAATCGCGAACGCGCCCGAGTCCCTCGATCGTGCGATCGACCGCCTGGCCGCCCTCCTCGGCGTCGCGCGCGAGACGCTTGCTGACCTCGGATGCGTCGACGATCATCTGCGAGACGCTGCGAATCGAGCGATCGAGCTGCGTCGCGCTCGTCGCTGCAGTGTCGACGGACCGGGTGATCGCCTCGGCGTTGAGCGCGACCCCTTCGACCGAACGCGCCGTCTCTTCGACGGACGTCGCCACTTCCTCGATCAGGCCCGCCATGTTCTCAGCGCTCGCGGCAACTTCCTCGATCGACGACCCCATCGAGTTGATCGACGCGGACGTCTCTTCCGCGGCCGTCGCGAGGTCGTCGGCGTTCGTGCGCACCGAATCGATCGAGCGCGCCATCTCCTCGACCGCGGACGCCATCTCGACGATCGACGTCGCGAGAGTCTCGCCTTCCTTCGTGACGCCTTGAATCGAGCTCGCCATCTCGATCATTCCGGTCGTCACTTCGTTCGCGCCGTCGGCCATCGTTTTGGCGGTCATCGCGACGCGATCGACCGATCTCGCGGTCTCTTCGGTCGATGCGGCCGTCTGCGTGATCGAGGTCGCCAGATCGCCCGTGCTCTTGGTGATCTGCTCGATTGAAGCGGCGAGCTCGTTCACCGACGATGCGAGCTGCTCGCTCGAGCCGGTGAGAGACTCTGCCTGTCCGGCGGTCTCTTTCAGCGACCGCGCGACGTCCATCGCCGCCGCCTGGGCGTTGTCGAGGATCCCCGACTGACTTTCGGCTCCGCGAACGAACGCATTGCAGCTGTCCGCGACGCTCGACGCCGTGACTGCCAGGCGACCGGCTTCGTTGAAGTACGCAGCGCCGTTCGAGGAGCCGTTGGCTTTCGAGAAGGGATTACGCATTTCAAAATCCTCGAGTCATTGTGCGATCGATGGAAGCAATTCGACGGGTGAGCCGGAGGAGACAGCGTTCGGCGGTTCTGAGGTGCGCAGCAGCT
>Ga0207661_10001152_pt1 | contig 17665 bp, 19 predicted proteins | sample KBSC713LmetaG_FD_184337 | JGI IMG/M metagenome (GOLD analysis project Ga0207661, IMG submission 184337) | Corn rhizosphere microbial communities from Kellogg Biological Station, Michigan, USA - KBS C7.1-3L metaG (SPAdes) (version 2) | ecosystem: Host-associated > Plants > Roots > Rhizosphere ...
CGAACTCTTCTTTTATCTCTCGGATCAAACCCAAAATGAGATCTTCCCCAAAATCGATGTGGCCACCCGGAAGCTCGTATACGCCCGGCAAAAATTTCTTAGTATCAGCACGCTTGGGCCAGAAAAGCTTCTCGACACCGTCAAAATTATAGTGAATAAAGGCGCAAGCAGTAATTACTTGTTGTCCTTGAGCTGGAGTTTCGCTATCGTGAGACGTTTTCGTCATGATCCAAGTTTATCACGCCAGCCTTTATCTGAGACAAAACAAAAAGAAGCCTTGCGGTAGGAGCATACTGCTCCGTGCTTGGCTTCAGTAGTCTCATAATATCAAAGCATGTCGCTAATGTCAATAACCTCGTGCTTTCGATTGACAAAGAGTATCTTCTTGATGGTTTTCTGCTGTTTAAGTTTCTGGGACAGAAATTTCTGTATCGTAGCATCATGCAACTTTCTCATTCTTCGAGAATCAATAATGATACTGCTAGATTGCTTTGTTGCTCGCTTGAGATTACGCTCGACTGCGGACAGTTTATCGGTCTTCGGAGACTTAATCTCGTACAGTATGCCGTCAATCACGACATCTGCCGTTTTAGCTCTATGGCTGTTGCTAACGGCTACAAATTCAACAGTAAATCCATGCCGAGCAAGAGCGTGGGCAGTCTTCAGCTCATGATCCCATGGCGTAATACTGGCTGGAATAATAACTTTTCCTGGTTTATGAGACATTGCATCCATCTTAGCAAAGAACAGGGCAATAAAGCCAAGGGGTTCGAAAATAAGACAAACACCTCAGAATATGAGGTGTTTGTCTTATCTGTTACCGAGCTTGGCAGTCCTCAGCGCACTACGTTCAAACTGATAATAGGCGCGAGAATAGGGAGCTATATTCGATAAAACTCATATGACTTCTGGTCATACTCGGCTAGCGGATAGATGTCCGCACCGTTATGGTTCCAGAGGGCGAATTCACCAACGCCAGCTTCCATCGTGAAACGGCTACACGTAGTACAAAACGGCTCGCCCGCATCAGTGAAATTCCCATCGTCGTCAATGCGCATAAAGTACAGAACCGAACCACCGATCTTATCTGCATTACGCTTACAAGCGTCGATTGCTGCGCGCCATTCGGCGTGAACGCAACAGGTTTTGTCGTACTTTGGCTTCTTGGCGTAGTCCCATGTAGCGTCACAGGTACGACGACTTTCGTCGTTCAGCGGCGGCGCATTGTAGCCTTCGCCAATTATGACGCCGTCTTTTACAATGATCGAACCACATTTGGCACGGTGGCAAGTTGCTTTCTTGGCGACTTCAGCTGCGGCTTGGAAGAATGGACGAATGGCTTCGAGTTCTGGGCCGGTAATGCGTTTCATTGGTCCAGATATCCTAACCGTTTAAACAATGTTTGTGATGGTGGTGTCAGCTTGTAATTGGGGAGGTTTGTAAGTTCAACCCATGCAAGTGTGACAAGGTCGTCGTTTGGTTTGAGCCTAATGTCGTCGACATTTTCAGGTACATCGATGCGGTACACGTTAAATTGCATCTTGCAAAGCACTGTTTCGCCAGTATCTTTGAGTGTTTTTTCGGATTCACCATTGCCTTGGTCATCTGCTAGCGTCACCTTGCATCGTCCAGTATCTATACCAACTTCTTCGAGCATTTCGCGGCGTAATGCTTGCTCTTTGGTTTCGCCTTCGTCTACGCCACCACCTGGATTGTGGCAGCAATCTGCATATACCCCACCATGTTTTGGGTCTTTTTGACCCATGAGGAGTTTGCCATCTTTAGAAAAGATAAGATCGGAGACTATGGTGCGATGAATGGTGCGCATTATAATCTCCTTATCCTACATAAATGCAAGCGGCATAAGTTCTTCGGCTTCACGAACCTCAAGTGTACCGTTATTATCTGTGATAACTTTTAGCGGCGCGTTATAACAAAACAATTGGCGACACCAACCGCAACCGTTTACAACTTCAAACGTGTCGGTTTTAGGGAAATACTTTACACCAACGACGGTGTCAAATTCTTCTTCGCCGTCATTGAGGGCATTGTATATCGCCATAGCTTCGCCACAAGTGCTTTCATTGCGCACACGGTACTTTAAGTTAATGCCTGTGTAGATTTTGCCATTTTTAGTGCGAAGGGCACCGGCGATACTAATAAAGTCGTCCTTAAAGCGGGCTTTGGCATGTTCGCTGGCAATGCGGATGAGTTCCAGGTCTTGATCAGTTAGGTTAGCAGCATTTTGCATAATTCTCCTTTCAGATAATCAGTCATTTATTAAATTCAAACGTTGCAATCTCTCGTATGCACGTGCCATTATTGCCCATTTCAAACAGGCCGAGCTTAGTAAACGTGCCGTTAAAGCCTGTCGGTTCAGGCAGTTTACTAATATCTATTGGCGTACGCTCGGCAAACCGAGCTATGGTCATATGCGGACGGAACAGTTCACCAATGCCGCGGTAGCCATACATCTCGAGATTTTCGCGGACTTTCCCAGTCGCTTCAAGCATTCGCGCTTTGTCTCTTTCGCGCATGCCATCACGGATAGGATTGATAGATTCTACGATCGCCATTTGCAGGCGGCCGAGCAAGTCTGTTCTCACGTACTCAGCATCAATGTAGCCTTGTGATTGATAATAGTCAGTTGCCAAAAGGCTTAATTGCGGGGTGGATGCAGCGATCCGCGCAAGGATCTCTTGCGCTTTCTCGAGGTCAGCCACTTTTAGCTGCACCATATACAGTGACGCGTGCGGGAATGGTCCCTTTTGATCGAGTTGAAATAATGCCTTATATTGCTCGGCAAGTTGCTTGCTGAGCGCAATCGTTTTTTTGGCTAGCTCGTCGGGCGGCAGGAGAACAATATCGCAAGGAGTAGATTGAACCATGAGTTCAATTATATCTTAAAATGGCATATTAAGTTCGAACGTTACTTCTTTGGCACACAGGCAGGACTCGAACCGAAATTTACAGAGGTAGAATGAAAAATCCGAGCCGCAATTGACTCGGATTTGAGGTCTGACCTCTGTTATTCTTTCATGGCAGGGGAGACAGGACTCGAACCTGCGACACCCGGTTTTGGAGACCGGTGCTCTACCAACTGAGCTACTCCCCTATATGCGCCTGCGCGGGTAGCGCGCCGTACGCAGTCGTTCACATAATACGACATTTGGGCGGTTTTGTCATCTGGAGTACAGCGCAGAAGCCCGGCAGCCGGTTCAATGGCGCCTACACAATCTTCAGCTCCGGATACTTCTCTTCGAACGTAGCGATCACTTCGGCGGGGTCAAAGCCTAGGTAATACGGATCGACGAAACGTGCCTGTATATACCGGGCGTAGGCTAGGCGTTTCTCGTCTGTGTCGTCAGGGCCGGTGGGGAATAGCTCGACTGCCAAACGTGGTGCGCCGGGGCGAAGGCCACTCTCGTTTTGCTTGATGAATTCGGCCATAAAAGGCCAGGTGACACATACGCATCGGCCAGTGTTAGTAAAACCGAGGGTGCGCTTGATTATGGTGTCCTCTGGATATTGTTTGCTTTGGCTGCGCATTTTCTCCACCATTGAATCGGCGCTCATAATGAACAGCGGCGACAACGCCCGCGGAATAATGCGGTCCTCGGACAGCACCCGTGCCGCTTTCGAACGAGTGATTCTTTGCACCATGGCCGTCGCATTTGCCTCTGACCAAACATTCAGTAACTTGGTTTTTTCCGTGCCGTCGTGCTCGGTATATGTGAACCATTTTTTTACCGAAAGAGCCCGGTCCTGGTCAGTTACGGCACCTGCAAAAGTTTTAGGATTCATGCCGGAAGCTTTCGCAATTTGGTCCAGGATTTTATCGGTCGGATCGGCATGCGGAAAAGAAGTATAGTACGCCTCTAATTGTGCGACTTCTTGGCCGCTGAGTGAAGGCGCGGCTGGTGTGTCCGGCGTACGCTCACGGTAGCGGCGGAACTTGGCGTGTATGCCAAACCGCTTGCCCAGCACCCGGAAGAATCCTTCCGTCGTTCCATGCTTCATGTCCAGTTGGGTTGTAGTCCGATCGGCAGGAGTACCCCATGGTAGTTCTTTGGCGAGAATGGTTTCGAGTTCGCGTATCTCTTTCTCGGTAAATGTTCGCTCCTCGCCACTTGGACCGGTCCTTGGCCGCCCTTCGATACCATGGAGATCGGCATAGTATTTGATTCGATCCCCATGCATGCCTAAACGGTCGCTCCATCCATATGCGGTAAATTCATCGTCGCCGGTCGCTGGTAGAATGGGGTCATCGTCAAAAAACGTCACGGTATTTGGTTCATAGTATCGTTGTATTGCGCCGCGCGCAAACCGGTCGACATAGTGGTAGCCGGCATCTTCGATCCTGCGTTTTGCCACACTGCGGCGCACATTCTTGCCAGCGATGATGTCATCGAGCAGTTTGTATCCAGCGGGTACGGGCTCCTGGTTCAAGCCGCGACGCAGTAGCAGAAAGCCCAGTGGTTTGTGGTGGAATTCCTGTAAGGCCTTTTGAAGATAGACCGGCAAAACGGTGTGCTTGAGTCCGCGCCACGGCCGGGCTGCGGGATCGTAGCCATGTGCGCGGCCTCTGGCTTTTCTGCTGCGGATGACAACGCCTTGCTCCACGTCTGCACATAGGAATGCCTCATATATGGAACGTGTTTTGCTACTTTTGGCCAGCAGGAATTCGGCGTACACGGTGGTGTCGAACCGTTCGCTCAAACGCGTACCGCGGCCGATGGCCTGGAGTAGTTTAACCCAGGAGTTAATGTCGCAGGCAAAGAGCACCATGTCGATGTCGGCATTCAGTGATTCGGTCCCGAGGTGCGTAGTGGTCAAAATATCAACGTTACCCTCGTTGTATTCCCGGATTATAGCCGCATTGCTATTGGGACCAGTCGCGGGGTTATAGGCGCTCAACGCTCTAGCCACGATAATGCGACCATCCGGCAGCTCCATGCCGTCGAATCGCGCCGCCATTGCCACAGCGTGTTTTCCTCTGTCGCCGCGTTCGCAGAAGATCATGCCGCGACGGCCTTCGTGCAGCAAGGGGACGGCAAAATCTTCCACGGCATTGTCCCGTAGCTCTTCGGCGCTTAGTTCCTCATAACCTGTGCCTTCAAGCGTCTTCAGAAATTCCTGGCCGCCAACCCGCACCGAAAAAAGCTGCACACCATTGGTCATACCATCATCAATAGCGGTCAGCATATCAGCATGTTTGATATGATAGGGCAGAAACTTACGTAAATCCTTGTCTTTGCAGTATGCCGGCGTGGCAGTGTAGCCCAGGATAGGACCACGCCAGTGCTCCAGTATTATGTGTTGTAGTTTTGGCCCCATCAGATGCTGCGCTTCATCCACCATGAGCACGTCGAACTCCTGGCCCAACAGTTTGCCGTCGCGTAAATGGCGCATGAGCATCTCGGCGCTCACGACAACCGCATCGCCTTCCACGTTCTCCTCGTGCTCAAATAAAGCCGTGACGTTCATGTCGTCGCCCGCAAAACGGCGGAAGGTATTGTCGCCCGCCTTGCCCGTAAGCTGATTATTCTGGTTCTGCCAAAATGTGAGAATGAGGGCGCGTTTGCGGCTGGGGTCTTTGGCGGTCGGGTCGGGTTTACCGATGCCAATGCCGACGGCGGTGCGCGCCATCATAACCGTTTTCCCTACGCCCATTGGTGCGTCTACGACCGAGCCTTGCACATCGTACGTTTTATTTCTATATCCGGTGAATTTGTTGTTCACTGTAAATTGTTTGCACGGCAACCGCATCGTGTTCAGCGTGTCACGGACATAGTTTCGTTGCGGCCCCCGCATTTTTCATTTTTGGGAGTGGGCTTGCTGGCGCGTTGCAACTGTTCTGCTGCCAGCATTTCCCCAAAGCGCATATCGCTCAGCGTAGAAGCGAGCGCGCCAACCCGCTCGCTGACACTGGTGGCAATCCGTCGCAGCTTCCGCTCGTTATCGTTGATGCTGTCAAGCCATTTTTCGTTGAACTGGCGGCGCGCCTCTCGTTCCCGTTCGGTGAGTGGCTGGCGTTTCCCGGTGTGCGGATCTAGTTGGACAGGGAAGCGGCGTTGCCGGTCAGCACTACGACCCTCGGCGATGATCCTGACGACTGCCCTGTACACATACAGCCCTAATTCACGCGAGGCAATGTCGAGCCCCTCGGGGTTCTCCATGAACATTATTTCGCGGGCACTGTCTTCGAAAAGTGGCTGCCCCAGCACCACCTCCACTTCATGAACGTGTTCGGGCAACCAGTCGGGTGTTTGAGGGCACTCGGGGAACCTATCTACTTCCATATAGAGGAGTTATTGCTTATGTTTTTGGTAAGGTTACCATACCATATTGAGGCAGCGAGCCGCAACGAAGAAGCAAACACTGGCCGCACGCCCGGAATTGGCCCAGAATTTTGATCTTATGCGCAAAATCTGATATATCTAATATACGATGCAGAAGGTTATTCCAAACAAGCCACTCCTCATTATGTTGTACGGGTTTCCCGGGGCTGGAAAAACTTATTTTGCGCGGCAGCTGTGCGACCATTTGCAAGCGGCGCATGTGCACGGCGACCGCATTCGGTCCGAACTGTTTGAAACTCCGCGTTACGACCGCGAAGAAAACGAAGTCATTGCGCACCTTATGGACTATATGACCGGCGAGTTTTTGAACGCTGGCATGAGCGTCGTGTATGACACCAATGCGTTGCGTTTGGGCCAACGGCGGCAGCTGCGTGACCTCGCACGTAAATCCGGCGCCGAAAGCATTCTCATTTGGTTCCAGATTGACCTCGAAAGCGCTTACGCGCGTGCCAGCAAGCGTGACCGTCGCCGTGCTGACGACAAATATTCGCCCGCACTGGACCGTGCCACCTTTGAACGCATGGCCAGCGGCATGCAAAATCCGCAGAATGAAGACTACGTGGTCATCAGTGGCAAGCACGTGTTTGGCACACAGCTTAGTGCGTTGCTTAAACGGCTGCGCGAGGATGGCCTTATGCCCCTCAACAACGAAACGCGCGCCAAATTGGTCAAACCGGGCCTGGTCAACCTCGTACCTAATCCTGCGGCCGGCCGCGTGGACCTGAGCCGCCGCAATATCGTTATCCGATAGCCGATGGCCAGCAAGCAAGTCAACATTCCCGAAGTTGGCGTCGTGCATCTGTACAAACGGCGGGGCAATCGCAGCTTGCGATTGAGCATTGGCTCAAACGGTGAAGTGCGCGTGTCGCTACCGTACTGGTTGCCCTACAAGGCTGGTGAACAGTTCGCACGCGCCAAAACCGCATGGATTAACGCCAATCGCACGCGCGGCACGGCGCTGCAGCATGGTCACGCCATCGGCAAAGCACACCATGTGTATTTTGAGCAATCGCCGACCGCTACCAAAGTCCAAGCCAAGGTTGCGGCCAACGAGGTGCGCATTAGCTACCCAACTATTTACGCCTCACAGGATGAAGTCGTGCAGCTGGCCGCCCAAAAAGCCAGCATTCGTGCCCTGCGCAAAGAAGCCGAAGTACTGTTGCCGCAGCGCCTCCAAGCGCTCAGTAACCAAACCGGATTGGCGTTCAAAAATGTCTCGGTCAAGCAGCTCAAAAGTCGCTGGGGAAGCTGCACCTCCGACAAAGAAATCACCCTCAATCTGTTTTTGATGCAGTTGCCGTGGCATTTGATCGACTACGTGCTGGTGCATGAGCTTACTCACACCAAGGTTATGCAGCACGGCGCCCCGTTTTGGAAAGAAATGGAACGCCACCTGCCCGGCGCGCGCAATTTGCGCAAACAAATGAGCGTTTACCAGCCGATTTTGTCGCCGGTTGGGCGCGATGTGGCATAATAGAGCCATGGCACAACACTTCCTCAAGCGCGTCCGGCATTTGCGGCGCACGACGGTTGAACACGAGCAGCTCACCAGCCTCATCAACAGTATGGCTGATGGTGTGATTGCCGTAGACCAGGCTATGAACGTGGCGATTTCGAACGGTGCGGCACTCAATATTTTGGATGTCAACAGCACGCTCATCGGCCGCCGGCTCAAGGAAGTCATCAAGCCCATCGACAAAAACAACCAGCCGATCGACATCGAACGACTGGTCGAAGCCGCCGCTATTCCGACCACTACGCGCGATCTGTTGTTGCAGTATTCTGACGGCAGTCGCATTAACCTATATTTGAGCGTAGCGCCGGTGCATTTGGGCTACGGCAAACGTGGCGAACAGGGGTATGTACTCCTACTGCGCGACATCACGCATGAAAAATCGTTGGAAGAAGAACGTGATGAGTTCATTAGCGTCGTCAGCCACGAGCTGCGCACGCCAATCGCCATCACCGAAGGCAACATCAGCAACGCCCAGTACATTACCGCAAAATCCAAAACACCCAACATCGCCGAGGTCAAAAAAGCCCTGCAGCAAGCGCACGAACAAGTGTTGTTTTTGGCCGACATGGTCAACGACCTGGCCACACTATCACGCGCCGAACGTGGCAAACTCATTGTCGATGTCGAGCCGATCGACGTACGCGAGTTGATCACCGGCCTGGCCAATGGCTACGCCGATGACGCCAAACAAAAGGGGTTGACCATCAAAACCGAACTACCTGAAGATTTCGTCACACCCCTGTATTCCAGCAAATTATACGTGCGTGAAATTCTGCAGAATTTCATAACCAACGCGCTCAAATACACCGAGAAGGGCCACATCACCATCAGCGCTGCAGCGGCCGAAAAGGGCATATGCTTCGCAGTCGCGGACACCGGCATCGGCATCAGCAAACAGGATCAGGAAAAAGTCTTCGACAAATTCTTCCGCTCCGAAGACTACCGCACGCGCAAAACCAACGGCACTGGACTGGGACTATACGTCACCATGAAGTTGGCGCGGCTCATTCACGCCGAGATCGACCTGACCAGCGAACTCAACAAAGGCTCGCAGTTCAGCATTTTTATTCCTAACCTTCGGTAGGCGGCTGAAAATCGTGTTCGTCTGCGTAAGGCGACAGCAGCAGAACGCCTGGGTCGGGCTGTCCGGGATCCACTGTTTTCTGGTGCGTGTCTATTGCGTCTGAAGGAGGCGGGAAGGGCAGCACTTTGCCGTCGCCAGCCATGCCGGGTACGGCGGATGCGCCTTGGCCAGAAGGTTTAGTGGAGCGCCTGAACTCGCCAGTGGACTCACCTGTGACCGGGTCGATTACACGCAGTACTGACGTGGGCCTCTCGCTAGCAGCAACGGCCTGCGGGTGGTCAGCCCGCCAGAATCGTTCCTGCAATACTACTAGGTATGCTGCCTCCATGCCCGCCTTGCGGCCAAAATGAGCGAACGCCTCAGCGGCGCCCGCCATGAGCACTCCCGACCCGCCCATAATGAACGCGTCGGCGCCGACCGGCTCATGCTTTTGGGATTCGCTGGCACCAAAGATAAGTGCCGCGATAAAAATACCTGCACCAGCGACACGCATCGTCTGCGCAGTCCAAAAATTAAAATCGGCCTTACTGCGCAATCGGTCCAGCGACGTTTTCAACTCATCGGAAGCGCCTGAAGGGTAGTGTCGTTCTTTTGTCACTCGCCAACTATACCATGCGTTACAGCTTCGGCAAATGCGGGACGACGTGCATGACTGGAATACAGATGTTGCGACCCTTCCAGTCCACCGTCGAAAATTCATACTGCCACATAGAATAATGCAGCATACCGATATCCACAAACACCACAACAGGGAAGGCGAACGGCGCAAGCAGTGTCCTGCCCACGCGCGTTGCAGCCACCACCAACGTAAAAGTCACACTCAGCAATATAGCGGCCGCGGTGGCCAGAACTTGCGCCAGTACGCCAACATGCCACCAAAATCCACCAATTGCCAGCGTGTAGGGCAGGAGCAGCAGACCAGCTTCGCACATGGCAAGGGCAAAGACAATTTCGGGCCGACGATGCAACTGCGGATAGCGCATACGCGTAGCCGTGGCACGCTGTTCGGTTGCGGTTTTGACGCTGGTTACGCCCAGAAGCCCGTCGCTGCGCAAAAACGCGTAGCCGTCAGTACGAATCAGTTGCCGCGCAAAAAATGCTTCCGGCACGATAGAACGGGTAATCGCCGCGAAACCGCCCATCCTTTTGAGTTCGCGCGCGGCGATCATCCAACAACTGCTCATAACCGGTGGCCGCTTCAGCAAACGGCGAGGCGGGGCCAATTCCCACCAGTAGCGCATGGCTTGCACGATCGCCATGTGCTGCACGCCGATTCCGCGTTGCGGCAATATGCTGATCATACTTTTTTGCCGGGCCAACATAGTTGTCACCAAGTTGCGCACGGTCGTTGGCTCAAACCGCGTATCAACCCCGCAAAACATAATGTAATCGCCACTCGCTTCTTCGCTAAGCCGTTGGTAGGCCTGGTTTTTGGGCAGCCATGTGTCGCTCGGCTCGGCGCCTTGCACAAACCGCACGCCATCGTGCGCAAAACTTCGAATAATTTCCGGCGTCCGGCGCAGCTGCGAACAGTCATCCAGTACAATAATTTCGAGTTTAGGGTAATCGCTGGCGATGAGCGAGCGCAAACACGCTTCCAAATCTTCGGTTTCGTTGCGGGCCGGGATTGCCACACTTACGCTGGGTAGCTCAGCATCGCTATAGGCGCGTTTGACCTCTGTTGGCAATGTTTTTCGCAGTCGGCGTATGGTAGCGGCCAGCAATACTACGGCAAGCCCCAGTTGCGCCGCCGCCAACAGTCCCCACAGCACATGCGTTGGCCATGTAAGCGTGTGCCAACCTGCCCACGCAAGCGCCGTGCCCAGCTGCAGCAACATCAGCGCCATACCGGTGCGCCGCGTTGCCCGATACAAGTAGCGGTCGTGCATGCGCGCTTCCAACATGCGCACATAATTGAGCAAGCGGTAGGCACTGAGCAGCGCCACAACTACACTCATCGCCGAGAATTGCCAAGCCAACAGCCCACCGCTGGCAAACGCCACCGCGACAAAGCACAGCGGCACCAACACCTTGCGCGCCAGCCACAGCGGATGCGCTATATATAGGACAAACTCCACGAACGCGCTCGCGGCCAGCAGGCTAACCATAATCATCATGAACTTACTATAGCATCTTGCACCCGCGGCAGCACAGTTTTGCTTGACGCGAGAGCGCGCTTGCGGTAGACTTGACTTGTTGAAGCCTACTGTAGTGTAGGCTTTTTGCATATAGAGGAGTAGAAGTGGCAGAAGAAACAGCGAAATCCAAGCGCCGGATCGTCAAAAAGGCCGAATCAGTGCGCGAAAAGGCCGAATCAGCCGCTCAGCAAAACGCCAAACCACGGCGATTGCAGGCGACTCGTCGTCGTGCCGGTGCACCGTTCCGCGCCGTCGGGCGTGGCGGACGCAAGCTCGGCAAATTCAAACCGTTCCGCATTATTGGCTTTATCCTGGTGCCACCTTACTTCCGCAACAGCTGGCGTGAGCTGCGGCAAGTTACCTGGCCCAGCTGGCGAGAATCTCGCCGCCTCACGTTTGCGGTTGTTGCATTTGCAATTGTCTTTGGTTGCGCGGTAGCGCTCCTGGACTTCGGATTAGATAAAGTATTTAGAGAGGTACTACTAAAATAATGAGCAAGCGATACGACGCCACCAAACAATGGTACGCCATCCACACGTACAGCGGTTATGAAGAAAAAGTAGCCGAATCCATCCGTCAGCGCGCTGACAGCCTGGACATGAAGGACAAAATCTTCCAGGTCCTGGTGCCAAAAGAAAAAATGATCGAGATCAAAAACGGCAAGCGCCGCGTAGTCGAAAAGCGCATTTTCCAGGGCTACGTGCTCGTCCAGATGAAAATGTCCGAAGACGCCTGGTACATTGTGCGCAACACGCCAAGTGTGACCGGTTTTGTGGGCTCAGGGTCGGAGCCAACGCCTATCGGCACCGAAGAGATCGAAAAAATCCAGAAGCGCATGGGCCTCGAACAACCCAAGCACAAGATCGACTACCGCTTGGGCGAAGTCGTCAACATCATCGACGGTCCGTTCAAAGGCTTTGACGGCACCATCAACGAAATCGACTCGCAAAAGGGCAAGCTCAAAGTGTTGGTCAACATGTTTGGCCGTGACACACCAGTGGAACTGGATAGTCTGCAAGTCAAGCGCGTTTAATGCGCTCCAGGACTGGTCGTAAGTCGTAATATAGACTTTTTGCAAACAAGCTAGTATAATACTTTTGTTACGCACTTCTAATTAGAAGTCGGGCACGGGAGCGCTTCTAAACTTCCACGCCTATAAGGAGTAAAATCATGGCCAAAGCCATCAAAGCAAATCTGAAAATGCGAATTCCTGCTGGTCGCGCGTCTGCCGCGCCTCCGGTTGGTAGCATGCTGGGTCAGCATGGTGTTAACATGATGGACTTCATTAACCCATTTAACGACCAGACCAAAGACATGCAGGGGCAAACTGTCACTGTACATATTACTGTATTTGAAGACCGCACCATGGCTTGGCGCGTTGTAAGTATGCCTACTGACGACCGCATTCGTGCCGAGCTCGGTATTCAAAAGGGTTCAGGCCGGCCAAACACCGAAAAAATTACCAAAAAGCTGAGCGATGCGCAACTCACCAAAATTGCCACCGACAAAGCATTCGACATGAACACCGATGATGTCGCCGCCGTCAAAAAGATGGTCGCAGGCACCGCACGCAGTATGGGCGTCGAGATAGAAAGTTAATCTATCGAGAACGACACAACAAGGAGGCCCGTACGAAAGTCCGGCCTCCTTTTTTGAAGGAAACATGATGACATATTTTTCTACACCAACTAATCCGTATTACCGAGAACCCCAGCCACAAAGACGTAACCCTGAAGAAGAAATACACCCAGGCGGCGCATCACGCGAGGTGTGGCTAGCATGGTACAGGGAAGACTCCAAGACCGCCCGCGAGTTGGCGCTTGAAGCGCTACGTGAACAGCGGGAAACCGGGGACGCTCAGCAAGACACTACCACTAACGCGGCAGCCGAGGATGCGGATGACCGTGCAGTCGCATACTTTACGGCCATGGCAGAAACATTTGTCCGAGTGGGACGCATACCAGAAGCATTGCGTGCCGCGCTAGCTGCGAGAAGGGCAGCCGAGGGATTAATTCATCTTATCGTCGACACCCAAGCCGAGCTGACCACCCCACCAGACCAATCTTCAGGGAGTCAACTCGAGCTGCCCACTCAAATAGCTATCGGCGCCGTCGTAGAAGTATTGCCAGCACAAGCGGCTCCAGTTCCATTTGAACTGAACAAATAGCTACTGGAGGGCTGGCAACCACCCCTCCATACGCTGCGTATGACAACAACGCTGCGCGACTGGCCTAGCTGTTTGATCACCAAGCGTGGGCGTGTTACCTTACATTATATGCCGCAAAACATACTGCGAAAGCTAGCTATGATAAACCGGCTCAAGCCCCTCAAATTCAAGTACATCGTCATGGGCGGGATTGCGTTGGTTGTGCTGCTGGGTAGTGCGGGCGCCGTTATGTTACAGAGCGCTAAGGACACGAAGCCGACCCCAGCGACCGTTGGAAACAGCAAAGGCACGAGGGCCACAAACGACAATACCTCTCCGCAGACCGCTGCCAATCAAACGTCGGGCAGCTCTGGCAATGCGTCACTAGACACCGGCAGCACTTCGGCGCCAACGGGTCAGAGCCCCAGCTCAGGCCAAAAACCTTCCAGCAACTCCGGAAGTCCAAGCACGAACCCGCCCGGCAACACGCCAGCGCCGGACACGGCACCACCATCAGTTCCTGAGAGCTTCACCGTTATTGACGACCCGGACAATCAGTTCCACCGCGTACTTTCTTGGAACGCTTCGACCGACAACGCGGGCGTAGTGGGCTATTATCTGTACCTTGGCTATTCCGAATCGGACGTGACTAACCAGCAGCCGTTCCACAATGTCAACGACGGCTCCACCGACGACACCGACGTCACACCAATATGCAGCCCCCACGGCTTCTACACGTACTACGCGGTCAGGGCGTACGACGCCGCTGGCAATCTTTCGGACCCCGCCATTGCGAGCATCCGGGACAATCCTGGACATTACTGCAATCCTATAGGCACGTAAATTCATCGGCTCCTATTATTAAACGCGTTTTTGTGCTAAAATAATCTTATCATCACTCATAATTGTGGGAGGCGTTCGTAAGCGCCGTATGCACCACGAAGGAGAAATCATGGCAGAAGATGCCAAAAAACAGGCAGAAGCCGAAGAAATTGTAACCACGGAAGCAACCGAGGTTCCAACCGTTGCCGAAGCCGTCAAAAAAGCTGACGATAAAGTCGCCAAGGCGGGCAAGCGCAGCGCCAAATCGCTCAAAGAAGCCGAAGAAAAACAGGCCAAAGAAGAGCGCAAAGCGCACGCTGCTGAAGAAGCTGCCGAGGACAAGCCCAAGCAACCCGTTAAAGCGACTCGCTCACGCTTGGAACGCCAAGGCAAAAACTTCCGCAAAGCTGCCGAACAAGTTGAAAAGGACAAGACGTACGGCCTCGGTGAGGCAATCGACCTGGCTATCAAGACCAGCCCCGTTAAGTTCGACGCAACCGTTGAGCTACACATCAACCTGAACGTCGACCCGCGTCACGCCGACCAAAACATCCGCGACAACCTGGTACTGCCCGCCGGTACTGGCAAAAAAGTTCGCGTTGCCGTATTCGCTGACGACAAAGTTGACGGCGCCGACGTGAGCGGCATCGAAACCATCACTAAGCAGCTCGACAAGGGTACGATGGACTTCGATATTCTGGTCTCGACCCCAGCCAACATGCCCAAGCTCGGCAAATACGCCCGCCTGCTCGGTCCACGCGGCCTTATGCCCAACCCCAAGAGTGGCACCGTCACTACCGACCTGGGCAAAGCCGTTGCCGAAGCCAAAGCTGGCCGCGTTGAATACCGCGTTGACAGCACCGGCATCGTACACATTGGTGTTGGCAAAGTCAGCTTCGGCAAAACCAAGTTAGAAGAAAACCTGCGCGCCGTGCTTACCAGCGTCAAAAACAACAAGCCTGCGTCCGTCAAAGGCACATACCTCAAAAGCATGTACCTGACGACGACCATGGGTCCGTCGATGGTTGTGGCCAACAGCGAATTCTAACCGCCTGCAGTCGCATCAATCCAAAACGCCTCGTCACCAGATGGGGCGTTTTGTTTGGTTGGCAGACATCGCACCCAACAGTTGTAATTTTCGCTAATTGCTTGCATCACGGTTTTGACAAATCGTACAATATGTACAACTTTTGAGGGAGCCAAAGGGATATGTGCGTTTACAGCAACACTCAGATTTTGCAAGCGATCGACGAAGGACACATCGTATGCGTGCCATTCAATCCAAAACACGTCAGCCAAGCTAGTCTGGACATCACCTTGGGCTACAACTATTTTCGCACCGAACGGGCAGGTGACCATCGACTGTACAACCCATTCAGTAAGGTTGACGTCGACCGCTATTTTGGCGAAGCGCGTGTCGCAGTCAAGCACGGCGAATGGTGCAAGCTGAACGGCTTTACGCCGCAGGAAGGCATTCCGCTTGATCACCCCGTCATTCCGCTGCGGCCGGGCGAACGCATCCTCGCACACAGCCACGAATTTTTTGGCATTTTGCCGCCTGGGGCCTGCGAGCTAAAATCCCGTTCCAGCTGGGGCCGTAGCGGCATCGCCGTGTGCTTTGACGCCGGCTGGATCGATCCAGGCTATATCAATCGCTTAACCCTCGAGGTCTACAACCTCAACCAGCACGAAACAGTACTCCTGCCGGTCGGCGAGCGCATTGGCCAGATTATTTACCATACCACTGGTGATGTTGAGGGCAGTTACGGAGCAGGACGCGATAGCGGGTTCAGCGGCAAGTACCAGCGTGGTACCAGCCTGGATGACCTCATCTCCAACTGGACGCCGGCACAAATGCTGCCCAAAGCATACAAAGACACGCGCAGCTTGCCGGAAAAAATACCAGGATTACAGAAACGTTGGGTTGAGGAGCAAATTTTATGAATCCTACAAACACGAACGCCGAAGGCACTTTTATTGTTATTGAGGGTGCTGACGGATCAGGCAAAGGCACGCAGTTCAATCTGTTAGCAGAACGGCTCACGCGCGAAGGCTACGACGTTGCCACGTTTGATTTCCCGCAATACGACCAGCCCTCCAGCTATTTTGTGCAGCAATATTTGAACGGGCAGTACGGCAGTGCCGATGCTGTCGGCCCCTACACATGCTCGCTGTTTTACGCGCTTGATCGCTACCAGGCTGCGCCCGCCATCAAGGCTGCATTGGCTGAAGGCAAGGTTGTACTGGCCAACCGTTATGTTGGGTCCAGTATGGCGCACCAAGGTACCAAATTCGTTCACCCAGAAGAGCGCCGGGGCTACTTCATTTGGCTAGACAATCTCGAATTCGAGATGCTACACAGCCCGCGCCCGACCATCAGTTTTGTGTTGCGCGTGCCGGCCGAAACTGCCCAGCAGCTCGTCGACCAGAAAGAAGCACGCAGCTATACCGACAAAAAACGTGACATCCACGAGGCCGACTTGACACATCTGCAAAAAGCCGTGGCCGTCTACGACGATATTTGCCAGTTGTTTCCGCGGGATTTTTCGCGCATCGACTGCGTGCGTGACGGTACGCTGATGGGCATGAGTGCCATACACGATATTATTTGGCAAAAAATCGAGGCACTGTTGCCACCCAAACCGGTACGGTCCGCTCAGCCAACCACAACCAAACAGCCAGCCCCCACTGTTGAAAATCCATTTGTCCAGCGCTTGCCCGATGGTAGTTTCAGCGTGACGGAGGCGGGCAAGCAATTCCTAACAGAGGCGGTCACCGATCCAACCGGCAACGTCTACGCTTTCACCGGCAAGTTGGACAACATCACTATCGCCGCCGCCATGGCCCGCCTGTCGCGGCGCGGCGATGACATGCGCGTCACCTTACTGGACGAATTCGCCAATGCCACGGGCAAGGATTCACAGCTATTACAGCGCGTTATTACAGCGTATGGCGACGATTCGGTGCAACAACTGGCCGGCATGCACATCGTGGTCGAAAATGGCAGCAACTTGCTAACCAAAAAGCTGGAATGGGGACGGCTCGGCGCCTACTTGGAGCAATCCACACGCTACATCTACTTTGACAAGAAGAATGCCGATGGCAACTACCGCTACTACACGCCAAACCTGCATTCCGCCATGGCCCAGCAGTACAAAGTGCACATGGACAAAATCTTCGACCTGTACGCTGAACTTGTCCACAGCCTGACCGACTATCTTCATCAGACAACAACCGTACCCAAAGAAGAGCAGGACGCCGCTTGGCGCAGCGCTGTCAAAGCGCAGGCCTGCGATGCAGTGCGGCCGGTTTTACCTGTGGCGACGACATCTACGACAGGGCTATACTTGTCTGGCCAAGCGCTAGAAAGTCTCATCATGCACCTGATGAGCGATGCGTTGCCCGAAGCGCGCCAAACCGGTGAAGCCATGTTGGCCCAGGCCCGCAAGGTCGCGCCCGTCTTTTTGGAACGCGCCGACAAACCGGACCGTGGTGGCGCCACCATTGCCTATGCTGCCAACACGCGGCAACACATGCGGCAGCTCGCCCAACAGTACCTGCCAAGCGTGCACGCTGACAAGGCTTCGCCCGTACAGC
>Ga0207661_10001156_pt1 | contig 17616 bp, 20 predicted proteins | sample KBSC713LmetaG_FD_184337 | JGI IMG/M metagenome (GOLD analysis project Ga0207661, IMG submission 184337) | Corn rhizosphere microbial communities from Kellogg Biological Station, Michigan, USA - KBS C7.1-3L metaG (SPAdes) (version 2) | ecosystem: Host-associated > Plants > Roots > Rhizosphere ...
CCCACAGTAACTGCCCCATGTAGGCCACTCGCGTACACGGCGCAGGCCAGGGAGAGGGTGTGCCCCATCGCACGGCGTTCCGGCCTTCCTTCGCCATCAGGGGCGATCCCGTGCTCTCGCAGAGAGAGCGTTCTGTGTCGCTGTTATTGAATTCCGTTCGATAACTACATCGTATCACATAATTGAACAAGAGTCAATAGTATATTGAACACGAGTCAATTATGTGGTGGCCTGTCTGACACAAGCGCTTCTGCGGGTGCACTCCTGACTGACCAGTGACAGGTACGACAGGCCAGAAATGGCTGCCTCTCGCAATCTGTGCGGGCGGATTAAGATGGCTTAGCGTTACGAAGGGTGTTATCAGCCGCAAAGTAAATAAGCGCCTTCGGAAGAGTTTTGGTGGAAGCGTGGCATAAGTCAGCGCCGCGCTGGTTCTATAAACACGCTGAGCGTGTTGAAAAATGTCGTCTAGCAGCGTTAGGTAGCTAAGTTTATTCGGTCTCTTGTTCGTCCTGGTTGGTGGTCGAGGGAGTGGCTGGCTTCATCGCCAGCCACGACTACCACGAACAAGCAGCTGAGGATAGATAAGCCTTCGACCGCTACTGCCGCCCCGGCTGGGAACGGTCGCCGACCCCAGCCCCGCTGCTGCAGCAGCCGCTTGAGGTTCTGTCCACTTGCGAGCAGGAGGGCCTCGCTGTTGACCCGCCACAAGCGCCGTAGCCGGAAGCACCGCATCCCGTGCCACTGTTTACCCTCGGCGAAGAGCGGTTCTACCCACACCTGCCGTTTGCGCAGCGCTTTCTCATAGGCCGGCGTCTGCCGGTAGGCTTGCACTCGTTCGCGATACACTTCTCCCACGTGCCGGCGCAGGCGGCGGCCCTGGGCACTCGTCGTGCACTGCGCCTTGACCGGACAGGCATTGCAGATGGACGCTGGGGCCCGGTAGAGCTGGCTTCCAGTGGTACGATCCAGTTCGCCGATGCGTTGGAGAATCGTCCCTTGCGGGCAGCGATACTGATCGGCCTCTGGTTCATATTGGAAGTGGCTGGCCGACCAGACGTCATACTGCTCTTCCCAATCGGGCAGGGGCATATACGCGTGGATGCCGGCCAGCTCGAAGGCGGCAATGTTCTCCAGCGTCCCATACGCGGTGTCGCCCGTCACCTGCCATGGCCGGAGGTGCCAGCGAAAACAGGCCCGCCAGGCCAGGTCGAGGATGGGCTGGTTCTCCATGACCTCACCCGGGGCCACCAGGACCTCCAGGATGATCCGTCGTTTGCCGCCATCCACCACATAGTGGGTTTGGTACCCCAGATGCGTTCCGCCGCTTTTCAAGCGCAGCGGGGTGGCGTCGGCGTCCGTGGTACTGATGCGAAAATCTGCGGTGCGCTGGTAGTAGCCATGTACCTCGCGCTGGGGTCGGCCCGCCTCAGCGATCCAGTCATGCCGCGCGGCATTCGCCGCGGCGCGCTCTGCGCGCTCAGGTTCACTCAGGGCGGCCGGCAATGGTGTTGGCGGTGCGGGTATAGGTGACCAGGCCGCATCGGCCTGCTCCGGGTCCGGCACGGCCTGCGGCTCTGGCGGGGTGGTCTCGTCGGAGAAGAGTGCGTCCAGGTGGGCGTGGATCGCAGCGCGCGCTTCGACGGCAAACCGGGGCACGAGCGAATCCATGGAGGCATCGGCCAGCACGTGGGTCGCATCGAAGTAGAGCTCGCGGCCCCAGATCAACCCGGCCTGCTGGCACTGCTCGACAATGGCCTCAAAGAAGTGGCGAAAAATATCTAGGCCATAGCGGGTGCGAATCCGGGTTAAACTCGAATGGTCTGGTAAGGCCTCGCCCACATTGTAGCCCAGATACCACAAGACGCTGAGTCGGTCCGCGACGGTGCGCATAAGGAGCCGTTCCGAGCGCAGCCCTTCGAAAAACATCACGAGCTGGAGCTTGAAAAAGACCACTGGGTCAACGCTTGGCCGCCCACCAGAGGCATAGCGATCTTGGACCAGGTCGCGCACGAACGAGAGATCGAGCACGCGGTCCAGGTGGCGGTAGAAGTGGTCGGCGGGGACCAGCTCCTCGAGCGAGACGGCGGGTACCGGGGTGAAACACCGCGCTTTCGTCCCCATCATGGAGCACCTCCAGTCGGTTCGCTGTGCCAGCGCCTGAGCCGTGGTCGCGGGCGATCACAATATGATAGCCTGCGTCGAGAGCGTCGTCTATGCACCCTGCCCGCGGAGAACTGGCGTACGGCTACCTGGGGGCAGGAGCGGAGCAAGAGAGAGGCGAGCAGCAGCATGCAGACGCGGATCGACAAAGCGACCATCGTCCGTCGTGTAGCGCAGCGAGCGCATCGCGATGAAGCGACGGTCGGAGAAATCATCGACGCCACCTTGGAGGAGATCTACGAGGCCTTGAAACAAGGCGAACCGGTCTCACTGCGCCAGTTCGGCTCATTCTATGTCCGCCCCCAGCGTGCGCAATGGGTCTTCCGTTTCAACCCCGCCCAGCGGTTACGCAGAGCCTTGGGCTGGAGTTCGACCGCACAGGGCGAGTAGGAGCTGGCAGCGCTTAGACTGACGTACGCCGAGGTCGACGAGCGACAGCCCAAGAGCGAGAGAGGAGGTGCGCGCGATGCAGCCATCAATCGAAGAGACGTATCCACATGTGGCCTATTGGGTCACCACCCAGGGCTGGATCGAGGTCGGATACGATGAGGCGAGTCGCTCCTTCGTGCGCGCCCTGGACATTGGCGGCATGGTCTGGGAGGGCGCGCCCAGTTATCCTAGCCTCGACGACGCGCTCCGCGCCTTGGATCTCGCGCTCGACGAGTGGTTGCAAGCAGCAGGGATGCAGCACCCCAACCGTCCAGCGACGTAAGCCAACCGTGGCAGAACGCCACCCCGGAGTGCACGCCGTGAAGGAGGTGCACACGCCACACATAGCGGCTGAGGCAATTTCAAGCGAGCTGCCCTTGGCCGTTTTTCAACAGGCTGACGCTATTTTTGAGAACGGCTCAGGAAGACGCAGCCAGCACCTGCTAATTCACAACAAAGCTCGCTACTGATCGACACGTGATAAAGGTACAAAGAGGGTAGAAGGAGGGCAAATAATAGGTATCGTCAGTCATTCGAGATTGTTTCAGAGCATCCTGAGCACTGATGAGGAGTGCGATTCGCCCATCATATCTCACTGGATAGCGTGCGGTGTATCGGCGGTGTATTTCTGGCAGGGTTTGTGCTACTGGAGAGCAGAATGGGGTAATAGAGTCACAACCTGGTATTGGACCAGGTAAAATTACCTGGTTGTCGTATCCCAGCAGGAGGACTCTCATGGCGCAGTATGTTCATTTTGGCATCTTCTTGATTACTGTCCCGAATTTGATCGTCATCGGACTGATGCTCCTCGTCTTTGCTCTAGCCGTTGCGCTGCCTCTACCGCAGGGACATCCTGAGAGACACCCTGAACCTATTGACCAGGTCTCCAACCAGCATTCAGAGGATCAAGAAGGGGGTCTGTGATGACTCCCAAGATGAGTACCAACTGGACCTTGGCAGTGCGTCAACGGCTCGCCAAGAATTTCCCTCCAGATCAGGTCTTACCAGACAAACAACCTTCCTTTGTCCGATCAGCGGTCTATCTCTTCGGAGCCCTCACGATTGCCAGCTTCGCCCTTATCATCGTGACGGGCACCGTCCTGGCGATCTTTGGGCCCCAATGGTGGCATACCGATGCCATTGGACACTTCTTCAATAGCCTACACCTCTGGAGTGTTGAAGCATTCTTTTTCTGTATGGTGATTCATCTCTGGGGCATGTTCTATCTGGGAGCCTGGCGCGATGGACGTGGTCGCACCTGGGTGATGGGAGCCCTCGCTTTTGTCGTGAGCATCGGCACTGCCTTCACTGGCTATCTCTCACAAAGCAACTTCGACTCCCAATGGATTGCCGTGTCAGCCAAAGACGCGATAAATGCCGTTGGTGTTGGCGCCTTCTTTAACGTGCTGAACTTTGGCCAGATGTATGGCTTTCACATCCTGGTGTTGCCAGTTATTCTCATTGCGGTTGTTGTCTTGCACATCGTACTGGTCCGCTTGCGTGGCGTCGTACGTCCGTACCCCGTCAAAGGTGAAGCACGCGTGCCCTACACGGCAGGCATGACCCAGGAGCAGTACTACCGAGGCGTTCGCATGATCCCCTATGATCTCCTGCGCGAGGTGGTACTTTCCGGCGCGGTCGTGCTGGTGGTGGTTCTGCTGTTCGCTGGGATTTTCTCTTCGCCCGATGACAAGCCGCTGACGATGCAAAGCGTCGCGCAGTCTGATCCGGTTGGCTTCGTAACGGTTTCGCTCTCTGAACTGGCAGGCAATAGTGTGATCGCCCAATATGGGCCACCCTACAACAACACTACAGGCTCGTCACAGTCGTTTGGGCCTTTTTCTCCCCAGCAACTCGCAGGAGTTGGGATACCCATCGATACGGCAGCAGTATATGTCACCGATCCACTGAAGACGGTGCAGAATCCTGCGGTCGCGACCGCGTTGCGAACCTTCACTGCCGCATCGGCAGCCCAACAGATGACCTGGGAAAATAACTACGCGACTGCTCTTGGCAAGGCCGATGGATCGCTCGATGCGGCGGGGCATCTCAAGGTAGCTGACGGTGATTATGGGCCTCTGCCAGTGATGTTTGGGGCGTTACTGGACATCGCACGGAGTGGAGCTCTCGATGGCCTCTTGCTCACCGATGGGAGGTTCTACCAGACGGATTATACCAAACCCCTCCTGTTCCTGAGCGAGGAAGCCCTGCCAAATCGTGCGGAGCAGCTCAACCTGCTGGGTAGTCAGTGGGGCATGATGAATGAGACTGGGGCGTACCCAGGACAAGCCTGGTTGTGGCTCTACACGTTCTGGTATCAAGTGCCGTTTGGTCCCTTTAATGGACCGAATGCCGATATTGCTGTCCTGGTACTCATGGGGATACTGACCCTGGTTCTGGTCTTCCTGCCCTATATCCCAGGGCTGCGACGTCTGCCAGAGTTCCTTGGGGTGTATCGCCTGATCTGGCGTGAACACTATCGTGAAGTGCGTGCCACAATGGCCGCAGATGGGGAGCATGTAGAGACACCATCGCCCTCGCCATAGCCATAGCGATGCTACTCAACCAGGTTCACCACATTCACCGATTTGATGCAGATGCGAAGAATGCGATGGGTGCTCCCCACCGCCATGTGGTGTGCTTGTTTGCGGAACGTACATTTGCATAGACCCCTGAAATCCTGATGAGGAGTTGACAACAGAAGAAGTCATCCAATACCGCGTGCGAGCGTTACGTAGCCACTGTTGGCGCTACCTTCTGACCAACTCACGCCTCCATGAAGCGCCTGACTTCCGCCGAGATTGGGCAAAGTGGTTCCCATATGACTATGACCCTGGATTCCCTCCTATCTCCCGTGTTTGTGGTCGAGGCTGACACAGATCTTCGCGAGCTGCTCCGCGATCTCTTGGAGGATGACGGCTACGCAGTTTTGGAGGCAGGGAATCCCAACGAGGCGCTGGCCCTGCTCTGCGCACTCCCCACTTCAGTTGTGCTGATCGTGAGCAATGCTGAGTGGAGCGGCCGCCGTGAGCTTACGTTCTTCACGGCCATTGCCGCTGCTCCAGTGTTGGCGGCCCAGCACGTCTACATCTACCTGACGACGACACCGGAGCGCACGCTGCCTGCCCTTATAGCGATCCTGGAGAGGCTGGGGGCGCCGATCCTCGCCAAGCCATTTGAGATTAGAACCTGGGAAGATACCGTAGCCGCAGCCGCCACGACACTGGTATTGACGTCAACACCACAGCCTGAGGCACAGCCTGAGGGCCAAGAGCGCTGGCTAGCTCGCACACGAGGGCCTTGAACCGGTGTGCGGGATTGCAGGATGGTGTCTCACGCCGTGGCAGGAGCGCCGAATACCCTGGAAACCAGGCAGCCGCAGATGTCGGCGCTGGAGTTACTTGCTCAAACCAGTCTCGGATGGGCTTCGCAAGGCGTTGAACTTCTGCGTGATGCGCTCAGACGAGCTTGTCTGCTCGTCTGAGCGCATCGTCTCCTGTGTCTGGCGCGCTGTCGTCACGGTGCGCTTGTTGCTCGCGCTCTAGATCCCAGATTGGCTCAGGAAATTCTACCCAGTGCGTCACCCGGGAAAACGGGCCGCCACGGCCAACATCGGAGTCCGCCTCCCATTGCCCAGTGTATGTACCCTCGCCATCAGGGTCAGCGCCTAGCGGCCAACCAGACACGATGCAGCCGTCAACAATGAAGGCGACCCGGCCAATCTGCTCGTCTGTCATGTCGGGTACGCCGTCCTCGGCGATTGGATGGACAATGATCGTTACCTGTCTTGCGCTCATATCGCTTACACCTCGCCTCACTGTTCGCTGTGCTACCTCCGCCTTCTTGCTGCTACTCGCCTCGTTAATAATCAGTATACTCGCTGCTATCGCCGCCCGATACCCACATATATCACATGGCCTACGCCTGTTGTTCCGTCTCGCCATTCCCTCTTGCTACATGTGCGATCTACCGACGCCTTTATCTTCGCACGAAGCGCGATTTAGGCACGCTCGACCGCTCTGCTTTGCAAGCTGGCACACTAATTGCGACAGGGGGAAGTACTGCCTGCTCTTCAACAGCAGTTCGCTCGTGCGTGCTGCGTGAAGGAATAGGCCCGGAGGTTTGATCCCTCCAGAAAAGGAATTGTTATAATGCAACCCACAGGATCAGGGGATCCGCGCGATCCACATTATGCTGGCGCACCCATTACGGCCGACCCACCACACTACGTCGAGGCTCCGCAGCCCACGCCGCCGCAGCCCATGCAACCAATCGCGCCAGCTCGGCGTGTGAACACGGACGCCACCTACGCCCCAAGTTGGCGCGGCTGGCGCGCTGGACAGATCGTCTACACCATCGGCGCTATCGTCGCGGTGCTGATCGTGATCCGCATCATCTTCGAACTCCTTGCCGCCAACCCCAACGCTGGTTTCAGTAATCTCATCTACACGATCACCGCTCCGCTCGTCGCCCCCTTCCAGGGCGTCTTCCCCACGCCACAGAGCCATGGCAGCATCCTCGATCTCGCCGCGGTGCTGGCCATCATCGTCTACGCGTTGCTGACATGGGGCATCGCGCGGCTGTTTGAGCTCATTCGGCGGCGCTCTACGCCTACAAGCTGACAGGTCTTATTGTATGAGGGTCAGGATGGTCGCTACGGCACTTGCCTCTCTCCTGAGACGTTTGGAACACATTGCCCTCGTGGAGGCGGCGACGTGGGGCAGATTGATTCGGCTCGACGTCACTCCGCTCACACGGGTATCGTGCCGCAAAGGCGTGTCCGCATGCCGGAGGCGGAAGGCAGTGTCCAGGAAAGTCCTCATCCGCCACCTGCGCAGGTACGCGGGCATAGCGCCCAACTCTGGCGGACCAACACGTCTGCGGATGTGGGACCCCTTCGCGGATACTAGAGCTGCTTAGCGACAGCAGCCGCGCAGTGGGCTACTCGGCCTCTGAGGTCAAACGGGCGCCGACCCGGTCGGCCACGATCATAATGCCCGCCGAACCGAAGCGGAGGACATCTTGAACCTCGATGCGCGGCGCGTTGTGCCGCATACGCTTCCACAGCGAGGTGCTCAAAATGTAACTAACTACCGTGCGCGCCTCGTCGTCGAGTTCGACCTGGCTAATGGTACCCAACAGTGTGCCGCTCTCGGTCACCACTTGCGTTTGCTGCGCCTGGCTCAGGCTTGATGCCCCTGTCAGGGTGGTGAGGCGATCCAGCGCGTTGACAGCGTCGGGGCCAGTCACGGTAAGCGCATCCTGCCCGACGGTACTCACGCGGTCTCGGGACACTGCCTCGGTGGTTCCGAAGGGCCCGTGCTTGAGGGTGAACCCCAGCACCTGACGGTACTCGCTGTCGAACAGGATGTCGTCGACTTCCCCAATCTTCGCCGCGTCCGAAAGCGTGACGATTGCGCGTCCTTTGAGATGTTCCGCATTCACGGTAGCTACTCCTTCGCTAGTCGTCGGCGATCTGGGCGCCGTGTCGAATGTGTGGATGGCCGGTCGAACGTCGGTCACCGGCTGCCACATTCAGAGTATACGAAGATTACATAACGAGATGCAATTGAGATGGGGCAGCCTCCGGGTCAGTGAGGCAGGCGATCCCCTTGGCTCCGGTCCACCGTAGTCAGATTGGGAGCGTCACCGGTTCATCGCTCGCGCCACTGCCATCTCCCAAGGGCGCGAGTGATGCGCATGCGGAGGCGAACTGCGTCACAACGCCACGCTTCATATCCAGCGCGACAGGGAAGGCTCCGGTCCCGCCGCTCAACGTCAACTCAGTAGCCGCACCATCGACGAGGATGCCACCGACACGCGTGTTCGAGGGGCTTGTCGTGTAGCTGCCATGGAGGTCCAGTTGCGGCCCAACGGCGATGTTGAGCAAGGGTATCCCGATGGTAGAGGAGGAGGCAGTGAACGAGATGGTCACTTTGTCGGCATTCCGATTTCCCGAGACCTTCAGGTCAACAGAGGTCGCCCCGCCGCCGAGGGGATTCTTAGAGCAAAATGTGCCGCTGCCGGAGAGGCTGCCGTTGAGATAGGTCGAGATATCCATGTAGGCCTCCAGCGAAACGCGGGCCGAGCCGACTTGCATCCGCAGCGGCCCATACCATGCGCCGTTGAGGGCGAAGTAGCTCGTGGCCAAGTTATAGGCCAAAACACCCAGTATCGCCAGCACGGTGAGCCCAGCCAGCACGCCCAGCCCACGCCGAAGTCCACGCCGAGGACGCTGTGTATGCTGTGCAGACCGTGCAGGCTGTGTATGTGCCGTACGCACATCTGGGCTAGCTGTCAGGGACGTCTCATCGGGAGTGCCGTAAGACTCTGACACGGTCATCTCGTTCCTCCTGTACTCTCCACAGGCTAGGCACACCGCGTATGATAGGGAAGGTGTCTGGGCCTTGCCGTGACATTGAGTACTTGAGTACCCAATCGCTCTCCTGAGCCGCGTACACTAGTTCCCTGGGTACGTCAGGGCGCGATAGCGCCGCCCATGGGCGGAGAAGCACATGAACACATTCACATCTCAGCTTATCCAACTATATAGCTACGGATCACGTACCCTGGCCCTTTCGCGATGACTTCCAGCAAGCAATCTTGTACGTTCGTCATGGTGTCATGCCTTCTCTCATGTTCTCTCTCGACACCTCTCATGGAACCTCATGGAACCTCATGGAACCTCATGGAAGAATCTCAACTTCTGAACCTGGGTGCGCAGTCGACCGCGCGCCCGCTGCCGCGTGCTCCTGTCGCTCACACGTAGCGTTACGGCCGCCGCTCTCACGGGTGGCTCAATGGGCGGTTCAATGGGCGCCTCCTGAGTCGGGGGAGACTGGGTCGGAGCAAGGGGATATTGGAGGGGGTGATCGTGGCGCCATCCCTGCCATAACGACGTGAGCAACACCTGGAGGAGGCCCGCCGCAGGCGCGGCGAACAGCGCGCCCCATACTCCCAGCAATTCCGCGCCCACCAGCAGCGCTATGATCGAGACAGCTGGATGCAACCCTACTGCCTTCGCGAGCACCCGCGGGGCTACGACGTACCCTTCCAGGACGTGGATGAGGACAAAATAGCCCAATACAATCAAGGCGAGCACCCAGCCCTGTGTCAGCGCGACCAGGACGCAGATTACTCCGGACAGGACCGTGCCGAGCGTCGGGATGAACTCGAGCAGGAAAGCGAGGAGGCCCAACAACACGGCATAGGGTACCTGGAGGAAATACATCCCACCCCCAACCAGAGTCCCCACGAGGGTCGAGAGGATGAGTTGGCCACGCAGATACCCCCCAAGCACCCGCTGCACGGCAGCCAGGGCGCCGACGACACGCGCACGTTGCAAGGTAGGAGCGCTCTGGCCGAGCCAAATGACGATCCGCGGCCCCGCCACGAGGAAATAGAGGCTGAGGACCAGCACCAACACGGCATCCAGGATGGCGGCGAGCAGACCAGTGACGACGCCACCCAATAGTGGGAGGGCGTTCTCCGCCGCATGCTGGAGTTGCTCTGCGGCGCGCTGGCTCAGATCCTGGATCTGCTGCTGGGACAGGCCCAACTGCGCGAGTTGCTGGGCCAAAGGCGTCGGCTCCCCCGCATGTGGGGAACTGAGCAGTCGCGTAATCTGATCGGTAAGGGTAGCCAGCTCAGCGGTCGCATTGGTGACGAACAGGTAGCCGATGACACCAGCGAGGCCGACCAGGACGAGGTAGACCAGAATGATAGCCGCGGGAAGCGGCACAATGCGGGCGAGCAGCCGCACTGCCGGGGAGACGGCGTAGGCCAGCAACGCGGCCAGTGCGACGATGAGCAGTGGACGCAACAGATAGACGCCCACCCACAGGCCCGCAACGGCTAGCACCACCCAGAGAAAGAGGGTGAGCGTCACGTCACGCCGCCGTGCCCAGGCGGGATAGGTAGGGTAGGCAGGGTAGGCAGCATCAGCCGACGCGGCAGCGCGCGTGCCTACGCTGCTGGGTTCGGTGGCAGTAAGAGGTGGTTTGATCATAAATCTTCCTCGCTCTCGCGGGAGGCAGAGGCCGGCTTGGGCGCACGAGTCTGATCGAGTTCATGACGAAAGTGCGGCAGACGCAGGCTGAACGGGCGCCCGCTGCCCACCCGGCGCAGCACCGCCTCGGCGTAGCGCACCAGCCGTGACCGCGTATGGCGCTGCATTTCCTCCTGCGGCATGCCCGCCGTTGGACCCGCGGCTCCTCGTAGCGTATGATGCGCCTGCACGGCGTGCAGTACCCCCGGCAGATCTGCCGCGGTCGCGCGCTGGCCCGCGGCCCATGAGTTGATCTCGGCTCCTAGGAGGAGGATAAACGCCAAATAGTAGAGGAAGAGCAGGATCACGAAGGCAAAGCCAGCAATCGTGCCATAGTTATCGGCGCGCAGGAGAAAGTGCTGGTAGAGCCGAAAGATCCCTTCATAGAGCATCAGCAACACCACAGCTACGACGATTCCTCGCCAGTTCCGTCGCCACGTGCGCCAGCCTCTGCCGCGATTGGGTACGAAGACGTAGATGGCGCCAATGCCGAGCAGGGCCGCGGCGAACCAGATAAGTAGTCGCCCCCCACCGGAGAGCATTGGACCCAAGGAGCCTTGATTGCGCGGGTCAACCAGGGCAACCAGTCCCGCCGGAAGAATGGAGACGAGGATGACAACGGACATGACGACGAGCGAGAATGCCAGCATCCCAAAGGCCATGCGGTTCTGGCGCAGCGGGTCGCGGCCACGCAGGCGGAAAATGATCCCGAAACAGCCTTCCAAGGTGACAAAGAGGCGCGAGCCAGCGATAACCGCCGCCACGAGGCCGAGCGCAAGGAGCAATCCGGCGCTTCGCTTCAGGTGTGTGCTCACTCCCTCCACGAGGATAACGCCGATGCTGCCTGGCAGCGCGGCCGCTACGGTCTGCTGGAGCTGCTGCTCAGCCATCGGCGAGATGATTTGTAACAGTAGTCCGCAGGCGGCGAGAAGGAGCAGGAGTAAGGGGAAGAGCGCCATGAGAAAGTTGTAGGCCAACAGTCCGGCGAGGTTGAAAATCCAGTCGTTGTTGATCTTCGTCCAGAAGCCTCCCAGTGTTTCCCGCCAGACGCCGGACCGCGTTGCATCCAGCGTTTGCCGAACAGCGGTGTGGGGCGCCAGCGGTTTATTGTTCACAGCCTTACCCACGGCCTCGCTCGTCATCACATCCTCCCTGCGGTCTCTTCCCCGCAATCACTCCTCCGGGGACTCCCGCTTGCGCCCGTTGGCTGGCCGCATGGGGGCTCCGTTGTGTGAGAGGCCATTTGCCATTTGCCATTTGCCATTTCTTCCCTACGCATCTCCAGGCGCCTCAGGCCACAGACTCGCACCCTCACGGAGTGACTCACTGGTGACGTGCGGGCGCCTCGACGACCCGTTCAATATCATCTTTGATATCGTGCTCCGCGATGCGTACGCCGCCGATGGCCTCGCGCACAAGTATCGTCAACCCCACTGCGTAGCCCAGGAGGACGCCGACAATTCCTGCAATGATGACAGTGATCACTGATGGAGGCCACACATGGGTCGTCTGGTAGGCGAACAGGAGGCTCACCCCAGCGCCGATTGCTCCGAAGAGTATAACCGCGAAGGCAATGCGGAAGAAGGCGTGTATGGCGGTCTTGATCATATGGCTCAGTAACATCATGGTGCGATCTCCTCTGTCTGGTTCCGACCAGCATGGTTATGCGTCCGCAACAGTAGTCCGCCAACTGAACAGCAGCGCGCTCTTGCCTCAGATGGGAACTGGCGCCTCTGGGGCGCCAACTCCTTTATTTAGGACATCGCGGGATACCCCTCTGGTGGATAGCGCGGTGCGTGAGGTAGCGAGCCAGACACGCACCGCGTCCATTGCTCATCGCGTGGCTGCATGTACCGGCCATTCATTGGTCGGCGCCTGGTAAGTGATCACCAGCTGCTCTTGATGCAACCCAAAGAAGCCAAGGACACGCCTGACGTAGCCGTGGTGCGCCAGGCCGCTTGTGCCCGAGACGGTGTAGCCTCCGCTTGTGTACATCTCCTGGGCGTCGTGGTGGAACGCACGGGCAGACGTATACTCGCGCACGATCACTGGTGTCGGATGTTCGGACGTGGTGGGGATGGTGGATAAGGTAGGTTGTACTTGCATGGCAGTAAGCCTCTTTCGCTCGTGTTTCGCTTGTGATACGCCCCTGCCGGAATCTGGCGTGGGCGACGTGCCCTGCATCTGTCAGGGCTGGGTCATTGGCGAAGAAGGCTCGCTGGGCGTTCCTCGTGGAGGTGTGAGGGTGCGCTGAAACCGTCAGCGCGGCCACAAGGTGACGACGGGGAGGAAGGAGGCGAAGGATGGCGCGAATTAGGCTGAGCTTGATGACGCCGGCCTTCAGGACTGTTCTCCATCCTCCTGCCAGGCCAGACACCGACAAATTGCCAGGTATCTGGCAGATACGTGTACATTGCGTCCTACAGTGTGTCCGCCTATGCACAGCGTCAAAGGGCTGTTGCTCGGCGTACGATTCTATGCTTCGGCATGCCTGAAACGGCGGGCGGTGACGAGATGTACGAGCACGACCAGTAAGATCGCTCCGATGATCGCGACGATAATCTCGCCCATCAGCCCAAACTGGGTAAGATTGAACAGGGCGAAAAAGCCGATGACAAAGTTGGCGACAATTGCTCCGATTACGCCAATCACCAGGTCGCCCAGAATGCCAAAGCCCCCACCACGCATGGCGCGGCCCGCGAGACCAGCGGCGAGGGCGCCCGCAATGATCTGCAACGCCAGATCGCTAAAGGTCACCGTAAATGCTCCCAGTATCATTGGACACGCTCCTTGTTCTGCCAGGCGCCGCAGCGGGCGACACCCGAATCCATTCGGATTCACTCAGGTTCATGTGAATCTGAGTCTCACGATGTAGCCGAGAGGTTGCGGATCGCATCCGGCGAGCAGCGATTCGTGGCCACAAATTATTGACTTACGTTCAACAAACAGAGTGTATCACGTACTTGAATAAAAGTCAATAACATGTTGAACGAGAGTCAATTATGTGATAGTGTGTCCAACACAGTGCTTTTACGAGAGCAAATTCGCGAGAGAGCATTTGTTAGGACTACTCATGCAACACGATGAACAAGGGAGGGCTACACCGATGGCCACCGGAGAAGTGTTTGCGAGGCAGGCGAGGCAGGAGAAACGGGTGCGGCTATCGCGAGAGGCGCGCATCCAGCATATTCTCGCGGTGAGCCAGCGGCTCTTTTCTACCCACGCCTATGATGCGATTGCCATTGAAGATATCGCCGCCGAGGTCGGGATGTCTAAGGGGTTGCTCTACCACTATTTCGCGAGCAAACGCGACCTCTACCTAGCGACCCTGCGCCACGTACTCGCTCAGATGATGCAGTTCACGGATATTCGCTCCGATCTGCATAGCGGCCTCTCCGAGACGTTATCCATGTTCGAGCAATATCCCGGCCTGGCAAAGATGGTATTGCGTGCGGGAATCGGGTCGGATGATGAGGTGGATGTCCTTCTGGCCACATACCGCCAGCAGCAATTAGACCGCGTCTACCATGGACTTGGCTTCTCAGACTCCCATCCCTTGGTTTTGCTCGGCCTACAGGGCTGGTTGGGTTTACTTGAAGAGGTCTGTATGCAGTGGGTCTTGCGGCCAGATGTGACCCGAGAGCAGGTCGTGCTTCTCCTCGAACAAAGCTTGCAAGCCATTCTCATCTCGGCGGCGTCCGCCATACCCACTCCTGAGGGGGAGCGCCTGGGATTGGATAGACTGACAGCAGGTACACAGCCGCTCATAACAGCTACGGATGAGCAGTAAGTGGCTACCAGTAATGCGACCAGCAGCTTGATGATCCAGGCGCCTCGGTCACATTTGGCGATGGCGATGACTCCAGTGTCACTGACAGTGGCCGGTGGCCAGGCACTGTTTTCAGCAAGCTAGGCCTGCTCCCGGGAGCAGGCCCTTGGGGCGTAGGCAAGCTCCCGATGATATCAGTGTTGCCAGAATCCTACGCGTGCTCACGGCGCAGTCGCATTCACCTGACGTTGCGCCAGCAGTTGCAGCCAGATGCGCGGGACTGCTGTGACGTCGAGCTCCCGCGCCGCTTCCGCTGCTGCCCAGGCAAGCGCCTCCGCGCCGAGCGGAATGGGAATGCCGGGCAATGCCCCGGCGATGAAGAGCCGGTAGCGCCCAATATCCTGTACTGCCGCCAGGGGCATCTGCACCTGCTCCAGGGTGCGCTCGACGATTTGTAATCCCTGGGCTTCCAGGAGAGTAACGTACTCGTCCGCTGACAGCCAGGCGAGGGCCGCGACCTGGCCCCGATGGGTCGGGTGGAGGTCGGGGTGGTGCTGCCGGAGCCAGGCAAATGCCCGGCGGATCCATCGACGGGCGAAGCGCTCGCTTTCGGGGGTCTGGGCGCCTGTAAAGAAGGTACTATTACACGCCAAGAACCCATCTGGAGCAAGCACGGATGTAATCTTCCTGACCACATCTGGCTTATCTGGAATGAGATGGAGGGCGTTGCACAAAAACACCGCATCGGCATCTGTTACTACACATGCCAGTTGATCCGCATCGCCTTGCACAAACTGCACGGCGCGGCCGCGCAGGCGTTCGCGAGCGATTTCTAACGCCACGGTGGCCGGCTCGATGCCGATCACAGTCGCGGCCCGCCCGAGCTGCTCCAGTTCGTCCAAAATGAGCTGTGTCACCGCTCCAGTGCCCGAGGCCAGGTCTACGACGCGTACGGGCTTGTCCTTTGGCCGGGCAGCATCCAGCCGCGCGATGGCGCGCTGGACCAACGAGTGGTTAATCCTGGCATAGAATGGGTGTTGCGCAAAGGGATCAAAGCTATACATGTCAGTGCCCGGCGGCGTCTCACCTGGTTGCGTCTCACCTGGTTGCGTCTCACCTGGTTGCGTCTCACCTGGTTGCGTCTCACCTGGTTGCAGTTCCCCCACAGAGGTGTCTCCTTCCTGACTGGTGAACTGCGCCACCATCACTAGGTTCAGTTGGTGCAGAACACCTCTATGATGTACCTCAAAGGCGGGCATACCTGCAACCACCTCTACCCTATCTAGTTATAGTTGACTCTATACACCGTAAGTATACTTGCGTTTTCCATTTATTGTGCTATACTGTGAATTGGTTTTAGGGATCAGCGCTGGAATATTGTATCAAGGCCTAATGGAGGTTCGCACAAATCTAGCGCATCGCCTGGTCGTGTGTTTGGAGGGCGCTCCACTTTTGGAACGCTGCAAGCATGATATTCTGTCCCACTTGGGGCCGATCACGCCGGTTCTTTGGACCAAGGAAGAAAGGCCCAACAATAGTGTTGCAGTTCCAAAAGAGTATGATCATTCACGCACCAGTGCAGCAAGTCTTCGACTATGTCGCCAACTGGTCCAACCTGGCGACGATCTGGCCGAGCCTGATCGAAGTCAAGGATATCAAGCGTCCGCCCAGCGGCGGCGGCACATTCAAGTATGCCTACAAGATGGCTGGCCTGCACCTGGAAGGTAAGGGTGAGGACATCGAGTACGTGGCCAAGGAGCGCATCGTGACTCGGATGACCGGCGACCTGGAGGGTACGATCATCTTTCGCTTCGAGCCCGCAGGCGCTACCACGAAGGTACAGTTCGCGTTTGAATACACGGCGCCCGCCGCGTTGCTGCGCAAGGTTGGTGAGCCCTTTGTCACCAAGTTGAACGAGCACGAGGCCGCACTGGTGTTACAGAACCTCCAGACGTACTTCGAGGTCGCTGCCATCGCCCCGACAATCCGCTAGGGGATGGCCCGTCAGGTATGCTGGTTGGCCCCTGTGCTTGACGACCCGCGGATATCCAGGCGGCCCATTCCTCAGGGATGGGCCGCTTTTTCGTCTATTGCTCATCTCCCGCTAACATCTACGGATGCGCATTGCCCGCGCGATTTCACACCAAATCTGTTTTGGGGTGTTGTCGTTTGAACGGCTGCTTGCAGCATCCGCAAACATCAATAACCCCGGCGGCTTACATATCCAACGACATCGGGCTCAGTGATTCGCCTGTGAGTTTATTCGATATTCTAGAAATAGTGGACTTTTGACTTTATTTCTGATATACTCTGTGCAGTCCTCAACAACATCGCTCCCCTACGCGCTTACCATCCATCGTGACGCTGTCACGCCCCGCTACTCTCTCCCTATGAGATGAACGAGGTCCCATCTGGAGCGCCGTGTGATGTATGGGTCGACACCGATGGACACGATCATGTGATCACCCCATCTCACCGAGCAGCCATCTGCAGGTGGCTACGTTACTGAAGCTCTCAACCCTATATTCTATGCAATTGCTCAAAAGGAGAACATTTTATGTTCGAGCAGAACAAAGCGATCTTTCGCGCTATCCCTGAAAAAGTAGTTAACACGGGCAACCTCGATGCTGCCGACCAATATTTCGCTCAAGACTTTGTTGACCACACGACCCCTGCTGGTTTGCCTAATGGGCTGGCCGGATTCAAGGCATACATCACAAGGTTGCGCAGCGCCTTCCCAGACCTGCATCTCACTGTAGAAGAAGTGGTGGCGGAAGGGGAGACAGTGGTCGTACGAGCAACGGCACGCGGGACGATGAAAGGGGATTTCCTGGAGATGAAGGCAACCGGCAAGACGGCGACCTGGACGGAGATTCATATCGGTCGCCTGGCAGACGGCAAAGTGGTGGAGCACTGGGCCACGATTGACCAACTGGGGATGCTGCAACAGTTGGGGCTTGCCGCCACTCCAGAACAGCAAGCGGTCGCCCCTGGTGGGGTCAAATAACGAGCGCCTGCACGCTTAGGGGCAACGATGCCTCCTAACCAGACATGCTCCTTCGCACGTCAAGCCTCAAACGGCCCGGCAGTGTGGAGGAGCGTCTGTTATCTGATTCTCTGAGTACCAGTATCATACAGAATCCGCGGGGACTGTTGGAGTCGTAGGGCATGATACGGATTCCGCCTCCGTAGTCATACTTGGCCATCA
>Ga0207661_10001159_pt1 | contig 17606 bp, 19 predicted proteins | sample KBSC713LmetaG_FD_184337 | JGI IMG/M metagenome (GOLD analysis project Ga0207661, IMG submission 184337) | Corn rhizosphere microbial communities from Kellogg Biological Station, Michigan, USA - KBS C7.1-3L metaG (SPAdes) (version 2) | ecosystem: Host-associated > Plants > Roots > Rhizosphere ...
GTGGGGCAGGGTGGTGATGCCCGCGCATCCGACCCTCACCGAAGAGCAATCGACGGCGATGGTGAACTACATCCTGAGTCTCGCCGATCAGCAGACGACGACTGGCGCCTCGCTTCCCCCGAGCGGGACGTACGTGCCGCCGGCCGAGTACGCAGCCGCGCCCAAGGGAGCGCTGGTTCTCCGCGCCGAATACACCGACCGCGGCGGGCACGACATGCCGGCAATTACCAGGGAAGGAACGATCGCGCTGCGCTCGCCGACGGTCGTGGTTGCGGATGGTGAGCTGTCGGAAGGGATATCGAAGCAGAACGTCCCCGAGATGCCCGTCGATGTTACGGTGGTGAACAGATCGGGCGGATCGGTCGCACTGAAGCAGATCGATCTCACCGGTGTGTCGGCGGTGACCTTCATGGCAGTCGCGCCCACCCAGTACAAGGCGATCGGCGGCAAGATCGAGGTACACCTCGATTCACCCACCGGATCTCTGCTGGGCGAAACGGACACGATCCAGCCCAGTGCGGATGCCCAGGCGCCGCCGTCCCGGCTGCGCGTCGCGCTCCCGCCGACGACGGGCGTCCACGACGTCTACCTCGTTTTCAGAAATCCCGCTTCAACCACCGATCAATTCCTGTTCGCCGTGTTGACGGCTACGTTCGAGAGCGCGGCGGCACGCTAGCCGCCGCGCCCGACTAGAAGTAGGAGAAGTCGGAACGCAGCTGAAGCTTCTGCCCCGCCTTCGGCGCGTTCGTATACGTCAGGTCACCGATCTTGGTCAGCGGCCTGTTGGCGGCGTCGTAGGTGTAGGTGTAGTCGATGGAGTAGTTGTCGCCGGTTCCGAGGTGGAGCACCCGCGTCGGATTGCCTTTCTGAAGCACGACGCCTGGTAGCAGCACGAGGTTGTCGAAGAACTCGTCGTGGATCAGGCTGAACGCGTCGACGTTGATCTTGTCGTCGTAGTTCTCGAAGAGATCGACGAAGGTCGCTTCGGTCTGAAATCCGGGCACCGCCGGAAAGTGTTCGCCAAGCTCCAGCAGATTTCCGTTCGCGTCATAGATCATCGAAAAGATCTTGTCCAGAACGAAGGCATCGTTGAGGATGCGCTCGCGCTTGAGCAACACCAGCTGCGCGCCGTCGTAGCCGAGCGAGATACGGGTGAAGGTGACTCCATCGGCATCGATGTAATTGACGTTACTGACGCGGCCGGCGTCGTCGTAGATGTACTGCACGCGGTCCTTGTTTCCGACGGCATCGTTCCGTAATTCTACGAGGCGGCTGCCGTCGTATACCGCGGTGTACACCCGGAAGCCCGATGCAAACTCGACGGTGGTGATTCGGCCGTTGGCGTCGTAATCGAATTTGTAGAACGGCGACGGCAGCAGCGGGATGTTGATTTCCCTGAGCAGCGCCGTCGGCGGCGGGGGCGGGGGCGGTGTCGCAATTCGGGAATCGCCACCGCACGCGGCGAGCCCCGCGATCAAGCCGAATGCAATTGTGTATTTGCGCATGATGGTAGGGTCGGTCGTGAGGCCCTACGATACCGGACTGCGCGGGACGGAAGTATCGGTGCGGAGAGCCATCAGGTGTCAGCGGTGAAGAGAGCGCAATGTAGGTTCTAGTCCTACATGGATCGCTGGCCACACGAGTCCCAAAGGCGGCAGGTTGGAGACGTGGACAGTTCGGAGCATTTCAGTCTGTCGTGCTTCGCATCTATAGGAAACGCGAGGCTGCCAGCTCGCCAGTATTACAGCTAAGAGACTCCCAGCTTTCCAGTCTCCGGACTGCCGGCTTTGGGACCAGGGGTGCCAATCATCGAGCCGCGATCTCTAACACGTCCCCGCAGCCCTGCTTCGCGCCGGAAAAGGACAGAGCACCCGCGTCCGCACAGCCCCGCTGGCCGCGTCCCCCTCTCTCCTGAATTGCGTCGCAACGACGCCCTTTGGCGCGGCCCCGCTCTCCACCCACGCCTCGAGCGACTTCAGCATGCTGTGCTGCGCATCCGCGCCCGGTCGCAACCACTGCCCGAAATCGTTCGGCACGTCGCCGCTGCCACAGTGTCCCATCCCAGGCACCAGATAGAGCTGCGCGAATTGATCGACGCGCTCCTTTCCCATCCGCGACGCCAGATTCCTGTAGTACTCGACGCTGCCCTCGGGATTGTCGGCGCCGCCATGGTAGATGATCAGCTTTCCGCCGCGATCGCGAAACGCGTCGAGTTTGCCCGATACGAAAGTCTGGAATCCAAAATGGTACGCCGGCGCTCCCGCCATGATGCCGTCGTAGTCGGTCGGGTACCGCTCGGCCTCCATCAATCCCTGCCGGCCGCCGTTGGAGCAGCTCGCGAAATACGAGTGAGCGAGCGGCCGGGTGTAAAAGGCGCTGATCATCACCTTCGCCAGCGCTGTCATTTCATGGATCGCGCGGTAGTCGAAATCGGTTTGCTTCTCCGGATGCCCAACCGACCAGCGTGAATCGCGCGCACCGCCTTCGTGGCCGGTATCGGTGGACGCGCCGACGTATCCGCTGTTGATGGCTTCGCCGAGCTTGTAGTAAGCGATCGTGCCGCCAAAACCGCCATTGCCGGCGCCGAGCAGCTTCCCGTTCCAACCCGAGACGGGGAGCCAGACTTCGGCGCGGATGCGCGAGTCGCGCGACGGCGTGATCGTCGCCTGCACTCGGCAGAACGGCGGGAGATTGTTGAACCCGGTAAAGAATTCCGCGGGCGGTCGCCGTCCAGGCGGCAGGCGGAACGCGCCCGCCGAGACGACCTGGGCGCTTGTGATCGTGATGTTCTGGATCGGCAGTCGCGAGAGATCTCCGCACGGGTCTGCTGCCTTCGCCGGCGCCGGAGAGCAGCTGCAAAGCAACGCGACAGCCGACAAGGTCCACGCACCGAGGATTTTGGTCATCTCGTGTCGGTCGTCGCTCTCATTCGCGGTCGCTGTTGCGTGGTGTGGAGATGCCGTCCGGGAGTCGAACCCGGCGAGGCTCCGTCGCCCGTTCACTTCGTGGGAGTCGAACCCACTGCGCCGGCCTTCCCCTGGCGAACCGCGCCACGGCTCTGGAAATGTAGTACGACCCGGAATCGCCGATTGTTCAAACCAATCGGTCATCCGTCGTCGGAACGACGGAGCCAGTGCTCGATCACAGCGACCGCATACGCTTGCTCGTCACCGGTCAGGGGCCGACCCTTTTCGATGTGGTGCCACTTGGCGAGGCACCCGCGGCAACAGGTCGCCGTCGCATGCTGGGCGACGAACACCGGATGCCCGCGAAAGGGAGTCTGCTTGCCATCGTTCCGTGGATCGGCGGGCGCCAATCGCTGCGCGATGAAGTCCGCCGCGTGGGCGAGAACGGTGTCCATCCCCTTGGACTCGAGATACTCCCGTTCACGTACGCCCAACCGGAACCGCCGCCGAAACGGCGATCGCGATAAGGCCCTGAACAAATCGTCGAGATCTCGCGCCATGCTGCCCGCTCCGTTCGTCACTCAGGGGAGCGTAAATGCAACATACGTGTCACTGGATTTTGTACCGAGCTTTCCGCCGCCCGCCGCGATCACGACGTATTGCTTTCCCCGCACCGAATACGTGCTCGGCGTCGCATAGCCCGCGGCCGGGAGCGTCGTCTCCCACAGCAGCTTCCCCGACGATTTGTCGAAGGCGCGAAACTTCCCGTCCTGCGTCGCAGCGATAAAGACGAGCCCGCCCGCAGTCACGATCGGCCCACCGTACTGTTCGGCGCCGGTTGCTTTGACCCCTTTTGCGGCCAGCTCATCGTGTTGGCCGAGCGGGATTCGCCACCGGTATTCTCCGGTGTTGAGATCGATCGCGCTCAGAGTTCCCCACGGCGGCTCGATCGCTGGATAGCCGCTCGAATCCCGCCACCTCTCGTAGCCGACGAACTGGTAATGATGACCGGCACCGCTAGTGTGCGCCGCGACCGTGCTGGAATCGGCCGATGTCTCGCTCAGCTCCACTCTCGCCGGACTCGCACGATTCAACAGATACGCGATTACAGCTTCCTTCTCATCTTCCTGCAAGTGCGGGAACGCCGGCATGAATCCGCGGCCGCGGTCGATCACCTGATGTATCTGCTGCGCCGAGAGCCGCGCGCCGATATCGACGAGCGACGGAGCGCGATCATTGCCGCGTCGATCGACGCCGTGACAGCTCGCGCACGTCGACACATACACCGCCGCACCCGTGCGCGGAGCTCCGGCTGATGCCGCGCTGTCCCGTGCTTCGCGCATTGCCGCGATCCAGGGAACATCGCTGGCGTTGACGTAAATCACCCCGCTCCCTCGATCGACAGCAGCCCCACCCCATTCGCCACCGCCATCGAAGCCGGGGAGCACGATCGTGCCTTGCTTGCTGGGCGGCGCGAACAGCCCGTCGTGCCTCAGCGCCCCAAAGCGAGCCAGCGCAGCCGCGTGCGCGCTCGGCGTGAGATCCGTGATGTCACCTTCGTCCATCGATTGCCGGGCGAACGGGGCGGGCGCCAAAGGAATCGGCTGCGTAGGCCACGCCGCTTCGCCGCTCAGATCAGACGCTGGTACTGGACGCTCTTCGATCGGGAAAAGCGGCCGCCCCGATGCGCGGTCGAATAGAAAGACGAAACCGCTCTTGGTGATCTGTGCAACTGCATCGACTCTCTTGCCGTCGCGCATCACCGTGAGAAGATTCGGCGCCGCCGGGAGATCGCGATCCCAGAGATCGTGATGCACCGTCTGGAAATGCCAGATGCGTTTTCCGGTCGCGGCATCGAGCGCCAGCAGGGAATTGGCGAACAGGTTCGCGCCGTGTCGCGCGCCGCCGTAAAAATCCGGCGTCGCCGATCCGGTCGGGACGTAGACGATCCCGCGATCGACATCGACGCTCATGCCCGCCCATGAGTTTGCGCCGCCGGCGGTCTTCCACGCGTCGGCAGGCCAGGTGTCGTATCCGGCTTCGCCCGGGCGGGGAATGGTGTGGAATGTCCAGCGGATCCTGCCAGTGCGGACATCGTACGCGCGAATGTCACCCGGCGCGGATCCCTCTTCTTCGCCGACGCGGGTGCCCTGAATAAGGAGATCACGGTACACGACGCCTGGGCTTGTCGCGACCAGGTATGCATTGCCGATGTCTCTGCCGAGGCCAGCGCCGAGGTCTACCCAGCCGCTGTCGCCGAAGGCGGGATCCGGGTGGCCGGTGGTCGCGTCGAGCGAGTACAGTCGGCGCGCCGCGGTGAAAAAGATTCGGCGCGCGCTGCCGTCCGACCAGTAAACGACTCCGCGGTTCGCGTGTACCTCGCGTTCACGATTTGCGAACGGATCGAACCTCCAGATCTCGGTTCCGCTGTCCGCGCGCACCGCTACGACGTTGAGCGCCGGCGTCGTCGTGTACAGAATGCCGTCGACGATGATCGGTGTCGCCTGGATCTGTGACGCTCCGTCGCCCGAATGGTAGACCCAGGCCACGCGCAGGCTGCCGACGTTGGCACGATCGATCTGTGCTAGCGGAGAGTAGCGACTGTTGCCGGGATCGCCGCCGGTCATGCGCCAGTCGCCCACTACTATAGAAGAAGGCGGCACGGGGCGGCTGATGCAGCCGATCGCGGCGGCGGCCAAAACCGACCAGCCCAAGCCCGAGGGCACGAAGCGTGGACGTTTCACAATACCGAAGCTACAGTTGGACACCATCCTCCGCTGGTCGATGTCTAATTCTCAATGGTTTGCCCGATCCACGCTTTGTTGGGAGGCTGAATGTCGTTCACGATCGTAAAGCTCGCAGGCCTGAGCGCCGTGATGTCAGCGATGACTACGGGTGTCTGCGCCGCGCAGCATCTCACCGGCGAGCATCCGACCGGCGGCGTCCCGGCTCCGGTGGTACTCGACAATCGCGGCCTCTTCCAGGAGAAGTTCGCGCAGGTTGGTGACGACGTCTTCATCGCCGGCCAGCCCACCGAGAAGGGTCTTCGCGAGCTGCGCGCGCGGGGCGTGACGACGGTGGTCAACCTCCGCACTCCGCCGGAAATGGCGAAAGTGCCGTTCGACGAGCCCGCGCTCGCGAAAGAGCTCGGCATGGATTACGTCAATATCCCGATGCGCGGGACTAAAGAGATGCCTTATTCACCTGCCGCATTGAAGCAGTTCGCGGATGTAATGGCCAACGCCAAGGGCAAGGTCCTGTTGCACTGCACCGTCGCGTGGCGCGCGAGTCATCTCTGGGCGGCGTACATGATTCAGTACCGGAACGTACCGGTTGCGACTGCGCTCACCGATGCGCGGATGGTCAACCTGATGGACGACATGCGGATGGGCGAATCAGAGCAGCCGGTGGAGTCGTTCCTGGGCCGGAAGCTGCCGGAGGTCGGTCACCCCAAGGGTTGAGGCACGTCGCATATTTAGTCGATCTCACCAATCGACTATGAAAATCGATCGCCGTGGTTTCATCGTAGCATCCTCTTCGGCTCTGGTCCTTGGCAAGGCTCCGCGATTGTCGGCCGCTCCCGACATCTCCGCGGAGAATAGTGACCCACCGGCGCTCGACGGAATCACGGCGAGAGACATCACGGTCTACACCACCGCCGATAAAACCGATTTCCGGCTGGCGCAGACCGACAAGCTCACCTTCACCCACCTCGGCCAGCCGCTCGAGACCCAGATCTGCGTGTTCGTCGACCCGACGAAGACTGCGCAGACGATAATTGGGATCGGCGGCGCGCTCACCGACGCGGCAGCTGAGACCTTCGCGAAAATCCCAGCCGCGAAACAGCGCGAGGTGCTCGATGCCTACTACGATCCGAACAAGGGCATCGGCTATACACTCGGACGAACCCACATCCACAGCTGCGACTTCTCGTCCGCGAGTTACACCTACGTGCGCGAAGGCGACAAGGCGCTGGCGTCGTTCAGCGTCGATCACGATCGCAGATTCCGCATCCCGTTCACAAAGCAGGCGATCGCCGCGGCGGGCGGGAAGCTGACGCTGTTCTCGAGTCCGTGGAGCCCGCCGGCGTTCATGAAGACCAACAACGACATGCTCCACGGTGGCAAGCTCAAGCCGGAGTTCTATCAGTCGTGGGCCAACTACTACACGAAGTTCATCAAGGCGTACGAGGCAGAGGGAATTCCGATCTGGGGAACCACCATCCAGAACGAGCCGATGGCGACCCAGACATGGGAGTCATGCATCTACACCGCCGAGGAGGAGCGCGACTTCCTCAAGAACTTCCTCGGCCCGACGATGAAGAGGGAAGGGCTAGGCGACAGGAAGATCATCGCCTGGGATCACAACCGCGATCTGATCTATCAGCGCGTCAGCACCATCCTCGCCGATCCGAAAGCCGCGCAGTACGTGTGGGGCATCGGCTATCACTGGTACGAGCCGTGGAGTGGTGGCGCGATGATGTTCGACAACGTCAGGCTGGTGCACGAGACCTTTCCCGAGAAGAAGCTGCTCTTCACCGAAGGCACGCCCGCGTCATTCAAGGCCGAAGACATCCACAACTGGACCCTGGGCGAGTATTACGGCCGCTCGATGATCAACGACTTCAACGATGGCGCGGTGGGCTGGACCGACTGGAATGTCCTGCTGGATGAGCAGGGCGGCCCGAATCACGTCGGCAACTACTGCTTCGCGCCGGTGCACGCCGACACAAGGACGGGCGAGCTCACTTACACCAACTCGTACTACTACATCGGCCACTTCTCGAAGTTCGTGCGACCCGGCGCGCGGAAGATCGCCAGCTCCCCGAGCCGAAGCGCTCTGCTGTCGGCGGCGTTCGTCAACACTGATGGGAAGGTCTCAGTGGTGGTGATGAACCCGACCGACCAGAAGATCGCGTACTTTTTGTGGTTGGCCGGCGATGCGGCCGAGGTTACCAGCTTACCCCATTCGATTCAGACGCTGGTGTTTTAACGGAAGACTACCAGCTGGGCGCTCCGCCGACAGCCCCGAGCTGGTAGTCTTCAGAGGCAGTTCACCCGCCTTACTTTACGCCAGACTCACAGTCTGTCCGACTACCAGCGAACCGGTGTGCGTGACGGTAGCGTAGACTCCCGCGCAGTTCTGATTCCTTTGCACAATCGACTTCAGTACCTGCGGCGCGGCGCTCCCCGAATCCGGGTGATAATTCACCATCGCGCAACGCTCGTCGCGCATCACTACACTGACGCGCGGCCCGTCTGAGCCGCCAAAGGAAAGCACCCCGCCGAGCCATTCGTCTTCCTCGAACGCGGCAGATCTCTCCAGGCGAACCACGATGTTCGGCCGAAATCTTCGCATCTCCGCATCAATGCCCGCGAGTCTCCCGATTTCTTCGATCGTGTCGGTGGTGATGACCGAGATCGGCGTCTCGTCGAAGATGCCATGGCGCAGATGCATCATCTCGACCGGTGCCTTGTGACGACGCTCGATTTCCGCCGCCAGGTCCTCGCCGAAAACAGCCATCTCCTTACCATCCGGTGCACGAACGTGCGTGACGAGCTCGCCCGGTTCGCCGTCGCGATGAAACGGAGTGAACTGAAGCAGGTCGGGGAGCCTGGTTGCACTTAGCCACGGGAAACCATCCCCGCTCTGCACCCGCCGCAGCGCCAGACGTCTGTCGCCCTCGATTCCGTGCACGCCGACCTTCGCGTGCTCGAGACGCTCCCCGGCCATGGATTTGACCGGGTACCGGAAGATGGCTTCGACCCGTCCGATCTCGATTGTCACGCGACCCAATCTACACAGTTCGGCCATTCATTCAGACAGCGGTGTTCAAACGGAAGACTACCAGCTGGGCGCTGCCGGCGGAGCAGCTGACCGCTCCGAGCACGGTTTGGATGAAAAGGCGGCGCAGATGAAACGCGTACCATTCCCTATACATGCTCGGAGCTGTGAGCCGCTCCGCTCAAAGCCCCGAGCTGGTCGTCTTCAGTAGCAGTTCAATCTTCGCTGCGGGTGTCCTATCGCTTGCGGGCCGTCGCGATCCGCATGTAGTACCCTCGGTCGACCTGCGCCTCCCCGTGCGCGAACCGCTGATTCCAGTCCGCCATTCCTGAATCCTCCTGCACGATGAACCCGGCCGACCGGAGATCCGCTGCCATCTCTTTGGGGGTCCATGCGCTGATCTGCGGCTCCCCGATCAATCGAAACATCAGCCGCGCGAAGAACCGCCGATGAGCGGTATGGTAATTCACGATCAACGTCGAGCCGTCCGCGCTCCTCGCCCCAATTCGGGCGAGCGTGGCGCGCACCACGGCGCGGGTGAGGTACATCACCACCCCTTCCCAGATCCAGCACGTCGGAAGAGAGCGATCATGGCCCGCGCGCTCGAGCGCGGCGTCCAGCGAGTCCGTCCCGAAGTTCATCGACACGAAGCTGACGACTCCGATTGCCGCCGGCAGCTCGGCCAGCTTCGCGCGCTTTTGGGCCTGGGTCGCTGGATGATCTACCTCGAAGACCCTGACGCCGGTGAGCTCCGGCATCCGCCACGCGCGTCCGTCATACCCGGCGCCGAGTATGACGAGCTGCTTCGCGCCGGCAGCGAGGGACTCGCGGACGGCGCTGTCGATCACCGCGGTGCGGAGCGCGATGAAATCGGCCATCACGCTCGCCATCCCGCGCTTCCCGCGCACCAAAGCGCGCTGCGCCTTGGCGAGACGTCGCTTTCCCCCGTCGGTCAGAAAGACGCGCGCGGCGGGGTCGTGGAAATTCGGAACGTGCGACAAGCCGGCGTCCGCAAACGCGCGGCCGAGCGTGACGAACTGCGCGGTGCGGCTCGGTCGCTCAGCTTTCACGGTTCAAGGGTCGCGCGTTACAGTCGCTCGGCCGAGCGAGAGCGTTCGGGCTTTTGATAATCTGCCGCCTTGGCCGCGGCAAGCGCGTCGCGCTCCATCCGCTCGAGCAGCTCTTCTACCGTCACTGGATGCGCCGCTTCGTCGCGTTGCGCGAGGATCATCGTGCCGGCCGCTGTAATTCCGCCGAAGATCGCCGAAAAGAACATGTCGTCCGTCACGAGGTGCCACGGGACCATATTTCCACCCGACAACAGGTTCATCGTTTGCAGAAACGCGGGCACGAACAGCCCGGCGAGTACCGCACCTCCGACACCGAATCGCACCCAGCTGATTTCCGAAAGCCGCTTTCCGCGGTACGCGAGACTGATGAACGCAAAGAACGCAGCTCCCGCGATCCCGCCCATCACGCCGATTCGGATTCCCATTCCGATTCCGTCCAGCACCGCGTGCCCGAGTGGGATTTTGTCGATGAGCCGCATCGCGGTCGCGGCGACCGTTCCGATTGCGCCCCACGCCACACCCCAAACCACCGAATTCCGCACTGCGGCGCGCAGCCGAAAGAATCTGCTCTCATTGGACACGGGTGTTCTCCAGTTCTACTCGGTGTGGGCGCGGGTACTTTGTACCGTAAAGTAGATTGCCGGCAGCCGCTTTTCAAGCACGTAAATCGATTGGAGCTCGTCGAAGTCTCGGCAGCGAGCCTGCCTCGCTCAGGTAACCGCCTTCCTCACGAGCTCGCTGACCCTCTTCTCGTCGACGGCAGTCAATTCCTTCAGCGCGAACGCAGTCGGCCACAGGTTGCCTTCGTCCAATCTTGCCTTGTCACTGAAGCCAAGCGTCGAGTACCTCGTCTTGAACTTCTCCGCAGCCTGAAAGAAGCAGACGACATTGCCGTCCCTCGAATACGCGGGCATCCCGTACCACAGCCTCGGTGCGAGCTCCGGCCCCGCGGCTCTGACGATCGCGTGAACTCGCTCAGCCATGGCGCGGTCGCGCTCCGACATGCTGGCGATCTTTGCGAGCACTTCACTCTCGCCGTCGGCCTTGCCCGACTTGAGCTCCCTGACGCGCTCCTTCATCGCCGCGCGTTCTTCGGCAGTGAATCCTTTGGACTTCCTGCTCGAGCTATCGCCGCTGTTGGATTTGCGCACGTCCTTTCTCGGGGTCATGGCACTCGCTCGTACGATTGAGTTGAAGACTTGTTCAGCTCCCGAATTTGAATCTGCGGCGGCGGGTCGCGAGGGTCTAGTTAGATCGGCAGTTCACCCCGCCGTGCGGGCAAGAGCGACTCCGGCCTGGTGATAGAGATCGAGCATCCCTGCACTGAAGCACACAAAGTGAACCACTTCAATCGATCCCGCCTCCGCCGCGAAGGCGCTGCAGGTCTCAACCGCGACTCGAGTTGCTTCGGCTGCCGGATATCCGTAAACGCCGGTGCTGATCGCAGGAAACGCGACGCTCTTGCATCCATGCTCGCGGGCGAGCAGCAGCGCAGAGCGGTACGCGCTTGCCAGCAACTCAGGCTCTCTGCGATCTCCGCCCTGCCAGACTGGTCCGACGGCGTGAATGACATACTTCGCCGCCAATCGAAACGCTGGTGTGATCCGCGCTTCTCCGGTTGGACACCCGCCAATCGCGCGCATCGCTTCTCCGAGCTCGGGTCCGGCGGCGCGGTTGATTGCGCCGTCGACTCCGCCTCCAGGAACGAGCGCATCGTTGGCGGCATTGACGATGGCATCGACGCTCAGCTGGGTTATGTCACCATGCAGCGCGCGAACCAACACGAGACCTCCCCATTGGCGCCAGCATAGCTCTGCGGCTGGCCGGAAACAAAGAAGCCCCCGCTCACTGAGAGCGTGGGCTGTGCCGCCACCTCAGAATACTAACTGAGAGGGGACTTGCAGCAAGTCTGGGTGATAGCGTTATAGTCCGCGGCTCATTCTCCCGGAGCGCACCGAATGACCGAACATGAAGTGCTGATTGCCGGCGCAGGTCCGACCGGGCTGATGCTCGCCGCCGAGCTGGCGCTCGCGGGCGTAGACGCCGCCATCGTCGAGCGACGCGACAGTCAGGATCTCGCCGGCTCACGCGCCGGCGGACTGCACTCGCGCACCATCGAGGTCTTCGAGATGCGCGCCATCGCCGATCGGTTTCTGTCACGAGGCCAGATCGCCCAGGTTGTGGGCTTCAACCTCGTGCGCCTCGACATCAGCGACTTTCCCACTCGGCATCCTTACGGGCTGGCGCTCTTTCAGAACCACATCGAGCGGATTCTCGCTGACTGGGTCGCGGAGCTCGGCGTCCAGATTTATCGCAGTCGCGAAGTGACCGGTTTTACCCAGGACGATTCCGGTGTCACCGTCGCAGTCTCCGGCGGCAACCCGCTACGCGCGCAGTACCTCGTCGGCTGCGATGGCGCACGCAGCGTCGTGCGCAAAACAGCCGGCATCGATTTCCCCGGATGGGATCCGACCACGAGCTGGATCATCGCCGAGGTCAGGACAACGGAGGTGCCGACGTGGGGCCTCCGCGTCGACGCAACGGGCGCCACTCAGGCGATCGGGAAGGGCGATAGCGGGGAAGCCCGAATGGTGTTGATGGATCGCGAGCCGACATCGGGCGAGCCGACGTTGCGCGATCTCAAGCAGAGACTGATCGACATCTATGGAAGTGACTTCGGCGTCCACGATCCGATCTGGCTCTCGCGATTCACCGACATGACCCGGCAGGCAGCGACATATCGCCAGGGCCGCGTGCTGCTCGCAGGTGACGCTGCGCACGTGCATCCGCCGATCGGCGGGCAGGGTCTCAACATCGGTGTGCAGGACGCGGTGAATCTCGGGTGGAAGCTGGCGCAGGTGGTAAAAGAGATCTCGCCGCAAGGTTTCCTGGACACATACCACGCCGAGCGACATCCGGTTGGTGCACGAGTGTTGAAGAACACCATGGCGCAGACCGCGCTTCGGCGATCGGACGAGCGCACGAAAGCGCTTGGCGATATCATCGCCGAGCTCGTGGTCATGGACGAGCCGCGCAAACGATTGGCAGCCGAGATGTCGGGACTCGCGATTCATTACGATCTTGGCGACGGACATCCGTTGCTGGGACGCCGGATGCCGGATCTCGAGGTGGTTACCGCAGGCGGTCCGGTTCGCGTATTCACACTGCTGCACAGTGCGCGGCCGGTGGTGATCAACTTCGGCGAGCCCGGCAGCATTGATGTTCGCTCGTGGGCAGGTCGCGTTCAGTCCATTGACGCGAAATACGATGGACCGTGGGAGCTTCCGGAAATTGGCGCGGTGAGTGCTCCGACTACCGTGCTGATTCGGCCCGATGGTTACGTCGCGTGGGTCGGCGACGGAGGTCAGTCCGGTCTCGTCGAGGCGCTGACGAGGTGGTTCGGGATCTCCTAGTCTGACAAAGCCGGACGGTCGCGAACCGTCACCATCGTACCCGTCATCATTGCTATCCAGGATTCCCTCGACTAGCCAGCCGAAGAGAGTGAGCAGATAATGATCCTGTACCCAATGTCCAACACGTCCAACGCGAGTAGATGCCCATACCGTGCGTTCCACGTGCCATCGCTCAAGTCGGATCGCAGCCGCGACAAGCCGGCCTCGACATCGACGCGTGCGAACGAGGAAATGCCTGCCTGAACCCGCGAATCGAGGTAAGCGTCAGGTCGCGCCCAGAACGCTCCCAGAAATCCGTCGACACAGTCCTTTGGAATCGGTACCGGACGAATCCCCACACGCGCTTCTGGACCGAAAGCCGCCGTGAGCGCGGCGATAGAAGGGAATTGGAGTCGATCGATCGCCAGGAATTCAGGCAGGTAATCCTGCGTCAGCCAGAAACCATCGCTCGCTGGATCGAACGTGAGCATTACGACTCGCTCGCGGGCGACTCGGATGCACTCCCGCAAGCCTCGCAGTTGGTCAGTCCAGTGATGCACGGTCAGCACGCCCATTACCGCGTCGAACGTCGCGTTGGCAAACGGCAACTCTTCTGCCCGTGCCTGGACGGCAGGCGCCGCGCTGCGCGGTCGCTGGGCGAGCATCACTGAAGAGGGCTCAACCGCCACCACTCGGCGATGACCTGGCTCGTAGGATCCGCTTCCGGCACCGACATTCAGCACCGAGCCAGCATCGGCCAGTGCGGCGTCGATCACGCTGGCGATCCGCGGATCAGAACGACGCTGGCTGGCGTAATCCCGCCCGATGAGATCGTAGATTGCCGGCTCCGGTTGCCGCTGACGCCGCATTATCGCAGCATATTAGAGATCGCCTTGCCGTGTGACAACGACCACTGACCAGAGGACGAGGATTTCATGGAAGTAGTAGTCAGGCAGAATTACGACGAGATGAGCAAACTCGCGGCGCAGATGGTGGCCGAGCTGCTCAACACCAAGCCCAACGCCGTGCTCGGCATGGCGACGGGGTCCACGCCGCTCGGGCTCTACCAGGAGCTGGTGAGAATGTACGACCGGGGACAGCTCGACTTCTCACGTGTCATGACCTTCAACCTCGATGAGTATGTCGGCCTCTCTGGCAGTCACCCGCAGAGTTATGCCTACTTCATGCAGGAGAATTTTTTCAAGCACGTCAACGTCCAGCCCCAGAACATCAACGTCCCGTCCGGCACGACCAGCAACTATCCGGCGTTCTGCGACTGGTACGAGCGGCGCATCGCCGAGTGCGGCGGGATCGATCTGCAGATACTCGGCATCGGCAGCGATGGACACATCGCGTTCAACGAGCCGACCAGCTCGCTCAGCTCGCGGACCCGTCTCAAGACGCTGTCGATGCAGACGATCGGCGACAACGCGCGATTCTTCGAGCGCCGCGAAGACGTGCCGGTGTATGCGATCACGATGGGAGTCGGCACCATTCTCGAGGCGCGCCAGCTGCTGCTCGTCGCGAGCGGGAAATCGAAGGCGAGGGCGATCGCGCAGGCGGTCGAAGGACCGGTGTCGAGCATGATCACCGCCAGCGCACTGCAGCTCCATCGCGACGCGACTGTCATCACCGACGAGGATGCCGCATCAGAGCTGACGATGCGTGATTACTACGACTTCATCTACTCAGCGAAGCCCGCGGCACCCAGAATGTAACCGGGTGCCGCGCCGGCGCTATCGAGGCGGCTCCTCGTACAATCCGAACTCGTTGCCGACCGGGTCCGCAAAGGCGGCGAACGCGCCCATGTTGGCGCCGATCTCCTGGCGTGGTGTCAGCACCCTGCCACCTCCGGCCTGGATTTCCTTCAGCGATTGGGAAATGCTATCGACCATGATGTAGATGCGGGTATGCTCGTCCGGTGTACGATCCTCTTCCTTGACCCATGTGCCGCTTACGCTGCCGGAGTCATCGAAGGCGAGATTGCCATCGCCGCGCTGGCGAACCGTCCAGCCGAAAATGGTGGAATAGAACGCGGCAGCGTCCTCCGCCTTGTTCGCCGGTATCTCGACGTAACAGATCTTACCGTGAGGCATTGAGACCTCCGAATCTCCGGGCGGTCGGCCGACTTGGAATAGCGGCGAGACCGCGTCGCGATGTGCTTAGACGTCGAGCGGCTCGACGCGCACAGCCGTCCCGTAACACAAAACTTCCGTCACACCTTTCATCAACTCGTTCGCGTCATAGCGGATTCCGATCACCGCGTCGGCGCCTGCTCTGTGCGCCTGAACCAGCATTGTGTCGAACGCCTGCTTGCGGGTTCGCTCGGCGAGCTCGGTAAAGAGCGAGATGTTACCGCCAAGCATCGTCTGGAAGGCAGCGCCGACGGTTCCGAAAACGGATCGCGACCGGACGACGACACCGCGTACCACGCCGAGGTTGTCCACGATCCGGAATCCAGGCACGTCGAAGCCGGTGGTTGTCATGTTGGACGGAATGTCGGCTGCCTGCGAATGGATGATTGAAGACATGGTTTTGCTTTCGGTGAGGGTCAGCTCGTTCTCACGCTACGCTCCGCAAATCTGGGCGGCGCGCGGCGGATTGTGAAGGAAGCGGCGTCATTCTCCCCGGTGAAGGAAGCCGCGAGTACGCTTACGGACGTTTGAGGAATCGGAAGTAGAGGGCGACGAATACCAGGACGATTCCTATGTTCACCGCCAGCCTTTCCCAGAACCGGCCTTTGAAGAACAGCACGTCGACGGCGATGATGACGGCCGCCATCAAGACTATGTAGAGTATGGTACCTGTCTTTTGCAACGTCGGTTACTCGGGCTGAGAGACGGCTGGCCAATTCTCGGCCGTCGTGAACTCGCGCATCGGTACCTTCATAGCCACCTCGAATTCACATCATCGCTTTTCGCGACTGACGTCGAAGGAGTGCTCGTTTGCTACAGCGCTCCTTACGCGGCGGGCGGAGGCGCGGCAGAGCGAATCGGCTCCAGATACGGCCAACCAAGAGCAATCAATGCGACGATTCCCAAATCGACCGCCAGCCACACGTTCAACGGACTGCCGAGAACTGCCAGATGAAGACTTACCTCCACTCCAATCGTGACTAACGCTACGAATGCACCGGAGCGACGGAATCGGCGCAACGACCAGCCAGCGATTCCGAAGCCGATCGTTGCTGCGATAAACGCCAGCAGGAATACATAGGCATCGGTCGGTGGCGTCGGCTGAGAAAAAGCTGGCATCCCCAAAGCAACAGTAGAAAGTGCAAGGAACACACTCTGCAGGTAGCAAAGCGTCGACGCGAGCTGGAGATAGCGATGCGCCTTTTCAGCGGGAGACAATGTCATTGCGAGGGCCCGGTGATTGTCCAGCTCACGCGTTCGTCCAACCTGCAGACGAATCATATAGGACCTTAGGTCGCTGGCGAAGCGCTGACGCCTTGAATCCCACCAATCTGCACGCTACTTTACACCACAAAGTCCTTGGCGCGCAATAGGCTCTTAGAGTCCACCAAGTGGGCGCCAGGGCGGGAGGCGATCATGCAGAAGTGGCTGCGACGCGTTCGCGGGGCGATCGGGATGGGGCTCGCTTGGGGAGCAGCCTGGGCAGTTGCCGGCTCCATCCCGCGCTGGGTCCTCGGCTTCAATCCCGACGCCCCGTTCCCGATCATCTTCGGGGTACTCGGCTTCATCGCCGGCGTCATATTCTTCGCGCTCCTCGTCATGACCGAGGGCCGTCGCAGCTTTGATCAGATGTCGATTCCGCGCTTTGCAGCCTGGGGCGCCCTCGGCGGCATGCTGCTATCCGCCCTCTTTGCCAGGGCCGCGTCTCTCGGCTGGGGCGACATCCTCGTCATCGCCCCCACCTTCGCGGTCGCTTGCGCAGTCTGCGCCTCGGGCACCCTCGCGTTGGCCAGGCGAGCAGTGTGGCGAGAATTGTCAGACAACAGCCGCGGTAACGACCCTTCGAAGCTAATACGCCACTGATGTCAGATTCCCCTGCGATAACGTCCAACGCTGTGACAGGATTTTGGATGCCGGTTGGGCGATAGTCAGAATAGCGCGCGGATCCCGCGCCGCCGCGAACGTCATTCGCTCGCCAGCGAGCACTGCGAGCCGTACCATCATCGATCCCTTAGCGAACGCTTCGTCTGGGAGCCGGAATCTCGCTATGGCTCCCGGCGCGACGCGGCCGAGCCTCCACTCGCGCGTCGTGCCGATCAGATACACGTCCACCGTTTCACGGGAAGGATTGTCGAAGCGGATGCTCAACAGACGGGTCTCTGTCGAGATCGGTCGGTCCGCGACCCGCGAAGTCGCGCTCGCGCAGGCGCCGAGCGTGATGGTCATTGTGGCGGCAATTGAAACGAAAGCACTTCGGCAGAGCGTAGTCATCATGGTCTCCTGACTGGGAACGGCGCGTTTATGCGCCTCATCCCGTAG
>Ga0207661_10001164_pt1 | contig 17570 bp, 15 predicted proteins | sample KBSC713LmetaG_FD_184337 | JGI IMG/M metagenome (GOLD analysis project Ga0207661, IMG submission 184337) | Corn rhizosphere microbial communities from Kellogg Biological Station, Michigan, USA - KBS C7.1-3L metaG (SPAdes) (version 2) | ecosystem: Host-associated > Plants > Roots > Rhizosphere ...
GCCCGCGAGCTGGCGAGCTTCCTCGCGGACGCCGACGTTCCAACGCTGCTGGTGACCCACGACTTCGGTCAGGCCGCGCTGCTCGGAGATCGCGTTGCGGTGATCGACAAGGGCAAGATCGTCCAGGAGGGCCACGCGGCCGAGCTGGCCGCCGCCCCGGCGTCCGGGTTCGTCGCCGATTTCACAGGCGCGAACGTGCTGCACGGGACGGCGGCTCCGCACCAGGACGGGCTCACTCTGATCACCCTCGACGGCGGCGGCGCGGTGGTGAGCGCGGAACGCGCCGAGGGAGAGGTGGCCGTGAGCGTCTTTCCCTGGGAGGTGGAGCTGGAACCGCCCGGGACCGACCACGCCGGCTCCGCTCAGAACCGCCTCGACGCGACCGTGAAGACCGTGACGGTGCTCGGCGCGCGCGTGCGCGTCGGTCTGAGCCTGCCTCAACCGCTCACGGCGGAGATCACCGACGCGTCGCTCGAGCGCCTCGGTCTGAAGCCCGGCACCGCGGTCACCGCCACCTGGAAGGCCGCGGCCACCCGGCTCGCGCCCGTGTAGCGCGCTAGCGCCTTTTCGAGCCCGGCTTCTCCGCCCAGCTCGGCACGTCGAGATCCTCGAAGGGGCTGGATCGCCCGGCGCGCGTCGGTTCTTCCGACATCGGCGAGCTCGATCCGGTGACGGTCCGCAGATCCCCGCGGATCCGCTTGTGCCCCGCCTGCACGTCGCGCAGGATCTTCTCGGCCTGGTCCTGAAGCGTCGCGCCCAGCTGCCGCAGCCCGGCGCTCACCGCGCGGGCGTCGCCCAGCATCTCGTCGGCGTACTGCTCGGCATCGGCCACGCGCGCCGCCGCCTCGCGGCGCGCCTCCTCGCCCAGCTTCACCGTTTCGCTGCGCGCGTCCTGGAGCAGCTTGTCCGCCTCCCGGCGGGCGTCGTTCTCGATCTTCGTGGCCTTGTCCTCGGCGGCCACGGCGGCCGCCAGCGCGTCCTGTTCCGCCTTCGCTCGGACCTCCTCGGCAGCCTTCTCCGCCGCGGTGGTCACAAGCCGGGCCTTCTCCTCGGCCTCGCGGGTGAGCGTCTCGGCGGTCTTCGCGGCCTGGGCGCGCGCCGCCTCGGCCTCTGTGCGCAGCCGGTCGGCGTTCTGCTGCGCCTCCGTCTTAAGCGACTTCGCCCGCTCGCTGGCCTCGGCCCCGAGCCGCACGGCCGCCGCCTGCGCCTCGGAGCGCAGGTCGTCGGCCTCCGAGCGCGCCTCGGACAGGATGCGCGTGGCCTCGGCCCGCATGTGGTCGCTGTCCTCCTTGGCCTGGGCGAGCACCTTCTCGGCCTCGTCGCGGAGCGCCTGACCCTCGGAGCGCATGCGCTCGGCGGTCGCGCCGGCGTCGGCGGTTATCGCCGCCGCCTCCTTGCGCGCCGCCTCTCGCGCTTCCTCGCGAATCTCCTCCGCGGCGTCGTGCGCGGCCGAGATGATGCTCTCCACCTGCTCGGCCGCAAAGTCGGCTGCCCGCGACCCTGTGTTGCCGCCATTTCTCACGTCAATCCAGCGAAAAGTACAGGAGCCGACCCGCCGCTAACCTCCCCTGGCCGATGGAGCAGCGATATGACCCCAAAAAGATCGAGCCCAAGTGGCAGGGTGTATGGGCGGACGAGCACACCTGGGAGGTCTCGAACGAGGACGCCGAGGGCGACAACAAGTCCTACGTGCTCGTCATGCTGCCGTACCCGTCGGGCGAGCCGCACATCGGCCACCTGAAGGTCTACAGCGTTGGGGACGCGATCGCGCACTTCCGCCGCCGGATCGGGCAGAAGGTGCTGAACCCGATGGGCTACGACGCGTTTGGCCTGCCCGCCGAGAACCACGCAATCAAGACGGGCCAGCATCCGCGGGTCTCGACCGAGAACTCGATCAACGAGTTCCGCCGCCAGTTCATGAACTGGGGCATCTCGATCGACTGGTCGCGCGAGCTGGCGACCGACGACCCGAGCTACTACCGCTGGACCCAGTGGATCTTCCTGCGCCTGTTCGAGAAGGGCCTGGCCTACCGCAAGGAAGCGGCGGTGAACTGGTGCCCGGTCGACCAGACCGTGCTGGCCAACGAGCAGGTGATCGACGGCCACTGTGAGCGCTGCGGCAGCGAGGTCGAGATCCGCCTGCTCGAGCAGTGGTTCTTCAAGATCACCGACTACGCCGACCGGCTGCTGGACGACCTCGCGACGGTGGACTGGCCGCCTCACGTGGTCACGATGCAGAAGAACTGGATCGGCCGCTCGGAGGGCGCCGAGGTTATCTTCCGCTGCGAGGAGCTGGGCATCGACTACCCGGTGTTCACCACGCGCCCGGACACGCTGTTCGGAGCGACCTTCTTCGTGATGGCGCCCGAGCACCCGGACGTGCTCAAACTGAGCGACACGCCCGAGGTGCACGAGTACGTGAACCACGCCGTGCGCGAGTCGCCCGAGGAGCGCGGCGAGGCGCGCGAGAAGACCGGCATCCCGCTCGGCCACACGGTCACGAACCCCGTCAACGGCGAGCAGATCCCGATGTACGTGGCCGACTACGTGCTGATGGAGTACGGCACCGGGGCGATCATGGCGGTGCCCGCGCACGACGAGCGTGACTTCGAGTTCGCCCAGAAGTTCGACCTGCCGGTCCGGCGCGTGATCGAGGGCGGCGAGGAGCTGCCGTACACCGGCGACGGCCCGATGGTGAACAGCGGCCGCTTCGACGGCTTGCACAACCGCGAGGCGTTCGGTCAGATCGTGGAGTGGCTCGAGTCGGAGGGCCGCGGCAAGCCGGCGATCAACTACAAGCTCCGCGACTGGCTGCTCTCCCGCCAGCGTTACTGGGGCTGCCCGATCCCGATCGTGCACTGCCCCGATCACGGCCTCGTGCCCGTGCCCGACGACCAGCTGCCGGTTGAGCTGCCTGACATCGAGGACTACGCGCCCAAGGGCCGCTCCCCGCTGGCCGCGGCGGAGGACTGGGTGAACACCACCTGCCCGGAGTGCGGCGGCCCCGCCAAGCGCGAGACCGACACGATGGACACCTTCGTGGACTCGTCCTGGTACTTCATCCGCTACTGCGACGCGCAGAACCACGAGGCGGCCTGGGACCGCGAGATCGTGGACCGCTGGATGCCGGTCGACCAGTACATCGGCGGCATCGAGCACGCGATCCTGCACCTGATGTACGCGCGCTTCTTCACGAAGGCGCTCGCGGACCTGGGCTACGTGGGCTTCCAGGAGCCCTTCGCTCGTCTCTACACGCAGGGGATGATCACGCGCGACGGCTCCAAGATGTCCAAGTCGCGCGGCAACGTGGTCAGCCCGGCCGAGTACGTGGATCGCTACGGGGCCGACACTCTGCGCACCTACGTGCTCTACCTGGGCCCGATCGACCAGGACGCCGACTGGTCCGACGAGGGCGCTGGCGGCATCAACCGCTTCCTGGGCCGGCTGTGGCGGCTGGCGGCGGACGCGGCCGAGTCGACCGAGCCGATGCCGGAGGGCCAGCCTCAGGGTGAGCCCACCGAACTGCTGCGCAAGGCCCACTGGGCAATCGACAAGGCCACGACCGACATCGGCCGTCGCTTCGCCTTCAACACCGCCATCGCGGCCGTGATCGAGCTGGTGAACGAGGCCTACCGGCACAAGGACGCACTGATGCAGACGCCCGAGGGGCGGTCACAGCTGCGCTTCGCGGCAGCCACGGCCGGATCGCTGATCTTCCCCTTCGCCCCGCACCTGGGCTCCGAGGTATACGAGCTGCTGACCGGCAAGCGCGTGTGGGAAGAGCCCTGGCCGGAGGCGGACCCGGCGCTGCTCGTGAAGGAGACGAACGAGGTCGTGGTGCAGGTGAACGGCAAGCTGCGCGACCGCGTGGCCGTGCCCTCCGGGGCGCCCGATGACGAGCAGGAGCGCCTAGCGCGCGAGTCGCCCAAGGTGGCCGCGCATCTGGACGGCCACCGGATCGTGAAGACGGTCGTGGTGCCGGGCAAGCTCGTCAACTTCGTTCTGGGCTAGAACAGTCGCCTAGCCGTGTAGGCGGGCCCCGTAACCTTTGTTGCGTACTGCCGTCGACCTCGAAGGCGGGGAGAGTCGAATTCTTGAGACGGGCGTGAATCAGGGGGAGCTGCTCCAGAGCATCGGCGCGCTCGTTTGGGCGGCGGACGCGAGGGACCTGCATTTCACGTTCGTGTCCGGCAACAGCGAGGAGCTGCTCGGCTACCCGTCCGAGCGCTTCACGAAGGGCGCCAGCTGGGGCGACCACATGCACCCCGCGGATCGCGAGCGGGCGCTGCGGCAGCTGGCCGAGCGCGACGGCGAGGGAGACATCGAGTACCGCGCGGTCACGGCCGACGGCGGCGTGGTCTGGATCCGCGACACGATTAGAGCCGACGGACAGGGTCTTCGCGGCGTTATGTTCGACGTGACGTCGTACGCACAGTCGGTAATGCAGGGCCGCTTCCACTCGCAGCTGCTCGACGTGGTGGACGCCGCGGTGATCGCGACGGACCTCAAGGGCACCGTCACGCACTGGAACCGTCACGCGGAACAGCTCTTCGGCTACGCGCGCGAAAACGCGGTCGGCCGCGACATCGGCGAGCTGGGCGTGGTCGACGACCCGGGCTTCGCTGCGCGCAAGATGGAGTTGCTGCGGGCGGGCGAGGCGTTCGAGGGCGAGTTCCGGGCGCGGCGCAGCGACGGCGCCAACTTCGCCTGTTACACACGGGACGCGCCGATCCTGGACGACGACGGCGAGCTGTCGGGCTACGTGAGCGTGGCCACCGACATCAGCGCGCGCAAGAACGCCGAGCGCGCGATCGCCGAGAGCGAGCGCCGCTTCCGGCGGCTCGTGGAGAACGCGGCGGACAGCTTCTTCGTGTTCGACTCAGAGGGTCGCTTCGTGGACGTGAACCAGGGTGCGGCGGGCTCGCTCGGCTACACGCGCGAGGAGCTGCTGAGCATGCGCCTGCGCGAGGTGGACGCGGCGCTGAGCCAGGAGGCGCTCGACGACATGTGCTCGGGCTCCGCCCGCGGGCGGCCGGTCACGATCGAGACCGTGTACCGCCGCAAGGACGGCACCACCTTCCCGGTGGAGGCGCGCGTGGGCCTGCTCGACGCCGGCGGCCCCGAGCTGCTCTTCCTCGCGCTGGCGCGCGACATCAGCGACCGCAAGCGGGCGGAGGAGCAGATCGCCTACCTGTCGCGCTACGACAGCGTCACGGGGCTGCCCAACCGCGGGCTGTTCGAGGAGCACCTCGAGCTGGCGCTGGCGCGTGCCCGGCGCAAGGGCACGGCGGTGGCGGTGTTGTTCGTGGACCTCGATCGCTTCCACCTCGTGAACGAGAGCCTGGGCCGCGCCGCGGGCGACGAGTTACTGCGCCAGGCAGCGTCGCGGCTGCGAGAGCTGGCGCGCACCATGGACCTGGTGGCGCGCCAGGGCTCGGACGAGTTCCTGCTGCTGCTGCCGGACCTCGATTCCGACGACGTGGAGGAGACGGCACGGGGGATCGCCAGGCAGGTGTTCGAGGCGTTCGCGGAGCCGTTCGTGATCCACGGCGCGGAGTCGTTCGTGGGCGCGAGCATCGGCATCAGCCTGTTCCCCACAGACGCGGGCTACTCGGGCGACATGATCGACCACGCGGCCTCGGCCCTCCACGAGGTGCGCCGCGGCGGCAGCGCGCCCTGGGGCATATTCGCGGGTGAGTCCGAGCGACGGCGCGAGCGGCTAGGCCTCGTCACCCGGCTGCGGCGGGCGATCGACCGCGGCGAGTTCGTCCTGCACTACCAGCCGATGGTGGACCTGGAGTCGGCGCTCGAGCACGGCGTGGGCGTAAATGGCAACGGCTTGCATGACCACATCGTGGGGGTCGAGGCGCTGATCCGCTGGGAGGATCCGGAGCGCGGGCTCGTGCCGCCAGGCGAGTTCATCCCGATGGCGGAGGAGCTGGGGCTGATCCAGCCGATCGCGGACTGGGTGCTGGAGGAGGCCTGCCGCCAGTCGCGCGAGTGGCTCGACCACGGCTGGTCGCTCAACGTGGGCGTGAACCTCTCGCCCCGCCAGCTCTGGGAACCTGAGCTCGTGCAACGGATGCTCGACGACGCCGTGGCGGCCGGGATCTCGCGGGATAGGCTCGTGATCGAGATCACCGAGACCGCCGCGATCACCGACTGGGAGCGCACCGAGCCGGTTCTCCTCGAGCTGCGCCAGAGCGGCTTCCGCCTGGCGCTCGACGACTTCGGCGCCGGCCACTCGTCGCTCACGCGCCTTGGGGCGCTGCCCTGCGACTCGCTCAAGATCGATCGCTCCTTCGTCTCAGGGCTGCCGGACGACCAGACCTCGGCGATGATGGTCACCGCGATCGTGCAGCTCGCCCGCAACCTCGGGATGGAGGCTTACGCCGAGGGCATCGAGACCGAGGAGCAGCTCAGGTTCGTGGTGGACGCGGGCTGCACGCGGGGCCAGGGCTTCCTCTTCTCCCGCGCGGTACCCGGCCCGGCGATAGAGACGCTCTAGTGGGTCGCCGCATCGATTTCGCGCCGCTTCTCGCGGGCCTGGGAGGGCTGGCGCTGGTGGTCAGCCTGTTCCTTCACTGGTACGACCCGCGGATGACGGCGTGGACGGCGTTCGAGGTCTGGGACCTCGTGCTCGCGGTGCTGGGGTTGTCCGCCGTCTGGTTCGCGGGCTCTCAGCTCGCGCTCGGCGCCGACCCGCGCCCGGGCGCGCTCCAGCTGGCCGGCGGCGCGGCGTTCGTAATCGTGATCTCGCAGCTCGTCAACCACCCGCCGGCGGCACAGGGCGCGTCGCTCGAGGCCGGCGCCTGGGTTGCGCTCGGCGGCTCGGCGGTCATGGCCTGCGGCGGAGTGCTCAGCGTGACGGACGTTTCCCTGTCGGTGTCGTTCGCTCCGCGCGAGCGCCAGGCAACGGGCGCGCGCACGACGGTCGCCAACGAGGCCGCCGCCGTGGAGCCCGAGGTGCACGAGGAGCTCTACCCGGCTGAGGAGCGCACCGGCCCCATCGGCGCCGACGACCCGGAACTGCTGCGCGAGCCGTCCGAGGACGACACGCTGCCGTTCGACCAAGAGACCGAAGAGCGAAGCTGAGCGAGCCGCTCCACGTGGCCGTGATCGGGCCGAGCGAGGGCGCGGCGGCGGGACAGCTCGAGGCGGCGGAGGAGATAGGGCGCCTGCTGGCCGAGGCGGGCGCCGTGGTCGTGTGCGGCGGCCTGGGCGGGGCGATGGAGGCGGCATGCCGCGGGGCGCGCTCCGCCGATGGCATGACCGTCGGGATACTGCCCGGCGGCGACCGGCACGAGGCCAACCCGTACGTGCAGTTCGCGCTGCCCACCGGCCTTGGCGAAGGCCGGAACGCGCTGGTGGTTCGCGCCGCCGACGCCGTGATCGCGGTGGGCGGCGGCTACGGCACACTCTCCGAGATCGCCCTGGCTTTGCGGGCGCGCAAGCCGGTGGTGGGGATCGACACCTGGGAGCTCGCCCGGGGCGGTGAGCCCGACACCGGGGTGGTGCGCGCCGAGAGCACCGCCGACGCGGTTCGCAGGGCGCTCGATCTCGCACGGGCATAGACTCGGGCGCATGGCCGAGCTCGATCAGTCGGCCGTCCGTCCAGGGGCGGCACCAGAGCCCTCGCGCGCAGGTAAGGAGGACGCTCCGTACCTGGATGCGCTCGTCGAGTACGCCGAGCGCAAGCCGGGGCGCTTCCACGTGCCCGGCCACAAGGGCGGCCTGGGCGCCGATCCGGGGATGCTCGACGCGTTCGGCGAGCAGGCCCTGGCGCTCGACATCCCGGCGCTCATGCAGGGCATCGACGTAGGCCCCGAACCCACGCCGTTCCAGCGCGCGCAGGAGCTGGCCGCGGAGGCGTGGGGGGCCAAGCGCACCTGGTTCCTGATCAACGGGGCGTCGCAGGGCAACCACGTCACGTGCATGTCGCTCGCCCAGATGGGCAGCGAGTTCGTGGTGCAGCGCAACGTGCACTCGAGCACGGTCGACGGGCTCGTGATCTCCGGGCTGCGGCCGATCTTCGTGGCGCCGGAGCTCGATCCCGAGCTGATGATCGCCCACTGCCTCCAGCCGGCGACGCTCGAGGAGGCCCTGCGTCATACGCCCGGCGCGGTGGCGGCGCAGGTGGTGTCGCCCACATACTTCGGCGCGGTCGCGGACGTGAAGGCGCTCGCAGACGTCGCGCATTCGCACGGCATTCCACTGATCGTGGATGAGGCGTGGGGCGCCCATCTCGCCTTCCACCCGGACCTGCCGGCCCACGCGCTGTCGCTCGGCGCCGACCTCGTGATCTCGAGCACCCACAAGATCGTCGGCAGCATGACCCAGTCCGCCATGCTGCACCTGGGGCACAGCGAGTTCCTCGACGAGCGCGTGATCGACCGCGCCGTGACGCTGCTCGAGTCCACCAGCCCGAACTCCCTGCTCACCGGCTCGCTCGATGCCGCGCGGAGGCAGGCGGCCGTGCGCGGCGCGGACCTGCTTGGCGGCACGCTCGAGGCGCTCGAGGCCACGCGGGCGGCGATCCGGGCGATACCAGGGCTCGACGTGCTGGACGAGAGCATGTGCGGGAGCCCCGGAGTGTTCGCCTACGACCCGCTGCGCCTGGCGGTGGACGTGCGCGGCACGGGCAGAACCGGCTACGAGATCGCGCCGCTGATGCTCAAGCTCGAGGACGTGAATCTGGAGCTGTTCGCCGAGAACGTGGTGGTGGCGGTGTTCGGTGTCGGCGAGGACGCGTCCAAGTCCGGCGGCAAGCTCGTGGAGGCGCTGCGCCGCGTCGTGGACGAGCTGCCGGACGCGGACGACCGCGAGGAGACGATGTTCGCTCCGCCGCCGCCATGGGGCCCGCTCGCGATGGCGCCGCGCGACGCCTTCCTCGCGATGCAGGAGGTGGTTCCGTTCCGCGAGGCCGAAGGACGGATCGCGGCCGAGTCCCTGGCCGCCTATCCGCCCGGGATCCCGAACGTGCTGCCCGGCGAGCGGCTGACGGCCCCAACCCTCGACTACATCCAGAGCACGCTCGCCCAGGGCGGCAGCCTGCGAGGCGCGAGCGACCGCAAACTCGAGACGATCCGCGTGGTGGTGGAGAAGTCGTGAGCGCGGCGCCCGACGCCCACCAGGCCGCCATGGAGAGCGCGGCCGAGCCGCCGTTCCACGAGGAGCTCGAGCAGGTTTGGGGCGCGGCGTACGGCGCGCACGACGAGGTGGGCGTGCTGAGGCGCGTGATGATGCGGCGGCCGGGGGAGGAGCTGGCGGCCATCCGCGCGGACGCGTGGGACGAGGAGCTGGGCGCGCTGGTGGATCCGCACGGGCGCTGGTACTGGACGGGCCGCGAGGCGCCGGACCTCGAGCTGGTGGCCGCGCAGCACGCCGGCCTGGTCGAGGCCCTGCGCGCGGAGGGGGTCGAGGTCGACGTTCTGGAGCCTCTCGGCGGCGGCTTCGTCAAGTCCGTGTACACGCGCGACCCCTCGATCACCGTGCCGGGCGGCGCGATCGTGGGCCGGATGGGCGTGCGCATGCGCCGCGGCGAGGAGCCGCACGTCACGCGCGCGCTGGCGGGGGCCGGCATGCCGATTCTCGGCACGATCACGGGCACGGGCACGCTCGAGGGCGGCTCGTTCACCAAGCTGCGCCCGGGACTCGCCGCGTTCGGCACCTCGATCCGCTGCAACCACGAGGGCGAGCGCCAGCTCCGCGCGCTGCTCGACCTGATCGGCGTCGAGCTGATCCGCGTGCCGCTGGCGGGCTACTCGATCCACATCGACCTTCACTTCGCGATGGTGGACGTGGACCGCGCGCTCATCAACCCGGCGGGGCTGCCGTACGACTTCCTGGTCACGCTCCGCGAGCTCGGGATCCACACGATCGAGGCTGCCGGCGGGGAGGAGTGGGGCCTGAACCTGCTGTGTCTGCGCCCCGGACGGGTGCTGATGGCCGAGGGCTCGCCGCGCACGGTCGAGCTGCTCGAGCGCGCCGGGATCGAGGTCGTGACGATCCCGTACGACGAGATCCACAAGAACGGCGGCGGGGTGCACTGCTCCACGATCGAGCTGGTGCGCGACCCGGCATGAGCGCCCGCTCCGCCGCCGAGGCGGTCTCCGGCGAGCGGCTGTGGTCCGACCTGATGGCGATGGCGGAGGTGGGTGCGACGCCCGCCGGCGGCTCGCGCAGGCTGGCGCTGACCGACGAGGACAAGGCCGGGCGGGACCTTTTCGCTTCCTGGGCGCGCGACGCCGGGCTCGAGCTGCGCGCGGACCGGGCGGGCAACCTGTTCGCGCGCCGCGCGGGCCACGACGTCGGGCTCCCGGCGGTCATGGCGGGCAGCCACCTGGACACGCAGCCGGACGGAGGGCGCTTCGATGGCGTGTTCGGCGTGCTGGCCGCGCTGGAGGCCGTGCGCGCGCTCGCCGACGCCGGCATCGACACCGCCGCTCCTATCGACGTGGTGGTGTGGGCCAACGAGGAGGGCGGGCGCTTCCCGCAGTTCTGCACCGGCTCCGCCGTCTACGGCGGCGCTGCGACGCTCGAGGAGGTGCGCGCGCTGCGCGCCTTCGACGGGCCTTCGTACGGCGAAGAGCTCGACCGCGTGGGCTTCGCGGGCGACGAGGAGCCCGGCTCGCACGCGGCCTCCGCCTACCTGGAGCTGCACATCGAACAGGGCCCGGTGCTGGAACGCGAGGGCGTGCCGATCGGCGTTGTGGAGGGGATCCGCGGCATCCGCAAGTTCGCGATCGGGCTCGAGGGGCTCGAGGCGCATGCCGGCAGCCCGATGGAGGGGCGCCGGGATGCGCTGCGCGCGGCGGCGCGCGTGATCGAGGCGCTGGGCGCGCTCGGCGACGACCTCGGCGCCGTGAGCATCACCACCGGGCGCATCGAGGTCGAGCCGAACGCGCCATCCGTCGTGGCGGGATCCGTACAGCTCCTCGTGGACGTGCGGGGAGCCGGGCTCGACTCACCGGATGACGTGGTCAGACGCGCGCGCGAGGTTGCGGCGGGCGCGGTATCGGGAACCGACGTGACCATGAGCATGGACGACCAGCCGTGGGAGTACGGGCCGGTGGCCTTCGATCCGGCGTTGCTCGACGAACTGCGCGGTGCCGCGGAGCGCAACGGTGCGCGTTTGCTCGACATGGTCAGCCCGGCGGGGCACGACGCGGGCTACGTCGCGCGCAAGGTGCCCTCGGCCATGCTGTTCGTCCCCTGCCGCGACGGCCTGAGCCACCATCCCGCCGAGTACGCGGAGCCCGCGCACCTCGAGCTGGCGTGCCGGGTGCTGGCGGACACGCTGGCGCAGGTGGCGTCGTGAGCGCGGTGCGCAAGCGCGTGGTGGTGAACGGACGCGTGCAGGGCGTGTTCTTCCGCGACAGCACGAGGCGGCGGGCCTCCACACGCGGTGTGGCCGGCTGGGTTTCGAACCGCTCGGACGGCGCGGTGGAGGCGGTGTTCGAGGGCGAGCCCGATGCCGTGGACTCGCTCGTCGATTACGCGCGCGAGGGTCCGCGCGGGGCGGACGTGTCGCGGGTGGAGGTGTCGGAGGAGGAGCCGGAGGGGCTCTCCGGCTTCGAGATCCGCTAGGGCTAGGGCAGCTGCGCGGTGAGCGTGAACGGGCCGTTGCCCGCCACGCGCAGCACCTGCACCGTGATGCGGCGCTGTCCGCAGATCGTGTAGTTCGCGGTGCCCGCGGGGTGGGTCGAGCGGCGGCGGATCATGTGGCCGCGTGAGCGCACGCGCAGCCGGTAGCTCGTGCCGGCGGGGGCCGAGACCGTGAAGGTGGCGGTGCCGTCCAGGGCCGTGCTCAGGTGGAAGCCGCGGCCATGGGTGCCGTGCAGGGTCAGGTTCCGCGGCCCGGCCCACGGGTGCAGCACGTCCTGCTTGATCGCGCGGAAGGCGGCCGCGTCCGGCTTCAGCAGGTCTGTGTAGATGAAGTCCACGCCGGGGTACTGCATGTCGGCGTACGACTCGGCGAAGGCCTCGCTCGGGTCGTTGTAGTAGTTCGTCGCCACCTTGTGGCGGCGCTCGAGGCTGCACACGTTCTGCTCGGTGGCCCAGCGCTTCGTGCCCTGGTCGTACGCGGACCAGGGGCTGTTCGAGCGGTTCAGCTCGATGTGGTGGCCGTACTCGTGGGCGATCAGGAACTGCACCGGCGGGTCTCCCGAGTCGCTGTTCTGATCGGTCACGCCGGGCACATACATGCGCTCGTCGTCGCCGACGTAGCAGGCGAGCGCGCCCGCGCCGCAGAAGCTGTTCTCGATCTGGCCCGGGGTGGCGATGTAGACGCTGATCTTGCCGAGCTCGGTGCCGTGCACCAGGCTGCCGAGCAGGTTCACGTAGCCCTGCTCGACGTTGGGATCCGGCGTATAGGCGGATGAGACCGCCACGGGGATCTCGTAGCCGTCCTGGGTGCGGAAGCGGGTGTCGGCGGCGTGGGCGGCGAGGCGCTTGGCGGTGCGCGCGCGGAACACCGTCTTGCGGACGCGGTCGCGAACCGGCAGGTGGAAGAGGCGGACGCTCTCGAGGGCCTTGGGGTTGAGCGGCCGCAGCTTGAGGGGCCTCTTTGCGGCGGCGGGGGCGGCGCCCGCGAGCAGGCATGCGGCGACGGCGGCGGCCGATGTCGCCGAAATCGCGCGCGTGATGCGTACCCCTGCGCCCATGCGCCCCGGTTAATCGGCGGGCGCAGGCCGTTCTTGGTACTACGAATCAGCGATATTCGTCCGTTTTTGTCTACCCCAGAGCGGCGATCTCGACCGTCGGCTCTACCTCAACTTCGGTAGCGAGGGTGTTCGCGATGTAGCACTCGTGGTGGGCCAGCTCGCAGAGGTGCTTCACGCGCTCCTCGGTGGGTCCGGGGCGGACCACGATGCGGGGTTTCAGCACGATTCTCGTGAGGCGCATCGGCAGGTCGTCCTCGGGCATCTCGGCCTCGGCGTGGTCCTCGTACTCGATCACCTCCACGCGCGCCTTGGAGGCCACGTGCAGGAACCAGAGGAGCTGGCATGAGGAGGCGGACATGAGGAGCAGCTGCTCGGGATTGAGCTGGGCCGGATCCCCCTTGGCCTCGCCGGTGGTCACGGTTACCCGCTGCTCGGCGGGCGGGGCTGTCGCCTCGTGCGCGCGCTCGTAGTGATCCCAGCCGAGGCCGGTGTCGCCCGTCCAGTGGGTGTGTGCGCGATAGAGGTGCGAGCCCATTGCGTGTAACGAGATTGTTCCGCAGTGCGTGCAGAACTGTTGCTCCCAGGTCTTTTCCCGTTACGCGCGCCTGCGTAGGTTGGCTTGCATGCTCGAGGACATAGACAAGGGCAGGCTCGTCACGTACGCGGCCCTGGGATTGCTGGTTCTGGCGATCGCGCTGCGGCTTCACGCGCACGGCGGCGGCGGAGCGCCGCCGGCCACGGTCTCGCTCGCTCCCGCGGGCGGCGCGCGGGCTCCCTCGGAGGCGTCCTCTCCTGCGCCTGTCCGCGAGCTGTGGGTCGACGTGGCCGGGGCGGTTCGCCGCCCCGGCCTCTACAAGGTGCCCGCGGGGTCGCGGGTGGCGGCCGCCGTCGAGCGGGCGGGCGGCGTGTCGCGGCGTGGGGACCAGGCGGGCGTGAACCTCGCGGCCCCGCTCCACGACGGGCAGCAGGTGATCGTGCCGCCGCATGGCGCGGTCGCGGTTTCCGGAGGGTCCAGTTCGTCTGCCGCCGCCCCTGGATCGGGACCCATCAGCCTCAGCCAGGCCACCGAGACGCAACTCGAGAGCCTCGACGGCATCGGGCCCGCGCTGGCCGGCCGCATCCTCCAGTACCGCCAGCAGCACGGTGGCTTCCGCTCCCTGGACGAGCTCAAGGAGGTCTCCGGCATCGGCGACAAGCGCTTCGAGGCGCTGCGCGGCTCGCTGGTGCCGTGAAGGCCGCGATGATTTTGCGCGAGGCGCCCGGTCTCTATCTGCACCATCCCCCGAGCCAGGAGTCAGCGATGCAGCAGAAGATCATCCCCAACCTGTGGTTCGACACGGAGGCCGAGGAGGCCGCGAACTTCTACATCTCGGTCTTCAAGACCGGCAGCATCCTCAGCAAGAGTCACTACACGGAGGGCGGGATGCGCGAGGCCGGCATGGTGATGACGGTCGAGTTCGAGCTCGGCGGGCAGCGCTTCGTGGGCATCAACGGAGGCGACCAGTTCAAGTTCAACGAGGCGATCTCGTTGCAGGTCAGCTGCGAGGACCAGGACGAGATCGACTACTACTGGGACAAGCTCTCAGAGGGCGGCAGCGAGGGACCCTGTGGCTGGCTCAAGGACCGCTACGGGCTGTCCTGGCAGGTCGTGCCGACCGGCATGGACGAGTTCTTCTCGGGTCCCGACCGGGAGCGGGCGCGCCGTGCGATGGACTGCATGCTCAAGATGGGCAAGATCGACGTGGGAGAGCTGCGCCGGGCGGCAGACGGAGTCGCGGCGAGCTAATCCCTGCAACTGACGCCTTTTACCGCGGCAGGGGGAGCTTTCTCGCCAGGTCGCGGTAGGGCGTTTGAGCGATTCTCGGGCGTACCCGGTTTGGAGTACATGGCAGAAGGGGATATTCGCCGCAAGGACGGCAGGTGGGAAGTCCGCCGGATCGAAACTTATGCTCGAAAGAGTGCTCCCGAGCGTAATTGAGGAGGAGCAGCATGCTCTTGGTTGAGCGGGACAGCAGGTTTTCGGGATTGGCGTGCGGTATCTGCCACGCGCCACTTCGGCCCGGTGACCGCATTCTCCCGAGCTATCGGCAGGGAAAGCCGCGGGCGATTCACGCCCATTCATGCACGGCGTCGCGCGCCGAGCTCGCCGCTGACAAGCCCCTCGCCCGCGCGGCGTAGATAGCGCTTGTAACGAGGCTGGTGCAGTCCCGTCGCTGACCTGGTGCGCGCAGGCCTTTAGCGGTCGCACCTCCTGTTAGAAGCTTGGATGGGTGCGCGTTCGTCGGCACCCGTACCACGTAGGGCTTGCCGCGTTCGTCGCGGGACTGCTGCTCGGCGGGAACCTGCTCCTCGCCGCGGCGGTGGTGGTGGCGATCGGGCTGGCGGCGATTCGCGCGCCGCGGCTCGGGCTGATGGCGGCGCTGCTCCTGCTGGCCGGCGGCGCGATCGCGCACGCCCGCGTGCACGCGATCGACGCGCCCGACGGCGCGCTTCACGCGGGCGGGCGCTTCGCCGGGCGGGTCTGGCTGCTCGAGCGCCCGCGCGACTCGCAGTTCGACTCGTCGGCGGAGGTGCGGGTGGCGGACGGTCCCGCCCGCGGTGCGCGGCTGCTGGTGCGCGCGCCGCTCTCGTGGCGCTGGCCGAGCGGCGGGGCGGAGGGCGCCGCGCTGTCGGTGGCGGGATTGCTGTCGCGTCCGCACAGGAGCGCGGGGGCCGAGTTCGACTACCCGGCTTACCTGCGACGGCGGGGGATCCAGTACGAGCTGGAGGCCGAGCGGCTCGACTCCGGCGGATCGCCGCGCGGCGGAGTGCTGGGCGCGGTGGACCGGCTCCGCCTCCGTGCCGAGCGAGGCTTCGGCGACGACCTGGCGTTGGGGATGGTGCTCGGCGAGGACCAGCGCATCGATCCCGAGGTCAAGGACGACTTCCAGCGCTCGGGACTGAGCCACCTGCTCGCGGTGTCTGGTCAGAACGTGATGCTGCTCGGCGCGCTAGCGCTGCCGCTCTTCGCGCTCGCCGGCCTCGGACCGCGGGCGCGGCTGGCGGGAATCGGCGCGCTGGTGGCGCTGTACGTGCCGCTGGCCGGCGCCGGGCCGTCGCTTCAGCGCGCGGGCGCGATGGGAGCCGCCGGGCTGGCCGCGGCGGCCAGTGGCAGACCCACGTCGCGCTGGTACGCGCTCCTTCTCGCGGCGGCGGCCACGCTGCTCGCCAATCCGCGCGTGGCGGGCGATCCCGGCTGGCAGCTCTCCTTCGCGGCCGTCGCGGGCATCGCGCTCATGGTCCCGGGTATGCGCCGCGCGCTCGGCTGGCTGCCCGGCCCGCTGGCGGAGGGCGCGGCGATCACGGCGGCGGCCACGGTCGCCACCGCGCCGCTGCTCGCCCACCACTTCGGGTCGGTGCAGCTCGTCGCGCTCCCGGCCAACCTCGCGGCGCTACCGGTCGTGGCTCCGATCATGTGGCTGGGCATGCTGCAGGCCGCGCTTGGGATGCTCGGCGGCCCGGCGCTCACGGTGGCGGGCGGGCTGGGCGCGCTCAACGGGCTCCTGCTCGCGTATCTGCGTGCGGTCGCGCGCTGGTTCGGCGACGCGCCGCACGGGCAGGCAGCGCTGGCGCTGCGCTCGCCTCTGGCGGTGGCTGGGGCGTACGCGTTGCTATCGGCGGCGGCCGGCGCCGCCTGGTGGCTCGCGCGCAGAGCCGAGCCCCGCGCGCCGGCCTGGGCGGCGGCATGGAGGCGGCTGCCGCGCCCGCGACGCCGCGCCGTGGCGGCCGCCATCGCCGCCGCGCTCCTGTTCGGCGGCTGGGCACTCACCGCCCCGCCCGCGCCGCCGCGGCGATTGACCGTCTCGTTCCTGGACGTCGGGCAGGGCGACGCCACCCTCATCCAGGACCCGAGCGGTGCGGCGGTGCTGTTCGACGGCGGGCCGCCGGAAGCACGAGTGGCGCGACTCATCCGCAACCTGGGCGTCAAGCGGCTGAGCATCGTGGTCGCCACCCATCAATCGCGCGACCACCAGGGTGGGCTCCACGAGGTACTGCGGCGCTTCCCCGTCAGTCTCTTCGTGGACGGTGGCGACGGCACCCGCGATCCGGACTTCATCGCGCTGGAACACGAGGCGGACGAGCGCGGGATCAGGCGGGTCGCGTCGCGAGCGGGGGAGACGCTGCGGGCCGGCGGCCTGACGATACGGATCCTCTCGCCACGGCCGCGCGCGCCGGGACCGCCGCCCGGCGATCCCAACCTGCGGGCGACCGTCGCGATCGTGAGCGAGGGCAACTTCAGCCTCTTCCTCTCCGCCGATGCCGAGAGCCCGGCGCTCCTGCCGCTCCGCCTGCCGCGTGTGACGGCGATGAAGGTGCCCCACCACGGCAGCGCGGACCCCGGCCTGCCGCGCGTGCTGCAAGAGCTCAAGCCGCAGGTCGCCGTGATCGAGGTCGGTGCCCACAACCTGTACGGCCATCCACGCCCATCGACCCTCGCGGCGCTCCGCAAAGCCGTGCCGCGCGTCTACCGAACCGACCGCGACGGCACCGTCCGCCTGACGATCTCACCGGGCCCGGGGCCATAACGCCGCTGTTATGGACCGGGGGTGTCCACCTGCTCGCAATGTCGCCGCTGGCGGGGGCCGGGCCGCTGATCGCCGACGCCAAGCCGGGGTGAGCCAGGCGGTCAGCTAACTGGCGATCCGGAAGCTGGCCGTTACGGCCTTGCTCTTCTTGCCGTTCGCCCTCGACACGGCCTGCAGCCTGTAGCGGCCGCGCTTCAGCCTGTGGTGCCGCACGCGGCCGGTGAATACGAACTTGTTGAAGCCGGCCACGTCGACGTGCTTGAAACTTCCGAGAGACACGTAGCGGGTACACCGCTTGCCGCGCCGCCCGCGCTTCGGCTTAACGCACCTGGCGGCAGTG
>Ga0207661_10001170_pt1 | contig 17529 bp, 16 predicted proteins | sample KBSC713LmetaG_FD_184337 | JGI IMG/M metagenome (GOLD analysis project Ga0207661, IMG submission 184337) | Corn rhizosphere microbial communities from Kellogg Biological Station, Michigan, USA - KBS C7.1-3L metaG (SPAdes) (version 2) | ecosystem: Host-associated > Plants > Roots > Rhizosphere ...
GCGCGGGCGCTCGCCTCGACCGGTCCCGCGTACGAGGCGATGCAGCAGGTCGGCGCGGAAGCGTTCCACGACGCGGCGGTCGCCACCGCACAGAGCCGGGTCCGGGAGGGCCGCCCGCTGCGGGCGCACATCCCGGTCGTCGCGTACCTCGCCCGGAAGGCGGTCCAGCCGTGATCGGATACCTCCAGGCGGCCCCGGTTTCGGCCGCTGCCCAGCGGCTGTTCGACGAGGACGTGGCCGACGAAGGCTACGTCATGAACGCCTCTCGGCTGTGGGCCTATCAGCCCGAACTGCTCACGGCCCTGTTCGACCTCGGCCGCTCGGCCACCGCCGGGCGCTTCAGCCTGCGGCAACGAGCGATCCTGGTGTCCGCGTGCGCGGCCGCCGCCGGCGACTCGTACTGCGCCCTCGCCTGGGGCACCCGGTTGGCCGCCAAGGCGGGGGCCGACACCGCGGCCGGCGTCCTCGCCGGGGACGATGCCGGCCTCACCCCCGCCGAGCAGGCGATGGCCGCCTGGGCTCGGACCGTCGTGCGCCGCTCGAGCGAGACGACGCCGGCCGACCTCGACGCCCTGCGCGCGGCCGACGTCACCGACGAGGACATTTTCGCGATGACCGCCTTCGTCGCCATCCGGCTCGCCGTCATGGTGGTCAACGACGCCCTCGGCCTCCCGCCGGACGCCGAACTGCACAGTGCCGCGCCGAGGGCCGTCCAGGACGCGGTCACCTTCGGCCGGCCGGCGGTTCTTGTCACCTCCTCGGAGTAGGCGGCAGTACTCCAGTGGTACGACTCTTTTGTCGTACCCCGGCCCTACGCTCGAAGGCGTGTCAAAAGTCGGGTTGCGTTCGCTGTTGCCTTACCTCCGCGCGCACCGCGCCACGCTGCTCGCCGTGGCTGTGCTGTCGCTGGCCGGTTCGCTGGTCACGCTCGCGCAGCCGCTGCTGACCCGCCGCATCCTCGACGCGATGAAGTCGCACGCGCCGATCGCGAGCACGGTCGTGCTGCTGATCACCGTGCTCGCGGTCGTCGCCGTGGTCAACGCGGTCCGCGACTATCTGCTGCAGCGCACCGCCGAGGGCGTCGTGCTCGGTTCCCGGCGGCGGCTGGCCGCCCACCTGCTGCGGCTGCCGATCGCCGAATACGACCGGCGCCGCACCGGCGACCTGCTCTCCCGGGTCGGGGCCGACACCACACTGCTGCGGGCGGTCGTCACCTCGGGGCTGCTCGACACGGTGACCGGCGCGGTGATGGTGCTCGGCGCGGCGACCGCGATGGTGATCATCGACCCGATCCTGTTCCTGACCACGTGCGGCGGGCTCGCGCTCGGGCTGAGCATCGCGCTGATCTTCTCCCGCCGGGTGCGGCCGGCCTCTGAGGAGGCGCAGGCCCGCATCGGCGAGATGACCGCGGCCGTCGAGCGGGCCCTGTCCGCGGCGCGGACGATCCGGGCCAGCAACGCCGAGGACCGCGAGATCGCGACCGTCGGCCAAAGCGCCGAGGCGGCCTACGCGGCCGGGCTGCGCATCGCGCGGCTGGAGGCGTTGGTCGGGCCGGCCAGCATCGCCGCGATCCAGGCGGCGTTCCTGCTGCTGCTTGGGGTCGGCGGCGCGCGGGTGGCGGCCGGCACGATCACGGTCGGCGACCTCGTCGCGTTCGTGCTGTTCCTGTTCTTCCTGGTGATGCCGCTCGGCCAGGCCTTGCACGCCTACACCCAGCTGCAGACCGGCCTCGGCGCGCTGCAGCGGATGGAGGAAGTGCTGGTCATGCCGCTCGAGACCGATGACGTGATCCAGGACCTCGGCAGCCCGCCACCGGCCGGGCCGATCGCGGTCGAGTTCGCCCGGGTGACCTTCCAATACACGGCCGCCGACGAGCCCGTCCTGCGGGACGTCAGCTTTGCCGTGCCCTATGGCACCCGCACGGCGCTGGTCGGGCCGTCCGGGGCCGGCAAGTCGACGGTCCTGCAACTGGTCGAGCGGTTCTACGACGCGACCAGCGGCGAGGTGCGGGTCGGCGGGGCCGACGTGCGCGACCAGCGGCGGGCCGACCTGCGCCGCCAGCTCGGCTACGTCGAGCAGGAGGCGCCGGTGCTGGCCGGCACCCTGCGGGACAACCTGCGGCTGACCGTGCCGGAGGCGACCGAGGAGCAGATGATGGCCGTGCTCGGCGCGGTCAACCTGACCGACATCGTCGGCCGCACGCCGCTCGGGCTGGACGCGGAGGTCGGCGAGGGCGGGGTGCTGCTGTCCGGCGGCGAGCGGCAGCGCCTGGCGATCGCCCGCACGCTGCTGGCCGCGCCGCCGATTCTGCTGCTCGACGAGCCGACCAGCAACCTCGACGCCCGCAACGAGGTCGCCCTGCGCCAGGCGATCGACACGGTGGCCGAGCGGCGCACGCTCCTGATCGTCGCCCACCGACTGTCCACTGTGGTCGACGCCGACCAGATCGTGGTGCTCGACGGGGGCCGGGTCGTCGCGGTCGGGCGGCACGAGGAGCTGACCGAGACGAGCGAGCTCTACCGGGAGCTCGCCACCAATCAGCTGCTGGTGGCATGAAACAGGCGATCTGGATCGTCGCGGGACCGCCGGGAGCGGGCAAGTCGACAGTGGCCGAAGGGTTGTTGCACCGGCTGGATCCGGTGCCGGCGTTGCTGGACAAGGACACGGTGTATGGCGACTTCGTGGCCGCGGTCCTGGCCACGGCCGGGCGCCCGGACGGTGAGCGCGAAGGTCCGTGGTACGACGAGCACGTCAAACGCTACGAATACGCGGGCCTGACCAGGAGCGCGCGGCAGATCCGCGCGTTGGGCTGCCCGGTGCTGCTCTCGGCGCCGTTCACCGGCCAGATCTCCGATCCGGCGCGGTGGCGGGCCTGGGTCGACGAGCTTGGCGGCCCGCCGGTGCACCTGGTGTGGGTCCGGGTCGACCCGGCCACGCTGCACCGGCGACTGGTCGCGCGAGGCTCGCCGCGCGACGGGCAGAAGCTGGCGCGGTTCGCCGACTTCCTGACCGCGATCCCGCCCGACCGGCCGCCCGCGGTCGCCCACTTCGTCGTGGACAACCGCGACGGCGCCGACTTGGCCGAGCAGTTGGACGCGATCACCGGCTCCGGTGGGGACAACCCAACTCGCAACCCCGAATGAGCTGTCCCCGCCGGGTCGTCACATCTGCAGGTTCTCTTCGATGATGCGCAGCTGGTGCCGGGCCATCGCGAGGTTCGCGCGTTGCTTGTTCAGCACCATGTAGAAGAAGAGCCCTTGGGTGTTGCGGCTGTTGAGCAGCCGGATCATGTGGTACTGGTTGCCCAGCGTGATGAGGATGTCCTCAATCTGGTCCTTGAGCTTGAGCATCTCCATCGTGCGCAGCTTGGCGCGCACCACATCGGTGTTGCCGGCGGCGGCGACCATCAGGTCGACGTCTTTGCTGCTCCCCAAGGTGCCCAGCGCCATGCCGCTGGTGTAGTCGACGAGGGCAACGCCAACCGCGCCCTCAATCTGCATCGCTTCCTTGAGCGAGCCATCCATGTCTGCCATGGGTTTCCCTCCTAATGTCGGCAGGCAGTGGTTCTGCGTGCGCGCCGCGCGGCTGTCCAAAACCGGGCGAACGGTCGGGCGAGACGATCTCGCCGACACGCGCGGCCACCGGCCGAGCCTCGTGATGGAGGCGGCCGACGTTGAGCTCCGATTCCGCGACGATGGTCAGCAGCGCTCCGCTGCCGGCGGCGTAGGTCGCCACATAACCGTTCGCGGCTCGGGTGATGGTTTCGTGGAACTCGCCGCCACCGGCGGCCAGCGCGATCTGCTGGGCGAGGCCGAGCTGGGCGGCCGACATCGCGGCGAAGGTCTCCGGCTGGGCGCCGACGGGCAGGTCGTGCGCGATCAGCAGGCCGTCGGCGCTGGCCACGAGCACGCCGACGACGTGCGGCAGGCCGACGCGCAGCTGCTTGATCTCGAGCAGTACCGCCTGCTCGAGGTTGACCAGGTCAGTACCCACGAACTTGTTCCTTCCTTTGCGGATCAACCGCGAGATCGACTGCGAGTACTTCATCGCAGCGCCGCCAGTCCGGCCCGGATCCGCAACAAGATCTCTTCGGAGATCTGGTCGTCGAAGCCGATCGGCGCCGAGCGCTCGGCCCGGCCGTTGCCGGCGGACACCACACGGTGCGGCAACGGCTCGAGTTCGGCGCCATCGGCATAGGGCACCGGCTCGATCGGCTCCAGCAACGCGGGCGGCGGAAGGATGGGCGGCGGCTCGGCGGTCCGCGCCCGCACCTCGGCGACCGACTCGGCCGCCGCCGATCCGCCCGGGCGGCCGGGCTCAACGAGGCCAACCCGGGCCATCCGGCGTACCTCGAGCATGACCGTGTACGTGTCGCGCCCGAGCAGCCGGGCGAGGTCGATCGGACTTCGACGGCGGTCGGCATTGGCCACCACCTCCCATTGCAGCGCGGTGAGCGCGACGAATTGGTTGGGCAGGCGCCGGGCCGGCACGACGGCGGCGGTGTCGATGCTGGCGTCCGGCCACGCGTCGACGAGCGATCGCTTGCGCCGGTCGACCTCGCGGCAGACCTCGGCGAGGTCCAGCCGGCACTCGACGCCGAGTGGGTGCCGCACACCCGGCTCGAAGCGCACCTCGACGGCGGCGTCGAAGAGCACATGGGCAGCGTCGTACAGCGCAAGTAAAACCACCGTCTCCACCTCGACCCGCGAGATCAGCCCGCTCGCGACGAGTTCGTCGCCGACACGCAGGCGCGTCCGCCCGGCGGCCAACGCGGCCCGCCAGGCGTCGGCCGGCAACCGCCCGGAGGCGGTGAGCAGGCGGTCGACCCCGGATACGACAGGGCATTCGGCGTACTCGATGAGTCCGTCGACGATGTATACCGAGCCGCCGGGCGCGTCGATGACCCGCAGCGCGCCGCTGAACTCAGCCGCGCACCACGGTTCGAGCGCATCTCGAAGCCGCATGCGGATGCTTACTTGGTGACCAGCTGCTCGCTGATACTGCGCAACGACATCTGGGTCATCGCCAGATTGCCGTGCAGCCGGTCGAGCCACAGGTACAGCACCAGCCGCCCGCCGATGCCGCTCTGCAGCAGCCGGACGACGTGGTAGCCATTGCCCGCGGTGATCACGATGTCTTCGACATGGCCGGGCTCGCCGACCGTCGCGAACGCCGCGGTGTCCACGGTCGCATGAACCAGATGGGCCGGACTCTTCGCGGTCGGATCGTCGGCCCCGATCGGACCGCGTCCAACGGCGCCGATGGTGGACCCGCTTGGATAGTCGATAAGGCTAGCGCCAAGGGCGCCCTGGATTGCCATGACCTGCCGGAGGCAATCCTCGATGCTGAGCACATTTGCTCCCCGAGAACGGTGTCGCCGCTGAACTTGCCGTGCCTGAGCTCCCGGCACCGTTCGTCGCCTCCGGCCAGGAGCACGAACGGCGAAACCCTCCGCCTCGACGAGGCTACCGGCTGCTACCTCGCACGCCTACCGTTACCGGCCATGCACAATGAGCTTGCATTTTCGACCTGATCGGCTGATTGCCAAGGGCTGCATCCAGGTCGGGGTCGGTGCGAGTCGAGGCTCAGATGTTGGCTGGGGCCGGCGTGGTTCCCGGCAGCGTGATGAAACTGCTCCGGCGTCGCCCGGGCCCTACCTTGATGCAGGCCCTTAGAGCTGGAACGGGTCTATCTGGATGCGCACGGTGTCGGGCGACTTGCGGGCCGAGCGAACCCCGGCGGCCGCCCGCAGGGCCAGGGCCAGCGCCCGGCCGCCCGACCGGCTGGTGCGGACGAGCATTCGTTCCTGATCCTTGTCGGCGTCCACCGGGCCCAGTATCTCGGTGCCGTCCGGCAGTTCGGCCGCCTCGAGCAGTTCGGCCACCGCGGCCGCCGGCCCGGTCAGCGACGCCACCCGGGCGGCCGGCGGGAAGCCGAGCTCGCGGCGCTCGGCCAGTTCCCGGGCGGCCAGCCAGCCGGGATCGAAGCGCAGCAGCGCCTGCACCACGGCGAGCGCGCCGTCGGCGACCACGACCACGCGCCCGGTGGCCGGGGCGGCCAGGGCAGCCGCGGCCAGCCAGCGGCGCAGCGCCTCCTCGGCCGCGCGCAGGTCGGCCCGGGTGAGCAGGGCCCAGGTGTCCAGCAGGAGCACCGCGCCGTAGCCACCGGCCACCAGTGGCTCGGCGCCCGGGGTGGACACGATCAGGGCCGGCTCGGCCGGTACGTCGGCCAGCACCCCGTCCCGCCCGGACGTGCGCACCGGGGTGTCGGGAAACGCGCGGGCCAGCTCCTCGGCCGTGCGCCGGGCCCCGACCACGGCCGCCCGTAGCCGGCGGCCGCCGCAGGTCGGGCACTCGTAAGCGGCGGCCGGCCGGCCGCACCACCGGCAGGCCGGGGCCGCCTTCGACGACGGCAGGCTCAGCGGACCGGCGCAGGTCGGGCAGCGGGCCGGTGTGTGGCAGTCGGCGCAGGCGACCGAGGGCAGGTAGCCGCGGCGCGGTACCTGGATCAGCACCGGCCGCTGCTCCTGCAGCGCGGCGCGGGCGGCCTGCCAGGCGATGCTCGGCAGCCGGGCGGACGCCGCGCCCGGGTCGCGGGCGAGCTGCCCCTCGCCGATCGGCTGCACCTTCGGCGCGACGCGGCGGACCGTCTCCCGATCGGCCGCCACCTCGTGCGCCCAGCCGGCCTCGATCAGCTGCTGCGCCTCGGTACTACGCGCGTACCCACCGAGCAGCGCGCCACAGCCGGCCAGCTCGGCGCGCGCCAGCAGCACCTGGCGGGCGTGCGGGTACGGGGCGCGCGGCTCGGCGTGCAGGTCGTCCCCGTCGTCCCAGATGGCCACCAGGCCAAGATCCTCAACGGGGGCGAACGCGGCCGCCCGGGTGCCGATGACGACACGAACCGCGCCGCGGCTGGCGGCCAGAAACCGCTTGTAGCGCTCGGCCGGTCCGAGCGCGGCCGACAGCGCGACGTGCCGGTCCGGGCCGAGCGCGGTGGTCAGCGCCGCGTCGAGCCGGTCGAGGTCGCGCGCGTCGGCGACGACGATCAGGGCCCCGCGGCCGGCGGCGAACGTCGCCGCGGCGACCTCCGCGTACCGGGCCGGCCAGTCCTCCCCGGGCAGCGCGGTCCAGACCGCCCGGGCCCGCCGGGCTTCGGTGAGGGCACGGACGAACGACCCGCCGGCCGGATACCGGAGCCAGCCCTCGGCGGAAAGAGCTGGCAAATCGGACGGAAGGCAAGACGACGGGCGCGACTCGGCCCGGGCGTGCCGCGGCGGAACCGCCAGGCGCAGCACGTCCGGCAACGTCCCCGCGTATCGATCGGCGATCTCCCGGCACAGCGCGGCCACGGCCGGGCTCAGCACCCGCTCGGGTGACACGACCCGCTCGAGGTTGGCCAGCCGCCCACCGTGTTCCGAGCGCTCGACGCGGTCGAGAATGAAGCCGCCGACGAGCTGACCGGCGAAGCGCACCTTGACCCGCACGCCGGGTTGCGCGGATTCGCTGAGCTTCGCCGGTACCAGATAATCAAACGGTCGATCGAGATGCGGCAGCGAAACGTCGACGCATACCGACGCGACCGGCCGCTCGGCCAACGGGGTCTACGCCCCGGCGGCGGATTTGAGTGCGGCCATGCGGTCGGTGCGCTCCCAGGTGAAGCCGGGCAGTTCGCGGCCGAAGTGGCCATAGGCGGCGGTCTGCTGGTAGATCGGCTTGAGCAGGTCGAGATCGCGGATGATCGCCGCCGGGCGCAGGTCGAAGACCTCACCGATGGCCCGCTCGATGCGCTCGACCGGCACGTTCTCGGTGCCGAACGTCTCCACGAACAGGCTGACCGGCTGGGCCTTGCCGATCGCGTAGGCGACCTGCACCTCACACCGCTCGGCCAGCCCGGCCGCCACCACATTCTTGGCCACCCAGCGCATCGCATACGCGGCCGACCGGTCCACCTTGGACGGGTCCTTGCCGGAGAACGCGCCGCCACCGTGGCGGGCATACCCGCCGTACGTATCCACAATGATCTTCCGGCCGGTCAGGCCGGCATCACCCATCGGACCACCGATCTCGAACCGGCCGGTCGGGTTGACCAGCAACCGGTAATCCGAGACGTCCAGACCCAGACCCTCCACCTCCGGCTGGATCACGTGCTCACGCACGTCCGGAGCCAGCAGCGACTCCAGCGAAATATCCGGCGCGTGCTGAGAGGACACAACCACGGTATGCAACCGCACCGGACGCTGGCTGCCACCCTGGCTGTCATATTCGATCGTCACCTGCGTCTTACCGTCCGGACGCAGATACGGGATCGTGCCGTCCTTCCGCACCGCCGACAACCGGCGGGCCAGCCGATGCGCCAACGCGATCGGCAACGGCATCAACTCCGGGGTCTCGCTACACGCGAAACCGAACATCATCCCCTGATCGCCGGCCCCCTGAGCATCCAAAACATCAGCGTCCACCCCGTCGCGGACCTCCAACGCGGCATCCACACCCTGCGCGATATCCGGCGACTGCGAACCAATCGCGATGTTCACCCCACACGACGCCCCGTCAAAGCCCTTCTTCGACGAGTCATACCCGATACCCAGGATCGTCTCCCGCACGATCGTGGGAATATCCACATACGCCGACGTCGTCACCTCCCCAGCCACATGCACCTGCCCGGTCGTGATCAACGTCTCCACCGCGACCCGGCTACCCGGATCAGCGCCGATCAAGGCGTCCAGCACACCGTCACTGATCTGATCGGCGATCTTGTCGGGATGACCCTCGGTCACCGACTCGGAAGTAAACAGGCGGCGGGCCAAAGCGGGCTCCCAGCGTGATCGGACTGTCGGAAATGTTGCGTAGGAGTGTACGACGGGGACGTCGCCGCCCGGTCGAGCCCTGCTTCGGTATCGCTAAAGCGTGAGACGGCTCACCACGAGGTCCCAGATCCGATCGGCCAGATCGTCCTTCTCGGCCTCGGGAAACTCGGTGCGCTCGCCGTCGGCGGTGAGGATCACCGCGGCGCTGCGTTCGGCGCCGAACGTCTTGTCGATGCCGACCTGGTTGACCACGACCAGATCGGCCCGCTTGCGCAACAGCTTGGCGTGGCCGTTGGCGATCGCCTCGTCGAGCTCCGCGGTCTCGGCGGCGAAGGCGACCAGGACCTGCCCGGGCCGCTTGGCCGCGCCGATTTCGGCGGCGATGTCCGGATTGGTGACCAGATCGATCACCGGTGCTGCTGCGCCTTCGCGTTTTTTGATTTTGGTACTGACGAAGCGCGCCGGACGGAAATCGGCCGGCGCGGCGGCCATCACCACGGCGTCGGCCCCGTCGGCGGCCTTGACGGTCGCCTGGCGCAGTTCCTCGGTCGTCTCCACGCGGATGACCTCGGCGCCGGCCGGGTCGGCCAGGGTGACGTTGGCGGCCACCACGGTGACCCGGGCGCCGCGGGCCGCGGCCGCGCGAGCGAGCGCGTAGCCCTGCTTGCCGGAGGACCGGTTGCCGATGAACCGGACCGGGTCGATCGGCTCGCGGGTGCCGCCGGCGGTGATCACGACATGGCGCCCGGCGAGGTCGGCCGGCTGGACGCCACGGCGCAGGATGCGGCGGAGGACGAGAAAGATCTCGGCCGGCTCGGGGAAGCGGCCCTTGCCGGTGTCCACCCCGGTCAGGCGGCCGACGGCCGGCTCGATCACGATCGCGCCCCGAGCCCGTAGGGTCGCGACGTTGGCCTGGGTGGCCGCGTGCTCCCACATCTCGGTATGCATGGCCGGCACGAACACGACCGGGCACCGGGCGGTGAGCAGGACATTGGTCAGCAGGTCGTCGGCCAGCCCGTGGGCGGCGCGGGCCAGCACGTCGGCGGTGGCCGGGGCGACGACGACGAGGTCGGCGGACTGGCCGATGCGCACGTGGGGCACCTCGTGCACGTCCGTCCAAACGTCACTGGCCACCGGCTGGCCGGACAGAGCCTCCCAGGTGGGGGCGCCGACGAACGTCAAGGCGGCCGCCGTGGGCACCACGCGCACGCGGTGCCCCGACTCGGTCAGGAGGCGCAGGAGCTCGCAGGCCTTGTAGGCGGCGATGCCACCGGAAACGCCGAGAACGACGGCGCTGTTCAAAAGGGGGTGCTTACTCTTCGATGCGCTCGGCGGTGAGCAGACCCGAGTTGATCTCACGCATCGCGATGGAGAGCGGCTTCTCCTGCGGCGTGGTCTCGACGAGCGGCCCAACGTACTCGAGCAGTCCCTCGCCGAGTTGGCTGTAGTAGGCGTTGACCTGACGGGCACGCTTCGCCGCGAAAATCACCAGTGCGTATTTCGACGTCGTCTTCTCGAGGAGCTCGTCGATCGGCGGGTTGGTGATGCCTTCGGGATTGGCGACGGTTCCGGACACGAAAAACCTCAATGACTTTCAGTAGCGGGTTCGCGAACCGGCCAAGCGTACCAGCACGGTTGCACCATCAATGAATTGCTGCCGTCACAGAGCCTCGGTAGGCGAAGCAGAAATGTGCGCGTCCGAGGGGCCCCAGACGCGCACATTTGAGCTCCGCAACTGCGCGGTGACGGTGCGGCGACTATTTGCCGCCGGCGAACTCCCCGAGCAGCGCCTTGCGCTGCTGGTCGCCGAGGCCACGCAGGCGGCGGCTGTCGGCGATCTTCAGCTTCTCCATGATCTGTGTCGCCCGGATCTTGCCAATGCCGGGCATTGCCTGCAGCACGGCCGACACCCGAAGTTTACCGACGACATCATCGGACTCCGCGCGGTCGAGCACGGCGGCAAGTGTGGTCTTGCCCTGCTTGAGTTGCTCCTTCAGCTCAGCGCGAGCCTTACGGATCTCAGCCGCCTTTTCCAAAGCGGCTGCGCGCTGTTCCGGGCTCAGTGACGGGAGCGGCACCAGGTCTCCTCAGGTCCCTTGAAAAACTGTTGTGGGTGTAGCGCGGGGAAAACTAGCGGGCATGAGCAGTTTCGGCAACGCCGCCACACCAAGATCGACGCCGAGTGGCGAGAAGATGATCAGGGTGTGACCACTATCGCGGCTGCACAGGCGTCCCGAATCCGTGCGGCCGCGTCCCTCAGAGCGGACGCCTGGGGGCCGGCATTGAGCACCTCCCTCGAGGCCGACGGGAGCACCGCTCGCACGGCTTCCCCGAAGATCGACGGCAGATCCTCGGGCCGCCCGCCCTGGGCGCCGATGCCCGGCGCGAGGATCGGACCATTCAGATCTGCCAATATATTCCCGACCTCGCCGATCGTCGCGCCGACCACCACGCCTATGTCACCCATTGGCGCGACACCGGCGTTGACCTGCGAAATCTCGTCGACAATACCCTGAGCCACGGTCCGTCCGTCAGCCCTGATCGCCCGTTGGACGGCAATTCCCTCCGGATTTGAGGTAAGCGCGAGGACGAAGACCCCAAGCGAGTTTTGATGGGCTTTGTCGATCATCGGGCGGAGCGCTCCCAGCCCCAGGTAGGGGCTCGCGGTGATCGCGTCGGCACACAGAGGACTCGCCGGATCGAGGTAACCGTCCGCATACGCAGCGGCGGTCGAGCCGATGTCGCCGCGCTTGACGTCCAGGATGACAAGCGCTCCGGCCTCGCGTAACTGTCGGATAATTGACTCTAGGGCGGACACGCCGCGTGACCCGAAACGCTCGTAGAACGCGGACTGCGGCTTGAACACCGGCACCTGTCCGGCGAGCGCCTCGACCACCTTCGAACCGAAGGCCTCGAGCCCCGACGGGTCGTCCGGAAGTCCCCACGCACGCAGGAGCGCCGGGTGCGGGTCGATCCCGACACACAGCGGGCCCAGCTTGTCGACGGCCGCCCGGAGCCGGGCCCCAAAGCGCTCGCTCACGCTGCCCTCCTCGTCGCACGAACGCACCCGCGCACCAGGGCCGGGCCGTGGTAGATGAAGCCGGTGTAGAGCTGGACGAGGCCAGCCCCGGCGTCGATCAGCCGGGCGGCGTCATCCGGTCGCGTGATCCCGCCCACACCGATGACCGGAAGGCCACTGTGCTTGGCCACAAAGCGCACCACCTCGAGCGCGCGGGCGAAGAGCGGGCGGCCGCTCAGCCCGCCCGCCTCGGCGGTCCGGACCCCCGGTCGATCGACTGTGGTGTTGGTGGCGATCAGCCCGGCCGCCCCGCCGGCCAGGCACACGTCGACCAGCTCACCCAGCGCGTCGTCGGTGAGGTCGGGCGCGATCTTGACCAGGATCGGCCGGTCTCCGACCAGGGCCGCCAGCAGCTCCCTGAGCCGGTCGGCGTCCTGCAGGCAGCGCAGGCCCGGCGTGTTCGGCGAGCTCACGTTCACGGCGAAGTAGTCCCCGTACGGCCGCAGGAGCCGCAGCGACTCGGCGTAGTCGGCGACCGCGTCGTCCAGCGCAGTGACCTTGGACTTGCCCAGGCTGATGCCGAGTGGGACGGGCAGCGAGCCCAGCTTCGCCAGCCGCGCGGCGAGCGCGGCCGCGCCGGCGTTGTTGAAGCCCATCCGGTTGACGATCGCCTCGTCGGCCGGCAGCCGAAACAGCCGGGGCCGCTCGTTGCCCGGCTGCGCGTGCCGGGTGACGGTGCCGACCTCGACGAACCCGAAGCCGAGCGCCGGCCACGCGCGCAGCGCCCGCCCGTCCTTGTCCATGCCGGCCGCGAGCCCGACCGGGTTCGGGAACGCCACCCCGAACACCGTCCGGGCCGCCCCGGGCGGGCTCAGCGGGCCGCGGAACGCCGCCAGCGGGCGGCTGAGCCGCTCAAGAGCCCGGAGGGTCCTTTCGTGGGCGGTTTCGGCGTCCCCGCCGCCCAGGCGGAACAGGAGCGGCCGGGCGACCCGTTCGTACGCCCTCACGGCGTCGTCGAACGGAGCGCTGCGTGCAGCTCCTGCAGCGGCCGGACGGTCATCTCCCCGGCGATCAGCGCCTCGATGCCCATCACCGCGGCGGCCGCGCCGGGCAGCGTGGTGACGCATGGGATGTCGGCGACCACGGCGGCACTGCGGATCTCGTAGCCGTCCATGCGCGCGCCGGAGCCCTGCGGGGTGTTGAACACGAGGACCACGTCACCGCTGGCGATCAGGGCGACGGCGTTGCGGCCCCGGCCCTCTTCGAAGTGTTTGGGGACGATCTCGCACTGCACCCCGTATCGGCGCAGGACCTGCCCGGTGCCCTCGGTGGCGACGATCTCGAAGCCGAGGCCGGCCAGCCGCTTGATCGGGAAGATGATGCCGCGTTTGTCGCGGTTTGCCACGGTGACCAGGACCCGGCCGGACGTCGGCAGCGACCCGTAGGCGGCGGCCTGCGACTTGGCGAACGCGTGGCCGAAGGCGACGTCGATGCCCATGACCTCGCCGGTCGACTTCATCTCCGGGCCGAGCAGGTTGTCCACGCCCTTGCCCTCGGCGGTCCGGAACCGCTTGAAGGGCAGCACCGCCTCCTTGATCGCAATCGGCGCCCCGTCCGGCGGGGTGCCGCCGTCACCGGTCTCCAGCAGCAGGCCCTCGGCGCGCAGTTCGGCGATCGTCGCGCCGAGCGCGATGCGGGCGGCCGCCTTGGCCAGCGGCACGGCCGTCGCCTTGGACACGAACGGCACCGTCCGCGAGGCCCGGGGGTTGGCCTCCAGCACGTACAGGGCGTCGTCCTTCAGCGCGTACTGGACGTTGAGCAGCCCTCGGACCCCGACACTGCGAGCGATCGCCGCCGTGTACCGGCGGACCTCGGCGATATGGACGTCGGCGAGGGTGATCGGGGGCAGCGCGCAGGCCGAGTCGCCGGAGTGGATGCCGGCCTCCTCGATGTGCTCCATGACCCCGCCGAGGTAGACCTCGCCGGTCGCGTCGCACAGCGCGTCGACGTCGATCTCGATGGCGTCGTCGAGGAACCGGTCGACCAGCACCGGGTGCTCCGGCGAGATCTCGGTCGCCCGGGCGATGTAGCCGCGGAGCGTCTCCTCGTCGTACACGATCTCCATGCCGCGGCCGCCGAGGACGTAGGACGGGCGGACCAGCACCGGATAGCCAATCTCGTCGGCGATCTTCTTGGCCTCCGGGAAGCTCGTCGCCGTGCCGAACTCGGGCGAGCGCAGCCCGGCCTCGGTGAGCAGCTTGCCGAACACGCCGCGGTCCTCGGCCAGGTGGATCGAGTCGGGCGAGGTGCCGACGATCGGTACTCCGGCCGCGGCCAGCCGCCGGGCCAGCCCGAGCGGGGTCTGCCCGCCCAGCTGGACGATCACCCCGACCACGCCGGGACCGCCGCCCAACCGGCCGGACTCGTTCTCGGCGTGCACGACCTCGACGACGTCCTCGAACGTGAGCGGCTCGAAGTACAGCCGGTCGGCCGTGTCGTAGTCGGTCGAGACGGTCTCCGGGTTGCAGTTGACCATGACCGTCTCGTAGCCGGCCGCCCGCAGCGCCATGACCGCGTGCACGCACGAGTAGTCGAACTCGATGCCCTGCCCGATGCGGTTCGGTCCGGACCCGAGGATGATCACCTTGGGCCGGTCGGACGGGGCGACCTCGGTCTCCTCGTCGTAGCTGCTGTAGTGATACGGGGTGGCCGCGGCGAACTCGGCCGCGCAGGTGTCGACCGTCTTGTAGACCGGTCGCAGCGCGAGCCGGTGCCGCAATGCCCGCACGCCGTCCTCCCCGGCCAGCTCCGGGCGCAGCGCCGCGATCTGCCGGTCGGACAGCCCGGCCCGCTTCGCCTTCCGCAGCAGCCGCTCGTCGAGCACGGCCGCCCCGAGGATGTCAGCCCGCAGGTCGACGAGCGCGGCCAGCTGGTCGACGAACCACGGGTCGTAGCCGGACGCGGCGGCCACCTCGGCGACGCTCGCCCCGGCCCGGAGCGCCCGCTCGGCCGTGTAGAGCCGGCCGTCATGGGGTGTCTTCAACCCGCGAAGCGGGTCATCCAACGGGTCGGGGGTCGTCCAGAAGCCGGCCGCCGATGTCTCCAGCGAGCGCATCGCCTTGCCGAGCGCCTCCGAGAAGCTCCGGCCCAGGGCCATGACCTCGCCGACCGACTTCATCGTGGTGGTGAGCTCGTGGTCGGCGCCGGGGAACTTCTCGAACGCGAACCTCGGGATCTTGACGACGACGTAGTCGAGCGTCGGCTCGAAGGCGGCCGGGGTCTGCAGCGTGATGTCGTTGGGGATCTCGTCGAGGGTGTAGCCGATGGCCAGCTTCGCCGCGATCTTGGCGATCGGGAATCCGGTCGCCTTGCTCGCGAGGGCGCTGGAGCGCGACACCCGCGGGTTCATCTCGATCACGACCAGCCGGCCGGTGTCCGGCTGCACCGCGAATTGGATGTTGCAGCCACCGGTGTCGACCCCGACCTCGCGCAGCACGGCGATGCCGAGGTCGCGCATGCGCTGATATTCGCGGTCGGTCAGCGTCATGGCCGGGGCGACGGTCACCGAGTCGCCGGTGTGCACGCCCATCGCGTCGACGTTCTCGATCGAGCAGACGACGACCACGTTGTCGTGCCGGTCGCGCATCAGCTCGAGCTCGTACTCCTTCCAGCCGAGCACGCTCTCCTCGATGAGCACCTCGTGCACCGGCGAGGCGGCCAGCCCGCCGCCGGCCAGCCGCTCGAGGTCAGCCGACGTGTGCGCCATCCCGGAGCCGAGCCCGCCCATGGTGAACGACGGCCGGATGACGACCGGCAGGCCGAGTTCGGCGACCGTGGCGTTGACCTCGTCCATCGTGTGACACACCCGGCTGCGCGGGGTCTCCCCGCCCGCCGTGGCCACGATGTCCTTGAACAACTGCCGATCCTCACCCCGGCGGATCGCCTCGATGTTGGCCCCGATCAATTCCACGTTGTACTTGTCGAGCACGCCCGACTCGTGCAACGCCACGGCCGTGTTGAGGGCGGTCTGCCCGCCCAGGGTCGGCAGCAGGGCGTCCGGCCGCTCGCGGGCGATGACCTGCTCGACGAAGTCCGGGGTGATCGGCTCGACGTAGGTGGCGTCGGCGAACTCGGGGTCGGTCATGATCGTCGCCGGGTTGGAGTTGACCAGGCTGACGCGCAGCCCCTCGGCGCGCAGGACCCGGCAGGCCTGCGTGCCCGAGTAGTCGAACTCGCACGCCTGTCCAATAACAATTGGACCGGAGCCGATGACCAGGACGTGGCGCAGGTCGGTGCGCTTAGGCATGGATCAACTCCGCAAATCTGTCAAAGAGGTAGTCGGCGTCGTGCGGGCCGGCCGCCGCCTCCGGGTGGTACTGCACCGTGAACGCCGGCGTGTCCAGACAGCGCAGCCCCTCGACCACGTCGTCGTTGAGGCAGATGTGGCTGACCTCGACCCGGCCGTACGGCGTGTCGACCGACCCATCTCGCGGCGCATCGACCGCGAAGCCGTGGTTGTGGGAGGTCACCTCGACCTTGCCGGTCGTGCGGTCCAGGACGGGCTGGTTGATCCCGTGGTGGCCGTAGTCCAGCTTGTAGGTGCCGAAGCCGAGCGCCCGCCCGAGGATCTGGCTGCCGAAACAGATGCCGAACAGCGGGATCCGCCGCTCGAGCACCGCCCGGGCCAGCGCCACCGGCGCGTCGGCGGTGGCCGGGTCGCCGGGGCCGGGCGAGAAGAACACCGCGTCGGCCCCGGTGGCCAGCAGGTCGTCGAGCGTCGAGGTCACCGGCAGCACGTGCGTGGTGACCCCGCGGGCGGCCAGCCGGCGCGGCACGTTGCGCTTGATCCCGAGGTCGAGCGCGGCGACGGTGAACTGGTGCTCGCCCTCGGCCGGCACGACGTAGGCCTGCGGGGTCGACACCTCGGCGCAGAGGTCGGCGCCGAGCATCTGCGGCTGCAACTGCACGCGCTTCTGCAGCGCCCGCGGATCGTCCTCGATGCTCGACACGCCGACCCGCATCGCCCCGCGCTCGCGCAAATGCCTGGTCAGCGCCCGGGTGTCGAGATCGCAGATGCCGACGACGCCCTCGGCGGCGAGGCGGTCCTCGAGCCCGCCGCGGGCCCGCCAGTTGGAGTGGGCGCGCGACGGATCGCGGACCACGTAGCCGGACACCCAGATCCGGCCGGACTCGTCGTCCTCGTCGTTGACCCCGGTGTTGCCGATGTGCGGGGCGGTCTGCACGACGACCTGCCGGTGGTAGGAGGGGTCGGTGAGTGTCTCCTGATACCCGGTCATACCGGTGTTGAACACCGCCTCGCCGAAGCTCTCCCCGACGCTGCCGAAGGCACTGCCCCGGAACGTGCGGCCGTCCTCGAGGACCAGGAGTGCCTCGCGTCGCCTGCTCACGGCGCTTCCCCCTTCGCTGGGCTCATCGCGTCGCCTTCCCGTCGAGAACCGTCGGCTTGCCGCGCAGGTAGGTGGCCACGACCTTGCCGCGCAGGGCCATCCCCGCGTACGGCGTGTTGCGCGACCGGCTGGCCAGCGCGGTCGGGTCGACGGTCCACTGCGCCTCCGGGTCGACCAGTGTGATGTTGGCCGGCTCCCCCACCGCGAGCGGTCGGCCATGGCCGGCTCGGCCGGACAGACCGGCGATGCGGGCCGGCGCGGCCGACATCCACTCGGCGATGTCGGCGTCCGCACCC